>Ga0315289_10001634_pt1 | contig 34897 bp, 36 predicted proteins | sample YL17G11_40_MG_FD_203452 | JGI IMG/M metagenome (GOLD analysis project Ga0315289, IMG submission 203452) | Sediment microbial communities from Yellowstone Lake, YNP, Wyoming, USA - YL17G11_40 | ecosystem: Environmental > Aquatic > Freshwater > Lake > Sediment | place: USA: Wyoming | collected...
ATTTGCACGAGCCGTTCCTCTAAGCTGGTCCCCGTGGTCGTGGATTGTCTCGGCGACGCCTTCCCCGAAATCCGGGAGCGGGCGGAGTACGTCGCGACCGTGATTCAGGCTGAGGAGGTCAGCTTCGGCCGGACGCTCGACCGCGGTCTGGACCTCTTTACTGCCGCCGCGGATCGGGCGGCAGTGACCACCGATCGGACCATCAGCGGCGAGGATGCCTTCCAGCTTTACGACACCTACGGCTTCCCCGTCGACCTGACCCAGCTTATGGCCCAGGAACGCGGTCTGCACGTGGATTTCGATCAATTTCAGGAGTTGATGAAGGAGCAGAAGGAGCGGGCCCGAGCGGCCCAGAAGACCGATTCGCTCCTGGCAGGCTTGGTCGACAGCGACTTGCCGGCGACGGAAGATCTGCACAAGTACCACACGGACCGGTGCGAAGCCACGATCCTCGGTTGGATCGATTCCACGGGATTCCACAAGCAAGGCGAAATCCCGCGCGAAGCCGAGGTCGGCTTGGTCCTCGATAAGACCTGTTTCTACGCCGAGGCCGGCGGCCAGGTCGGCGACACCGGCGTGATTGAGGCACGAGCCATTCGTGGCGAGGGCGTCCCGCCCTTGCGGTCTCGTGTCGAGGGCGTCTCGCCCTCGAATCGCGGGCAAGATGCCCGTGCCACGTTCGTGGTCGAAGCGACGACGAAAGTCGCCAACACCGTGATCCATCGCGGCCGGCGGGCCGAAGGCGCGCTCCGCGTCGGCCAGGTTGTCACGGCTGCTGTCAGCCCGGACCGCAACGCCACCAGGAAAAACCACACAGCCACCCACGTCCTCCAGTGGGCCCTGCAGCAGGTACTCGGCAAATCGGTCGCCCAGCAGGGCAGCTACGTCGGCCCCGACTACCTGCGCTTTGACTTCACCTATGCCAAGGCCCCGACCCCAGAGGAGCTCAGAGAGGCCGAGCGGCTGGTCCGCGAGAAAATCGCGGCGGATCTGCCCGTCACGTGGACGGTCCTGCCCCGCGAGGAGGCCCAGAAGCTCGGCGCGATGGCGCTGTTCGGTGAGAAGTACGGCAGCGAAGTCCGCGTCGTCTGCCTCGGCGCCGCCGACAAGGACCAGATCGATGAAGCGTTCAGTCGCGAGTTCTGCGGCGGCACGCACGTCGATCGTCTCGGCGTCATCGGCGGCTTCAAGATTCTCAAAGAGGAAAGCGTCTCGGCAGGTGTCCGCCGCATCACGGCCCTGGCCGGCCAGGGCCTGACCGCCTATCTGGAAAAAGGCAGCGATATCGTCGATCAACTTGCCTCCCTGCTGCAAATTCCCGCCGATAAGCTCCCTGAGCGCATCGCGCAACTGCTCGAAGACAACAAGCGCCTCACCAAGCAGCTCAAAACCGCCTCGAAAACGGGCGGACCCGACACGATGGCCGAGGCCCGGCAACTCCTCGACGTGAGCGAAAAGATCGGCGAGTCCGCAGTCGTCGTCGGCCGGCTCTCGACCACGTCGGTCGACCGCGCCCGCGAGGCCATCGACATGCTCAAGAAGAAGGCCAAGTCCGCCGCGATTGTCCTGGCCTACGAGGACGAGGGCAAAGTGACGCTCCTGGCCGGCGTGACCGACGACTTGATCAAGAAGCTCAAAGCGGGCGACATCGTCAAAACCATCGCCCCGATCGTTGATGGCGGCGGCGGCGGCAAGCCTCAAATGGCCCAGGCCGGCGGCAAAAACCCCGCCAAAATCGATGACGCCCTCGCCAGGGCGAGAGAGCTCATCAAAGCTGCACTCGGCAAATGAGAATCAGTCTCGTGAACCGAGTTCTGGGTGGCACGGCCAAACTTGTTTGACCGTGCTCGCTTGGATGCCTCCTGGTGCCTTGGAAGACACGCTCAAGCTGCGCTTGGGCGTGCCACCCGAAGGAATCCAGCCTGTGCAGGCCGAATGGGTAGAAGGATTTCGTCCGTCAAGCGTCTTCTGTTTTAGAGCGTCGGGTCCAAGTGATTTCGATAGGTTTCACATGGGCGTTTTCACGGCGGGTCCATGATACGCTTTCCATGCCAGCATTGCGGCGCGAAACTCCAGATCTCCCCGGCCCATGCCGGTAAGGAGGGCCTCTGCCCGCGCTGCAAGAACAAACTTACTGTCCCGCCGATGCCCGAGCCGGAACTGGAGCTTGTGAGAGAGGAGACGCCCGTCGACACGCGCATCCCTTCAAAGCTCCTCGAGGAAGTGGCCGTGGGGCCGCGACCGCTGCCGGTGGGCAAGGACGACGACTCGCGACAGAACCGGCTCGTACAGACACTGTCCGACTTGCTCAATCGCGATGATGCCCGCGAGCACACCGGCGTGCGCCGGCTGCCCTGGTTTCTGGACATCCTGCTGTATCCGGCGAACTTGTCGGGCATGATCACCATTGTCTTCATGGTGATCTTCCCGTTTTCGCTCGGTTTCCTTCCCATGGCCTTCTTGTGGGGCGGTATACGGTTTTGGGGGTTCCTGGGCGTGATCGGTCTTTACCTCGGCTGGTATCTGGCCGAATGTGTCTACGATAGCGCCAAGGGCGGCACGCGGGCACCGCCGGTCTTCGACGTGGGAGATTGGGACGATCTGTGGTCCCGCGTTTCGTACTTGATGGCGGTTTATATCCTGTTCGGAGTGCCTCCAATCCTTTACCGGGTGCTCACGGGCCGGGCGGACGTCATCTTCTGGCTGTTGATGGTTTGGGCGCTCGTTTTCCTCCCGATGGGTCTGCTCGCCATGGTCATCCACGACTCGATTTCCGCCCTGAATCCGCTGTTTCTGCTGGATTCGATTCGGCGCGTGTTGGGTCCGTACCTCTGCCTGCTGTTGGGCACCGGGGTCCTCGTGGGCCTGTTCTGGCACGCGGGCGGGGCAGGCCGTAGGTTAACCCTGCCGATAGTGCTCCCGCTCTTCCATGTACTGCTCAGCGCCTATGCGGCTCTCGTCCTGACCCACCTCCTCGGACGATTCTACTGGCGCTACCGGGACCGCCTCGACTGGGGGATTTAGGACTTGGGAGGGATGAGCCCGAGGTGGATAGATTCCGGGCTTCTCGCCGAAATCAGGCGTCAGGATTCGCTGCGCCGGGCGTCTCTTTTGTGAGAGCGTCGAATTCAAGGGCGTTTTCCTGGTGGGTCCGTGATCCGCTTTGAATGCCAGCATTGTGGTGCGAAACTCAGTGTCACGGAGGCCCGCGCCGGGAGGAAGGGTCGGTGCCCCCGATGCAAAGAGGCGCTGGTGGTTCCTGACCCGTCGCCTTCCGTGCGGTCGCCGGAATTGCGTGGTCCCGAGCCGGCACGAGCCTCGTCGAAGGCCACACTCTACGATCCGGCTGTCCTGGATCTTCCCAACGATAAGTCTCCTGTCGGAACCGACGGCCCACCACTGGATCCGACCCTCTCCGCGCTGGGGTCCTTCGACGCGTACCGGCCCTCGGCGCAGGAACAAGCGGAGCACAGTGGCCGGCGTTCTGTCCCCTGGCCGGTCGATATCTTCCTGTACCCGCTCAGCCTGGCCTCATTGGTGACGCTCGGAATCGTCATTGTCATTCCCCTGTTGATCAATCTGGCCGCGGGACTGCTGGGGCCCTTCGGCTTCTTCGTCCTGACCCCGGGCGTCGTGGTGGACGCGGTTGTCTGGTTGTACTTCCTGTGGTATGTGACCCAGTGCATCGCGGACAGCGCCCGGGGCGGAATTCGCGCGCCGGAAACGGTCGCGCAGGCCCCCGGGCTTGGCGAGATGCTCGTGCAAACGGGCCGAACCGTCGCGGCCGTGGCGGTAGCTCTTTTGCCGATGATCATCTACTGGCTGAGCGTGCGCCGGGTCGATGCCGCTTTCTGGTCGCTGCTGGGTTGGGCCGCCGCGATCTGCCCGATGACGCTCTTGGCGGTGATCATGTTCGACTCCGTATATGGGCTCAATCCGCTGATTCTCATCGGCTCGGTGCTCAGCACTCTTCTGCCCTATCTCGTGCTGGTTCTGGCTCTCGGCGCGCTGATCTTCGCGGTCGTCAAAGCCAACCAGGCCCTGGCCGGTGATCCCCTGCGCCGCTATGCGTTTGGCTTCGCGGAGTACTATCTGGCTCTGGTGGCAGCCCATCTGGTAGGGCGGTTCTACTGGCGCTATGAAGAGAGGCTGAACTGGGCTGCTTGACCGGTCAACGCTCCCGGCGGATTTTCACGCTCCGGGCGTGAGCGTCGAGGCCCTCCGTCTCGGCCAGCCGGATGATGTCGTCCGCCGCCGCCGCAAGCTGGTCCGCGGTGTACTCGATCAGACTGACGGACTTGACGAAGTCGTTGCTGGTCAAGGCGCTGGAGAACCGGGCTCCGCCGCCTGTCGGCAGAGTATGGCTTGGGCCAGCCCAATAATCACCTACCGCCACGGGCGTGTAGGGTCCGATGAAAATGGCGCCGGCTGTCGTGATCTGGTCGGCAACCTTCCGACTGCTCGCACCACACTGAATCTGCACGTGCTCCGACGCGAAGTCATTTGCCCAGTGAATCACATCACCCATATCACCAAACACAGCGATTCTGCTGTACTCGCGTAGACAACGCACTGTCCGTGCGGACCTACTCAATTGCTGTACTTGCCGCTTCAATTCCTCAAGCACAGCGGCAGCCAGCTCAGGCGAGTCAGTGAACAACACTGCGCTGCCGGGGTCATGTTCGGCTTGGCTAAGCATATCCGCCGCCACCCAGGCGGGATTCGCCTGAGCATTGGCGAGCACGAGAACGTCACTGGGACCGGCTGTGGAGTCAATCCCAACCTGGCCGACGAGTATGCGTTTGGCCGTCTGAACCCACATGTTACCGGGACCAACGATCTTATCGACTGCCGGAATGTGCTCCGTTCCATCTGCCAGCGCTGCCACGCCCTGAACGCCGCCGATCCGATAGACTTCTTCGATACCCAACACGTGGCAAATAGCCAAGATCACGGGATGGATTGTTCCCTTGAACCGGGGGGGCGAGACGAGGGCAATTCTCTCGACGCCCGCCACCTGCGCCGGTACGCCCGTCATTATGACGGTTGAGGGAAGAGGAGCCGAAGCCCCAGGCACACAAATACCGATACTCTTGATAGGTGTATACTTTATCCCGGGATGTTTCCTATTCCCGATGAATATCTCGCTCTGATACTTCCTGACATTTCCGATGGCACTCTGGATTGAAGACAGAAGCTTGGCATCGCTGTTGGTGAGTTGGTCGTAAGCTTCTATCAGCTCTCTTTGGGAGATGCGGAACTCATCGGGCTTTAGATCAACTCCGTCAAACTCCTTGGTCTTCTCTCTTATGGCCTCATCGCCGCGATTTCGAACATCCTCGATGATCTCAGCAACCTTCCGGCCTTCTTCACTTCTTGGGTTGAAAGTCGCCATTTCGCACACCTTGCTTCTCTGCGCGGCGAGCCGATTGCTGAAATCAGATTGGAGGTGCGAGATCAGGATATCGTTCAGTTCATTATTCATGAAATCTTATCTGCCGAAGTTGCCATAGTTGTACACGATGATGGCGCGCTGGAGCAGGAGGTATTTCCGGCCTTGGAACTCCGTGACCAGCCCCGCCACGTTGAACCGGATCGGATCCAGGGCCCCCTTTTGCCGGCGCAAGGCCTCTTCCAGGGTGGTGCAGGGCAGCAGGTTGTACCGGACGTCACTGACGTTCCAGCCGAGAGCGTAGGGGACAAAAATGTAGGGTGGGTTCTTAATCCACGCATTCTCTCCGTGTTGCTCCGGTGAACGCGGAGAACTCTCGATGCGTCCGACGCAATCCACGAGCACCTGTTCCGAGGACTCTGGAATTGGCTTTCTCTCTGCCTCCGTGCTCCTGCGCGGGCCGCGCAGAGGACGCTGCTTCTTCAAGCGTTCGAGGACCTCCGGCGGGATGACAAGCTCGGGCGCGGTCGATTTCGGATTGCGGATTTCGGATTGCGGATTAGACTTGCCGTCCTCTGTCTTCTGCTCTCCGTCCTCCGGACTCTTGTCGTCCTTGAACTTGCTCAGGGGCAGGTAGTAGAAGGGAAAGAGGTAGTTCTTGCCTCGATAGAGCGTGACCCGGGCCGAGAGCCGGTAGCGCGGCGCGACTCGCTCGTTCACGTCCGCGACCAATCGGCCGAGCGTGACGGAGGGCAACAGCACGAAGCGCGTCCCCGCGGGCAGACGATACTCGGGCGTCTTGGCCTCCATCGTCAGCTCGAAGAGCCAGGTGTCGGGGTTCCCAAACGCGGAATTCTGCGTTTGGGGCCCCTCGTTGGCGTCCACGTGCAGGAGTCTGCCGTCTACCCGGTCGAGAATTGCGGTCTCCGGCAGGAGCTTGCGCGCGGCGGGCTGGGCGCCGAAACCTGCGCCGGCAGCGAGCAGTAGCAGCGCGAAGAAAGAATAGGACCAGTGGGACCCATAGGACAGATAGGACTTATATGTGCACGGCATGACGATCCTCTCATCTCTCATGGTGCAAGGCCTTTCTGAGCAAGTCCGCTACCTGTTCCGGATTCTCGGCGAAGACCACGTGTTTCGTACACGCCGGATCGTCCTGCGCCACCAGATCGACCAGCGGCCGCCAGAATTCGCCCGCCAGGACAACCGGCTTGGCCCGGTCGAGAAAGCCCTTGTGCTTCAACTCCCAGACCATCGCCAGTTCCAGCAACGTGCCGGTGCCGCCCGGCAATACGACGTAGCCTTGGCCGAGCTCCACCAACGTCTTGAGCCGCTCCTCGAGCGAGCAGGCGACAATCTCCTGCGTCACGTACTCGTTCGCGACGCTGTTCTCGAACACCGAGCACGTTACGCCAATCACGGTGCCGCCAACCGCGGCGGCGCCCTTGGCGGCCGCGTGCATCGTGCCGCGATAGCCGCCGTTGGCGATCGCGAAACCCGCCGAGGCCAGTGCCTGGCCCACCTGCTCCCCGAGGACGTAGGCAGGCTCGCCCGCCTTGGCCCGGCCGGTCCCGAACACGCTGACGACGATCTCATCCATGCGCCTTCCTGCGCGTATAGTTCAGCAGGCCTGCCGCTAGCAGGATGTCCCGGTCGCGGGCGGAAAGCTCCAGCTTTCCCATGAAGACAAAGGAGCCGTCACGTTTGCGGATTTCCACCTGGTTGCTGCGGCGAATCGCGCCGAGGAGATCCTCGATTTCCAATTCATCACCGGCCTGGAGCCCGTTGTAGTCGGACGGGTCCGCAAACCGGATGGGCACGATGCAGAAATTGATCAGGTTCGCCCGGTGGATGCGCTCGATGCTCCGGGCGAGCACGGCGCGCACGCCCAGGTACATCGGGCACAGGGCCGCGTGCTCCCGCGAGGAGCCCTGGCCATAGCTTTCGCCGGCGACGATGACACCGGCAACACCCTGAGTCTTGAGCTGCAGCGCCCGCTCGGCAAAGGTTGGCTGTCCGGGCTCGTTGAAGCAGTTGAACACCACCTTCGCATACTCCGGGACATTCGAGCGCAGCTTCAGGTATGTGCCGGCGGGCATGATGTGGTCGGTCGTGATCTTGTCGCCGCACTTGAGCAGGACTTGGCCGATGAGCTTGCCCGGCAGGCCCGGCGGCGCTTCGGGCACGACGATCGTGCTGCCCCGCAGGACCTGAGCCGACTTCGCCTTTTCCTCGGACAGGGGCGGCTCGATCATGCCGTCGTCCACCTGGAATTCGCGCGGCATCTTGATTTTCGGATACTCGATTCCCATCTTCTGCGACAGGTCGCGCGGGTCGGTGACCACGCCCGCCAGCACAGAAGCGACCGCTGTCTCAGGGCTGACCAGGTAGACCTGATCGCCCTTGGTGCCGGTCCGGCCGGCGAAGTTGCGGTTGAAGGTCCGCAGACTCACCGTGCCGTCGGCGGGCGAGAAGCCCTGCCCGATGCACGGCCCGCAGGCGGATTCGAGGATTCGCGCTCCCGCGGCGATCAGGTCCGACAAGGCCCCGTTGGCGGCCAGCATGTTCAGCACTTCCCGGCTGCCCGGCGCGACGGCGAACTCCACCAGCGGGTCGATGCGGCGGCCCTTGAGCACCCGCGCCATCATCATCAAGTCCGCGAAGCTCGAATTCGTGCAACTGCCGACCGCGATCTGCCCCACCTTTTTGCCGGCAATCTCGCGAAGGGGTTTGACGCAGTCCGGCGAAGAGGGACAGGCTGCCATCGGCTCCAGGGCGGAGAGGTCGATCTCGATGACCCGATCGTACACCGCCTCCTTGTCCGCCGCCAGCGGGCGATAGTCTTTCTGGCGTTTTTGGGCGGCGAGGAATCGCTTCGTCTGCTCATCGCTGGCGAAAATACTCGTGGTGACGCCCAGTTCGGCGCCCATATTCGTGATCGTCGCCCGCTGGGGCACCGTCAGCCCCTTGGCCCCTTCCCCGAAGTACTCCACGGCCCAGCCGACGTTGCCTTTCGTCGTGAGCTCGCCGAGCAGTCTCAGGATGATGTCCTTGGCGGCCACCCAATCGCCGAGCTTGCCGGTCAGCTTCACGCCGAGCACCAGCGGGCACTGGAGATAGAACGGCCCGCCTCCCATCGCGACCGCCACATCGAGCCCGCCGGCCCCGATGGCCAGCATGCCGATTCCGCCTCCGGTGGGCGTGTGCGAATCGCTGCCCAGCAGCGTGGCCCCCGGCTTGCCGAATCGCTCCAAGTGAACCTGGTGGCAGATGCCGTTGCCCGGCCGGGAATGGTAGACGCCGCTTCTGGCGGCCACCGTCTGGAGGTACAGGTGGTCGTTATGATTCTCCGGCCCGAAGCCGGCCATGTTGTGATCGACGTAGCTGACGGACAGGTCCGTCTTGACCCGCTCGCCCCCCATCGACTCGAACAGCAGAAAGGCCGTCGTGCCGGTGGCGTCTTGGGTCAGGGTCTGATCGATCCGGATGCCGATCTCCTCGCCCGCCGCCAGCCGGCCTTCGACCAGGTGCTCTTGCAGTATCTTGTAGATCAGGGTGTTACCCAACTCAATCACTCCTAAGAACTCCGAAACCGCCAATCTACCAGAACCCGCATCCAAATACAAACATCAGCTCGCGTTGTCCAGCCGTCATCTTTCCTCGACAGGACCATCGGCAAGCTGCCGCTTACCGCTGCCACCCATCAAGTCGGACGACTTTGTGATTTTGTGCCGAGCAAGTGCAAACAAACTGCGGGCAAAATATGGTAAAATGGTGTACTGGAAGGTTCAAAATGGCACTAATGGATTCCAAAGAGAAATCCCAACTGGCTCTGCTTGAGGGGCGGTTCATCGAAGGCGTGGGCTTTCCGCATCGGCCGGGCGGGGGCTTTCGGCCGGATGCCACCTGCTGGGCCATCCTGGCGCTACAGGCGGCGGGGAGCACGAGCGGCGTCATCGATAAGGCCCGGCGGCTCCTTGTGAACGCCCAAGGCGAGGATGGCCGGGTGTGTGTCTGGCCTCAGCGCCCGGACGCCTGCTGGCCCACGCCGCTGGCAGTTCTCGCGTGGTATGGCGCACCGGAGTTTGACGAGCCTCGAAACAGGGCCGTTCGCTTTCTGCTGGAGTTTGATCAGATCGGCGTCCTGGACGGTCCGCAGCCGGGCGAAGGACACGATCCCACGATCAAAGGTTGGCCCTGGACCGCCAAGGCACACCCGTGGGTGGAGCCGACGGCGTATCTCCTCTCGGCTTTGCGGATCTGTGGGTATGAGGCGCACGACCGGGCGAAGGATGCCGTTCGGCTCCTGATCGACCGCCAACTGGCCACAGGAGGCTGGAACGTCGGAACCACCGTCTCCTTTGGGCAGCAGACGTGGCCGACGCCGGAGGCGACCGGCGTTGCCCTGCAGGCTCTGGCGGGCCTTGTGCCGAAGCCTGCCGTCGAGAAAAGCCTTGCGTACTTGCGGTCGCAACTGCCGGCTCTCAACGCGCCAATGTCCCTCGGGTGGGCGATCCTGGGGCTTCACGCCTGGGAGGAGACCATCGACCAATCCCGGGAGCGTCTTGTTCAAGTCCTGGACCGGCAGGAACAACTCGGCCCGTATGACACGTTCTCCCTGAGCCTGCTGCTGCTGGCGTGGCATTGTCGCGCGGGCCTGCTTCGCTTTCTGGAGGACAAAGGACCAGCGACAAAGTAGGACGGGCCCGCGCAGGCGTTTCAGCACGTGCGCAGCTCGAACGTGTCTTCCGATGCAACGCCGCCGAATCCCATACAGTCGGCGCTATTTCCTCAGGGCGGCCGCCCGGACCAGGTCGCCGTAGATCGCGTTGCGGTGGGCGAGGTCGGTCATGGACTCCGGGTGCCACTGGACGAACAGCCCAAACTTGCCGTCGGTGCGCTCCAGGGCCTCGACGATGCCATCCTCGGCGCGGGCCATCGGCCGCAGATTCTTTCCGAGCCTGTCCACCGCCTGATGATGACTGGACAGGACAGAAGCCTCCGTGGCGCCGAGCAGTTTCGCCAGGGTGCTGCCCGGTTCGATTTGGACGCGGTGGTAGGCCTTGTGGTTCACCTTGGTCCCGACTTCGGAGGGAATGTCCTGAATCATCGTCCCGCCGGAGACGACGTTGGTGAACTGCATGCCCAGGCAGACGCCGAGCAGGGGCTTGCCGCGCGCGAGCCAGCGGGCGATCAGCTTGCGCTCGAACTCGTACCGCTCTTTCGTCAGCACCCGGACGGTCTCATGCGGCTGCTCGCCGTACGCCTCGGGCGGAATATCGTCCCCGCCGATCAGCACGAGGCCATCGAGCGTGTCCAGGTACTTCTGCAGGATCCGCTCCTCATCCACGGTCGGCAGCACCACCGGCACGCCGCCGTTCTCCACCACGGCCCGCACATAGGCGAAGCCTGCCGTGGTCTCGGCCGATTTATCCCCCTTTGCCTGCTCGTAATCGCTGGTGATCCCGATCAAAGGCCCGCCCGTAATCGGTGCCGGGATGCGCTGACACCCGGCACCGATCCAGAAAAGGCAAACCCACAGGGCCAACGCCGCCACGCTCATCGTGTGCTTCGCATCGCTCATGGCTTACCCCTGTTCTGCGGATCTCATCGTTCAAGCTGAGGATGAATTGCCCAGACGGCACAAGGGGCCGAAGCCCTTGGACTTTGAAAAGGCCTCCATGGCCTGTTTGTGGCGACTGAGATTCGATATCTTGAGGTGACTCTCAGAGATTTCCGCGACTATGGATCCGAAGCAGGCCACATGCCTGCTCTTCCCGGAATGCGATGTGCTCTTCTCTGCCATGGAGCGAGATGGCACAGGAAGAACGCCACGCGACAAACGAATTGACTCGAGATCCGCAGAGCACCGCTCCGTCATTTGAGTACACAGCACCTTCACCCCGCCATCGACAATCGCTCTGATCGTCTCGATATTTGGGTGTCCGTCTTGGTTGTTGCTCCCGACCGAGATAACGGCGAACTCCGGCTTGATCAGGTTGGTGTAGAGCCGACGCTGACAGGGAATCTCTTGGGCTCGGGACTTTGATATAGCTCCTCCATGGTGTGGAACCGTCATGATGTCGCACGGAAGAGGCTTTGTCTCTGGAAACTTCCGAGCCAGCCATTCCCATGTCTCAACCGTCGCATCTCCCGAGAAGATCACGCGACGTCCGTCACAGGACAGACGCAGAACAGCACTTGTCTGATTTGGCCTGCCCGCGGCTTGGGCTTCCTGATTCGCCATCAGGTCCGGATATAGGACCGACAGGACTATTCCATTCTCTGAGAACAGTTCTTTGGCAGTGCCGCCTTGCGTCCCCAATGCGTCCGGGTCAGGGAAATCTCCCTCTGCCCCATTCCTGAGAACAGCGAATGTTCTCGACATTTTGTTCTTTTTGACGGGTCTGTCCTGCAAGAAGAAGACTCTCTTGATGGCCTTGCGATACTGCCCCAAGATCTGCCCGACATTGCCATCATGATCGCAGTCATTATGCGAGATGATCAGCGCCTCCAACGTATCGATATACTGCTGCGTCAGAAGCTGCATCGTCTGGTGCGAGCCACGCGGACCAGTATCAATGACGATGGCTCTTCCCCCACCGAGGAGGATTACGTTCGACGTTCCCTGCCCAACGTCCAGAAACCAGCATTCACACGCTGCTTGTTCGAATCGTCTCGCCATTCGGACCGTTCGCCCTTACCAAACCCACTCACTCGACTCAACGTTCGCCTCCGGCATGGCCTCCCAAATCAAATTCAACTCAGACTCGCTCGGTATGCGAAAGCTGATTTTGCGTATGGACTCGATTCCGAGAATTGCATGGCTTACGGGATTTCGGCGGACGACTGCTTCAATCCATTGCCCGGTCCGACAACTCATGAGCTCAGCAGGCACCTTCTCGGGGTCAATTGGGTATGGTGTGCTATTGATCCATTCGATGTGGTGCGGACGCGCAATCCTGGCGAAGCTTACCCGGCCGATCTCGTGTGTGACTATGGGTGTCGTGGTCTTATAATAAAGCAGATCGATAACACTTGTGAGTTGAACCCATTTGGACTGCTCATCCCCGTTCATCTCGAAAGGTCTTTTTCTCAATAGAACCTGGAAGTTAGTGTGTATTTGGACCGACAAGTCGCCAAAAGCCCGCTCTGGCGTGGCTCCCTCGCCAACGTAGCCAACTAGACTGCTTATGTAAGAGGTCCACCCCCTCGGAGCCCGGATGTAGTTGACTGTTGCCGGTCTCATAAACCGATAGTAGGTGGACCCAACCCTCATGTCTTCCCTTCGTTCGGTAAGCGCACTGAAGGATTGCTCCCCTATCGCATCATCCATAACGAACTCAACGGAGTCCCCAAATGCCAACTCCACCATGCTTTGAGAAGGGATTGGACAAAACATGATCACTCTCCTTTGCTTGGCTCAAACAGCGCCAAGCATTCAGGGGTGAACGCCTTATCGAAGCTGCTTCGCAAGCCCTTGTGTACGGAGTCAAGCCATTGCCTTGCGCGGTCCACACCCTCAATCCTATCGGCCGAACTGACATGCCAATCTATCGCGAACCTCAACTCCGAATCGTTTCCTGGATCAATCGGAAGGCTTTGTGTAGTCAAGACAACGTTTGCCCCCTCGCACATCGTTGGAAGATGAACGCTGAATTTGAAGCCCGACATGGCTCCAAAGTCCCCCTCAGGAACTTCAGGATAGATACGAAACCACTCTTCCAGCTTGATGCCTGAGCCTGGGCGCCTCGGCAGAGAAACAACATCCCGATAGTGCAAGCCAACTGCCACAACAACAGGCTCATCGGACTCACGAAACTCCATGTACTTCTTGGCGGCCTTCATGGCTGCATCGCGCATCGGCTCGTACCCGGGCCATTCTCCTTTGTTCAACTGATTCAACACAAGGACATCACGCCCGGCTTGAAGGCACAGGTCCCTTCCATCCGTAAAAGCTCTCACTCTGTCGAACAGTTCCTGCACGCCCGTCAGATTGGGCTTCCCGGTTTTTGCGTCCACCTCAATGCGCGCGTACTTGGAGAAACTCTCCGGCTTGAAGTCCTCAAAATGGCTTTTCACGAGGTCTACCGCCGCACTTTCGTCCCAAAGGGACTTCTCTTGAGTCAGGGCAAATCTGAACTCTATCCAAGCCTCAACTACCGGTGGCTTCTTGAATCCCACAGACAATCTCCCAAGGATCATCGGACATCTACAAGTCCAGAGTACCAAGTTCGGCACAAAATGCAACCACGGTTTTTTTCCGGGTCAGCAGGCGGGCCACTGCTCAGGAGCATCGAGCACTTGCCGCAGCAATTCGCCGAATCCGCGGTCCGCGGTTGAGCTATCCCTTCAGCGCGGCGACGAGTTGGCGGGTTTGGCGCAATTGGTTCTGGTGAGCGGCTTTGAAGGTTTTGGCTTGCGAGGGCTGCTGCTTCTTGAAGAGCTCATGTTCGCCTCCAGAATTTGCATGTGACGCCCCCTGTTCAGGGATACAATAATCTTGACTGAGCGGTTTGCGGATGGAAACTGCGATGGGTACCGCATTCGTCTGCGCATCGATCCCGGCATTCTCTACGACGGCTGGCAATCGGACTACGCCGAGTTGATTCGTGGGTCGCTCGCTGTCCTTGAGCCGGAGAACATCACGCTGGGCATGCTTCGACTCTTGCCCGGACACTTCGCCCTTGCCAGGCAGGCGTATGGCAGTCGGGCCGGTGCTCTGCGGGAGGCAGGTCTGTCGGAGAGGGCTTCCGATGGCAAGCTGCGGTACCCGTTCGGGCGGCGGCTGGAGTTCTACCGATTCCTGATCGACGCGATTCGCAGCTTCGACAAACGCCTGTCCATCGGCCTCTGCCGTGAGACGCCGGACATATGGGACAGCCTCAAGCATTGCTGCAATCCCCGTCAGTGCAACTGTCTCGTTTGGTGACGTTATCCGTTTCGGTTCTTCTCGATGATCTGGAGCCGGTACTCGTGAGAGAGTCCTCGCTCGGAGAGCAGCTCGAGCTTCTGTTCGAACTCTTTTTGGCTTTGCAGGAGCATGGAGACGTCGTGCTGGAGCAGGTCGAGTGGACGCTGGAGATTCACCCAACGGGCCAGGATCATCGACGCGAGCACCAGCAGTTGCAGCAGGACCGACAGATTGAGCCGGCGGTCCAGCCGCCAGCTCGACGGATTGACCTTTGTCATGACAACCTCCGTCATCGATTTCGGATTTCGGATTGCGGATTAGCGGCGCCCGTCTCAATCCGCAATCGTCCTAGGACAGGAGCCTCCGGTCGGACGGGGAGAAGGCCCAATGCGTGACGTGATCCGCCAGGTACTCGGCGGGGCAGCCGAAGAATTGGCGCAAGGCCCGGGCCTCGTCGTCGGTCAGGCCGGACAACCAGGCCTCGGCGTAGGCGCGATAGCCGGTGTCGTCCGGCAACCGGGCCGCCGGCACCAGGGCGGCCAACAGGTGGTCCGCCAGGCGGATATCGTGGCGAGTCTCTTCCCGCTGCTCTTCGGCGCGTTCCAGGGCATCGCGCAGGGCGCAGGCGGACAGCAAGACCGCCTGAGTCTGGCGGCGCAGGCGTCGCGCGGTCCAGGGGGCCCAGCGACAGGCGCAGCCGTTCGGCAGCGGCGCCAGGCACACGAGCGTCTCCTGCAGCAGGTCCAACAGTTCCGTGACATAAAGATTCTCACTCATGCCGGTTCTCCATAGAGCTCGAATTCATGCAGGGAAAAGCCCCATTGGGTGGCGCGGGTGACGCCGTACATCCGCCAGAGTTGGGCCGGCGGCCAGATGGGATCGAGGAAGACCTCTTCCACGTCGCCGTCGCCGTTGTCGTTCTGGTAGACCGCGATCCACGCGGCGCCGTTCCAGTATTCCAGGCGCCACGACCGCGCATAGGCCGTCTCCCAGAAGAGCCGGGCGCGGGCGATGCAGTACGGGGCCCCGAGATCGACTTGGAGCCATTGGTTATCGGAGAAGTCGCTGGACCAGCGGGTGCCGATGTCGGCGTCGATGGCGTAGGCGGGCGCGGTGCCGGGATAGGTGGAGGAGGCCGTGGCCGTGCCGGCCAGGGCCCGGTTGATCTCCGCCTCGGCGAGCGCCTCGTGGAACGTGCCGCACAGGTCGTAAAGTCCCATCACGCGGTTGTCGATATCCCACCACGTAGGCCGGTCCCAGCGCAGGCCCACGTGGACCCGGAACCACTCCAGTTGGGTGCGTAGGTTGACCATCAGGCCTTGCGCAGCCAGCACGGCTTGGGCGGTATCCATGGCGTGTCTCCTCAGGTAGTCAGGGGTTGGGATCCAGGGGGGCAGTGGCCGGCCGGTGAACGCGTGCCCTGGCCCCTGACCCCTTTATTCTGTCACTCTCGAACCAGCCGAATCGCGCCGCCCACACGGGCGATATCGGCCACGCCATCGCCGCCGAGGTCCACCGTCACGTGGCACCGCTGCCGCGCTTTCTGGTAGAGTTGCTCGTAGAACAAGCCCTTGCGCCAGAAGCACTCCCCGGCCGGCCGGCTCGCCCACATCGCGTAGACCGTGGCGATGACCCTCAGGACCGACGCCCGGCGCAGCCCCTCCGTGTCCAGGAGGTTCTCGACCGCGATCTGGCTCGTCGGATCGCCCGGCTGGATGCCGAAGCACTGGGTCAGTTCGAACGCCGCGTCCGTGGCCTGCTGCGCAAACGTGCACACGCGCCAGGCGATATCAATGCCCGGCGGGGGCGCGACGGCGGGATCGGCCGAGTCCGCCCGCACGACGGAAACCGTCAACGCCGTGGCCGAATCGACGGACACGATCTCATAGGCCCCGTCCAGCAGTCCGTTCGCGGACTGCAGGTAGATGACGCCGCCCGCCGCGATCTCGGCCGCGACGAAGTTTGCTCCGGCGGCCGTCAGCGTCGTGCCGCTTAGCGAGGCGCCTGTCCCGCTGGTCTTGACCTGCGAAGGCAGGTGCAACTCGCCGAACAGCACCGGCTCGTATCTCAGAATATCCACATCGTTGGAGAATGTTGTCATGTCAGTCTATCTCCTGATTGCGAGTTTTGGAGGGGTGGCAGCCTCAAGGCCGAAGGCCTTGGGGATGGCCGTGACCCCGGAAGGTGAGCCATCCCCAAGCTTCGCTTGAGGCCGGGGTCCCCAAACGCATCATTTCGCGTTTGGGGGCCCTCTGCCACCCACAAGTCCGCGAGGTTCTCCTTAGCTGGTGGTCAGGCCGCGGATCATGCCGTGGGCCGCCTCGTTTCTTAGCTCCAGCGTGTACTCGCCGATCAACTCGCCGCACTCGTAGTCGCCGACGCTGGCCAGGGGCTTGAAGTGGAAGCTCCGGCCCGCCAGCGGCAGCACGCTGATCCGGGAGGAATCCAGGAGCAGCACGACGTCGTGCGGCATCCAGCGCGTGGTCACGATCCGGCAGAGCCCGAAGTCGCTCTCATACTCGCTGAGATGATCGCGGAACGTGGTGTCCGTCGGGGTGTAGCGGCGGCTGTCGGAGCAGAAGGCGTTGATCTTGCGCTTCTGGAAGCCCCCGACGACGATCAGGTCGATCTGGGCGCTGCTGTTCTCCCAGATCTGGCGCAGGGCGTAGTTGATCTTGGCCTCATCGAGGTCGGTACCCGCCGGGAAGCCGCTGTCGCCCGTGCGGAAGATGTTGGTCGCCAGATGCTGGATGATGCCCTTCATCGTCCGGCGAACGGTGTCGCTGCCTTGCGGGTCGCTGACGGGCTGACCGCCGTTGATGATGGTGTTCTCCAGGTCCCGCATCAGCTCCTTCAGGCGGGCGGCCTTCTGGTTCTCCATCTCGTCGGCCAGGCTGAGCTTTCGGGCGGCGAGGTCGCTGCCGCTGACCTCGACGGCCGCGGTGAAGATCTGCGCGTAGTTGGCGCACCGGAGGCGATTCGTGAAACGGGCGTTCGGCTTGTCGGCGCCCTCCAGGGCCGCATTGCCCAGGATGTTCAGGATTTGGTCGTTCGCCAGGTCCTCCGCGGTTGTGCCGGCGTACCCGCGCACGACGGTCAGCGCATTGCCGTTGACCGTCGTCACGAGCATCAGCTCCTCGCCGCCCGCGACCTGGATCTGGTCGCCGACGCGGAACCGGCTGCCGTGGTCCACGTTGAACGTCGTATCGACGTCCGGGTCCACCCAGGTGGCGTCGTCGATCGCGTCCTTGTTGGGCAGCAGCTCATCCTCGAGCCACTCGTGGCGCGGGCTGGTCGCCTCGTGCAGCGGATCGCCCAGCATGTCCAGCAACGGCGCATCGTGCGGCGAGACAACGCCGACCAGATCCGCCACATCCTCCGCCAGTTCCGGCAAAGCAATCCCCGCTGAGTACGTCGCCTTTCCCGTAAATGCCATGCTTGGTCTCCTTAAAGAATGGGAAGTGAGATTTTTGATTTGTGATTGTTTGAAGTAGAAATCAACCATCGAACTTCAAGCATCACACTTCAATCACAACAGGTTTCGGCGCAGCTTGAGGTAGTGGTGCAGGTCCGCCCGGCTGCCGGTCTGCGCCGCCTTCCGGGCCGCTTGTTCGAGCGCCGTGGGGCTCGTCGGCATCCGGTCTTTCACGGGGGCGGTCCTGCGTGGAGCGGTGGTCTCCGTCGATCCACCGAACAGATAGGACTTCTCCTTTCTCAGTTGGGCGACGCAGCCGTCCACGTCGGCCCCGGTCTGCCCGTTCAGCCGCGCTTTGGCCACCAGGACGGCGGTCTCCAGATCGACGGCGCCGGCGGCCGCCAGCTTGTGCGTCAGCTTCTGCTCCAAGTGAAGCTCGTCCAGGTCGCGCGACATCCGCGCGATCTTCTCGTTGGCCTCGGCCAGTTGCTCGGCCGGATGGGCGGCCTCGTTGGTTGTGTCTTGTTGCACCGGATTCGAATCCATGACATCTCCCTTCTTCTATTGATGATTGATAATTGTTGATTGATGATTGGGCGCGGAGGATCCGAATCATCAATCATCCATGATTCATAATCAATTCGTCCCGTAGCCCAATTCTTTGAGCACCTGCTCGGCGGGAACGCCCAGCTCTCTCTTGATCTGTGCTTCCTGGAGCCTGGCCATCGTGTCCTCGGGCAAGGGACTGGCAAAGACGATCTCCACCTCCCGCTCCTCCTGGCTGGTGGGGTAGACCCCGGCGGTGTCGAGGATGCTCAGGGCCATCCGGCAGATCTTCTTGAGACCCTCGCTGTAGGCGTGGCGCTTGCGCTCGTTCTTGCTGAGCATCCCCAGGAACGTCAGGCGCAGGGCCACGGCGCTGGTCAGGTTGCCCAGCCGGTCCTTGAGGATGCCCGCCATGACCGGGGTCACGCCGCTGGTCTTGTCCATCGCCTCGCGAATCTCGGCGACGTGGAGATCCTCGCTGGGCGCGGCGGCATCGCCCCCGAATTCCTGAATGGAAGCATCCGGATTATCCGTGTGCCACATGCGCCCGGGCGCGACGGGCTTCTCCTCAAAACCCTCGATGCCTTTGCCGAGGTACATCTTGAACGATTGGAACGTGATCCGGTTGGCCCGGTCGCTGAGCCTCGTATTGAGCTCGTCCTGCAGCGGGATCAGCGGCTCGACGTCGCTGACCCCCTCGTAGTAGTAGGGCTGGGCGATGTTCTGAATGTGCACGACCGGCAGGAAGCCCCACGGCACGTCCCCCTCGGCCACCAGCTCTTTGTCCTCATACCGCTGCCAGTGCCGGGGCGACGTGATCTCGGTCACGGCGACGACCTGGCGGGCGTCCGCCGGAGAGCCGGTGGCGCCGAGCAGCCGGGAAAGAAACGAGCCCCGCTGGCCCACCGCGTTTCGTCTCTGCCGGAAATGCTGCACGTAGTGCCGGATGACCCGATAGTCGTCTTCATCCAGGACCGGCAGTGCTCTCGGCGCCTCGATCAGTTCCAGATCGATCGCTTGTGCCCTTTGCAGCACGGAGGAGAGGGGAAGTGGAGACGGGGTAGAGGAGGACCGAGGACCTAGGAGAGAGGCTCCGGGTCGGAGGAAGCAATCGACGAACCCGTAGACGCTTCCGAGCACCGCCATATCCTGGAAGAAACCGAGGCCCCCGTTGGCCGCGAACAGCGCCTTGAGAATCGCTTCGATGGTTTCGCGCTTCGGGCTATCGGGGGCCCGGGAGATCAGGCTGAGGGGTTTGCCGAAAAGGAAATCCGCGGCCGCGTTGACGCGCCAGGCGATATCGTTCTCAATCACGATTTCTTTTCTCTGGATATCGCGGACGGCGCGGGAGCCGAACACGCCGAATTGGGGGCCGTGGAGCAGGCCCGTGATGCGTGCGGGCAGGCCGTACTCCTGGGCCTGCACGTAGCACCGCCCGGACTCGTTCACTTTGCGCTCGGCCGCCCCGCCGCCCGCGAGGGGGACCATCGGATTGGCGTAGTAGTCCCACAGTCGCGCGAAGTGCTCCTGGATGGCCGCCGCGTGCACGTCCACGAGCCAGTCGAGAAAACTCGCGTCGAGGGCCGCCGGCCGGGCGGCGTTGCGCTGCGCGGGGTTCCCCAGCGCGGCCTGGGACGCTTGAGGACGCGCGTCTCCGGTCCGCTCATCGAAAACATCCAGCTCGAATCCCATGTTCCGCTGCCTTTCTGACGGGGACTTCACGTCGCTTTTTTCTTTCGTTTCCGGGACGCCTGAATTCCTGCGTCTCTCTACCCTGGGGCCGTGTTGCACGAATCGTGCCGGAATTCTGTGCAAAAGGAAGGTGGCAAAATGTGGTAAGTCTTTGTTGGGCAACGAATAAAAATTTTTTGCGTTCGGGGTGTTTTACCTTTTAAACTGTTGCACAAACGTTGTCGATTCCTACTGTGGTAGTAGGAATAGGAGTGCAAAAAATGGCGATTGACTCGCCAAAATGCGCCGTTGACTATACGTCATGGCGAGGAGCGCAGCGACGAAGCAATCTCAGGCGTGGGATGGGCGGACGGGCGTGCGGGGGTGGGGAGTGGCTTACTTCTCGCGGGGGGCGGCGAATCCTTCGATGTCTTCGCGTTGCAGGAGCTGAATGATCTCGGCCTCCGTGGGCAGAGCCTCGATCGCGCCGAACTTGGTGCAGACCAGGGCGCCGGCGGCCGAGGCGAATTTGACGGCTTCCCGCAGGTCGTTCCTGACCGCACAGTACGCCGCCAGGGCGCCGGCAAAGGCCTCGCCGCTGCCGGTGCGGTCCACGACGTCCACGTCGAAGGCCGGAAAGTGATCGGCCCCGCTGCGGTCCACGATGACACAGCCGCGCGGGCCCATCGTGAGCACGGCACAGTGCACGCCGCGGGCGACCAGATCGGAGCCGATCATCTTGGCCGTGCGGATATCCGCGCCGGACTGGTCGGCGATCTGGGCCGCACTGGTCAGGTTGCAGACCAGCACGTCGGCGGAGAAATACTCGGACGGCAGGGCGGGGCCCGGTTGCTCCGTCTGCTCGATCGGCTGGGCGGGGTTCAGGATGACCAGCGTGCGGTGCAGGTTGGCGGCATGAATCGCCGCCACGATCGCTTCCTGGGGCAGGCACCCGTGGATCAGGCAGACCTTCGCCTCCGCGATCCGCTCTTCCGCCAACTGGATATCCGCCGGCTGCAGGGCGCTGTTGGCCCCCGTATAGCGGCAGACGGCGTTCTCGCCCTCGGCGTTGACCACGGTCACAATGACGCCCGTGTTCTTGGCCTCGGCGAAGAAGAGGTATTCGGTGTCCACCTTGTACTCGGCGAGGCTCTTGAGGGCCATCTGGGCGAAGGCATCGCCGCCGACCTTACCAACGAGGGAAACATCGCAATGGCACAGGGCCGCTTGCACGGCCTGGAGCGGGCCGGGACCGGCCACGGTGCAGGCGAGAGAGGAGCCCCCGAGCTGCTGGCCCGGGGCGGGAACATGAGAACACCGGACGGCTAAGTCAATATAGACCCCGCCGATGACTACGACCTTCGGACTCCGTTCCGGCATTGGCATCCTTGGCGACTCCATTGGCACACGCTCAGTGTAACACCGCAACGAGCTGGGTACAACTTTTTTCGGACGCAGCCGTCACGCTTGTCCTGCCACTCGCTGCCGCATCAGCCAGCGTTCGATGACGGCCACGATGTACAGCACTTCTCGGTCAGATAAGGGTCGGCCTTTAGGAATCTGGTGCCATTTCTCCAGGCAGCCGCGACAACAAGTTGCCGTGGCATGTTGAGCGATGAAGACCGGGTGATTCCGCATGGGCGTCTGGCGGCCGTCGTTGGCCGGCTCGGCCGGGGCCAGCCGCTTCTCGACGAAGTCGCGCGCGTGCCCCAGCACGACCTCCAGGCCTTTTTCCCGCAGGTACGCCGATTCCCTCGCGCCCAGCCGAAATCGCCGGCGGAACTCCGACCGTTCCAGCGCCTCGAACAACTCGTCCAGCTCACGCATCGTCCATCCCCCGCCGGTCCTGGACAGCGTCATCGTTCGGCTGAGCAATCTCGAAAAAGCCCATCTTCTTGAGGTACTGGTACAAATACGAGACGCCGACCAGCGCCAGTCCGGTCGCCAGGAAACCGGCGATCCGGTACGTCACGTCCAGCGTCCGGGTGTCCACGAGGAAAATCTTTGCCAGCAGCAGCACGAAGATACCCAGTCCGAGGTAGCGCACCGGCCGGTGGCGCCAGCGCAGGCCAATGACCATCAGGGCCGAGGCATACGCCGCCCACAACACCGAGATATACATGTGCGCCAGCGGCCGCCAGTTGGCGCGTTCGCGGGCGTAAAAGTGGACCCAGATCTCCTGTGTCATCACGAGCCACAGCATCAGGATGCCGAGCAGTCCCAGGACCGGCGCGGCGGGGAACTCCTCCAGCAGTCTCTGGTCGTCCCGTCGAGCCAGCCAAGCGGCGGTGAACAAAGCGGCTACCAGAATCAGGGACCGGAGAAAGCCCGTATTCGTGAAAACAGGAAATGGCTGCTCGTGGAAGCGTGGGTACACGACAAGGAGGAAGACGGACCCGATCGTCGCGATACCGACGGCGATGAGCGGGCACAGGGGCCCGCGCGGCGGCAGCGGCCGGGCCACGAAGAGAAGGAGGAAGGCGGCGAAAACCAGAATCATCTGTCGCTCGAAGAAGGTCTCCCCCTCGTTAATGGGAATGTCCCACAGTTCCATGCCAATGACCGTCATGAACAACAGCAGACCGGCCACATAGAGTCCTTGCGTCACCATCCGCCGGATTTCCGGGTCCAGATGCTTGTCAAGGCGGTACAGGACATGGCCCGCGAGGAGGGCCGCCGCCACGAAAGACCACGTGCCGAAGGCGGCATTAAGCACGGGCCGGAACGACTGTGGATGCAGGGGCAGATGGCAAAGGAGGTCGCCCAGGGTCAGAGCCGCCACGAGGCCGGCGACCGCCTGAAGCAGGAGGTTACGATAGCGCAGGCCGACGGCCGCGAGAGCGAGCGCCTCGATGGCCCAGACGACCGCTATGGCATTCGCTTCGAAGTACAGCGGCACGGCGAGCGAACCGAATGACAGCCCGGCGAGCAAGAGCGTGATACGCAGGTTGGCGTCGTCCGGGCAGCGGAAGAAGACCAGGACCGCCAGACCCAGATACGCCGCGCCCATCAGCAGACTGCACAGCGCGAGCCCGTCCTGGTGCCGGTCCATCAGCATGGTGATCAGGTAGTACAGAACAACGCCGCCATCGGCGAGTACGAGCACCGCGTCCTGCTGTTGCGCGCGGACCCGCCGGACCAGCGTGTGCACCAGCGGCACGAGCAGGTAGACGAGGAAGAACACGAATAACCAGAACAGGGCGATGCCGAGTTGCGGCGTCGGGCCGTGTTCCAGGGCCGGCCGGTAGAACCGCTCCCACCAGCCGGTGTACAGCAGGTACGTCCCGAGAAAGGCCAGGATGCTGACGGAGCTCCACTTGCGCCAGTACGCGCACAGCACCGCGCCCGCGCTGAGAATCAGGACGTAGCTGAACAGCAAGGTCGGCAGATTCTCGCCGCGGGACAGCACGACCGGCGTGATGTAGCCGCCGATCAGCGACAGCACCGCCACGATGACTTCGTCCAGGACGACCGCGTAGAGCATGGCTGCCGTGGTGATCGCGGTGGCCAACACATAGGCCGGCACCGGGCCGAGGAGGCCGTACCAGCGATGGGCCGCGAAGACGGTGGCGTAGAGAATCGCAAAGCCCAGGGCCGTCACGCCCTTGGCCACGAAATCATAGCCGCGCCGCCGGGTCAGCTCGCCGATGGTCAGGGCCAGCAGCCCGCCGGCGGCGGCAATGAGCACCCGGCCCAGCGGCCCGATCCAGCCGCTCTCATAGGCGTACTTCAGGAAGAACCCGACGGCGAAGACAATCGTGATCACGCCGGCGATGAGCGCCCACCGCGTCCCAATCTGCTGTTCCAGGGCCAGAGACTCCCGCCGGGGTCGGGTCGCCACGTCGGGTGTCGGCGGGCGCACCTCAGGGCCGGGCGAGGGAGGACGACCCCCAGGGCTTTCGGCCGGGACAGTCGGTGGGGCTGACGGCGCGCCTACGGTCTGGACTGGCTCACTGGTAGCCTGGGCCGGAGAAACGTTCTCGACCGGCCCCCTGGAATCGACCTCCGCCGGGGCAGGAAAGATCGGCGTCAGGCCGGGCCGAGCGCCGGCGCGTCGGTCCATTGGTGGTGCAACTTTCCTTGCCGCGAGCTGGCTCTGAATCTCCCGGATCCGCTCCAGTGCGATCAGGCTCACCGCGAGTGCTACCGGCCCGCAGAGCGCCGCCACCACCGCCAACAACACCCACAAACCCACGTATTCGTCCATCCAACCATCCCTGTCAAAGATCCATCCTGTGCGGCCCTACGACGGCGAGCATTTGAAGAACGCTTCGCCCATGCCGGTCATGGCATCCTTTTCGCATCCTAAACTCCTGGTACTTGCCGCTCACGCTCCTCCATCTTCATCATCGCACGAAACGACCCCGATGCAAGTGCAAAAAGACCGGGCAATCGCCTGTTCGCCTGGGGGCCGCTGCCAGCGGATAAAGACGGTGCCTGCCGCACAACGCCCAATACTCACGATGCCCTTACGTCCGGGAGTATGGCCGACGACGTTCCGGCGAGGCTGCCGTTGAACGTCTTCTGAATGCCGGCGTGAACACGCTCGACGTGGCTGCGAAAGGCTCTGAGACTATCCAGATCCTTGGACACCGCGCCGAGACTGCTGTAACTCTGTTCCAACCCGGCGATTCTGCTCTCCAATTGCTGAAGGATAGACTCGACTTCGCCCCGAAAGCCCCTCAGGCTATCCAGATCCTTGGACATGGCGCCAAAGCTGCTATAACCGCGCTCCAGCTCGGCGGTCCTGTTCTCGAACTGCCGGAGGACAGATTGGACTTCGGTGCGAAAGTCTCTCAGGCTGTCCAGATCCTTGGGCACGGTGACGTTCTCCTCACGCTGATCAACTTGGCGACACAAACGAGGGAGCGTAGGCGGCATTCTAAGTGCCGCGGTAGCAGCGCCAATCCGACAATTTTGATGCCCGCAAAACCGCGGACGCTCCGCCCAAGACGAGGTCCCTGGTAGAGACTGACACCGTGCCGGCACCGAGGAAGAAAGAGGGAACCGGTGGTTATCCGGTTCCCTGGCGACAGATGGTCTCCCCTACCTATCCGGTTGTTCGTCGAGCAGAAAGATGCGCATTTGGCAAAGCCGGAATTTGGTCACCGGGTCGAGTACCCACAGTATATCCTGGTATCCGTCTTTCAGCAGGTCACCCGTCCTCAGTGAGAATTTCGAGGACTTGTCCAGGTGGAACCAGTCGTAGAGAACATACGCATCGCCGGCCGCGTCGTAGTAGTAGCTGGTCCAGTTTACTTCGCTGCCCTTCGGTCCCAACAAGCGTACATAGATCTCCACGCGCCACGTTGGCGTCTTGTCCGCATCATAGGGGAATACGATGCCCGGGTCCTCCAAACCGCTGCCTACTTTCCCATCGACACTGTCAACGGCGCAGGTGCTTGTTGAAGAACTCGGTGACGAGGATATCGACCTGGGGGTCTTTGAAGCCGCCGTGGCCGCCGCCCGGGACGGTGAACAGGGTCGCCTCGACGCCGGCCTTCTGGAGAGCCTCCAGAAGGATCTCGCTTTGGTTGTGCGGCACGAGCGGGTCCTTGTCACCGTGGACGATCAGGAAGGGCGGATCGTCCTTAGTCACGTACGTGATAGGATTGGCCCGCTGGACTTTGTCTTTGTTCTCCTGGAGGGGGCCGCCGATCAGCTTCGATTCCGGGGAATCGGCGGCGTCGTGCTTCATCGTGCTCGGGAAACTGCTCATCCTCGTGAAGTCGGCACTCCACATCCTCATTCCTCCCGATCCCCAAAATGGTGTCGATGCCCTACCGCCCGGACGGAGCACAGGACCTTCCGCCTTGGGGCGGTCCATGTAGAGACCCAGGGGGCAGGCGGCACCTTGCTCGTACGGCTAACGCACCCGCCTGCCAATCCCCGTCGACAGGTTTTTCAGCAAGTCGCGGGCCAGGGTGTCGCCCCCTTCGACCGTGACTTTGACCGTGGCGCGTCCGGGGTAGACCGGCAGGATTTGCACAAGGACGCGGCGGCCGGCCAGAGACTTGCCGAACAGCCAACGGTCCGCGTCGGAACCGCCCACCTGAACGAGGCTGACGCCGGAGTCCTTCATCGCCGCCTCCACGGCCGCCGGGATGTCGGCCGGAGGCTTCTCGACGGAGAATTCCTGACTGGGACCGCCGACGACCGGGGCGACCAGCCGCATCTCGCGCTCCATTTCCTCGCCCAGTGGTGTCGGTTCCTGTTTTGGCTCGCAGCCCGCCCCGGCCAGACAGACCAGCAGGATCGTACCAACTATCCCATTCCATTTCGCACGCATCGCATGTCTCCGCAGACCACAATGGTCAAATGTACCCATTATCTTACGCGAAAGGCCTCCCGTCCGTCATCAGGTTTTTGCTGAGCACTGCCGCAGACGCGGATCTCAAAACGGCAACGTTTGTGCAACAGTTCAAAAGGGAAAACGCCCCGACGGCAAATATTTTTTTATTCCTTGCCCGGCCGGGACTTGCGCGGATTTTGGGCCTCCGTTTTGCACAGAATTCCGGCACGATTCGTGCAACACGGCCCCAGGGTAGAGGGACGCGCGAAGGTCGGCGGCCCCCGGATTGATGATCCAGGATTAACCATTGATGACTGAAAAGCGGAAGGAAAAGACATGGGGACGTGGGCGAGGCCGGCACCCCTCTGACCTGCGGCCGGAGGAGCGATGGCCGCAGAAAATTCGCCAAGGCGAGTCGCCATAAATCCTTTGAGCACGCGACGTTACGGTGGTCGGGAAAAAAAGTTGCAAAAAAAACGAACAAAATACTTGACTAAAGAGGGCGGATAGATAAAATCCAGAGAGCGATATATGGTTGTTTGACAATGAGTCAGACTACGGAAGGAGTTGGGAGAATGGAACGGGTCGACACGCGGGAGGTTCTGGAGGAAGGGGAGCCGGGCGGGACAGAGGTCGCGCCCCTGCCGACGCGGCGCGCGGCGGCGGAGCAATGGCGCGAGAGGGTGGACCTGCTGGACCTGCGGGCGAATCTGCTCAACAGCGCGGACCGGGCCCTGCTCCAGATGCACCTGGAAGCAGGCCGGAGCTTTCACGAGATTGCCCGGTTGACCGGCCTGAGCCCGTCGACCGTGTGCCGCCGGATTCATCGGATGATCCGCCGGCTTTCCGATCAAACGTACACGGTCTGCCTGCGGAACCAACGGCACTTCAGCCGGGTGGAGCTGGACGTGATCCGGGACCACTTCGTGCGCGGGCTCTCGCTGGCGTGCATCCGGCGTCGCCGCGCCCTCGGTCACCGGCGCGTCTGCCGGATCATCGCCAAGGCCCACCAGATGGCCCGCGCGCCGGCGCTCGTCTGAGAGGGCGGCGGGAGAAGAACGCGCGAAGGCGCAAGGGAAGGGAGTTTGACGGATGGGGACATACCAGGTAGCCAAGCAGTTTCCCTGGCAGGGGCCGCTCAGTGACAAAGCCGTGCGGGTCTGCCGGATGTTCGGGCTGACCATCGACCGGCTGACCGACCGCGCGCCGGTCCACCAGTGCCACGTCGAGATTCGGCCGGGGGACATCACGTTCATCACCGGCCCCTCCGGCGCCGGCAAGAGCGTGCTGCTGCGGGAGCTCCAGCGGTGCGTGCCGGCCGCCGAGGCGGTCAACCTGGCCGACATCGACCTGCCCGACGGCGAGACCGTCGTGGACTGCTTTGACAACGATGTCGTCACGAGCCTGCGGACGCTGAGCACCGTGGGCTTGAGCGATGTCTTTTCCCTTTTGAATCGGCCCCACCGGCTCAGCGACGGGCAGCAGCACCGCTTTCGTCTCGCCCGGGCGCTGACGGCCGGCAAGCCGTTTGTCTTTGCCGATGAGTTCTGCAGCGCGCTGGATCGCATCACGGCGGCCACCGTCGCGTACAACGTCTACCGGCTGGCCAAGCGGACGGGGACGACGCTCCTGGTGGCGTCCAGCCGTGATGACATCCTGTTGGACCTCGCCCCGGACGTGCTCATCGTCAAGGATTTTTCGGGTCCCGCCCAAGTGATCTACAAAACCGGGAGGTAGATATGGACACGACGCCGCGCCATGTCTGTTCGATCCACAAAGAGCTCGAGATCGTGCCGGGCGACATGAGCGACTACCGGCTGTTGGCGGCGTACCACTACCGGGATGGCCGACCGGTCGGCGTCAAGGCCGTGTACACGGTCCGGCCGAAGCGCGCCCTCGGAGCGCTGGGCCGCCAGCCCGCCGGGGTGATCGTCTATGCGATGCCGAACCCGCGCGTCGAGCTGCGTACCATCGCGACCAACGGGGTCTTCCACGGGCTGGACCGCCAGACCGAGCTGGAGTTGCTCAACCGGCACGTGCGCTGCCTCGCGCGGGTGATCGTCGAGCCGCGCTTTCGCGGCATCGGCCTGGCGGTCCGGCTCGTCCGCGAGACCATGCCGCGGCTGAACGTCCCCATCATCGAGGCGCTCGGCGTCATGCCCCTGGTGAACCCCTTCCTGGAACGGGCAGGCATGCGGTGTTTCGAGCCGCGGGTGCCCGTGGAGCACGTCGAACTCCTCGAGGCGCTCAGTGTCGTAGGGATCGAAGAGGACGACTTGGTCGATCCCGAACGAGTACAGCGGGAGCTTGACCGGTTGGGGGCGGCCCCCCGCGCGTTCCTCGAGGCCCGGGTGCGGCGGTTTCTTAAGAGCCACGGGACCCGCCGGACCATGCCGGGCGGCCTCGAACGAACGCGGTACGTTCTGACCAGGCTGACGCACCGTCCGGCCTATTACATCTGGTTTAACCCGCTCTTGCGCCAAGCTTCAGGCTCTTTGGGGCCCCTTGACTTCGAAAGAACCCCAAGAACCTCAGGAACCTGAGAGACTTCTGGAGGGACAACCATCATGAGTGCCAAGATCAGGCAGATCCCCTTGGATCAGCTCGTGCCACACCCGGGCCACCCGAACCGGATGAGCCGGGCGACTTTTGAGAAGCTGGTCCGCAATGTGGAGCACACCGGACAGTATGAACCGTTGGTGGTTCGTCCGTGCCCTGGGCGACGCGGCTTCTTCCAGATCATCAACGGTCATCATCGTTGCGAGGCGCTCCGCACGCTGGGCTATAAGACCGCCGAGGCCGTGGTTTGGAGGGTCAACGAGGAGCAGACGGACCTCCTGCTGGCGACGCTGAACCGCCTCGGCGGGCGGGACACGCTGGACAAGAAACTGGCTCTGCTCCAGCGGTTGAGCGTTGCCGTGGCGCTCCGCAAGCTTGCCCAACTGCTGCCTCAGACGCGCGGCCAGCTTGAACGGCTCGTCCACGCCAAGGGGCCGGGGCAGGGGCCGGCGCGGAAGGGCCGTGCGTTTGCGACGCCGATTGTTTTCTTCGCGGATGAGGCACAAGAACGGCTGGTCGCCCAGGCCCTCGCGCAGGCGGCCGTCGGCCTGCCGGAAGGTCTGACGCGAGCGGCCCGGCGGACCGCGGCCCTGGCGCGCCTCGCGCGGACGTTCCTGGACCAGCGCGAGCCGCCGGCAGCCGTCGACGATGCCACGCGGGAATCAGCCGTCACACCAGTCTCGTAGGTGATTCCCGCGTCTTGTCTCCGCTCCTGTAGACCAGTTGCTTCGCGCGGGAGTGCGCCGTCGCGCTCTTTGACAAGTCCATAGAGATTTCTTCTGTATGCTACGCGGGTCCTTCGGCGGGTGGGCTGGGCTGATCTTTCTCGGGTTTGGCCGTGCCTTCCGCTCTCTCCTGCTGGTCGGTGAAGCCCAAGCCGAGAGCGCGCTTGATGAGGTCTGCCAGGCAGGTGGCCTGGAGCTTGCGCATGATGTTTTTGCGGTGCACATCGATGGTTCGCTTGGAGCGATGCAGATCGTCGGCCATTTCATAGCTGGTCCGGCTGGCCAGGATCAATTGCAGGACCTGGACCTCCATCTGGGTCAGGGCCCGGGGGCGGCGGCGCGCCGAGATGTCGACGCGCGCCAGTTGGGTCCGCACGACTGTCAGCAGCCGGTCTTGTTGTACCGGCTTATCGAGGCAGTCGCCGGCGCCCGACCGGATAGCCCGAATGGCACAGCCGACGGCCGCATGCTCGACAATCACCAAGCTCGAAACCCAGGGCGTCAGCCGTCTGGCTTGCTCGATCACGTCGAGTCCTTCCTCCGGGCAGCTATCCAAGTCGACAATCAGCAAATCGCACGGTTTTGTGGCGAGCCAGTCGATACATTCCTGGTGTCCGGAGAATCCGCTGACGGAGGCCTCGTCCGGTGCCAGAGAGTTCTCCAGCAAGTCGCGGATGCCTGCCTCCTTTTCAAACACGTAGATGCGTTTGTGGGATCGACCAGTCATGGTTCCTGTCAGAAACAAAACGCCTATTTACTGGCGATTGACGCGGGCCGGATGTTGATAAGAAAATGGCCAACTTTCTTCCGCTCCTGCAAATACCAAGCGGCCTCTACCATCCGGCTGTTCGCTCAACGGCTACCTTGCCGCTAAATATTACTGGCTTGGCCGGATTTGCCTATCCGTATAAGTACGTATTTTTGCGTCCTGATAGCGCTTTTCTGGCAGGTTTGGGCTTGCCCTGGCAGACCTCCCCGTCCCCAAGAACCACCTGGGTGGGCTGCCATCTGCCCCGACACGACCCCCCCAATGGCATATTTCGCGGTTAGGGACCTCTCCCCTGGTATTGTACGCTGTCACGAAGGTCTCCCACGGGTAGTGGCGGCAAGCTCCGAACACTTCGCGCGCCGCGGCCACCCGGCATCCACCAAAGCAGAGTGGGATTCTGACGGGGCGGCCACCCTATTTTCTCTCCCGTTTTTCCATCAGAATCCGGGAAATGCGAGTGCTGAGCCGACGAGGGGACAGTCGCAGCAGGCCGTGGATCGTGACTTTATTGGCCAGACCCGGCACGATGACGGTTTTGCCCCGGAGCATGGCCTCATAGCCGGCCTCGGCGACCTGGCGGGCGGAGGCCAGCGTCCTCGCGAGATTGACATCGCTCATCTGTGCGGTGCGGGTGAATTCGCTCTCCGTTGGTCCGGGACACAGGGCGGTGACAGTCACGCCGGTCCCGGCCAGTTCGTTGGCGATGGCCTCACTGAAGGAGATGACGAACGCCTTGGTGGCATAGTAGATGGAATTGAGCGGGCCCGGCAGGAAACCTGCCATCGACCCGACATTCAGGATCCGGCCGCTGTGACGAACGACCATGTCCGGCAGGAACAGCCTGGCCAGCGCCGCCAGGGCCAGGATATTGAGCTTAATCATCGCCTCATTGGTGGCCCAGTCCTGGTTGTGAAAAAAGCCACGATATCCGAACCCGGCGTTGTTCACCAGACAATCGACTGTGACACCAAGTGACCGGACCTCATCATAAACCTGCTTCGGGGCCTCGGCTTGCGTCAAGTCCTTGGGCAAGACATGCACCGTAACTCCATGTGCCGCCTCAAGTTCCGTCTTGAGCGCCTCCAACCTGTCCTGCCGCCGGGCGACAACGATCAGATCGCCCCCGTGCTCGGCATGAATCCGAGCCAACTCGGCCCCGATCCCACTCGAAGCCCCCGTCACCAGCGCCGTCTTTCTCTCAACCGCCATTGTCTTACCCCTTCCTGGGCACCCGGGAGGCCGCCATACATGTCATGGGACTGCCTCTGCCATCCTGAGCGCCATGCGTATACTGTCTCAACCGGCTCACATTTCAGAACAGCAGCCGCATCCGGATCAGGTTTTCTTGGGCCGACCCAAGTGCTTCGTCACCTTCAGGGTAGCCCACGAGACGAGCAACCCGCCCAGGGGCAGAACCAGGGCGCTCACGCACGCTGCCGGGCCTTCCATCGCGGTGACGTTCTGTGCCGCGAAGTGGACCGCGAACATCAGCACGGGACCGATCGCGATCGCCCACCTCTTGCGTCGGCAGACGAACGTGATCGCAAACGCCGCGATCAGGCCCCAGATCGGCAACATTAAGGAAAGGAACGACATGTTCTCAGAGTACGTGTGCACCGGCGTTATCCCCAATTCTATATTCGAGTTGTCTGGATGATTATATCCCGGAATGGAGAAAACTTCTATGACCAAGACAAATTTGCCCTGTGCCCGGGCCGTGACGAATCAAGAGCCTGCGAATGCCGCCGAGTTGCTGGAGACCCTGCGGCAGACCCGGCCGCAGACGAAGGAAAGCCTGCGGAACTACATCCAGACCTTCCTCGGCCTCGACGTGCCGGACCGGTCGATCTGTCCCGACCACCGCAGCCCGATGGATTATCTTTGGCACAGCTTTGCGGGCGATGCGCCCGCGCCGGCGAAAGGGCCCCACCCTACCCCAACCAGCGCCGATGCGATTGTTTGGGCAAATCGCGCGGGCGGCAAGACCCAACTGGCGGCGGCGGCGACCTTGCTCGATGCTGTCTTCAAACCCCACTGCCAGATCCGCATCCTCGGCGGCTCGGGCGAGCAGTCCCGGCGCATGTACGAATACCTGACCGCCTTCTTCCGCCCGGGCTTCGAGAGCCTCCTGGCCGGCCCCGTCCTCAAGGGCAAGTGCCGGCTGGTGAACGGCGCGGCGGTCGAGGTGCTCACCCAATCGGCCACCAGCGTGCGCGGCACGCACGTGCAGAAGCTGCGCTGCGACGAGGTTGAGCTGTTCGACGAGGATGTCTTCGCGGCCGCCAAGTTCACGACCCAGAGCACCAACGAGATCGTCGCGGCGATGGAGTTGATCAGCACGATGCACCGGCCTTATGGCCTGATGCAGAAGGAGGTCGCGGCGGCGGCGAGCGCGGGCGTGCCGGTCTTCAAGTGGTGCCTCTGGGAGACGATCGAGAAGTGTACCGGTCGCAATTGTTCACAATGTCCTCTGTGGGCTGACTGTCAGGGCCGGGCCAAGGCCGCCTGCGGGTACCTGAAGATCGACGACTGCATCACCCAGATGCGCCGCAGCAGCAGGGCGAGCTGGGAATCCGAGATGCTGTGCATCCGGCCTGCGCGGGACAACGTCGTTTTCGGCGAGTTCGACCCGGCGCTGCACGTCCGGTCGCTCGATTACGATCCCAACCTGCCGCTGTATCGCACGCTCGACTTCGGTTTCGTCAACCCGTTCGCGTGCCTGTGGATCCAGGTGGACCGCGAGGGCACCGTGCGGGTGATCGATGAATACCTCCGCCGCCGGGCGACCATCGACATCCACGCTCGGGAAATCAAGACCCGCACACCCTGCCCCGAGGAGCAGGTGGCCGCCACGTTCTGCGACCCGGCGGGCGACGGCCATAACGATGTCACCGGCACCAGTGCCGTGCGGGAGCTGCGCAGCCTGGGCATCGTCACGAAGTACCGCCGCAGCGCGATCCTGGAAGGCATCGAGCTGGTCCGCCGGGCCATCCGCTCCGGCGACGGCAAGAGCACGCTGGTCATCTCCCCGAATTGTCCGCGTCTGATCGAGGCGTTGCAGTGCTACCACTACCCCGACGCGAACCAGGCGGCCGGCAGCGAGCAGCCCTTCAAAGACGGCGTCTACGACCATCCCATCGACGCCCTGCGCTACTTCTTCATCAACCGCCAGCACGGCGCGCCAACCACGTCACGGAGGTACTGAGCGACGGCCGGTTGGCGATTGGGAAGGTGTGCGGCCAGCCCGTAACTTGCGGTCGGCAGGTGGCGAGTCAGTCGACATAGCCTCCACAAAATGTGTCCCGCACTGGCACATTGCTCATTGACAACTGGAGATGACCGAACAATACTACCAGCCAGCCGTAATGCTTGAGCGGTCAAAAATTCAAGTGGACACGGTTATCGGTCGATGGTACAATATGGCAATGCAAAAGCGGTCAAGGAGAAAGGTGGACCTGAACCGCCTTGCCAAGTCGATAGTCGATCAAGCTACCACGGACGAGGGGTTACTGGCCAAAGCCCTTGAAGAGGGCAAGAACCCTGCGGCTGTCTCGCTTGGGCGACTTGGTGGCCTGAAAGGCGGCAAGGCGAGGGCTCAGAAGCTGTCGGCCGAGCAGCGTAGCGAGATTGCCAAGAAGGCCGCCATGATTCGATGGAGCACAAAATGATCTTTGATGCCACAGTCAAAGAGTTGCTGAACAGAAAGCTCCGCCAACTGGAGGGGAAGTTCAAGGCCGATGTGGCGTTCTACCTCGGGGAGATACAGTCAGGGCTACTAAGGGTCTTCCGGGATGTTGTTGAGGACTTGAAGAAGGAGAATAGGAGCAAGGATAGACTGGTTATTGTCTTGAACACATCGGGAGGGTCTGCGGAAGTCGCAGAGAAGATGGTGGATATTATTCGCGCCAAGTACAACGAAGTGTACTTCGTTGTTCCTGATTTTGCCATGTCTGCTGGGACTGTATTCTGCATGTCGGGCGACAAGATCTACATGGATTACTCCTCCTCTCTGGGGCCGATTGATCCGCAAGTGTGGAATGGAAAACAATGGGTTCCGGCACTGGGGTATCTGAATAAAGTGGAGGAGTTTCTCGAAAAGGAACGATCAGGAAAACTGACCCGGGCAGAATTCCTGATTCTTCAAAGTCAGGATTTGGCCATGCTGAGTCAGTGTGAACAAGCCAAGGCTTTGACGATCACCCTGCTGAAGAAATGGCTGGTCGAGTGGAAGTTCAAGGACTGGAATAAGCATAGGAGCGACCCGGCCAAGATAGGCCAGCCAGTTACCAAGGCAGAGAAGGAAGAGAGGGCGGCGGAAATAGCCGATCTCCTGGGGGATAACCGTACCTGGCATTCCCACGGAAGAATGATTGGCATGGAGACATTAAGAAAGGAATTGAAGCTGCAAATAGAGGATTTTGCGGCAGACCCATCGCTGCACGCGCTAATACGGTCGTATAATGATTTGTTGACCGAGTACATAGCCAGAAATGAATATCCTTCATTCCTTCATAGCAGAAAGTTCTTCTAAGGAGACAACAATGGCTATCAAGGAAAGAATAGAGAAGGCTCTGGATAAGAACAGGGTGTTTATTGATACGGACCCGCGTAAGC
>Ga0315289_10001635_pt1 | contig 34891 bp, 44 predicted proteins | sample YL17G11_40_MG_FD_203452 | JGI IMG/M metagenome (GOLD analysis project Ga0315289, IMG submission 203452) | Sediment microbial communities from Yellowstone Lake, YNP, Wyoming, USA - YL17G11_40 | ecosystem: Environmental > Aquatic > Freshwater > Lake > Sediment | place: USA: Wyoming | collected...
AGCATCTTTTACCCCGGGAATTTCTTAAAATAGAATTATTTATTAAGAGCGAAAAACAAAGGTTGCTCGAATTTAAGGCATTCGGCAGCCGCTATAAAGAATTATTGGAAAGAATTCATGAATCCCGCACCTTTTTAGGTATTCAAAAAATAACAAAATACTCGAATAAAAGAAAAGGTGCGGGATGAAGATATTGGGCATTGATACTACTACAAAGTTTTTGTGCCTTGGCATATATGACGGGGCTAACCCCGTTAGAAATACCGCTTACCCTAACAGATATAGCCTGATTTCTAACGGGGCTAAAATTTATGAGTACAATTTAGAGGTCGGCAGAAGCCTTTCTGTCTTGTTGATTCAGACTATAAAAAGGGTTCTGGATGCGCTTGGCTGGCAGGTTTCTGATATTGATTATTTTGCCTGCGGACTGGGTCCGGGTTCTTTTACCGGCATGCGTGTGGGCCTTGCTACTATAAAGGGACTGAGTTGGGCAGTAAACAGGCCCCTGATTGGAATATCAACCTTAGATATATTGGCAAGAAACGTAAAAAACAGCAACAGTCCGGTTGTTCCTATTATCGATGCCAAAAGAAATTCTATCTATTGCGCTGTTTACAAAAATAAAAATGGCAGGATGGAGAGGATAAAATCTTATATGCTTTTGAATGAAAAAGAATTCTCCAGGAGCATAGAATCCGATAGCATAATATTGGGAGACGCAATCGGTTTATACAAAGATAGTATTTTAAGAAATATAAAGGGAGCAACTATTTTAGACAAGGATTATTGGTATCCGAAAGCCCGCAATATTATCGGGCTTTCCCTGGAGAGAATCAGGGATAAGAAATTTGATAACCCTTTTGATATAAAACCGATTTATCTTTATCCCAAAGAATGCCAAATCAAAGCGAAAAAATAACCGCAATTTTTAGTTTAATATGAGTAAAATTAACGAAATAGGATACAGGCCGACCTGGGCTGAGATTAATTTAAGCAATCTTACCCACAACTTAAATCAGATAAAAAAGATGCTGGCGCTTAAAACCAGGATTATGGTTACTATCAAAGCAGATGCCTACGGACACGGCTTAATCCCTGTAGCCAAAAGACTGGTATCAGACGGAGTGGATTTTCTCGGCATTGCCTCTATTGATGAGGGTATAAAATTAAGAAATGCAGGCGTGAGTTTGCCTGTTTTAATACTGGGTTTGATACTTAAAAAAGATATTGAGCCGGTATTTAAATATAGACTTACCGCCACTGTCTGCGATGAGGAATTAGCCCTCAGTTTAAACAATAAGGCGCGAAATTACGGTAAACCTATAAATGTCCATATCAAGGTTGATACAGGTATGGGCAGAATCGGAGTCCTGCATCCGGATGCGCAGAAACTTGTAAAAAAGATTCATAAATTGAAATTTATAAATATCGAAGGCATATTTACGCATCTTGCCTTGGCGGATATGAATAAAAAATTTACATTGCACCAGATAGATTTGTTTAATGATTTAATCCAGGGGTTAAATAAGGACGGAATAAATATACCTTTGGTTCACGCGGCAAACAGTATGGGCGTTATTGATTATAAAATCAGTCATTTTAATATGGTCAGGCCCGGCTTAGTAATCTACGGTCTTTATCCTAAAGAGAATCTGAAGATAGACCTGAAGCCGGTGTTAAGTTTAAAAACCAGGGTTATATTTATTAAGGGCGTGCCTTCCGGCTTTGGTATAAGCTACGGTCACGACTACATTACTAAAAAGCAAACCAGAATCGCAACCCTACCTATCGGTTACGGTGACGGATACCCCCGTAATTTATCAAATAAGGCGCCGGTTTTAATAGGGGGGAGGCGTTTTAACATCTGCGGCAAAATCTGCATGGACCAGATTATGCTGGATGTGGGAGATTCTGCGGTCAAAACAGGCGATGAAGTTGTGCTTATCGGCTCTCAGGGTAAAAATAAAATTACCGCAGAAGAGTTAGCGCGCATTTCCGGCACTATTCCTTATGAAATTGTTTGCGGGTTGAGTAGCCGCATCCCCCGGATATACATTGATTAAGGCAGGCTGTTGATTAGGTGTAAACTGAACAAGAGAACAATTATATGGCTTAAGGAAGCAGATAAAATCGGGGTAATAACCCCGCCCCTGCCCAAGGCAATGCTTATCGCATCCAATATGTAATACAAAAATCCCATCATAATCGATAAACCTATGGAAGATAGCCCGGTTGCCCGCTTTCTCATGATTAAAGAGAAAGGGATGCCCAGGAAAATAATAACGATGCTGGTGAAAGGCGACGCAACTCTTTGATAGAGGTCCAGCTTAAGGTTACGTATAACTGTTGAGGCGCCGCTTCTGGATAATTTCCATATATAATCTTCAAGCTGGGCTATCGTCATAAAATCCGGCCGCTGCCTCTGGCTTATAAGATCGTGAGGGGTCTCAGGTATGGCCATTATCTCCTCTTCGAAATATTCTGGCTCCTGCAAAATCTGTGCGTTGCGGTCAAAGTTGTAGGTTATACATCTATAAAACTTCCAGAGGTTATCCTCGTAAACGCCTTTGCTTGCCACTATCTTTTTGGTTATGTTCTGATATTCATCGTGTTCTAAGATGATTATGCCTTCCATTGTATTTGTGGCAAGATAAAATTTATCTATAAAGAAAAGCCTATTTCTCAAACCATACATAGTAAGATTATTAATGACCTCCTCCTTTTTTTCCTTCTTTTTTTTCACCCCCTCTTCCATCTGGACCTTTATTTTTTGGGTTAATGCTAAGGATTGCGGAACGATTCTGTCGCTGACCCAGAATATAAACAAACTAATCAAGAGGCCAAAAATAATTACCGTTTTAGTTACCTGGAATATACTCAGCCCCGATGAGCGCATGGCAATAATCTCGTTATCCTGATTCAGTTTGCCAAACGTATATAATGTGCTAAGCAGGCAGGCAAAAGGCGCTACCTGAACAAACATGATAGGCAGATACGACAGATAATATTGTACTAAGATGGATAACTGAACCTGTTGCCTTAATATATCTTCCAGATGCGATAAGACATCGATAATAACATACAGAAAGAGGAAGATAAAAATACAGGAAAAGAAAATGGATAGCACTGATTTTAATATATAGCGGTCTAGGATGCGCATAGTCTATGGGTTAAGATGGCGCCCGTTATCCCGAAGATAATATTGGGAATCCACATGACGATTCGAGGGTCAGCATAGCCTTCTATTGCTAATGCCTCGCAGCCGATAAAAAGAGGGTAATATACGACTATAATCAGTATGGCAATACCGATATTGATTGATTTTTCCCGGCGCCGGGTGATTATCGCTAAAGATGAACCCAGAAGTATAAAAACCAGGCAGGAGAAAGCCAGGGTTATTTTTTCTTGTATTTCCGTAATCAACGGAGTAGGGTCAATTCCTTCCTTTCTTAGCTTAGCGATTTCATTTCTTAATTCCTGGATGGACATATCTTTGGGTTTCTTTCTGATTTTGTCTTTGTCCTGGGCCTGGGCAGGGTTTAAATTCATAAAATAGGTCTTGAAATTTAATTTGTAGAAATTAGTGGGATTTTCAGGGTCAGGCTCATCGCTTGTTCCGTCTACCAATTTTAGTTTAATTGTGCTTTTTTCCGGCACAGCGATAAACTCACCGCCTTTGGCAATGATGGTGCGGGTAGGTTTGCCCTCGCCCTGGGGTTCATAGATACGCACATTGCTGAGCTTATTTTTCTTCTGGTCTACGCGGTAGATAAACAAGATGTATTTTTGGAAAGAATTAATGAATACGCCCTCTTCAAAGGCGGCAGTAGGGTTTTTTATTCCTACCTCTATTAATGTTTTTCTATAAACGTAATGCGCGTATGAGGCAGCCCGGTCATTGAATATAACCAGCGCAAGGCTTAAAATTATTCCTACGATAATAAGCGGCAGTATCAAACTGAACAGATTTATTCCGCTTGCCCTTATTGCCACAATCTCATTATCGCTGGATAGCCTGCCCAGCGATATAAGCACTGCAATCAATACGGAGATGGGTAACGCATAGGTAACTATGTAGGGCGTCATAAACATAAAAAGTTTTAATACGCTGTATAGGTCAACGCCCTTGTTAATTACGAGGTCAGCTATTTTTTTAAGATTCCCGACCAGGACCATTATAAAAGTAAGCACCCCTAACGATAAGAATAGAGGCCCGATAAATTCTCTAAGAAAATAGTTCCTTAATATCTTCATTTTAAATGAGCCCACAACTTACGGAATGAAATGAACGTAAGTTGTATGGGCGAATTAACCCCGCCCTCTAAGCAAAATAAAGTATTTATGTTAAGCATAGAGGGCGGGGTAAGTTCGGACAGATAAGTTATGTCGCTTAGATTATTTTTAATATATTGCTCCATAACTTATGTCCTCACTTAATTAGCCAGCGTCAACACAAACACGATATTTGCCCCTGCGCCTTTCAAGGTTCGCGCTGCTTCGGAAGAGGTTGCTCCTGTGGTCAATACGTCATCAATTATAAGCAGGTTTTTGCCTTTTATATCCTTAAGCCTATTTACCGAAAAACTGTCTTTAACGTTTAAGAGACGCTCGTCCGTCTCTAAATCTGTCTGCGTCTTTGTGTGACGATGTCGCCAGAGCGCATCGGGTAACAATTCTCTCTTAAATTCCTTGGCAATATATTTGCTGAGAATCTCTGCCTGGTTAAATTCTCTTTCGCGCAATCTCGTTTTATGCAAAGGGATGGGAATTACGAAATCCAGGCAATCCATAGGCAGATTGTACTCTCTGATAAATTCAATCATCAGTTTACTCAAGAGGCAACCCAGGTAATCCTTGCTTTTATATTTAAACTCATGGATTAAATCTTTAATTACGCCTGTGTAAATACAGGGGCTAAAGGCACGGTCAAAATATAATTTTTTCTTAATACAGAACGGACAGATATTTTTGCTAAAATTTGACTTCGAAAGAGTCCTGCCGCAGGAGTGACAGAAAGGAGGCATATTCCTTTTAATATTAGTCCAACAAGCAGTGCAGATAAGATTATCAATGCTTGAGAGCCCAAGCTTATTTTTACAGCTCAGGCACCTTCTGGGATATACGATATCTACAAGACCGCTTATAAGACGACGGAGCATATCCATATGATAACAATTAAATTAAGATTTGTCAAAATTTATTAAGAAATTCAGGTTATTCTTTTAATCGGGGTGAACTTTTTGAAATCTCTTCCAGGCCTTATAGAGATTAAAAATCTTTCGGCGGGTGAGAATATAACGCTTGGTTAAGTCTTCGGGTTAAGGTCGGGATGCCTGTATGGAAAATTGGGTACCCCCTAACTAAACCGGCTTCTTTAACATAACCATAACCCTAACCAACAATAAAAATCCCTCCTTCTACTCTAATACCTGCCTGCCGGCAGGCAGGGACGTAGAAAGGAGAGAAATCTAACTAAAAATAAATAGGGACACCCTGCCGATTGGCTGCAAGGGTGTCCCTATTCCTCCTACAACCGCATATCTTTATCTATAATTTTGCGGAAGGTTTTTGGCGTATGGCTAATAAAGTAATTGAATTCAGTTAAGAATGTCAGGAGGTTATCTATATTAACTTCGCCGTTTACAATGAAAGGGTTATACCTGGCCTTCAATAATGCCTGCGTATCTTTTTTAAATTCTGGGGATTTCGCCAGCCTTACGAGCTCTTTCTTCTCTTCTTCACTGAGCATAGTAGTATTTATCTTTTAATTCGAGAAATTTTTCTTTTTGGCCAAAAAGGACAAAATAGTCTTCTAAAATTCCCCAATCTAAGTTTTCCTTATAACGCTCCAACAGTGACTCAATATCCACGAATTCCCTGGCAACCCTTGCCGAATCGTTTACCTGAACCTGCAATTTTAAACCAATAATATCCTCAGGGAGCAAAACTTTGATTTTCAATTTTCCTTCAAATACATCTTTTTCAGCTGCCCTCTCCAGCATCCCCAGCGATATCTCCCTGAAGGCATGCAGAAAATCAACCTCTCCGAATATCTTAAGTTCAGAAATATACTGGGAGACATTCTCGCTTCTATACACGCATTTATATCCGAGAGTCTTCATAATTTCCTCTATCTTATCAAGGTCATCTCTATGCACTAAAAAATCTAAATCTACTGTAGCCCGTGGCAAACCCAACACTCCCAAAGCAAACCCTCCAATGAGGCCATAGCGCACATCCTCCTTATTAAAAGCTTTGAGTATCAGCTCTAAAACCGTTTTAAAATCCAATTCCCGGTTCTCCTATTATTGTCCCCAGAACCAAAGGTGGCACTTTGGGGAACGTCTCCCATACCTCGCTTGGTTGGGGACACCCTGCTGATTGGCTGCAAGGGTGTCCCTGCTTTGGGAAGTTGGGTGTCCCTATTCCTGTTTGAATTGTAAAGTGTCTGTGATATGTGTGGCGGATGTGGTTTACTAATAGAAGCTAACGATAGACCTCTCGCCGATGTTTGACGCGATAAACAGTAATGAGTTTCTGTTTATCGTCTATCGTATATAAGATACGGTAATCCCTAAACCTTATCCGCCAGCCAATTTCTCCTATTAATTTCTTGACGCCATACGGCCGCGGATTAGATTTCAAACCTCCAATTGTATCTATGATATGTAGAATTATATCATTGGGGAGAGACTCGATCTCTTTAGCAGCCCGCTGTTCAATAATAATCCTATACATCAATGCAGGCGTCCTTGCTTTTTAAGTTGAGTCTTGAAACGTGCAAAATCAATGAACCTCTTAGCAGATTCTTTTGCTTTTTTTAGATCTAAGGTATCTTCTAAGTCTTCAAGATATTCCAGAAGCTTAAGGTAATCTCGGACAGACAAAACTACAGACTTCTTTTGTCCTCTTTCATCAATAAGATATTCTGCCTGAATGACCATTTTTCCTACCTCCCATTTCAAATTTTACCATAAAATATAAGAATTGACAAACAAAATTCTTAAAGGCTTTTGTTGAGGCATTGGTTGGACACACCCTGCCGATTGGCTGCAAGGGTATCCCTATCTCTTTACAACTTCCTTTTTAGGCTGGCTATTTCTAGCTTCAGGCCTTCAATCTCCTGCTGCTGCTCCTGGTGCCGTTAATATAGCATTTATAGCTTCCGGCCGCCGTCGTGCCGATGCCGAGGTTGCCATGGGTTTTATTTAATAATTACCGCCTTATTTCACTCCAACCGCCACGTTGACGATAGTATACTTTCCCTTCCTCTCAAGCAGTTTCTTCAGTTCTTTCTCCCAGCCGCCATCTGAGTTCTTAATATTAAAATCTTTATAATAATCTTTTTCGTCAACAATATTTAGCACAATACCAATAGATTTCCGGTAGGTTTCAAAATCTATATTCGCTGGCGAGACAGACACAGATTTACCATCATGCTTTCCAGATGGCAGAAGATAATCGCCTTCTTTTACCTCTCCACTGACTAATACCGGCACTTGCCCAGCATAGGCAACTACCACCCATTCTTTATCGTTGTCTCTGGAAGTATCTATAGGATTACCTCCCCTAATTCCTGCGTTAGAGGACGTTATCATATAAAGCGTGGCTTTCTCTGTGTTCTTAGTAACTCTGCCTTTTTTTATCCCCACAACTTCAAATGGCTTGATGTCCTCACTTGAATTTAATTTTTTCATGTATTCACCATAGTCAACAGCAGCAGTTACCCAACCATCATCGTTTTTGGCGGAGGCGTCTGCATCAAATCGTGCTTGGAGATCATTCGAATCCTCATAATTAAGGCCTCCACTAGCTTCATATATCCACCATTTCTGGGCACCGCTGAGAAAGAACTGGAGACCACCCCACCCTGTTGTCGTAGGGTCGGTTCTTATTGTTGCCGCTGATGAGGCAGGAGCATAAACATGTAATTTCGCCCCTGGACTCGCCGTCCCGATGCCGACGTTGCCGCCACTTGGATTTAACAATAAGTCGCCATAACTTCCACCGTTATAATTTTGCAAATGCAAATCATTATTTGTACCTTCATAGCCAAAATACGCGCCCCACTTTGTGTCATCAAATAGCGTAAGACCACTCCACTTGTTTCCACTTGCAGACGATTGAATTTTGATTGTGCCTTGATTGATTACCCAATCCTTCTTTATATGAAGCGGAGCATCCGGCGCCGTCGTCCCGATGCCGACGTTGCCGTCAGTTTTAAGAGTAAGGACACTTTTCCCTGTCTGGCCCGCATAAAACTCAAAGTTTGTTCCGTCAGAAGCAGCTCCAGCCCCGGCCAACCATATATTCGTCCCGCCTTGATCGAATTCAATCCTTGAACCGACTGCTGATTTAGCGTTAATTCTAATAGCGGCTCGGCCAGTTGAAAAACTACCAGAGGTATCAAACAATATCTTTCCCACAGAATTACTGCCGGTGTAATTAAAGGTGGCGAGGTTTGTTATGGTGCCATTAACTTGAAGGGGTGATGCTGGCGTCGTCGTCCCGATGCCGACGTTGCCCTCTACCACCAAATCTGCATCAGCATCAATACTAGGGGGCAGTGAATCCCAGGAATAGGTTTCACCCTGAATATAGTCATCTCCTATTGCCATACGCTTTGCCCGCATCTCCCGATAACTGCCATAAGGCGAAGGGTAATAGGTGGTCATGGTGATGGATTCTTCCTGGGCAAAAAGAGAAGGATAAGCTAAGAGCAAGACTAAGGAAAGAGAAAAAGAGAGTAAAAGCCTGTTTGGTCTAAACACAGGGCACCTCCTTTTTTATTATTTATACTATAATGAAAGAATTATGTCAACTATTTAATATACTAATATGATTGACACAGACTATTTAAAATAGTAAAATAAACCCCGTTAGAAACACCACGTAGAAAAGTGCTAACATAATAGTTTCTAACGGGGTAAACTTACAATGGGAAAGAATTTAAAACAGTTAAAGAAAGAATTACTGGCTCTTCTTAAGAAGAACGCCTTAAAAAGAGGCAGGTTCATTTTATCTTCCGGCAGGATAAGCAATTATTATCTTGACGGCCGGATAATCACCTTATCTGCCGAAGGAGCGTTTCTTACGGCAAGTATTATCCTGGAGTTTATAAAAGATAAAAAAGTTGACGCTGTCGGCGGCCCTACATTGGGCGCTGACCCTATCGTAGGAGCAATTGCCTGTCTTAGCCAGATTAAGCGCACTCCTGTTAAGACATTCATAGTTCGAAAGAGCGCCAAGGAGCATGGCAGAGAGCGTCAGATTGAAGGCCCGGCATTAAAAAAAGGAAGCAGGGTAATTCTGATTGATGATGTGGCTACAACAGGTAAGGCCTTGATTGAGGCAAAGCAGGTGTTAGATAAAATAGGCGTTAGGGTCAAACAGGCAATAGTAATTGTAGATAGAGACGAAGGCGCAAGAGAAAATCTGGCGAAAGCGGGCTTAGAACTACAATCAATATTTAGAATAGAAGATTTCGGTCTTTAGGGTATCTTGGTGGAAGTAAAAAGAATAGTTGTGGTAGGCGCTGGTCCTGCCGGTATGATGGCAGCGATAAGGGCCGCTCAATTACAGCAGGATGTCACTCTCATAGAAAAAAATTCCCTCCCGGGCAAAAAGCTTCTTTTAAGCGGCAAAGGCCGCTGTAATCTTACTAATCTTTGCGAATTAGAGCCCTTTCTTAAAAGATTTTCCAAGAACGGCCAATTCCTGAGAGACGCCTTTAAGAAATTTTTTAATCGGGATTTAATAAATTTTTTTGAAAAAAGAGGCCTTAAGCTTAAAGTAGAAAGGCAACTGCGCGTATTTCCTGTAACGGATAAATCGAATAGCGTCCTTGAAGCATTAAAGAAAGAGCTGCAAAAGAATAAAGTAAACCCCCACACCAAAATCTTTGGTGTGGGGGTAAAGATTATTTATAATACCTCAATGAAAGATATTTTGATGCGGGATAATAAAGTAAAAGGGGTTGTGCTTGTCGATGGCAGGATTATATCTTGTGATAAGGTTATTTTAGCTACGGGGGGCGTCTCTTACGGTTTTACCGGCTCAACCGGAGAAGGTTTAGAGATAGCCAGAAGATTAGGACATTCAATCACTGGGTTAAGACCGGGTCTTGTGCCTTTGGAAACCAGACAAAAATATGTTAAGGGTTTAGAGGGCTTGACCCTGAAGAACATCCGTCTTAAATTTACCCAGCACCAGCATGGTGCTGGGTTTAGTGACGGCCAGAGGCAGATTATCTCTGAAATCGGCGAATTATTATTTACGGGATTCGGTATCTCAGGGCCCCTGGTTTTAACCCTAAGCGGGCAAATTGTAGAGTGGTTAAGCGAGAATAAGCATGTCTATGTAGAGATAGACTTAAAGCCCGCATTATCCAGAGAGCAATTGAACGCCAGGCTCTTAAGGGAATTCGCATTGAATTCCAAAAAGACCCTTAAAAATACGCTTAAGAATTTATTGCCGCAGAGATTAATCGCTTGTTTTATAGATATCGCTAAATTAAATCCCGATAAAAAAGTAAGCCAGGTTACCAAGCCAGAACGTGAAAGTTTAATTTCTCTTTTAAAGGGCCTGCATCTGGATATTGTTAAGCCACGGCCGATAGAGGAAGCTATGATTACCCGCGGCGGTATTTCTTTAAAGGATGTAAACCCAGCCACTATGGAGTCGCGCCGTATCAAAGGACTATATTTTGCCGGCGAAATGCTCGATGTGGATGCAGATACAGGCGGGTTTAACCTACAGGCAGCATTTTCTACGGGGTATCTTGCCGGAGAAAGCGCCTCTTTGAATTAGACAATGGCGATGAAAAATATATATTTAGCCTCTGATTCTAAAGCCAGAAAAAAGCTCTTTGAAATATTCGGGTTGAAATTTAAGGTTTTACCCGCTAGAATTAAGGAGGAGAGAAGGGCTGGGCATCTATCCTACGCAAAGCTGGTCAAAAGAAATGCCTTTGAAAAGGCAAAACAGGCGGCACAGAGAGTAAAACGCGGTATTATTATCGCTGCAGATACTATCGTAGTCCAGGATAAAAAAATATTCGGCAAACCCAGGGATTTAAAAGACGCCAAGGAGATGCTTAAAAAGTTATCCAGAAAACCGCAGTGGCTTTATACCGGCATCGCCGTAATTGATAAGGACAAAGACAGGGCATTGGTTGATTATGAAAAGACCAAGGTTTATATGGATAGATTGACCGATAAAGAGATAGGCAGTTATTTTGATATGGTTTCCCCTCTGGATAAAGCAGGCAGTTTCGATATCCAGGGAAGGGGCGCTTTTTTTATCAGGAGAATTGAAGGTTGTTTCTATAATGTGGTGGGTTTGCCTTTGAGGAAATTATACCGCATGCTTAAAAAATTGGATATTAACCCCGCTCCTGCGCGCAGGAGCGGGGTAAAAGTATTTCTATTTTTATTTTACCTTTTACCTTTTACCTTTTACCTTATTTTGTCCGGCTGCTCTACCGAATATAACATCGTTACCGGCCAGCAGGAAACCTATTATTACAGCACAGACAGCGAAGTGCGGATGGGCCGGGCTATTGCGCAACAGGTAGAAAAAGAATATAAGTTTGTGGAAGACCCGCTTGTGCAAAAAAGGGTTGAGGATATCGGTAAAAAAATAGCGGGTGTTTGCGACAGGAAAGAGATAGACTATCATTTTAAGGTGCTGGATGACGACGAAGTAAATGCCGTATCTTTGCCCGGAGGCTTCGTTTACGTAAACAAAGGATTAGTTGAAAAGACAGCCAGCGACGATGAACTGGCAGGCGTTTTAGCCCATGAGGTCGGCCATATTGTTGCCCGGCACAGCATTAAAAAACTTCAGGCGCTCCAGGGGTATTCTATATTAAGGATATTGGTTGCTGTAGCTCCCGGCTCCGGAGAAGTGGGTAATGCTGCAGACACTGCCTTTACCCAGTTATTATTAGGATATGCCAGAGAGGATGAGTTGCTTGCCGACCAGTTAGGCACGCGTTATCTAAAATTAGCCGGCTATGACCCTCATGGTATGATTAATTTTTTGGAGAAATTACAGGAGGTAAACAGAAGAAAGCCGCTTCGGCCAAGGTCGTATTTTAAAACCCATCCTTATGTTCCGGATAGGATAAGGGTGGTAAAGCAGGAGTTAGGCGAAGATATAGATTTTGAGGATTATATAAATATTGAACAGACTCCGCATGAACCCCGCTAGAAATTTCTTTTGGTGCGGAAGGAGAGATTTGAACTCTCAAGGGTTTCCCCACTAGCTCCTGAAGCTAGCGCGTATGCCGTTCCGCCACTTCCGCAATTATCTTTAAGTATATCCCAGGCATTAAATTCTGTCAATTATAAAAGAATTGCGGGTTAGTTTTTTTGCTGTTATAATATATACCCTTAATTCAAAGGAGAATGAATGGTTTTGGAATCTTTTAAGATTATTGGTTCGGCAGTGGCGCAGATTTTCCTGCTGGGGGCAATAGGATATTTTTTGATGAAGATGAAACTTCTGGGCGAGACGGGCTTGGATATCTTAAGCCGCCTGGTAGTGGAAATTACGCTGCCGATTCTGATATTCTGCCAATTAGTCAAAGATTTTAGATTTGATTTATATCCGAATTGGTGGATTTTCCCTCTGATGAGTTTACTCATCACTGTTGCGGGTTTATTATTAGGTTATATCTTTATAGCTTTTATCAAAGGACACCAGCATAAGATGCAGTTTTTAAGCCTTATTACATTTCAAAATTCAGGATATCTGCCGCTGGCATTGATAGCCGCGTTATTGCCCAAAGAAAAAATAGGTACTATGTTTATTTACCTGTTTTTATTTCTCTTGGGATTTAATCTGATTATCTGGTCATTCGGCGTATATATGCTTTCGTTGCATGAGAGGAAAAAGTTTGAGTTAGGCAGTTTATTCAGCCCGCCGGTAATTGCTACTCTGGTGAGCCTGGTAATCGTATTTTTCGGAATAAATAAATTCATTCCGGATACGGTTTTAAGGCCTCTGCGCTTGGTAGGGGATTGCACGCTTCCTTTGGCAATGTTTGTGGTGGGAGGAAGCCTTGCCCCGATACATTTAAAGCATATCGATAAAAAAGCGATTTTGCTAATGGTTTTGGCAAAGCTTGTAATTTTACCTCTTCTGGGCCTGGGGTTGATTATGAAATTTAAACTTCCAGAGTTAATAGGGTTATTAATTATTATGCAATTAGCAGTGCCTCCGGCAACCTCTTTGTCGGTAATTGCCAGGCACTATAAAAAAGAAGACCTCTTAATCAGCCAGGGAATATTCTTCGGCCACATTGTAAGCCTGGTTACCCTGCCGATATTTTTAAGTTTATATTTTACGCTTGTCATGATAAAATGAAGATTGTTGCTACAAACCGCAAGGCCTACAGGGATTATACAATCCTGGAGAGTATTGAATGCGGCATAGAATTAAAAGGAAGCGAGGTAAAATCAGCAAGGGCTGGTAAGGTAAATTTAAACGATAGTTTTGCCCGTGTCGAAGGCAATGAAGTAATATTATACAATACGCACATAAGCCCTTATGAAGAGGCAAGTTATCTGAATGTTGAGCCAACAAGGCTGCGCAAGCTGCTTCTGCATAAAAAACAGATAAGAAAGCTGAACGGCCAGCTCTTGCAAAGAGGGCTTACGCTTGTCCCTTTGAAGGCATATTTCAATGACCGCGGTTTTGCCAAAATAGAACTTGCTCTTTGTAAAGGTAAAAAACTCTACGATAAAAGAGAAGACATCAAGCGTCGCGAAATAGACCTGGAAATGCGCAGGGTTTTAAAGAGCAGAAGAAGATAAGGTCCTTCGCCCCCCCTGGGGGCTCAGGACCAATTTTTCTTACATATAATATTATAGAAAAATTGGGGGTGAAAAGGGCTCGACTTAGGTAAGCCGGGTAAAAGTAGCATGTCGCGGACGCATGGTTAGCCGCGTTAACAATCCTTGCACAATATAAACGCAAGAGAGAACATTAGTTCACTCGTATTGGGAAGATATGCAGCTGTTCCTGCACTTCTTCCTGCGTTAGCCATTCCTTAATAAACTAAGGAATGCCTCAACCCAATCTGCCTAAGGGTTGGAATTGAGCGGCTAATTTAGGCTGGTTCTGACTGTTTGCCTTTGAGGCCAGGGCGAGATTTAAAAGGCTGCGATTTGCAAATCCTGCCCCGCAGGAGTTGCAAAGGTAAGCTGAAAATACGGGGCTAAACATGTAGCGACTTTTACGCGATTACTTAGGGACGCCGGTCCGATTCCGGCCACCTCCACCATTAAAAATGCAAACCTCAAAAAAACTTTATTTTTGGATTCTGGTTTTGCCTTTTACATTTTACCTTTTGACTTTCTTCGGTTGCGCAACCGTTCCTACGAGAGAGGCGTTGCCTGTTTACAATATAAACGGCAGTACTTATTTTCCTCTGGTTTCCTTTTGCGATTTAAGAAATATAGACTGGCAGTACGATACGTTTACCAAAACGGTTTCGTTAAGCAAGGATTCGCACAGGATAAATTTAAGGGTCGGCGACACCCTTGCCTTGGTCGATGGAGAACCTCAGTATATCAGCCATCCCGCAGATATTTATCAAGGGACCGTAGTTCTGCCTTATAAATTTAAAGAGCAGGTCCTGGACAGATTATTCAGAGAAACCTATCCCGGCCGCAAGCCCCTTTTATCTTCGTTAAAATTAAGAAAGATAGTTATTGATGCGGGTCACGGCGGAGGAGACCCCGGCGCAATCGGCAGGACAGGCCTGAGAGAAAAAGACGTTAATTTAGATATAGCCAGGAGGCTGGGCAATCTGTTAAGGTCTTACGGCGTTGAGGTGGTTATGACGCGTAACAGCGATAGATTTGTCCCTCTTGACAGAAGAGTAGAAATAGCCAACAATTCCGGGGCAGACCTTTTTGTAAGCATCCATTCCAATGCAAACCGCGTCAGGAGCCTAAGCGGCGTTGAGGCGTATTATGTTTCTGCCGGTATAAACGATTCTAAGCGCGCCTATGCAACTGCCGGGAGCGCGGCATTGAATTTAGACGATGCTTTTTTTGCCAGCGACTCCTTAAATTTAAAGGCAATACTCTGGGATATGATTTATACTTACAACCGCGCGGAATCCATACAGCTGTCCCGCTCTATATGCCGCAGTATCGGCAGTAACCTGGATGCCCGCGTAATCGGGATTAAAGGCGCGCGTTTTGAAGTTCTAAGAGGGGTGCGTATGCCGGCGGTATTAATCGAGGCGGGTTTCTTGTCCAATTATAACGAAGAGCGCATGCTGAAGAATAGTTATTATCGCCAGAGGATAGCAGAGAGCATAGTAGAAGGGATATATGATTATGCTAACAACTCGATAATAATGGAGGCTGCAAACAGATGAATCCCGCACCTTCTTTATATTCATTTATCATAAATATTGAGATTAAAAATATTCTAAATAGAGAAACTGTTTTGAATAAAGGAGAAGGTGCGGGATGAAACCCATAGGCGTATTCGATTCTGGCGTCGGAGGACTTACTGTGGTAAAGGAATTAATCCGCCAGCTTCCTTTTGAAGATATAGTTTATTTCGGGGATACGGCACGCGTGCCTTACGGGATAAAATCAAAGGAAACGGTAATCCGTTTTTCCATCGAGAATATTTTATTTTTGCTTAAACAGGATGTAAAGCTTATCTGCGTGGCGTGCAATACCGTATCGAGTCTTGCATTGCCGGTGATTAAGAGCCATTTCAGAGTCCCTATCGTGGGCGTGATCAACCCGGGAGCAAGAGAAGCGGTTTATGCTACGCAAAATAAACGCATCGGCGTTATCGGCACAAGAGGCACCATAAAGAGCCGCACCTATGAAAACGAAATAAAACAGCTTGACCCCGAAGTCAAAGTCACTGCGGTTGCCTGTCCTTTATTTGTGCCTTTTGTCGAGGAAGGATGGACAAAAGAAAGGGCGGTTCTGGATGTGGCCAGGACGTATCTTAAGCCGTTAAAGCGCGCCTGCGTGGATACGGTGATTTTAGGCTGCACGCATTATCCTTTACTTAAACCTGTGATTAAAGAGGTCTTGGGAAAAAATGTTACGTTGATAAATTCCGCCAAACAGGTAGCCATAGAGGTAAAAAAGATTTTGAGCACGGAGAACCTTCTGAATAGTAACCGCAGGCCAAGGCATAAATTTTATGTCAGCGACAATCCCGAATGGTTTAACAGCATAGCCGAGAGATTTCTGGCTAGCCCCATATGCAAAGCCAAGAAAGTAAATAATGTATAATATCAGAGTAGAGGCTGATTTTAGTTCTGCGCATAACTTAAGAGGCTATAAAGGTAAATGCGAAGAATTGCACGGCCATAATTGGAAAATAGAGGCGGTTGCCTCAAAGGATAAATTGGATAAAACCGGCATGGTTTTAGATTTTAGATATTTAAAAACAAAATTGAATGATGTAGTTGAAAAATTGGACCATAAGTATTTAAATAAACTTGCTTACTTTAAAAAGGTAAATCCTACCTCGGAAAATATCGCTAAGTATATTTACGATAGTCTCAGGCCGAAAATCGCAAGCCTTAAGTCAGTAACGGTCTGGGAGAATAATGCCAGCTGCGCCACTTATGAAGAATGAAAAAGGCCTGCCTGCCGGCAGGCAGGCCATCGTTCTTTTGTCCGGAGGTTTAGATTCTGCTACCAGCCTTTACCTGGCCAAGAAAAAAGGATTTAAGTGTTTTTGTCTTATCTTTGATTACGGCCAGCGCCATCGCAGGGAAATAGAATCAGCGAAAAGAATCGCCTCTGTTGCAAATTGTCCCTGGCAGATTATAAAGATTAATCTACCCTGGAAGGGTTCAGCTCTTTTAGATAGAAAAATGGCTGTTCCGAAAAGTGTCAAAGTGTCAAAGTGTCAAAGTGTCAAAGGAATTCCGAATACCTATGTCCCTGCTCGCAATATCATTTTCTTAAGTTTTGCTTTATCATACGCCGAAGCCATAAAGGCGCAAAGCATATTTATTGGAGCACATAGCCAGGATTATTCAGTAGCCGTTAACTCCAGGGTTATTAAAAGGGGAGACGGCATAATCCCAATCCAAGGATGTGAGAGGGGAGATTATATTTTGAGTACAGATAGGACAACCCTGGGAATTAGATGGAGCAAGGTTGGAGATTTAATTAGACATAGGTATATTAATCAATCGATGTATAAGATTACCACTGAGCACGGTAGAAGCATTAATGTTTCCGATGGCCATTCTCTTTTTTCTCTAAACAGGAGAGGAGAAATGCAGCCTATAAAAGTTAAAGATTTAAAAAGGGGGCATTATATTTTGGCGCCTTCTAAATTAAAAATCTTTGGCAATATTAAAGAGATAAATTTATTAGATTTATTATCCAATGAGAAGTTTATTTTTGTAATTCATCCCAAGCTTGGAAATTTAATGCAGGAATATAAAAATGAACAAGAGAGATGGTGGAGAAGGTCAAATATTATGCCTTTAGATATTTATAATAAATTTTATAGAAAAAAAGCAATAATAAAAGACGAGGGGATCTTTATTAAATCAAGAAAAGACAGGGTAAGATCCATACCAGCAATTTTGGAACTAAATGAAACTTTCTGCTTTTTCTTGGGATTATGGTTAGCCGATGGAAGTTTCGGAGGTGGAAGTACCATTTGTATTTCTTGCAATAATACCGAAGCAATAAAAAATCTCAAAATTATTTGTAAATTCTTCAAGGCCAAAATGAGTGTTTGGAAAAATAAAATTGATAAATCTTTGAGTTCACCTTTATTAATGAAAATTATGAAAAGATTGGGGTTTAATGGGACAGCGCATACTAAGATTATTCCTTCTATAATTTATGATTTGCCACTTAAATTGCAATCAGCATTCTTAAGAGGCTTTATAATTGGAGACGGTTCGGTTAGAAAAGACGGCCCTATCGATATTTCTTCTGTAAATGAATCATTAATAGATGGCTTGCAAGACTTATTGCTTAATTTTAGCATCGTCGCTTATAAAAAAAAGCAACTCTTTAAAAAAACAAACTTTACTAATGGACATTTTATTCTTTATCGTTTGGCGATTGAAAACAGCATTGATAAACAACTTTTTTTGAAAAATATAGGAAATATAGACAATAAAATTAGCCCTTTAACATCTTGCCGTTGTAAAATTAGAGGTATACCGGTATACCAAACATTAAACGATGATTTAAAATCACTCAAGACTATAAAAAAATTTACAAAGATAAAAAATAAAATTAGAAATAATGCGATATATACAAATAATAGATTTGATAGAGATCTTCTTTTGAAGCTAATTAATCAAGCCCCCCAAGAATCTTTAAAGAAAAAATGGGACTCTTTAGTTAATAATGAGCTTATTTTTGCACAAATTAGACAAAAAAGAAAAATTTCTTATGTCCACGATTATATTTATGATCTGAGTGTTGAAAAGAATGAAAATTTTATCTGCGATGGACTATTAGCTCATAATAGCGGTTATCCTGATTGCCGACCAGAGTTTTATCGCGCCTTTAGTAAAGTAATCACAACAGGCACAAAGAGTGGCGTAGAAAAACACAAAGTTAGAATTGAAACTCCTTTGATCCGTAAAACCAAAGCCCAAATTATTCGCTTAGCAGTGCGATTAGGCGTGCCTTTGGAATCAACCTGGTCTTGTTATCAGGGAGGAAGGGTTCCTTGCGGCAGATGCGACAGCTGTTATTATAGAATGAAAGGATTCAAAGAAGCAGGGATACAAGATCCAGCTGCGGGGGACACCCTGCCGATTGGCAAAAAGGGTGTCCCTCGATTGGCAAAAAGGGTGTCCCTATGAAGGGTAAAATTGCCGAGGTTTTTGAGAGCGTTCAGGGAGAAGGCCTTTATCTTGGCGAGAGGCAGATTTTTGTGCGCTTCTTCGGCTGTAACCTCAGCTGTAAATTTTGTGATACCAGACTGAATCACTTTACGGAATACGAGCCGGAAGAGTTGTTTGAAGAGATAAAACTATATCAAAGCGGGTTTCATTCCATATCATTTACAGGCGGAGAGCCGCTCTTGCAGAAAGATTATTTAAAGGAAGTATTAAAGCTGGTTTCCGGGCACGGGTTTAGAAATTATCTGGAGACAAACGGCACGCTGCCGGGTGAACTTGCAGATGTAATAGATTATTTAGATATTGTGGCTATGGATTTAAAACTTCCCAGTTCCACGGGCATGGGTAATCTCTGGGATCTGCACCGTGAGTTCTTAAAAATTGCCCTGAAAAAAGAGGTTTTTTTAAAGGCAGTAATCTGTCAATCTACGCAGGAAGAGGACTTAAGGGATGCGCTCGCATTGATAAAAGAGGTCGGTATGGCTGCGATTCTGGTTTTGCAACCTAACAGTTATGAAGATGGCGGGGCACTGACAGGAAAAATAGAAAAATTTAAAAACATCTGCACAAAACAAGGGGCAGTCGTCTGCATAATACCGCAGATGCACAAAATAGCAGGTATAAAATGAAAAGTAAAAAGCATTCTGCGTATGAAGGGCTGCAGGAAAATATCAGAAATCTTAAAACGCCGAAGATAGAAGTATGGAAGAATCAGTATCAAGACAAATTGTATACAATAGTCTTAGAGATTCCGGAATTTACCTGTATCTGTCCTAAGACAGGACTTCCGGACTTTGCCATAATAAGAATCGAATATTCTCCGGATAAGTATTGCGTTGAGTTGAAGTCCTTTAAGATGTATACAATTTTTTATCGCAATATCGGAATATTCCACGAACATGCAATAAATAAAATTCTGGAAGATTTTGTGGCTGCCTGCAAGCCGCGCCGGGTAAAAATTATCGGAGAATTTAATCCCCGCGGAGGCATAAAAACTACGGTCACGCGGGAATATAAAAGAAAATGAAAGTTATTTCGTCAAATAAAATCAGGGATACGCTAGCTGATTTATGCATTCAGGCAAATTTGTTTTTAAGAAATGACGTCCTGGCGCAGCTTAAAGCCGCTTATTTAAAAGAAACGGATAAAAGGGCAAGGGCTATATTGGCAGCAATTATCAAGAATGCCGGTATTGCCCGAAGAGAAAAATTAGCCGTTTGCCAGGATACCGGAATGCCGGTGGTTTTTCTGGAAGTCGGCCAGGATGTAAAAATTGCCGGCGACTTAAAAAAAGCGGTGAATAAAGGCATTGAGCTGGGATATAAAAAAGGATACCTGAGAAATTCCATAATCCGCCAGCCGCTATCCAGGGGCAAGGCAGAATATTCTCCGGCAGTGATTCACATCGATATAGTTGGAGGCAATAAATTAAAAATCACGGTTCTGCCCAAAGGTTTTGGGTGCGAAAATAAAACTCAACTTAAAATGTTTAACCCTACGGCAAAAATTAGGGAAATCAAGAAATTTATCCTCGAGGCAGTAAAAAATGCCGGACCAGATGCCTGTCCGCCGTATGTTGTAGGCGTGGGTATCGGCGGGACAGCGGATTACGCCTGTTTTTTGGCTAAGAAAGCACTTTTAAGAAAACTAACGACCAACGACCAACGACCAACGACCAAATTAGAACAAGAGTTACTCAGGCAGATAAATAAGTTAAACATCGGGCCGATGGGCTTGGGTGGAAAGAATACTTGTTTAGGCGTAAATATCGAAACATATCCCACTCACATCGCAGGTCTTCCCGTAGCAGTAAATATCAGTTGCCATGCTTTAAGAAGCGCAACAAAAGTAATTTAGAATTCAAAATGCAAAACTTAAAAGCCGGCGATACATTCTTCCTGAGCGGCACAATCTATGCCCTGCGCGACCAGGCACACAAAAGACTTACCGATGCAATCAGGAAAAATAAAAAACTCCCCATAGATTTAAAAGGAGCGATTATTTATTACTGCGGGCCGACTAAAACTCCCAGAGGAAAAATTATCGGTTCAAGCGGGCCCACCACAAGTTCGCGTATGGATGAATTCACACCCTTACTTCTTAAACGGGGCCTTAAGAGTATGATTGGCAAGGGAAGGCGTTCTGAAATTGTAAGGCGGGCAATAAAAAAATACAAGGCAGTATATTTTCTGACTTTTGCCGGATGCGGCGCATTATTATCCAAATATATTAAAAAAGCTTCAACGGTTGCATACAAAGATTTAGGGCCCGAAGCAATCTTGAAATTAGAGGTAAAAGATTTTCCCTTGATTGTAGGGATAGATTCTAAAGGAAGGAGTATTTATGGTTAGACAGGACGGCAGGGGGCTGGATAAAATAAGAAAAGTACAGATTACCCGTAATTACATAAAATATGCCGAAGGTTCGTGTTTGATAGAATTAGGCAATACCAGAGTTGTCTGCACAGCTTCAGTCGAAGAATCTGTGCCGCCATTTTTAAAGGGCTCTGGCAGCGGCTGGGTAACTGCTGAATACGGGATGCTGCCGCGTTCCTGCGCAACGCGCATCCAGCGCGGTAAGGACTCCGGACGCACTTATGAGATACAGCGCTTAATAGGGCGCTCTTTGCGCGCAGTCACAGAAATGAAATCCCTGGGCGAACGCACCATCTGGATTGATTGCGATGTGATAGAGGCGGACGGAGGCACGCGCACTGCCTCGATTACCGGTAGTTTTATCGCGCTATGCGACAGCCTGAATAAATTAAAGAAAGACGGCCTACTGGATAAGATTCCCATAAAGGATTTTGTGGCAGCTACAAGCGTGGGGATTCTCGGTAAAAATGCCCTTCTCGACCTTACTTATGAGGAAGATTCCCGGGCTGATGTGGATATGAACATTGTGATGACCGGCAAGGGCGAATTTATTGAGATTCAGGGCACAGCAGAAAGAAAGACCTTTAATAAAGAGCAGATGGACGCATTACTCTCCCTGGCTAAGAAGGGTATCGAGGATTTAATTGATATCCAAAGAAACCTCCTCAAAGACCTCTTATAGCAGGGACGTTTCTTCACCTAATCGAGGGACGTTTCTTGTGCCAATCGGAGATGTGTCCCCAATAATCTGAAAATGGAATTAGTGATAGCGACCAAGAATAAAAAGAAATTAGAAGAGATTAAAGAAATCTTAAAAGGTCTGGATTTGAACATAACTTCTTTAGCGGATTATGCAAGGGCTCCGCGCATAATTGAAAGCGGCAGGACCTTCAAGGATAATGCCATAAAGAAAGCAGTCAGGATCGCTGCCTTTACAAAGAAGTTAACTTTGGGTGAGGATTCAGGACTTTGTGTTGATGCCCTGGATGGTAAACCCGGAGTATATTCTTCTCGTTTCTCGGGTAAAGACAAAAGCGACCTGAAAAACAATTTAAAGTTACTTAAATTACTAAAAGGCCTTCCGTTTAGTAAAAGAAAGGCATATTATTCCTGCGCAGTAGCTCTGGCTGATGAGAGAGGTCTTTTGGGTGTGGCAGAAGGCAGATGTTGCGGCCTTGTCGGATTTAAATTAAAGGGTAATTCTGGTTTTGGCTATGACCCTTTATTTATTATACCAAAATATAAAAAAACCTTTGCGCAGCTTCGGCCCGGGATAAAGCACAAGATGAGCCACCGCTACCGCGCCCTCGTCAGGGCAAAAAAAATAATCTCAGATTATCTTACAGGCAGCGGTAATTGCTTTTGACAAAGAAAATTTTCAATGTTATATTATAATTTTAAAGGATAAAAAAGGCACAAATGGAAAAGCAGAGCCAGGAATGGTTTATAGATTCGGTTCTGGAAATGAGCGATTATCTGAGTTCTGTCACAGATATAGATAAATTAACCGCCTCTTTCGTAAATAGCCTGGCCGACATCTTTAATGTAAGCAAGGTTTCTTTTATGCTGCTCGATGAAATCAAGGGCGAGTTATCCGTAAAGGCATTCCGGGGATTAGACCCCGCGGTAACTAAGACAAGGGTAAAATTGGGTGAATTGTTCAGCGGCTGGGTAGCCAAAGAAGGAAAACCACTCTTGGTAGAAAACATCGAGACAGAATTTCCCGATTTGCCCAAAAGCAGATTAACGCACTACTCCACTAAATCTTTTGTCATTGTCCCGGTTAAGGTCAAGGAGAAGATTATCGGAGTCATAAGTCTTACCGATAGAAAAGGCCAGGAATTATTCAGCGAAGACGATTTAAAGGCGTTTAATCTCATCAGCCGTTATTTTGCCCTGCATATAGAAAATAGCAGGTTGCTGGAAAAAAATAAACAATTCTCGGTCCTGGACCCCTTGACCGATTTATTCAATCATACTTATTTTCACGGACAGCTGCTTGAGGAGATTTACCGCGCCGAACGCTACAGGCGGCCTTTAAGTATCGCAATATTGGATATCGATAAGTTTTCCGATTATAATAAAATTCACAGTTACGCTGCAGGCGATAACGTATTAATACAGACAGGAAGATTGATAAAAGAAAATATACGCCAGACAGACGTGCCCAGCCGTTACGGTCCGGATGAGTTCTCGATAATCTTACCCGAGACAAAACTTAAAGAGGCCCTCTTCGTGGGAGAAAAGATCAGGGAAAGAATCGGCTCTGCTATATTTACAGAGACCGAAAATAGAAAATCTTCATTAGGGATGGTCAGGCTTACGGCGAGCGTCGGCATTGCCGAGCACAGTATCGGTTTGACTGAGGAGGAATTAAATCGCCACGCTGCCAGCGCCTTATTAGAGGCGCAGGAAAAAGGTGGCAATTGTGTTTGTGTATTTAGATAGACGGGGCGTGGCTCAGTTTGGCTAGAGCGCTTGGTTTGGGACCAAGAGGACGACAGTTCAAGTCTGTCCGCCCCGATTTTGAAAATTATGCGCCTGTAGCTCAATTGGATAGAGCATCTGCCTTCTAAGCAGAGGGTTGGCCGTTCGATTCGGCCCAGGCGCACCAGAATAAACTATGAGAACCTTCATAAAGATTGTATTAAGGACAATTGCAATTCTGGTATTGCTTTTTGCCGCAGCTTATGGAATCTTGAGGTTTCTGGGCAAAGCAATGATTATTGAGCAAATCGAAGGCATGACTCACAGGAAGGTAAGCATAGGTAATTTAGACTTTGCCCTGCCTTTTAATTTAGAGATACAAAATTTAAATATCGAAGGACTGGCAAAAATAGAAAGCCTATCTATTTCACCCAGCATACCCTATCTTATAATCGGTAATCTTGCCTTTAATAACGTGATTATTGTAAGGCCGCAGTTCACTTTTGAGCGGACTGCTCCTGCGCCCACAACCGAATCACCCGCTGCAGAAGTAACTCCCGCAACAACCGCTCTCCCTGAAACAAAGGTTGAGACAAAAGTTGCATCGGCAAATAAATGGCCTACGCGTTTTATTTTTAAACGCTTTACCGTCAAAGAAGGCGAAATAGATTTTGTTGATTATACGGTGAAACCGGAGGGGATTAAGATTACACTCAAAGACATAAACCTTGATTTAACCAATCTATATACGTTTCCCTTTTCCACAATCACAAATTTTGATTTGAAAGCCAGGATTCCCTGGCGGGAAGGCAATGAAGAAGGTAAGATTAATGTAGAGGGATGGTTTAATTTCTATAAGAAGGATATGCAGGCAACCATCGATATCCGGGACATAGACGGAATTTATCTTTCTCCCTATTATTCAAACTGGATAGACCTGGAAAAGGCGCGCATTGAAAAGGCAAACCTCGATTTTACCAGCAGCATCCAGGGACTGAATAACAATGTAAGCGCCGAATGTCATCTGGAATTAACCGACATCCTGCGCAAGCCGCGGCCGCCTGAAGCACCGCAGGAAAAAGAGGAGAAAGTTACTAACCTAGTGCTGGACACGCTCAAGGAGTTAGACCAGGGAAAGATAGTCTTGAATTTTACCATAAAAACAAAAATGGACAGGCCTGAATTCGGCATCGGTAACATAAAAATGGCTTTTGAGGACAGGATTGCGCAGCTGCGGGCCGGCACCGGCGTAAAGCCGGAGCATATTTTAATGCTGCCTGCTAAAATCCTTGAAGGCGCTGTAAAGGGCGCAACCGACCTTTCTAAGGCGGTAATCGACGGAACATTTGCCATCGGTAAAGAACTCAAGGATGCGGTTGAGGATACATTTACCAGAGACCTGAAAGAACAACCTAAAAAATAGTGGTGGCTGTAGCTCAATTGGTTAGAGCGCTAGACTGTGGCTCTAGAGGTTTTGCGGGTTCGATCCCCGTCAGCCACCCCAGTAATATCGTTCTCCTCGTGTATGCGGAGAGGTCGTCCCCTTGTCGAATATTACTGCCCGGCGGCCCCCACCCAAAGGTTTCTAGCCCAAGAATTTACTTGACATATAAGTTAATATATGTTAACCTTTAAAATGATGGTTAACCAATGTTAACCTAGGATAAATCAATTAACGATATAACCTATGGAAAATAGAGAACTTATAACTACAGCCGAATTGGCAAAAATTTTGGGTATCAGTAGGATAGCTGTATTTAAGCGAATTAAACGGGGCCAGATTAAGGCAATTAGAGTAGGGAGAAATTTTGTCATCCCCAGAGATTCTCTTCCTGAAGTCCTCGGGCAGGTCTTGAGCAAAAAAAACAAGAGGGAAATTGAAACCGCGGTCAAAAAGACAGTTAGGGAATACGGCCAGACTCTGCGACTTTTAGGTAATGAGTAATTCCGCATGAAATTTATTTCCATAGCTGAAATCGAATACCTTGCCTTTAATTTAGCCAAAGAAACGATGGATTTTAACGAACCGATTCCGGCTTTCTCCACACGTTTCCCCAATATTTTAGAAAGCTGCCTGGGAACGCCTTTGCAGGGATTCTCTGGAAAATCTTTGTATCATGGCTTGATAGCCAAGGCGGCAATCTTGTTTTATCTCATGGTGAAAAACCATCCTTTTCAGAACGGTAATAAGCGCATTGCGATGACCACACTGTTTGTTTTGCTGCATAAAAATAAGAAGTGGTTAAAAGTCGATAATCAGGAGTTATATAATTTTGCTACCTGGATTGCTGCAAGCCCGGCACGATTAAAAGGTGAAACAGTAAAAGCGGTTGAGAAATTTATTAAAACTTACCTAGTAGATTTATGAGATAGAAGAAGTAGAAGATATTTGTATTTCCTCCCCCTAAAAATTGCGGCAGTTTTTTGAAAAGATAGCGCTAGGCGGGGCGTAGCCGAGTTCCCTGTTTTCTTCAATTTATATCCTACCTGTATACAGAGAGTCTTTCTGTCGCTCCATATTTCTGGGCGTCCTTATAAGGCACACCTCTAATTTAAGCCAATCTTAGAAATAAAAATTTTATTTGACAAAGTCGCAGCGCATGTTAAAATCTTTATGAACAAATTCTCATAACACGAGAAAGGATCTTATGAGGCCAAAAAAGACAAGATGGATAAAATCTGTTCCGCGGGAGCGATGTTTTAAACCCCTCTGTAAGCCTTTAAATAAGTTAGAGTGTGTATATTTAAATCTTGATGAATTTGAAGCGATTCGGCTTTCCTGCTTTGAGGGTTTAAAACAAGAAAAGGCCGCAAAATTAATGAAAATCTCACGGCCAACATTTTCAAGGATTGAAACCTCAGCGCATAGAAAAATAGCAGATGCGCTTGTGAATATTAAAGCCATCAGAATTGAAGGCGGATGTTGCCAGATTATCGGAAGGATCAAAAAATGAAAGAGTGGAAAAAGTTTTTATATATTTTAGCAGCGTTTTTAGCATGTTTTTATCTGCCCATAGAAAACCTGCGGTTTTCCAATGCAATCTTTGAAGCCTTGGCATTAGTCAAATGGTATGCTCGGGAACACGTACTTCTATGTCTCGTTCCCGCCTTTTTCATTGCCGGTGCAATTTCGGTATTCGTCAGTCAGGCATCGGTAATGAAATATTTCGGTGCCAAGGCAAGTAAGTTTCTATCATACAGTGTTGCTTCGGTTTCCGGGACGATTTTAGCGGTCTGCTCGTGTACAGTCTTACCTTTATTCTCTGGTATCTACAAAAGAGGTGCCGGTCTCGGGCCTGCGATTGCCTTTTTGTATTCAGGGCCTGCCATAAATGTTTTGGCTATCATTCTAACGGCGCGCATCCTTGGTTGGCAGTTAGGGTTGGCAAGAGCCATAGGCGCGGTGGTTTTTAGCGTTGTCATTGGTTTATTAATGCACCTCATATTCTTAAAGGAAGAAAAAGCGCGTCACGCAAACGGAGATTTTAATGTGGGTGAAATAAAAGAAACCCGCTTTTTAGGCAAGACGGTTCTTTATTTCATTTCGATGATAGCGTTCCTCGTATTTGCTAACTGGGGCAAACCGCTTGAGGGTGATCATGGGATTTGGTCAATAATTTATCAGTATAAGTGGTGGATTGCGGGATTTTCTTTTATCGGTTTAGTTATTATGCTCTTCAAATGGTTCAAAAAGGATGAATTAAAGGACTGGACTGGCGCTACATGGGGTTTTGCGCTTCAGATACTTCCGCTTCTTTTGGGCGGGGTGGTTGTGTCGGGTTTCCTATTGGGAAGGGTAGGCCATGAAGGAGTGATCCCGTCGCGCTTTGTCGCGGCGCTTGTTGGCGGGAATTCTTTGTGGGCAAATTTCTTTTCCTCTATAGTAGCGGCTTTTATGTATTTTGCTACGCTTACCGAGGTGCCCATATTGCAGGGGTTGATGAATTCGGGGATGGGCAAGGGACCTGCCTTGGCGCTTCTTTTGGCAGGCCCTGCTTTGAGCCTACCTAGCATGCTTGTTCTTCGCAGCATAATGGGTATAAAGAAGACGGCTGTTTATGTAAGCTTAGTGGTGGTTATGGCTACTATTAGCGGTATGATTTTTGGTTGGATAGTTAAATAAAGGAGCCTTTATGAATAAAGACACAAAGAATATTAAACAACTTGTGAAAGAAGGGTACGGAAAGATCGCGCAGCAAGAAAGTTCATGCTGTCCGACCTCTTCTTGTTGCGGTAACGCTAATCTTGTGAAAAATATCAGCAAGACTGTTGGTTATAGCGACGAAGAGATGAATACTGTTCCCGATGGAGCTAATCTCGGCCTTGGTTGTGGCAATCCGGTTGCCATAGCATCCTTAAAAGAAGGCGATATCGTACTTGATTTAGGAAGCGGTGCGGGGTTTGATGCATTTCTTGCGGCACAAAGAGTTGGCAAGACAGGACGTGTTATAGGTGTTGATATGACGCCTGAGATGCTAGAGAAGGCAAGGACTAACGCCAAAAAGGGTGGATATGAGAACGTAGAATTTCGTTCTGGCGAAATAGAGAAACTTCCCGTTGAAGATAGTTCTATTGATGTAATTATTTCCAACTGCGTTATTAATCTTTCGCCGGATAAGGAAAGCGTATTTAAAGAATCTTTTAGGGTGTTAAAGCCTGGAGGCAGGCTGATGGTTTCGGATTTGGTGTTGGTTAAGGAACTGCTGGATGTCATCAAAGAGTCAATGGAGGCGTATGTGGGTTGCCTTGCCGGCGCAATTATGAAAGATGAATATTTGAGCTTTATCAAAAAGGCAGGGTTCCGGGATGTTGAAGTTGTGAGTCAATCAAACTATCCTATAGAGGCGATGGCAAATGACGTTACTGCACAGGTTATTAAAAATAATTCGGGTATAAAGCAGAGAGATTTACAGGGCGTTGAGGATTCGGTGGTAAGCATTAAGGTTTATGCTGTAAAACCTTAAGTGTCTAATTTGCTAGTAGCAATTATAGAATAGAAAGAAGGGAGGAACCAAATGCAGTTTAAGAAAATATTAGTGCCTATTGATTTTTCGCATTTTTCAAAAAAGGCTTTGGGTGAGGCGGTAAAGTTAGCCGAATGCTGCGGCGGAAAGATTTTTCTCCTTCATGTGGAAGAAGATATTTTCCATATGAAGCAAATTCACAAAGTCCATCCTCGATTGGAAGGCATTTGTGATAAAATTCATAAAGATTTTATAGGTGAGAATAAAAAAAGGCTCGAAGAGTTTAAATCCTATATCCCAAAGCGCCTTTATGCCGGTGGCCTGATAAAGGAGGGCTATCCTTTTGTGGAGATTGTAAAGTTTGCCAGGAATAGATGTATGGACATGATTGTTATGTCAAGTCGGGGCAGAAGCGACATAAAACACGCGTTCTTAGGCTCTACCGCAGAAAAGGTGGCGCGAAAAGCATCGTGCGCTGTTTTGATCATTAAAGATAAAGAATGCAAGGTAGTGGCTCTTTAATGTTAAACGAAGGAGCAAGGTGAAGATTGAAATTTTAGGTATGGGATGCCCAAAATGCAAAAAACTCTACGAAAACGCCCAGTCTGCAGTAAAAGAGCTTAATGCGCAGGCAGAGGTGGTTAAAGTAGAAGATATACAGAAAATCATGGATTATGGGCTTATGATGACGCCTGCAATTGCAATAGACGGCGAAGTAAGGGCTGCGGGCAGAATCCCTGCGCCGGATGAAATAAAGAAATGGATCCTGGCAAAGGAGCGATAAATGGCGAAGAACTGGTATCCTATAATAGATTACACTAAATGCTCCGGTTGTATGCAATGTTATAATTTTTGTCTTCATGGAGTATTTGAGATAGGGCCTGACGGCAAGCCAAAGGTCGCGCATCCGGAAAACTGTGTAGAATTCTGCAAAGGATGCGGCAAAATATGCGATCAGAAGGCAATAACATTTTTCGGTGATAAAAAAGGAGGCAAATAGAATGGCTAAAAAAGGTTTAATTCTTTGTGTCTGCCAGGACACCTGCCCATCGTTTAAAAAAATGGACACTTTTGAGGTTCTAAACGCCATCCGCAGGGAGAAGATCGTAGATTTTGTTTCTTTGCACCCCCAGCTTTGCGCAGATGATGGCGAACAATATCTTAAAATTTTATTGGATAATAAGGATATAGATAAGCTATATGTTGCGGCTTGTGATCCTTTGATGCAGCAGAAGATGTTCCGCGATGCCTTTGAGGCAGTCGGTTTTGATAAGTCGAAGCATATCGCTTTTGACATCAGGAATAAAACCACTGAAGAAGCAGTAGCTGCCATAAAGGAAGCGATTAAAAATAATCCATAATCAGAAGGAGTTTAAATGCGCAAGATTTTTGTATTGTTTTTTATTCTATCGGTTTTTCTTTGCGGTAGCTTTGCTAATGCGCAGGATGGTGGCAAAAAAGCAACCCATCAGGTTATTGCATATTACTTCCATGGGAATTTTCGCTGCTATACCTGTCATATGATGGAGCAGTATTCAAAGGAATCCATACAGGCAAATTTCAAGGATGCGCTTTCCTCCGGAAAGCTGGAGTTTAAGGTAGTAAATATTGAAGAGCGAGGGAACGAGCATTTTGCCCAGGATTATCAGCTCTACACAAAATCCCTCATACTGTCCTTAGTTAAAGATGGGAAAGAGGTAAAATCAAAGAATCTCACCAAGATTTGGGAATACGTCCGTAATAAACAAAGATTCTTCGACTATGTCAGCGAAGAAGTGAATAATTTCCTAAAGGAAGCACAATGACAGATATCTTGATTGCTTTTGGCTCGGCATTATGGTTGGGCATCTTGACCTCGATAAGCCCGTGTCCTCTAGCTACTAATGTAGCAGCGATATCGTTCTTAGCCAAAAAGATAACTCATCCGTTTTTTGTTTTACTCTCCGGCATTGCCTATACCGTTGGCAGAATGATTACCTATGCGCTATTGGGGTTTATTCTTATTAATTCTATTCTGGGTATCCCTCAGGTGGCGCAGTTTCTGCAAAAATATATGGTCAAAGCCCTTGGGCCTATCCTGATTGTTACGGGATTAATTTTACTGGATATAATCAAGATAAATTTGCCGGGATTATCGCTTTCCCAGAAGCATCACAATAAACTTGTTGAAGCCGGCGCCCCGGGAGCTTTCTTATTAGGAGCGATATTTGCCCTTGCCTTTTGTCCGGTATCAGCAGCCCTTTTCTTTGGCAGCCTCATTCCGCTTGCGCTTCAGTCTAAGTTTGGGGTAACGCTACCCATCATTTATGGAATCGGCACAGGTTTACCGGTATTAGCTTTTGTTGTAGCGGTTGCCGCTGGTATTACCTCGTTAAGCCATTGGTTTCATAAGCTGACAAGGTTAGAGTATTATATGAGAATAGTTACAGGGGCAACATTTGTGTTAGTGGGCGTATATTATACCAGTATTTATATATTAAAGCTTTTTTGAGGTTGACTTGGAAATAGAAAAAGACAAAGATTATGAAATTACCGTTTTTCCTAATCAGGAAATAGGCTTAAAAGCGCAGCGGATTTTAATTACAAGAAATATAGATTTCAAGCATATTTCTACTTTAGCGGTAGCTGTACCCGAAGAAAAGCGCAAAGAGATTTGTAGTTTATTGACAAATGAAGATGTTTTGATCAGTGGCTACTATAAGTTTTTATACCGTGATTACGAAGAGGATTTCTTTAAGAAGGCTCAGGCATATAAAGCACCGTCGCCAGAAGGAGAGTTTCTAAAGACCATCACGCTTTGTTATGTTGCCCCTTGTATGGCTGATGAAAAAAAGATTCGGCTTATCGCTTATTTTGACCGGGATATAACTGAAATATTACCCTATCTTAACGCTGTTATCAAAGGCGCCTCGTATAATAAAGGCGCTTCGATTTTGACCTATGCCAAAGAGCGTCGGCTTATCAATCTTTATAACATTAAGATTACCATTGCCAAGGCGGATGACATTATCGACGCCTGGAAGGTGTTGGATGAGGTTAAAGAGCTTATAAATAGGACTTATAAAAATAGGGATGCAATAAAACCAAATTATGAAGAGAAAATTAAAGTAACTGCCCTGCAAATCTACGGTTGGCTTCCTAAAAGTAATTGTAAGGCCTGCGGCGAGGCAACCTGTCTTGCCTTTGCGGTTAAACTGCTTCACGGGGAGCAAAAATTAGAAAATTGTAAACCTTTATTTACCGATACTAAATTCGCAGAAAATAAGCAAATTATGCAAGAAATGGCAGAGGCGTTAGGGCTTTAACTAGTGAGACCAAAGGGTGGATAACCCCATGCAGTTCGGGAAAAACATTTTCGATAATGGGAATAATTAGAGGAAGATAACCGTTTTCTTTTATATACATTATTTATCTGTAAGAAATAAGCGGAATAACAAGTTAACCGATAGTAGTATAGTAAGATCAATTCTATGAAAAAGGGGTATATATGTCTGAAACCAATAACAATGTAAAACTTCCATTCTTCGAGAGGTATCTTTCTCTCTGGGTTATCCTTTGTATCATCGCTGGCGTAATCATTGGGAAAATATTTCCCGCGGGAGTAAATTTCTTAAGCAAGTTAGAAGTATCGCAGGTAAACATCCCTGTTGCGGTCCTTATCTGGTTGATGATTTATCCTATGATGGTGCAGATCGATTTCTCCAGCATTGTAAGGGCGGGGAAAAAACCCAAGGGATTAGTAGTAACATTAGTTGTAAATTGGTTGATCAAACCGTTTACCATGGCGGTATTTGCCGCGATATTCTTAAAATACATATTCGCGGCTTTTATCAACCCGGCTTTATCCAAAGAATATATTGCCGGCGCTATACTTTTGGGGGCTGCGCCTTGTACGGCTATGGTTTTTGTGTGGAGCTATTTAACTAAAGGCGATCCCGCCTATACCCTGGTTCAGGTAGCAGTGAATGACCTGGTAATATTAGTTGCTTTTGTTCCTATTGTTAAATTTCTGTTGGGTGTAAACCAGATAACGGTTCCTTATGATACTTTAATATACTCTACTATCCTGTTTGTTGTTATTCCGCTTGCAGGGGGGTATATCTCCAGGGCATATTTATTGAAGATGAAAGGGGCAGATTGGTTTGAAAACGTATTTTTAAAGGTACTTAAACCGGTAACAATTTTAGGGTTACTATTGACTTTAATTATTCTTTTTGCTTTTCAAGGAAATATTATACTCGGGAATCCCCTTCATATATTGTTAATAGCCGTCCCTCTGACAATCCAGACTTATTTCATTTTTTTTATAGGTTATTTATGGTCTAAAAAATGGCGTTTAGCTCATCCGATTGCTTCTCCTGCGGCAATGATTGGCGCAAGCAACTTTTTTGAGTTATCCGTAGCTGTGGCAATTTCTCTGTTTGGATTAAAGAGCGGGGCGGCGCTTGCTACTGTAGTAGGCGTCCTTACCGAGGTGCCGATAATGCTGAGTTTGGTTAATTTTTCCAATAAGACCCGGCACTGGTTTGAACCGGAGAAGAAAATAATCCCCGAACCGGTAAAAATAGAAAAGGGAGAACCGATGTGGGAAAAAGTATTGATTGCTACTGATTTATCAAAGGCATCTAGCGAGGTTGTAGATTGCATTGCTCATTACGGAAAGACCTTTTCAAAAGAAGCGAAACTCACCCATATTATTTCAGTAGAAACCGCCGGCGGTATTGAAGAGACGCTTGAAAATACCGAAAGGCCGGCTATAGAAAGGCAGGCAGGAAGATTAAAAGCGGCGGGCATAGCTGCATCATATTCTTTCGGCTATGGGATTCCTTTTGTGGAGATAAACCGTTTGATTGCGGATGAAGGTTATAAACTTTTGATTTTAGGTTCCCACGGAAAGAGTATGTCAAAAGAAATATTATTGGGAAGTGTTTCCGATAGTATTATCAGAAACCTTAAGATTCCCGCTCTTGTTATTAAATGCCCTAAAGAAGAGACTAATATTTGCGTTTTTAACCTGTCAGGCAACATTCTATTTCCTACCGATTTTTCTGATAATGCAAAAATAGCTTTTGAGGTTTTGGCAAGTGTCGCCAGCCATTACAAAGCAAAAGTTACTCTTTATCACGTTCAGGATGTAAATATTATATTCCCGCATTTAAAGCACAAATTAACAGAGTTTAACACTATAGATAAACAGCGGCTTGACGTTTTGAAACAAGCCTTGCTAGACAAAGGGATAAAGGAAGTAACTGTTAAGCTTGAGACAGGACATGCAAAGCAGGCAATTATTAACGAGATAAATAATAATAAATATAATCTGGTTGTAATGGGGACGCAAGGCAGGGGCTGGATAGAGGAAGTTTTTATTGGCGGTATAGCCCATGCAGTTGTAAGAAAATCAAATTCATCTTTATTATTAGTGCCCCACAAAAGATAGGAGTTTAATCTTATGGCGCAGAAAAGAGTATTGTTTCTTTGCACGGGAAATTCCTGCTGCAGGATAGTTTATTAAGACTCGTTCGGTGCAAAAGCTATAACCGGTTTTTAAGAGTAAAAAAGAATAGTTGGTGTTCTAGGAAAAGGAGGATATTGTGGAAAAGAAATGTGAAAAAACAGATTTAACTAATAACATCAGAGAAAAGGCAAGGGAATTGTGGGAAAAGGATGGATGCAAGCAAGATCGTGATTTGCATTATTGGTTACAGGCTGAAAAGATTGTAAAAGGGCAAATGAAAAAATAGCAGCTTATCGTCAATGTCCGGACAAGGTGAGGTGGACAAATCTATCTTCTAATCCCTCAAAGAGTTAGGCAATTTCCAACCTAAAAAGACCGGACAAAACGGACATTTTAGGAGAGGAATAGACCTCTCTAAAGCCTGAATCTTCTTGATAACCGCCACATTCAGTCTTATAATAGATACCTGTAAATAGTGAGAGGTTTCCCCTCGGCTGATACGAGAGGGACCCCAATAAATTCTCTCTCCTCTGACGAGGAGAGAGGCAACTAGTCCTGATTGAGTTAATCAATCAGGCGGTCGGTGCAAAAAATATAACCATAAATATGGCAAATTTTTCTTTTGATATTGTTTCTGAAGTGGACCTGCAGGAAATGGATAATGCAGTAAATCAGGCGAATAAAGAGCTGGCCCAGCGCTATGATTTTAAGAATAGCAAGGCTTCTATCGACTATGACCGCAAAGAGAAAAAAATCACTTTGCTCGCGGATGACAATTTTAAATTGC
>Ga0315289_10001636_pt1 | contig 34890 bp, 42 predicted proteins | sample YL17G11_40_MG_FD_203452 | JGI IMG/M metagenome (GOLD analysis project Ga0315289, IMG submission 203452) | Sediment microbial communities from Yellowstone Lake, YNP, Wyoming, USA - YL17G11_40 | ecosystem: Environmental > Aquatic > Freshwater > Lake > Sediment | place: USA: Wyoming | collected...
ATCGATCCTGCGCCGCTCAATCCCTCGAATTGGTACTTGCGATATTTCAGCGCTTCCGCTTCGAGCTGCACCAGTTGGCCGGTGATGCCCTCCGGCCCCGTTCCCACCGCTCCGGGGTTGTCATACCAGTACACCAGGACCATGCCCGCGGCGATCTTGGCAGTCGGGTAGATCTCCGCATCGGCGGCCCAATCGTGTCCGGTTGCATTGAGCAGGTACTGGTCCACGAGCGGCAGCAATTGCAGCATCGCCGCGTCGGTCGCTTCCGTGCGGACGAAGATGGCGCCTTCGGCAGCGGTCAGGATATGGTTGGCCGTGACAGGAGTTCCGATAAATGTCGTCATGCCGTCACCGTAAATGCTTCCGGGTTGGTGAAGCTGTAACCGGCCAGTTGCTTCCAGCCGTAATAATTCCCCGCGTCGAGCATGAATTTCACCAGACCATTGTCGTCGGTCAGCCCGCGTGCGATAATATGCAAACCGGCGATATCTGTTGTCACCCACACGTCCACGCCGTCGAGCGGATCCGTCCCATCATTCACGGTCACCTCCCAGCTGATTGAACCAGCTCCGAGAGTTTGCACATCGTCAATGTCGGTACTAAATACCCGAATAATGATCGCTTGGTCGTCCCACTCTTCCCCGGCCGCATCATGGCACGCAATGAGGATGGGATATTTCTGGTCGTCCACTGTCAATTCGGCAGCCGTCAACGGGAGTTCGTACAATCCAGTCGAACCGATTTCCGTAGGTATCGCCGTAGCGGGGTTGCTGACATCCCACGCCCCGCCGGTATGCCTGCAAACCTTGAAGTCGCCAGCCGCCAAAGTCGCCCCGGATATTCGACCTGCACTGCCCGCAGCAAGCAATGGGAAGGTAATCTGAGCGGCCACGCCTTGTTTCAGAAAGATTTCCATTACCCAGCTCCTCTTCCAATGCCTTCTCCAACACCAGCAAGCATGTTGTGTCCTAAACTTTTGTAGTAAGGCTTGAGTTCGATTACTTGCGCCAAGTCTGTCTCTATGACCTGATCAACCGGGATCCATTTGGAAATCGAAACTGGTTGCGCTAAATCTGTCTCTACTATCTGACCAATCTCAAGCCATTTAGAAATCGAAACCGTTTGTGCTGCATCGGCCTCTGCAGCTTGTCCCACCACGAGGGCGCCAAACTCAACGATCTTCTGAGCTGAATCGGTCTCCTGTGATTGGCCTATTTGCTTGATTTTGAGTGCGTTAAAGTCTTGAGCAAAATCTGTTTCGGTAATTTGGCCGACTGGAAATTTCTTGGTTATCGAAACTGACTGCGCTAAATCGGTCTCTGCAACCTGCCCGACTGGCAGCCTCTTGAGAATGGACAAACTTTGGGTGCTGTCCGCTTCAGTCGTTTGAGCGACCGCTTTACTTTTCAGCTTTCCGACTATCTGAGATAGATCGGTCTCGACTGCTTGAACGACCGAAACCCTTTTGTTTGGAAACAGCGATTGAGCGAGTTCAGTTTCCCCAACCTGCTCAACCACCACTATCTTGACTTTCGCAGGTGTTATGACTTGAGACGCATCGGTTTCCGTGGTTTGCCCTATCAAACGTTGTTTGAGCTTACCGACTATCTGCGAAAGATCGGTTTCACCAATTTGCCCAACGGCGACATTCTTGACCACGTAGGGAACGATCGAGAAGACAGAATCGTTCTCGGCCTGGATACCGATGGCTTTGTACTTTGCCCTTGCCATCACCTGCACCGAGTCGGTTTCCGCAGTCTGTTTCGCCGATCTGTTCTTCGGTCTCCAAAGTATGATCTGGGGCGTGTCTGTCTCAGTGGCCTGCCCAACCCCAACAATTTGACCAAAGACTACCGTTCTCGAAAGTTCAACCCACGGATCAAGGTCAGTTGTGAGGTCAGCTGTCAAAGCATAGTCTGCCGTAGCACTTGGGTCTCCCCATCTCATCCGCACAATGTCAAGCGTTGGGGTAACACCGTGAACGCCAATCTCAATGATGATGCGGTCACCGATTTGCGATGAGAAGTTCGTCGCCCCATCTGTTCGTGCGCTATGAATACGTGTTGCAATAGTGGCAAGAGAGGTCGGATATTCGGTACTTGTCGCATGGTAAAGTCCTATCACTCCCCTAATTGTTCCACCGTCGCCGCTCACGACTCGCACAACATAGGCCAAGTGTGTGTCAACTTGAGCAGCATTTTCGGCGACCTTGATAACCATCGAAACAGTATCGGAGGTCGTCCAGTTGTAAGCTGCCGCAAGTGGTTGAGACTGATATTGCCACCAGCACCACTGCTGCGTCAGTGCAGCAGCCCAGGTCCTGTCATCCGAAGCGAGTGCCGTGTTCGACTTAGTCGGCTTGGTGAGCAGGCGGACCAAACCACCCGTCAGCTCCCAATTCGTATTTACTGCTAGCGAAGCAAGCGGGGGCGTGCCGGATGTAGGCAGATATAGTCGTGTTGCCACTTATCCGCCACTACGAAGCTCGATAGAAACCTTCAGCGTTGATCTGCGCCACGATGTCACTTCCATCCGGGGTAACCACGAAATCGTGATAGGTCAGGGGGATGATCGCCGTGTCCGCCGAAGTTGCTGGATCATACCCTATCACCAATGCTCCAACGGCGTTGCCCGTCGCTGCGGTCCAGGTGATGTCCGGTATGTCCGCATCCATCCAGTTGTTGGTGTAATCCGGCAGGAGCGCACCAATCTCCGCATCGGTCAAATACTTGCGACCCATCGTGGTCTGTTCGTTGGTCGCCCCGTCCAGGACCTCCGCCATGCTCACAGAGTCTTCCAGGGCCGATTTCGCTTCCAAACCGGATGACTCCAGCGGCACAATAACCAGGCGCGCTGTGGCCGGATCGTTGTCATTGACGCGAGTGTAGAACTCGGCAACACGTCCTTTTGCGATGTTGAACACGAAGTCAGTCATTTCTATATCTCCTTTATGGTAGCGCAATCGGCTACCATTATGGTAGCGCAATCGGCTACCATTATTTCTTCCTGCCGAGTAGGTGCTGCCGAAGGCTTACTCGGCGCACGCTTGGGACCAATCAAGAAGTTGGTCATCGGTCAGCGCTCTTTCACCCTCCCCCAAATCGTGCCCTCCGATTTGGGGGAGGGCCAGGGAGGGGGCCGAATCCCTGCCGCCATCGGGGAAGGTCCGACGACGGCAGGTGCTCTCACGAATTTTTTACGCTTTGACTTTTGGCGTGACGGGCGTTGGATTGGCGACAGGTTTCTTAGTATCAACCTTGGCAGATGGTTTGGCATTGCCAGTCACCGGCTTGCGGCTGATCTCTTTCCATCCCGCAGCGAGATATTCAGTTACTTTCTCGCCAGGCACGTTCATACTGTCGAATCCGCGTTCCATTAACACTAAATCTTCAGCCATGTCAGCCTCCGGTTAGCCAAGCAAGATGGCGACATGCTCGGGCTTGAACACCTTGACGCCCCATGCAATAGACACGTGGTAGACGATCATGCGAAAGCCCGGGTAAGCGGCAAAGTCAAAGACCAGGCCGCTGACGGGATCCTCGACCACCATGTGATCGATCGCCAGGTCGCCTTCCTTTGGGACGGCGGGCAGGCGGGTGGCCAACAGGATGGCATTGCGGCAGAAACCGACGTTGGCGGCATGGGTGGCGATAAAAGTGATGGCCACATCGTTCGCCAGGGTTTGCCTCAGCCCGGGCTGGGCCAGCACGATGTCGCCATCGCCATCCCCGGCAAAGCCGGTGGCGACCACGTACTTATTCGTGTCACCTGCAAAGGTGATCACGTCGCCGGCCAGGAATGTTCCTGTGCCAACTTCCACGTGGATGGTCGTGTCGCCGATGGCGTATCCACCGATAAGGTCCACGTTATAGGTGGCGCCGGTGCCTTTGGTGAAGGTCTTGACCTGGGCGGATTCGCGAATGGCAAAGCCGTGCAGGTCAAGTAGGGTTCCACGCCGCAGGAGCGACGTGTCGCCGGCCTCGTTGGCCTTGGTCAACTGCGCCAGGGTGCGCAATGCCGCCCCGGCCGTGGTATTGATGACCAAATGGCGGTCCGACGCAGGCGTGCCGTTGTCATCCAGGATCTTCTTGACATTAGCAGGATCGATCAGACTGGATGCGAACGGGGTCGTAGCAGCCGCCCCATAGGCACGCGATGCGCCTTTATGAGATGCATCGGCCAGATCGGCCTCGATCTCGTTGACGGCTGCACGGATTGCCTGCGCAATCTGGTCCTGTTGGATCGTCAGGAAACCGGGACCATAATCCATCGCCTTCTGCTCTTCCCCGCTCCAGGAAAACGGGAAATAGCGGGACTTGCTGATGGTGACGTCTTTATTCGTGATCGTTTGATCCGCGGCGGACGGCAGCGCCATCGCAGGCGTGACATTACCTCCCGCAGCGTTCGCGGGGGTTGCTGGGCCGCGCAGGGTTTGGCCGATTGCCACCTGGTCGGCTCTGGAATCACGTGCCACTGCGGGAATGAACCCGACCAGCTCGCGGCTGACAACATCCAGCGCGGCGTAGATGTCGGGGATTAAGTTGGTAAGTGAGTTTGCCATTGGAATTTACCTCTTTTCATCAGGATATCATCGTTGCTACTCATCAACGACTTTGCCGCCAGAAAGCGCGAACTTTCGCTTTTCCACGGCATTGAGCGCCTCGAAATCGGGGCGCTTCATCTGCCCCGGCGTTTCGGGCGCTTCGGGGTTGGGGGGGATGGTGGAAACGGGGACGAAGTTCATCGCCACGTCGCTGGGCCGGGCCGCCTTCTTGAGCGACTCGTACAGATTCAGGGCTTCGTCGGCCTTGTTCTGAGCCTCGTCCAGCGCGGGGCGCAGAGCAAGCGCCTTCTCTTTTCCTTCGTCCGTTCCCTCTTGGAAGTGCGCATCAACTTCGTTTGCGATGCGTTTCACTTCCGCATCCGTCGCAATGACGGCGTCGTGATAGGGCTTCAAGTCAAGCATGGGGAATCTCCTTTTTTAATATTAGTTGAACTCGTTCTCGGAGGATCTGCGCCTCGCGTTCGTTGTCCGCTGCGGCAGGATTGTTGCGAAGTGCTGGAGCTTGCGCAGCAGAGTCCGCCGCGGGCAGGACATTGACTTGGGATATCGCCTGCATCAGTGCAGGCGGGACATTTGCATAATTGCGCAGGCAGTTGACGAATGCCATATTGCTTACGCTGGTCTGGCCGCCCGACAGGATCTCATCTGCAAAGCCATACTCCACGGCCTTGTGCGCGCTCATCCAGGTCTCGTCAGACATCATGAGAGAGATTTCTTCTTCGTCCAATCCGGTTTTGGCGGCGTACGCCGGAACGATGCCGTCCTTGATTTCCTGCAGATTGTCGCGAATTTCGCCGAGCGTTTCGATATCTAACATGGCTATAAATACCACCACCGCGGGATCGTGGATCATCATGTAAGCTGTGTCCATCATCTGCACCTTCTTGCCCGCGATCGCCACGATCACCGCCGAACTGGCTGCCACGCCGTCCACCCTTACTGTGATCTCGCCCGGATAATCGGTCATGATGGCCCGCATCGCCGAGGCGGCGAACACATCCCCGCCGGGCGAATTGATTTTGAGCAAGATCGGCCCGCCTTGTCCAAATCTATACAAATCTTCTTTGAACTTCTTGGGGGTGATTTCATCGCCTAGCCAGGAATACTCCGAGATCGCGCCGTAGAGTTCTAGTTCGACCTGGCCGCTCTCGCTTTCGGCGGCATTCACGAAACGCCAGAACGGCTCATAGGGCTGGGCGTTTCCATCGAAACAGCGGAAGGGCATTTTTTGCATGGCTTTATTCTCTGCTTTCTCTTTGGCCGGCTCGAAAGATTTGCCATCATGCGCCCGGCAGTGCTTGCGAGCCTGGGCCTCGGTCCAGATTGTTTTCTTATACCGATGAGCCTATGTATCCGAAGTATCATCCTTGCGGTAGCCAATGATCAGATCATACGGTTTGCCAGTGGCTTTGTAGCCATCGATATCATTTGTATCTTTTACGTGTTTACGGATAAAGCGAATAAATTGGTCCGGGTCCAATAAACGGCAACTGTGCTCTGTGGGATATGGCACATCACACCTTCCTTAGATATTCGGCGGTTCGAGATTTAGGATATGGCATTATTTGCCTCCTGCCTGCTCGGCCGCCGCGGCAGGCAGGCCGATCGGTGAGATATTATTCGCCATGTAATAGCGATCGCCCTCGGGATAGGCGCCCACGTCGTCCTTCTCGCGCGCCTCGTTGGGGGTCATGATACCGTTCTGGATGCGCTTCGCCATCGCCTCGGCGCGCGCCCGGCTGTCCATTCGCAGGAGCGATTCCCGGATGAACTTGAAATAGGTATCTGCTTGCTCATCCTGGCTCAGCCAGCGGATGCGCGCCGCTTCCTCCCACGGCACCAGGTAGGCGTCCAAGGTGCCTTGCAGGTATTCGATGTATTTCTGTTCGTTGCTGTTATAGGCCTGCTTACCCCGGTTGAGCATATGCTCGGGCAGGCCGAAGAAGTTGCAAATATCCTGGTCCGTGGCGTCGATGCTCTCCAAAAATTGCGCGTCTTTCAACTGGATGTCGATCGGCTCGAATTTCGTGATCTTGCTGTCGAACACCGCCAGGCGGTAGGCATTCTCGCTTCCGCTCATCGCCTTCTCATAAGCCTCGCGCACGATCTGGCGTTTCTCTTTGTCGAGCTCGCCGTTCAACTGGATATAAGCAGCCGGTAGGAAACCTTGTGAATAGAGCATGCTCTGCGTCTTGCGCGCCGCCAGTTGCCGCCCGAATGTCTCGCGCGCAAAGGTGATCACCCCGCGCCCCACGAAGCCGGTCGAGTCCGGATTGATCGACAAATGCAGGATCTCCACAGCGGGTATGAATTCGGTCTTGCCGTTGCTGAACGTATGCCGGTACCAAAGATTGCCCCCCGTGTCGAAGACCGGCGAGGTGCGGTCGGCGGGCAGGACCAATAGCTGCCTGGGGCCGACCATCGGCTGCCAGACGTAGGCATTGCCGTAAAAAATTTGCCACTCGATGACCGCTTTTTTGAATTGGAAAGGCGTCCACCCCCAAGTGTTCGGCGAGACCTGCAGCAGGTACGCCATATTCCGTGTGACTTCGTCGGGTTGGACCTGTTGGATGTTTCGCCCCTCACGCTTGATCATTTGAAATGGCATCTTTGCGACGTCGTCAGAGATGATGTTCTTGGCCCGATATGCCGTGGCGATCGCCAGCGATCCGCTGACCGTCACCCTCTCCCCCGATTTCGTCTCGTAGCCGCGCCGCATCTCGTAATCAACCCGCGGGGTCGCCTGCGGATCTTCCTTGATTTTGGGGGAACCGCTTAGCAAACTACTCAGCAACATGCTTAGCCTTTTCCTTTGCGATCAGCACGCCGAAAACGATCAGCATCACGCCCGCTGTGATCCATGTGGCGATGGCGCTCAAAAGCGAAAGCCCATACAGGATGCAGGCGCATCCCGCCAGGAGAAGAAGATCATCAAAAAAACGCAAGAACAATTTCATTCCGTTGTCCTCTTTCGATTGCGTTCTTGCGAACGTGCATCATGCGCAGTCAGTATGCCGCTGAAACGGGCAACCTCGATGGCAGTAGCCTTGATTTCATCGCCCAGTCGGATAGCCAGGTCGGCCATCGCTTTGCTGGTTTCCTCGCGCTGCTGTGTTAAAAATGCCTGCCATTGGATATCCCGCTGTTCGAGCGTTTTTAGGAAACGGTCTACGATCTTGATCGTAAACCAGATAAATATGCCCACCAGTGGAACCTGGACGAGCAGACTAATGTAATCGCTTGCGTTTCCCATCTGCACCTCTCGCAAAACAAAAACGCCCAACGACTCGTTTGAGTCGTTGGACGCATCACTTCCAACTATCGTCCCGGTCGAAAATACCAGGACTGCATAAATTGTTCTTACGATCTAAAGTATAACCCATTCAAAGATTTTGTCAATAGACCTATCTTAGAGAATCTTTGCCACAGAAACAGTCAATTTCAACCAATGATTTTGGCGGCGCAATCAGTATCGAAATGAACCCAGCCAACCACACGAGATAAAAACTTAGGCGAGCCCTTGGGAATTTTCATCCAGCAAATATGACAACGCCCGGCGCGCTGGGTACGTTCTCTGCCTGGAACGATGACCATTTTACCGCCTTGGTATTCTTCGCGGTAGTAATCCAGCGATCGCAGGAAACAGAACTCGTGAACGGTCAACAAGCCGCGGTTGAGAAAGTTTATGTGAAGATCAAGATCAAATATCATCACATCCCCCAATCCTCGTCCAGGATACCAGACAGATCGCTTTCCTTCAGCGATTGGCTTCGCACCATCGCCGTAATGATGGCGGCCAGTGGATCGATGCGCCTCGTGTCGCCTGCCTTCTTCTTTGAGAGCATGATGTTCTCTTTTGTATCCACAATCTCCCTGGCATTGCCGACCGCCCAACGTAAGAGCGGTGAGCCGTCATGCACCAGCTTGCCGCTGGCCACCAGCTCACGGAATGTCTTGGTCGGCTCGCTCAAGATCTTCATCCACTGTGCAATCTCGACCGTGATGTAGCCCATTTCCGCCATTTCGATGGCGAAGTGAGTGGCGTTGTATGGGTCATAAGCAATCTCGTGCACCTTCCAGCCATACTCCCGCTCGCAATACTGGATATATTCCTGCACCTTCCGATAGTCAGTTACATCGCCCTCGGTGATGGTCAGCCAGCCATCCCGCGCCCAATCCCGATAGGGAATCTTGTCCAGCTTCTCGTGACGGTCCACTCCCCCCTCGGGGATGAACCCATATGTGCAGACCGCCACCCGCTCGTCCTCCAGCAGGAAGACATTCCCAGCCGCTGTCAGATCGATCTTCTTCGACAGGTCCAGGCCGGATAACGTCAATCGGCCCTTCGTCAGTTCCAGGAACTCCTCGCGCGAGACCGCGCACTGGTCCCATTTCGACAAGTTATCCCCCAGGGCAGGCGTCAGATATTCACCCATATAGGTGCTCTCGTTTCCATGCACCCAGATGTTCAGGTTCTTGACCCGGAACGTGCGGATCTTGGCCGGATCCTTCGAGCCAAAGGCTTCGTCGTGCATGTCTCGCAGCTCCTTCCTCATCACCTGGTTGCTCATCATCAGCGGGTTGGCCTTCGTCCAGTTCTTCGGGTCGTGCTCATCGTCGCCCTCGTCCAGCTCGCGGATCATCACGAAATAGCGCTCGTTTTTTACCTGGCCCTTCAGGATCATCTTGCAGTATTCGTATTCGTGATGGCAGGGGCTTTCCGTGTCCATGCCTGCGGTGGTGATGATCAGCATCAGAGGCTGGGCACGCTGGCCCTTGGCCGATGAGATTTGATCGTATATCTCGGATGTGGGATGGGCGTGGTACTCGTCCACGAACGCGCAGGATGGGGAAAACGCATCCTTGTTCTTGACCTCCCCGCTGAATGCTACCATCTCGCCGCCGCGTGACTTGTGGTTGATCTCGAACTTTCCGATCTTGAGCCGGGCGCGGATATCCCGGCTCTGCTCGGCCATTTCCTTGGCCGAGTTGAACAGCACACGCGCCTGCCTTTTATCCACGGCAGTACAATAAGTTTCGGGTGACGCCTCCATGTCTCCGACCATCATGTACAGCCCGATCCCCGCCCCACGCGTGGTATTGTGCGTAGGTATCATGGTTTCGCCTACTAGATATAGTTTCGATTGGGAATCAACCTGGATACAACGAACAGGCTTGCTCGGTATGGGATTCACGGCCACGATCTGCCTCATACTTGCTCTTGTACTTGTTGCCGGAGCATTCTTTTGCCGGCTCCGTTTCCTTTCAAGGCGGAATACCTCCTGTCCTTGATATGCCCAAAATTGGATTTTGAAGCATGTGCCACAGTCCTTTCCATACAAAAGCGCACGACCCACTGATTGGGTTGGCTTATATCCCAGCGAACAAAGCAATTCGATGACATCTTCCGCCAGCAACGCATTGGTCGTCGAGAAACTGCATTGTCCCGCCGGGCTAATCGTCCCGTCTGTATCCAAGAGACCCTGTAGCAATGCCTGTCTCTGTTCAATGGATGCTCTCAAATAGGGCATCGGAATATGTTTGTTGTTGCGCAGATTTAATGCGCTTAACTTATGACCAAATGAATTCGTCGGGTCATTCCTAGCACCTTCTGGCGTACTTAAAGAGAACAAACCACAGTTGCCGGGACGCGATTTAGTCTCATGAATAGGTACACCAGTCTTGGCAATTTCCTCCACAATTTGTATATCACTATAGCCAATAGTAATGCGCGCTCCAGTCGAATGCCCATCCCCAAGCCAACACCCCAGGGCATACGGGTTTATTGGAAGTTCCTTAGCAGGTAATGTCAAAGGCTCGGCCACCCGGATCCGGTGATTCCATTCAACGCGTCCATGCGTTTTGTTGAATGGAGTATCAACACTCAGCGTTCGTGCAATCTCTTCGGTTGTGTGTATAAAATCAATCGAAGTGAATCTTTTGCTATGTGGACGATGTGTCTTTTTCATGTCGGTGTGCCATAGATGTCCTGCATCAGCCACAATCTTGGCGCCATCGGAGAACGTCAACTCGTAGCAGGTATGGCCGACCATTACATCCGACGTGTAAATCACCCTGGTTATCTGCCCTCTCTCGTCAAATAGTTTATCTCCCACTTTGACGTCAGCCATGCGTACCCAACCATCAGGCGTTGGTAATAGAGTAGAAAGGGCCATCGCCTTCGCATTCTTACGCGCCTCGGTAACGTAGGCTTTGCGGAAACGCCGTACGCCTACCGTACGGCCGTTGCGCCCGATTTTTTCCCTCCGCGAGATCCATCCAAAAATACACGATACTTCGAACCGGTGCGACGCGATGAGTCTAATGGGTTTCCCCGCCAGGCGACCCTTGACGTGGTTCAGGCTTGCAAACCAATCCACCGCCACGAGGTCCGCTTGGGCGCCATCGAACACCCACTCGAACCTGGGATCCTTCTTCGGGACAACTTGCCTCGTCGCCTTTTTGATCCGCTTCGCCAGATCCTTCGGGAGCTGTCCCGCCCGTGCCAGGTCCCGCAGATGGCGCAGGCAGGCCAATCGCTCCATGTTGCCTACATTTCGCTTGCGCTCCACGGCCTCGATGGCATATAAGGTCGCCGGGTGTACCGAGTAGGTGCTGCGCATCGTGATCTGGGCCATCAGTCGAACTTCTTTCCGAACTTGTCGTGGTGCTCATCTGCGCGCTTCTTCACCAGCCGCACTCGCGCGCTGGGGTTGAACCCCAATTTATCGGCATATGATGCGATGATCCGCGACCAGACTTGCAGCTCCTTGATGTCATCCATAGATTTTGGCCTACGGCTTGCTGCCTCGCGATATTGCACATACGCATTACAATAGACGGCCAGCATTTCGGTGTCCAGAACATCCAAGAGTTCAGCGGTCGCATTCAGCCCCGCGACTTCCTTCAGTTTTCGCATCCATACTCTACGCGCCTCGGGACTCAGCCAATCGGGCGGCTTCAGCTTGACGGGTACCTTTCGTTTTAGCTTCCCAGCGGCCTCCTGGCGCGCAGAAACCTCGGCCGCGGTCCAGTGCTTCCCCCCACCCTTTTGGCCGATCTCCATCGTTTCTGATGCTACCGCTTTTGCCGGCATCTAAAAAATCTCAGCTTTTATTAGGGATATAATCTCGCGTTTGTTAGCCTCGCCGGTCTTGAACTCCTTTTCAAAACTTTTTTTACCCCCTATACTTCGAGCCGTCGGCATAATGTTTTTTATTGTGACATCGCTTGCACAATCCTTGGAGGTTGCTCCAATCGTCCGTGCCGCCCTGACTACGTGGGAGGATATGATCCGGTACGATGGCCGGGACACGTGGACTATGTAACCCAAATGGATTGACACACAATGGATGCGCCTTGAGAAACGGATCGCGGACCCTTGTCTTCCAGTTCCAGCCATAACCACGAGTAGACGCGGAAGGACGATCGTCCACTGCCCGCGGACGTGGATGCCGCGGGCAGTCTTGACCGGGTTGTACCAGGATGGGGCATCCAGGCACACGGCACGGATGCGGCGAGCGTTTAGGCATTCTTGCCGCTGTATGATGCACCAATCAGCGGCACCCCGGCAGCTTTGAGAGCGTTATGCGCGGATTGCGATCCAGTGATCTGGACGATAAATCCGAGCACGAATAGGATGACCATCGCAATCTGTCCGGCATATCCGTCCAGGATATTCATTGTCAGGTCAGGACGGAAGACGCCGAAGATTACCAGCGCGATGAACGCGGCCAGGTTCATACCGGCTGCCCATTTATTGGCGGTGCCATCCTTCACCAAGCCGGTCAACTTGAGCAGGTTGACCAGCGCGGCTATCAGCTTCGAGATGCCGATTAGCGACGCAAACCCTAGAACGATGGTGATTACCACATTCAGCACATCAGGCGGGAGCGGCATGTCAGCCGCCGGCGCCGCATAGACTGTGGCCGGCAATAATGCCGCCAGTGCAATAACCAGCAAAACGGTTAGGATCAGGATAGTGCGTTTCATTTTCAATCTCCTTTTCAAATTGGTTGAAACAAAAACACCCGACGCCACAATAGCGCCGGGTGCATCACTCTCGACAGATGTCCCGGTCTAGCACCAGGACTGCAAATGATATTCAGTTGTCGTTTTGCCCTTTCCTCCTTTCGAATTGATTATACATCACTCAGCGGAAATTCTACCTATCCATTGTCTTATAGATATTCCGCGTACGTTTTGATGGATGGCGCTTTCTATTTTTCGGCATCTTCTGCCGTTGATCTACATAATTCTTTGTCTTCTTGAAAACATTTCGATTGCTCTCGAATACTGGTTGATATGGGACCTCGACGATGGTCTTTTTCGATTCAGATCTTACAAACAAACCTTTCAACCACAGCCAAAAACGATTGAAGATATTTTTCATTTTGGTTCCAGGTTAAGTATCATCTCGATCAGACCGAACATTGCATCCTCGCCAATTATCCAATCATGCAATTTCCCACAGACCGTGCAGCGAATGCTGTCCATGCTCCCGATCACCTTCCCACGCAGCATCGGCAGTTCGGCCGGCGCGTCGCAACGTGCGACCGACGTCTCGTAAAGCATCAAGGCCAACACCTTATGTTCTCCGACCTTGATTATCTTGACCTCGCCGAGGGAGTGGTCGTCTTTTTGTTGCCGCGGCCAGAACCTGCGCTCATTCGCTGGCATGTTCCACCGCCGTTTCCGTGGAAACGAATTGAATTGAGCATTTCTTCCAATAAAACCGATCCAACCAATTCTCGATACACACTTCGATGGTTTGCCCGCGTGAGCCGCCCGTCTCCTGCAGCATGATCGCCCAGATCTCGTTGATCTGCGGAAAGAACTTGCATTCCCGCTTACATCGCTCGATTGCCCGCTCCAGCAACCCCTGCGGGATAATGTCCAATGCCTTTGCATACTCCTGTATCCTTTCTCCCTCCGCCTCTGGCACTTTCCCGAATGCCGTCCAGAGCGATGTCAGTGTATCAATCCATTCCTGGAGCGCTTCCGTTCTCACGTCATTTTCCATAGAGTTTTAGCACCACCTCTCTCCCAATTTCCTTTGCCGATTTTCCACGTCTCGGAGATTTTTCCGATTTGATCTTTGACAATATAAATCCTTCCGCCTTCCAGCGTTTCAAGATCGCCTCGACATATTTCCAGTTGCGTTTATTATTCGTGACCGCCTCGGTCATGGCCACTTTGATCCACTCTGCCGGATAGGTCTGCTCGGCGTCTTTCAAGGTATCGGCAATCATGGGCGTCAGCAATCCGAAATTATTTTCGTAAAGTTCGAAAATGTTGGCCCTACCAGTAGAAGAGGTTAATTGATGGTTAAGAGGATGGTTAAAGGACGGTTCGGGTGCAGTGGGCTGCACCCCTTCGTGCATATTTCTGCACCCCTCAGCGTCTTTTTCTGCACCCTCTTGGATCATATCTTGCACCGGTGCAAATTCTGCACCCCCCACAATACACCCCCCACATATAGGGATGCGCCACCGGTTTGTGCCATGTGTGCCATGACCATCAGCGATCAATAATCCAGCCTTTTCAAGCGACTTGGTGATTGACTGGACGGATCGTTCGCTGTAGCCTGTCTTTTCAACAATGGTTTTCACGGCAGGGTAGATGCTTGAACCATCATGGTTTGCATGGTCAGCATAAGCCAGCAGGACAAATTTCTCGTCCCGCCCTATTTTTAAATCCCAAACAGCGCCCATCACCTTGACGCTCATTCGCTATTCCTCTCTGCTCGTCGCCCGCCGCGCCCATAGCGCCGGACCGGGGCCGGCGCAGGGTTGGCGGCAGCCTCCAGCCGGCGCAAAGTCTCTACGGCCTCCATCAGCCAGGCTGGAATATGATGCACGCGTTTGAACTTTCGGCCACAGGAGTTGCAGACCGGCTTCAGACTCAATCGTTCTTGAGTCTCACGCCGGGCCGGCTCATAGTCCTGTAGAGCAATTCGTTGGGCAAGCCCCGGATTTGGCCGGCCATCTTTGGTAAGCACTCCGCAATCCACCGAGGTTTTCGGCCAGGAATTCAATTCTGCATGTTTTTCACGCAGGATTCGAGCCAGATGGGACAATGTCCGGATTTCCAATTTGCGCCGCTCCTGAATGCCTTTACAAGCCATAAAGACGGCTGGATTCGGGCTTTGGCGCGCCGCATGGTCACATGTCCGCAACACCGCACATTCGCTTCCATCCAGTGTCACTACATGAGGATAAATAGCCCGACAAGCCTCGCACCATTTCATCAATTCCGTCTGCTCGTTTACCAGGATGCGCGGCTGTTCTGTTGTCAGCGTTGCCTGCCGCGCCACTCCCAAAAATTGATTGACTGCTGCGCTCATCTCACAATCTCCTCGACAATGAATGCACTCTTCGTTCTCGGCCAGTAATAAACCTTCATGGCGCCGTAAAACGCCGCCCAGGCCTGAACTTCATCTTCCTCGATGGGCGATTTTTGCAGCATGCCGCCGTATGGCAGCCGGTTGAGCCGTTCCAAAACGATCAATTCAGGCCGAGTCGGTACTGCGTCCAAATCATTCATTCTTCCTTCTCTCACCCTGTCTTCCCACGGGAGGCCGGGACTTGGGTTACCAGCCCGTACTGCGTCCCGGCCTTTGAAGGAGAAAAGCCGGTTATCCAGGCCGGCCGAAGGCTGCTCTTACACAGCCTCCATCCGGTCTGATGTTGCGGCTGCCGATCTCTATGTGATATCCTCCTCCTTCTGTGATCATTAGATCAACTCCATCTGAACCGCCTCGCCGAATTGCATCCGGGCCGCCCTCAGCAGAGCCTGGCGGGTTTCGTTCATATCGGCGATCTTGGCCCCGAACTCGGCCCGGTCGAATTCCTGGAACTCCGCCAACGTTTCCGCCAGGTAGTAACCGCCATTCACCCCCGGCATGGCGCAGATCAAATGTCCCTGCCGGCGCAGCTGCTTGATGCACTCCCGCATTGCTCGCTCGTGCACGTTGTAACCTAAGATATTCAGCCTTTTTACCAAATGGCCGCGTCCGATCGCTCTCTGTCGGCCCTGGTGACAAGCCAGCACACACAGCACTGCCGTTTCCAATCCGGCGGGGTAGGATGAATAATCCGACATGAGAATCCTCAATCCACGAATACTGCCAGGCTTTGCCCAGCGTAAAACAGCGCAATCCAATTGCCATCCACGAGCCTGGCCCATAGTTCAGTGCCGATATATCTCGTCTCTAATACCTGAGCCTTCGTGCCATAGACCAGAACCCGCACAACCTTATAAATCGTCCCGGCGCCAGCGCGCACTCGCAGCCAGGGGAAGGCAATAATTTTCACGGTCCTGTTTTTGTTGACAGTGGGGGGAATAACCGGCGTACCATCCAAAACCAGCCAGGCTTCCAGATCCGCCGCCGTGCCGGGGAAAACATTGATATCCATCGCCCGGCTCGATCCCGGCAGGATGATCCTGTCGCCACTGCATTGCCACATCCGCACCGCTCCTGGCGCTTTATTTGCATTTATAGGCGGCCATGTGAGCTTCCCGATCTTCGTCCGCAGTTCGTCCCAACTGAGCGTAATACGGCTGTCCGGATACATCGAATATGGGTACTGCGCCCACCAGAATTCCGCTTTCGGCCAAATCGAAACTTCCGCCAGGAACCACTCGCCGGTATAAATGTGTGCCCGCCATATCTTTTGCACCCGTTCCATGAAATCGCCGAGCTGCCCCGCATATACTGCTGCCGAATAACCGCTCTTGCGTACCTCCACATCGATCGCAACCGCCGGGCAAAGATTTGGCATGTGCATCGCCAGCCAATCATAATTATCCTTGCCGGTCACCCACGGATTGTAGACGAAGTACGGCCAGCGCAGGAATCCCTCTGCCTCCGCCCACTGCTTCGAAAAGCCTGCGTCCATGTGGTGCCCGCCTGACATGTCGTTCAGCCGGATCACCAGTCCGCCCACGCCCCCGGCGAACAGCGCCGCCTCGTCAATCTCTAACTGGCCTTCCCAAACATCCAGCACCAAGGTGTAATTGTTCATCGGATTTATTCTCCTGCTTCTTATTTATTTATCTTAAGCCGAAATAACAATAGTCTGTCCATCCAGGCCTTCGTATTCGGTCATGCCTTCCAGGAAAGACTGATCCAATTCCAGCCAGTTCTCCGGGATCTTTACGCCCCAGGTTTTCGCCACGCCCTGCAGATGCTTCGCCGTGGCCAGCGGCCCGTTCTTCCGGATCGAGTGACCGATAATATTATTCAGCGCCCACTCGGCCATCTCTTGCCGCAGAAGCTCGAGCTTTTTCCCTTTGCTGGCTTTCTCGAATTCCTTATCAATATCTTTTCGGAGTAGCGCCAGCAGAGGTTCGACTTTGTCCATGCCGGCAAAGGCAGGGGCAAAAACAGGAACAGCCACGATCTCGATGAAATTGTCGCTTTGTTTCCGGTTCTCCCATTCGATATTTCGGCGCCGGCTCTCTTCTGCATATTTATTTCCCTGCTCGTTGGGAGCGTTCGCCTTCTTGCTCTGTTCGATCAGTTCATGGGCTGTCTTGCCGACCACTATCGCCTGTACGGTGTAGCTGTCGGTGAAATCATGTTTATTGCCGTACGTGTTCGGGGACGAGCTGTATTTCGCCTGCAGGCAGATGTCGACTTGGGCGTCCCAGATCTTCTCAAATTTGCTTTTGTCGCTCCATTGCTTTTTGAGCGTATAGGTCTCCTTCCCATGCTCCTGCGGATCGTAGATCGGAAGATTGAGCTCTTTCGACATCCGCTGAAGTTCGGCCTGGTTCCAGGCCTTGATCTTGCGCCTGTGGCAGGCCGCGAAGGCGCAGTAATGTGTCTTGTCCACCCGGGCATAGAACGGGCAAGCTGTGCAGGCCGGCGGATCGATAAAATGCACCAGTCGCTCGATATCATTCTCTGGAGCGCCATCGGTGATCAATTTCTGTACAAGCTCTGGCTTCCTGAGACAAAGTACCTCGTTCCACTTTCTTAGACTGGCTCGCATCTCGGCCGCCGAAGGTTCCCAGCCAAGCGCCTTGGCTTCCTCGGCTTCACTGACCACGGGCAGCAGGTCGTTTGGGAAGTTATCTTTGCTCGTGGCCAGCGGCCAGAGCCCCACCCCCGCCTGCGGCGCTTCCTGGTCCCGCCAGGAGCTCCACATCTCGATGCCCTTGGTGTTGAACTTCAGCTGCTGGTTGACAACCGACTCCACGTCGGCGTTCGGCTTGGAGAGTTTCTCGGCCGCCTTTTTCACCGCTCCCTCGCCGGCCACCCGCTGGACGGTAAGAAGCTTGCGAGCCGTTCCGACCGTCATCTCGCCGGCTGCCAATTTCTCCTGTACCGCTGCCGGCAGGTCCAGCAGGCGCACCGTTCCGCGCACCGTGGCATCGTTCACGCTGAATAATTCTCCCGCCTGCCGGCTGGTAGCGTGGAACTCGTCCATGTAGCGTTTCATGGCGGCCGCCAATTCCACCGGGTTCAGATCCTTGCGATAGATATTCTCGGAGATCGCCATCTCGAACATCCGCTGGTCGGTCAGGTCCTGCACCTCTAGTGGCATGGTGTTGAAATCACGCCCAGCTTTTCCTGCTGCATGAACCCACTCGATCAATTCCGGCCGTGAGGTGCCGGCACCTTCGGCTTTATTGCCATCTTCCAATCCGCTTTGAATGCTGGCCAACAGTCGGAACGCTTCCAGCCGCCGGTGGCCAATGGCCAATTGGAATATAGTCCCCTTAACAGAAGATGGTGAGATAGGGGTAGGACGCCCCACCGGGATCTGCATCAGCCCATCCCGGGCAATCGAAATCGCCAATTCCTCAATGGCCGCCGGATCAATTGCCCTCCGTGACTGCCAGGGATTGGGCTCGATCAGGTCGAGCCGGTACGTGCCGAGTAGGTGCTGTGCATCAGTCATGGCGCGCCTCGCTTTCCGGCTCCATGCCCTGGCGGCTGCCTTTGGCGCCGGTGACTCGCTGCCGGCCGGCTTTGGGGTGATGCAGGATCGTCCCAGGCTCGAACTCGCCCCTGGCCAGGCGGAGGTTCTTTTCCTCGATCGTGATCTGTTCGGAGACGTATCCATCCGAGCTCGGCAAGAATACCCGCCAGGCCTTTATCGGCCCGTACTTCTTCCTTTGAAGGTTGGGCGGCCGAGTAGGTGCTGTGCATATAACTGCTGATTGATCGGAGCTCTGCCTTGCACTTTTCCACCGGCGTGCGGGACGTATTTGCGTTGCTCTGCCTTGCAATTTTCCACCGTTGCGCGGGACATATTTGCGCTTTTCGTTCCCGCCGAACAAAGCCTCCAATGCCGCAGCCTGGCGTTCGTCATTGACTATCAGATCGAAGGTCTCTGCGATCTCGATGCGATTCCCGCCGCAGGCTGCTTCCAGGCCTGCAATCACCGCATTCAGGTCGTCCCGGCTGATTGGCGCCGTGATATGTATCTTTTGCTCGTTCATGGTTTCCTTCATTTCTGGTTTGAACGGACTTGCTTTGCTCAGCACTTACCGAGTAGGTGCTGCGCACTCGGCAGGTAGCGGGAGGCAGATTCGAACTGCCGACCTCCGGGTTATGGGCCCAGTGAGCTGACCTCTGCTCTATCCCGCATCGGTTTATTTCTGTTTGACGCGCTCGACCTGTTTATAGTTCAGGTCAAGATGGGGCGATTGGTGTTCTCCCTTCTGATGGATTTCTGCGCCTGTCTTTCGACAGACTTGTTCTAATTCGTGCGGCGTATCCGCTGTGACGACTGCCCAGGATTTCGTGCCGCTGTGTTTCGGAGGAGAAATGTGAATTGGGGTCATTGCTTTTCTACCTTCATCCCTTTCGGTCTCGGTCCGGCGGGACCATCCGCATCACCAAAGGGATCCTCGCGTACTGCAAACAAAATCTTTCGGGCCTGTTCCAATCGCAACTGGTCTGCGCTCAGGTTCATCTCTGCGTCGAGGATGACGGCCAGGGCATTCAGCAAGTTATTTTCGGCATTTTGCGGCAGCCGCTTCCTGCCGGCTTCCAAATCCTTGCGCAGCTCCGCAATCTCTCTGCGCAAATTGCATACGCCGTAATATGCGGCTGCCAATAAAACGCCAGCGAGTATCCCGATAAGTAGAACAACGATGATGTCCATTAGTGTGTCAGCGCCAGGATGATCAGCACGATGATGCAGATGCCGAGAAGTATAAAAATGACTTCGAGAAAAGCTGAAAATTTACGCATTCGGTGTTACTCTATAAGCATGAAATCTATCTTGCCCAAAAACCGCCGAAGGTGCCGGCACTTTCAGGCCGAAGGTGCTGGCACTTTCAGCCGGCAATTCCTGCACCTGTTCTTCATATCGCTTCAGCAGCTGCAGCATCACCGACGCGCTGGAATTCCAGCGCTCGAGCGCCGCGGCAGCCTCGGCCGGGTCGTCGAATGTGACCCGCCGGACCGCTATCCGCACGCCCGGGACCTGCGTCTTACCGAGTAGGTGCTGCGCATATTTCACGGCCGACTGCCTTCTCCTTGCTTTTGCCAGGAGGATCCAATCGCAGCGCCCAGGTCATGGAAGTCATTCGTGCTCGGCGTTTCCGGGACATTCACGCTGTATCCCGAAGGTGCCGGCACCTCACGGCCGGCCGGCTCTTGCCGAGTAGGTGCTGCGCACAGGGCATTCTCGACCTTCCCGGCAATCGTATGGCCGGACGGATCGAAGCGCACCATCGCCTGGAAATAATGGATATATGTCACATGGGTGTCATATCCCACAACCTCAACTAACGGGTTGCCCCACAGATCCCAGCCATCAGCCAGGCGCTCAGTTACTATATAGCTCAGCTCATTACTAGTAGGACATTCTATGAGTCTATATTGATGTGCCATCTCATCTCTCCTACAAAGCCAGTCGCTCGGCCAGCCAGAAAGCGAATAAGCAAATGCCCATGCATCCGGCCGCCAGGAGCCCCAGAACGAAATAGACAATGCCCCAGGCTAATATTTGACCCCTGTCGATTTCATTATTTTCGATCATTGAAAATTCTCCTTCTATGCGTAGCACCTATTCGGTCAAACCGCCAACCTGTCGGGACTTTCGCCCCGCGTTCGGCTGGTGCCACGCCTTCCAATTCCAGCAGCCGCAGGAAGTCCTCTTCCTCCGGCATGGGCAGCGATTCACCATCGCGGAAAACCTGCCCATTCTGCACCAGGCAGTTCGACGGCAGCCGACCTCCCGCAGATCGTTTCGACACGATCCAGTGCGAAAAATCCGCCGGGCCGGTGCGGAGGGTGAACAGCACGCCCCACTGCGCCGGCGGTCGCACCAGGAACAGGTCCAGGTTGATCCCTTTGAGCAAAAAAATCTTTTTGTATCGTGAGCCGTCTTTCAGGAAGATGGCGCCGGGCAGCAGCGTGGGCAGCATTGCATCGGCGAAATCGTTGGGAATGGTGACGATCTCGATGTCGCCTACTTCGGGTTCACCGCGGCGGATGCTGCCGGCGATCTCGATCCGCACACACTGCGGAGCCAGCAAATCTACAACCTTCTCGGCAATTGCCCTGGCGCGTTCTAATTCCATCTCAGGTATCCCATTCTTCATCGGTCTCGTATGTTCCATCGGGGTTGATATTCAATTTGCCCCGGCAATCCGGAAACCGATTGCAGCCCCAGAACGGCTCCCAATCTTTCCCTGGCGGAGGCCTTCGAAGCACCATTTTTGCCCCGCAGTCTGGGCAGGAAGGCTCAGGTTTTGTGCGAACAACTCTTGTGGTCCGGGCATGGATTGCAAAAAGCGCAGCGATACCCGGGGAGTATGGGGCTAAAGATACTGGCATGATTACTTTTCCTCCCCCGAAATGTACACCACCGGCACAGACTGCCCACCCGCCGGCCTGGGCAATTCCTCGATCTTTACCACATCCATGCCGGTGCGCCTTGCAAACTCCTGCCGGATCAATTTCCGGACGAACTTGGAGCGGTCGAGGTCATCATTGGCCACCATTTGATCCAGAAGTGTGGTCATCCCGACCGGAATTTTTAGGCTGATGGTTATCATTTCTTCGGACATCGGTAACTCCTTGCTAATAAGTCAGAAATATATGCTCGCTGGCAAGTATATATAAATATTATTAATTTGTCAAGAGGTCAGTTTTCAATGACGCGATGGTCGGAGGTCTTATGCTAACATCTTGCTTGATGACAAAATTTACTGACTGGCTGGAAAGTGAATTGAAATCTAAGAATATGTCCCCGGCTGATTTGGCCCGAGCCACAAGGAAGGATCAAAGCATTGTTAGTAGAATTTTACGAGGTGAACGGGAACCAAGGCCTCAAACATTAAATGCTATTGCCCATGCCTTGAAAATTTCCCCCGAAGAAATCTACCGGGCAGCCGGCCTTTTACCTCCCAAGCCCGATGCCGAGGAACTCATAGAGCAAGCCGAGCACATCATCAATAATTATAAGTATCCTGAAACCAAAAGGCGTGCCCTGGCCTATCTTGAATTTTTGAGAGAGGAAGAAGAAAAGGCGGAGTACCGTGCCAAACCCGCTCGCCGCCCTACTGTGTCTGAGCCAGGCTGATCAGCGCCGTTTCCTGCATTACTGCCGTTGGTTGCAAGTCTGTGAATATTTTTATACCCCCAGGCCGGTTGCTTTTGCGCTGCGCGCCACAGCCTTTATGTTTGCCCTGCTATTTATCATGCCGGCCCATCCGATTGCCATCCCTGCAGTGATCGGCGGCGGTCTGGCGTTCGCTCTGCTTATCTATCAAAGGAAGGGAGTAAATCATGCAAACAATTTTTGATAAAATAATCAACTTCTGGAAGACCGGCAAAAACGGCAAGAAAATAATCATCATTACCGCCATTGTCATCCTTGTCTGTCTATGTTGTGGATCCATGATCATCTATAGCAACACTATTCCAAAACCGCCCCCCACATCCACGGCCACATTCACATATACCGCCACACTCACACTGGTGCCCACCATCACAGAAACGCCAACAATCACCAGCACACCTACGATCACTCTTGTACCCACCATCACAGACACGCCAACGATTACCCTTACGCCAACGATTACCCTTACGCCAACAATAACATTGACCAAAACGCCAACCATCAACCCATTGACCCTGCCGCATGAGGACGGTTTCTACCTGGTCGGTGTGGATATCGCCCCAGGCGTTTGGCGTTCACAGGGCATTGGTGACAACTGCTATTGGGAGATTACTACGAAAACTGGCGATATTATCAATAACCATTTTGGAATGGCCGGCGGAACCGCATATATTTCTACATCTGCCTACCAGATTAGTTTTGAACGTTGCGGAACTTGGATTTATTTGGGGCCTCCCTAAAAAGGTGAAATGATCGCCCCTCCCTTTCCCCCCGGCGACCGGGTCGCCGGCTACTTTCGCATTAAAGCACACCGTCCCCTTGCGGGGACGGGGCGGCGGGCGCAGTAGCGCTAATCGCACTTTTGCTTACGAGGGTAAAGCGGACTTAGCATGATTAATATAGCACATCTTTACTTAAAAGTCAACCAAAGTGTGGACCCGGAGGGGGTCGAACCCTCATAAGCGAATGCTAAGTCCGCTTTGTTCCCATCAACCGGGCCCACGCCTTGATTGTATATAAAAAACGGCAATATGACAATCCCTCCCTTTCCCCCTGGCGACCGGGTCGCCGGCTACTTCCGTGACTCCGGCGGCGACGAGCAGGATCTCTCCATCGAACGCCAGGTGGCCGAGTTCCGCCGCTGGCTGGCCGAAAACGACCTGCATGAAGGCGAGCTCTTTACCGATGCCGCCCAACCCGGGTCTAGCACGGTCGGCCGGGCCGGCTTCCAGTCCATGCTGCGCCACTTCCGCTCCGGCGATATCCCCGAGACCGGCCTGGTCATCTGGCGCTCCAACCGTTTCGGCAGAAACACCAACGAGTCCCAATTCTACAAAGCCGACATCCGCCGCCGCGGTTATATCATCTACTCCCTGACCGACAAGATCCCCACCGATCGCTACGGCCAGGTCATCGAATATCTGCTAGACTGGAAAGACCAGGAGTTTCTCGAGACCCTCAGCGAAGACGTGGCCTCCGGCCTGCGCCACATCGTCGAGGCCTACGGCGCCATGCCCGGCACACCACCGCGCGGCTTCCTGCGCCAGCCGATCACCGTCGGCGCCCGCCGCAGCGGGCAGCCCCACATCCTGCACCGCTGGGTCCCCGATGAGACCATGATCCCGCTTGTCCGCCGCGCCTACCAGATGCTCCTGGATGGCGCATCATTGATAAAAATCCAGACCGTCACCGGCCTGTATCCCTCGCTCAACTCCTGGGCCACCTTCTTCCGCAACCCGCTCTACAAAGGCGTCCTGCATTTCAAGGACCTGGTCATCGAGAATTACTGCGAGCCGGTCGTGGACCCGCTCACCTGGGAACGGGCGCAGCGCATCCTCGACCTGCGCGGAGGTCGCCGGCATCTCAACGCCGATGACCCATCCCTGGGCGCAGCCGAGCAGGCCCGCCGCATCGCCCAGCATCCCCGCCGCATGGCCAGCCCCTGGCTGCTCTCCGGCCTGGCCCGCTGCGCCCGGTGCAGCGCTCCGCTCAACGGCCACGTCATCCTCGATCATACATACTATGAGTGCAGTCGATCGGTCCGCCGCAAGGATTGCAATGCCCGCAAGATCCCATCCGCCCCACTCGAAGCAGCCGTGCTCGATCAGATACGTAAGCTTTTGGCCAGCCCCGAAACGTTGCAGGCCTACCAGTCCGATCATTTGGCTGATTACGAGCGCGCCGTCAGCGAATTCCCCGCCCGCCGGCAGGAGTTGGTCGCCCGCCTGGCCAACCTGCGGAGGCAGATATCCCGTCTCGCCGCTGCTGTCGCCGACCACGGCCATTCCCCCGCCCTGCTCGATAAACTTACCGTCCTGGAGACCCAAGAGTATGAACTCAAAGATGAACTTGCCCAGCTCGATATCCTCCTGCAGGCCAGGCCCGAGCCGCTCGGTCCGCGCCGCATCCAGCATTTGTCCGAACGCTTCGAAGCCATCCTATCCACCGGCAGCCCGGAAGAACAACGCAAGGCCCTGGCCGGCTGGATCCCGAAACTACTTGTTGAACGCCAGGACAAGCACAGCATCCTGGTCTACATGGAAGTCTACGTTCCCCCGCTCCCCGGCCCCGATCCACCCGGCGGCCGTCGAAAACTAACGCAACATCCCCCCTCTGCTTGGGGGCACCTGCTCGTAACGTTAGAAATCACCATCCCGATCCTCCGCAAGCAATCTGTCCGCTTAACCTCCTAGCAGAATATAGTGGATGCTTCGAGTGCCGCCCATACGATTTTCAATGTAAATTTTTCCATCTGTATAAGCGGAAATATTGAGTTTGCCATCAGTTCCGGTTGTGCCAGTAAGAACACCTGTGTAGGTCAATAAGTTTGCACCGCCAGCAAGTTTAGTCATTCTATTAACGGTTGGGGAAACACGATATGCTAGCAAGCCATCCGCATTATCAAAGTTAGAGCGCATCTCAATCAGGATCATGCCTAACTGGTTCGCGGGCGTGAACGAAATGGCCGTATCATCGGCGATGTCGGCTGGCGTTGTTCCCTGAACAGAGCGTAAACCGAAGATCAGGTCGCCGGTCATAGTATCGCCAGCAATGTTGACCGCGCCCAAGTTTGTTCTCGCATTCGCCGCTGTACTCGCACCAGTGCCGCCTTCGGTTATGGCAAGATCGGTGCTAAGTGCTAACTGGTTGATCTGGGCCAAGGAGGTGACATAAATCTCTCCTAGAGTAAGCGGGGAATCGCCCAATAACATCCCTCCACTAGAAAGGTCTGCGGAAGCCAAAAATCCATATCCATCAAGTAGGCGAACATCATCAATATAGACGGGGGCGGAGCCAGCGGCGAGCTTGAAATATATTCTTACTTTTGCCGTAGTTGCCGGATAATGACCGACAAGTAAAAACTTTTGCCAATAATTAATATCTGTTCCAGCTATCCCTGGCCCAATAGCATTTGCCCAACCCAATAACACATCGCCAGATGTGTAGCAAATGATTGCCGCCTCAACCGCACAATCTGTAGCAGTTGGATACATCCAAAAGGACAATAATCCATCACGTTCTGATACAGAAATAAAACCTGATGCAATTTCGTCATTGGTAGCCATACGGAGGCTATATATCCCGCCATGAGCATAAGCGCTACTTGCTGTCGGGGAACCGTACCAGGTTGTCCATCCCGTAAGACCGTTCTCAAAACCCGGATTGGTCACGGTCTTCTCTATATATTTGAACGAGACAAAACCCGTGCCGTAACCAGGGATGAGTTCAATTGCCCCAATTACAGAACCGTTATCAAATTCCAAGAATGTGCCGACTTTGCCAATCTTTATTCCATTCTCGTCCAATATCACCGCCCCCATTCCTGCCATCAATTGCGCAGTAAGAGAGTTCGCGCCCCATGTGAGTACTCCGAGTTTAGTTCCCCCGATATGGTAGATAGTCCCCCCGAACGATTCGCCATCTGAAGAGATGAATGTGCCGATTGCGTCGGCTTCGGTCGGCTCGCTTCCGGCGGACAGCGCCAGGAAACGCCCAGCGCGCTGGTCCCCCATCCTTGGTGCAGCCTCGGCCAGTTCGTTGAATTCGAGCACCGCCCGCTCCAGCGACAGGATGCGCTGCTTCAATTCATAGACCTCATTCCGCAAATCGGTCGGATCCATCAGGAGATTGAGTTCAGCGCTTTTCCTAGTCATGGAGATATCCTATCAAATTTAGCAGTACACTTTCATCTGATTCGTCGTAAACCATGCTCAGTATGCGCATGTCGCCTCGCCAGCCCCGGATGCCGCCGGGCAGTCTCAGGTTTGCTGCGTGCACGAGTGCCGTGTTACCCGGGTCCAGATGCTGGAATTCGCCTGCTTTATTAAATACTTTGACATTCAGGATCAACTGCGGATATCTGGAGGCTGCCAGGGATGCCCGCGTGTTCGCCTCCAGCGTGGTCATCTCTGTCACGTTCTGGAACTGCACCACTGTGCTGCGCAGTTTATACAATGTCCGGGATGCGGCATCTTCGAAAGGTTCGGTTTGCAGCCGGCTCTGCCTGGTGCTTTGGCTGCTGATGCCCGTAACCTGGTTGTAGATTTGTCCATCCACGCTGGCGCTGACGATCTGCATATTGGCTTTTTTGCCATCGTGCAGTAACAGATTGACGTTTTTCCCCGCCGGTCCCAGGTCCACATAAATGTACAGGCGGTTGGCTTGATCGCGCTCCGGCCGGAACACCATCTCGGTCGCCGTTTTCTCGAGCAGCGCCATCAATTGGTCCCACAGCGGCTTCTGCTCGATCGTTTCCTGGCGCACTGTTGGATCCACGCCGTCTGTTTTCCCCAATCTCAGGAAAAGATCATCCTCCGCATTGGCCAGCTTGATGATCTCGTCCATGATATCCGCCACGTTACCAGAGATGGTCAACACATCCGCCGGAGTGCGCATCGTGAATAAGTGCTCTGTCGGATAAAGCGTCACCTCCACCGGCAGGGTTGCCGTCCAGGGTGTATCGATCACGCCCACCCACGGCGGCAGTTCCGCATGCTGCACCTCCACCATCCTGCCAAACTGCAGCCAGTGTTTTTGTGCCGTATTGTCATCGATGGTGATGCTCGTCCCGCCTCCGCTTTGCACGTTGGCGTCGCCATAGATTATCCAACTGCGATTGCAGATTGCCTCCATCTCATCCACACTATAATTATCCGCGCCAAAAAGGACGATCCGGCTCACAAGTGCCTCCGGTACCAGGAGAGCGCCACCGCCAGCGTCCCCGCGCCCGGGCTGGTGATCTCCAGCTCGTTCGTGCCCGGCTTCAGCCGCAGCCAGACCGAGCGTGATTCATCGTCCAGTAGGAGGGCGCGGTGTGCGCCATGTTTGTCATAAGTGGCTCGGTAATTTTCCCCATCGAGCAGAAACGATACGACCCTGTATTCTGTGCTCAGCCGCATCGGATAGTACAATTCCACCTGGTCATCGTTCTCGTTATTGACCAGATCGAGATCCATCGCATAGTTCGATTTTTCCGCTCCCAGGCTGGAGGTCGGCAGGTTCGCCGTGACAAATTCCACCGTTACTGCCGTCGCCTGCAGACTGGCATAGGCGTTGAACAGCAACGCCAGGGAGGGCGACACGCAGAAGCGCACGTGCTTGGTGCCGCTTGCCATCGCCGCATCGGCGTGGTTCCAGGCCGTCCAGGTGCTCACTGACGCCGGCGTGGCCTCGTTCCAAACGTTGTACCAATTGACTTTATCGGCAGATCTCTGCAATGCCGCCGTGGCGGGCCAGCGCACGGTCGAGCGGTATTTATGGCCCGCTGCCGACACTTCCGCAATCCCACCCGGGCTCGAGAGCGACCAGGCCAGCGTTCCGCTGGCCGGCAGCCACGGTCCGGCAATACTGTACCAGCATCCCAGCTTCATCCCAACGACTGGAGCGCCGCTTTCCCCGTCTTGGGTGATCCAGAATAATTTCGAGACATTCCCGGAGCATTGGATGTATTTCATCCAACTTCCCGGACGGACCGGGTAGAGCGGGTCATAAAAAACGCTGTTGGCGTCATAGACCCAGGAATTGTTGTCAGAAGCGGATAGATTAAAAACCGGTTTCCGATTGTTATAATTTGGATCCACTGCCGCAGGCTGTTCCGCCGCCGGGTTCCCATAGCAAACAATGAGCGGGGTTTCGATGAACAAGAACTCGTCGTCAATGCTGTGCGCCTGCAGGGTGGTATCGAAAACTCCGCGCTGGTCCACAGCCAGCCGGTAATTTACAATGTCTTTGCTTTCATAATGGATCCATTCCGTGCCGTGATAAAGCACTCCGCTGGCCGGCAGTGAAAGAATGCTTAAGCCGCTTGCATCCTTTTGCTTCGCGAATTCGATATAATCGATATCTCCGCTGTCCGCGATGGCCGTGCGCAGCGTCAGGCTGTATCCCGGCCCAATGTGCACATTGAACCAGATGTGAGTGTGGTCGGTATTCGGATCCTCGACCCAGCGATGGAGTTGGTTGCCGCTGCCGTTGAAGATGCGCAGATCGTAGCAGTCCGCCCGCATTTTCGCCGCCGTCACCAGCGCCGCCGTGTCCATCACGATGCACCACGGACGATTACCATAGTCTATCCCCACCACGTTGACCAGGCGGTAGAGCTTCTGGTAGAGATAGATCCCGCTCGGCGCGGCCGTGGCCGTGAAGCTGGCGATCAGCCTCGTCTCGTCATCCCCGTGCACCGTGATCGCCTTCGTTCCGCCCGTGCCGCTCACCGCCCAGGTGTCCGTTTCCACGGAAACGCTGCGCCAGGCTGTCTCACCGGTCACCAGCATGGCGGTGAAATGCTGTGGATGATCTGGGTCCTGGATCAGGTTCTGGACACGGCAGGAGAGCTGGTACAACACACCTTCGTCCCGGAAGGTGGCCTTTAGGAGCCCCTCCGTCCCCCGCCGGAACCAGGATTTCAACTGGCCCACCAGGGCATCCCGGTTGGCTGTCACGAGGATCGTGATCGAGATCGGCACGGAACGGTTCTCGACCGTGTACGTGCCCGCATCCACCGAGTCGGCCATTGCCTCCTCGATGAATACCACATTCGCTGCCGGCAGGCTGTTGGGCGTCAGGTAAATGGACTTATAGTTAGCGTTGTTGATGTCGTGCCCATCGAAGCTCTCCAGGATGATCAACATTAGTAGCGCCTCCCCTTGATGGCCGCTCCCAGGCTTCCGGGCGTCTGCGATTGCTGGAAATACACCGGCGCGTAGAACGCAAAATGCTCGCTGCGTGTGGATACAGCCGCCGCCGTCGTGAGCACGCCCTGCCCGAAGAGCAGGTATGGATTGATCTCGGTCGTCAGCGAGCGCATCGCATGCGCCAGTTGATTCTCCAGGTCGGGCATGCCCTTGGCAATTCCCAGCCAGATGCCGGCCGGGATCATCATTCCCACAGTCTCCGCGAAAAGCAGAGACGGAGATTCTATGCCCAATATATTTTTGATCTCCCCCCAGATTTGCAATGCAAATCCTCTGATCTGCTCCCAAAACCACGGCAACTGCCCCGCGATCCCATCCCAAATGCCTTTTAGGATGTCTGTGCCGGCTTGCAGGATGGCTGGTAAGCTTTCCGTCAACACTGTGATGATGGTATTGATGATCTGCGGGACAGCCGCGATCAGCACCGGCAGCGCACTGACTATGCCAGAGATGAGTGAAATGATGATCTGCGGCGCCATTGCTACCAGTTCCGGAAGTAAATCAGTCAACACATCAAGGATTGTTTCGATGATCTGCGGGACGGCCGCGATCAAGATCGGCAGAGCCCCGAGGATGCCGGTGATCAATGACGTGATCACTTGCGGCGCCATTTCCACCAGTAAGCCTAGTAGACTGATCAACACCGAGATAATAGTTTCGATGATCAAAGGGATGGCCTCGACCAATAGGGGTATTGCACCGACGATCCCATTAATGAGTGTGAGGATAATCTTGGGCGCCATCTTCAGCAGCATTGGCAGCATTTTAATCAGCGTATCGCAAAGAGCGATCAAAATCTGCGGCACAGCCTCGATCAGGATCGGCAGCGCCGCCATCAAACCCTGCACCAGTCCCAAGATGAGCTCTAAGGCCGCCTGGAGCAGCATCGGCAAATTCTCAATGATCGTGGTGATGATCAGTATGAGCATCTGCACAATAGCCGGGATGAGCGTGGGCAGCGCAGCTGCAATCCCCTGCACCAGGGTGATGATCATCTGGAAGGCTGCTCCGATCAGCGAAGGCAGCGCTCCGATAATAGCTGTCACCAGCGCCATCACAATCTGGATAGCCGCCCCAACTAACATAGGTAGGTTTGCTACCAGGAAGCCTACCAGCGCCGTAATGATACCCACCGCCGCCGTTATCAGGGTCGGCAGCGCCCCGATTAGAGCCGTCAGGACGGACTGCACCAGCCCCAACGCGGCGCTGGCCAGGGCTGGCAGTTGCTCCGCCAGATCGGTGGCGATCTTCCCCAGCAGCCCGCCCAGTCCTGTGGCCATCTTGCCGATATCGCCATCGGCTCCCTGGACGAATCCCACCACCTCCTTGAGATAGCCCTGCACCTGCCCAGAAATTCCGGACATGGCCGGGATGAACGCCATCCCGATCTGCGCCAGCACCCCCTGAAAGCCCATCTTCAGGCCGTCCAGTTGATCCTGGAATGCCGCCGCGGCCTGCACAGATTCCTCGGACATGACCGCGCCCATGTTGTGCGCTTCGTCGCTCAGCCGCCTCAGTTCATCCGATCCAGCCGCGATCAGCGGGTTGAGCTCTTGCGCTGATTTGCCGAAGAGTTGCATCGCCAGCGCATCCCGCTCGGTCGGGTTCTCGATCTTGCCCAGCGCGTCGATCGTTGATGCAAAAACGGCCTGGCTGTTTAGCAAGTTCCCTTTTGCGTCTGTGACGCTGACGCCCAAAGTTTTGAACGCCTTGGCCTGCTCGCCCGTGCCGTCCTGCGCCTCCGCCATCGAGCGGATCAGCCTCACATTGGCCCCCGTGATCGTATCCAAGTCAACGCCCAGGATTTTTCCGGCGAAGCCCAGCTCCTGCAGCCGGGTAGTCGAGATACCGGTCTTGACCGACATATCCGCCAGGTCGTCAGCAGTCTTGGCCGCATTGAGCGCCAGGCCGGCCATTGCAGCTACCGCTGCGATTGCTGCCCCGCCCACCATTGCCAGGCCCACCACGGCGGCCTTGGCCACCGCACCCACCCCCCCTAGAATAGTTTTGAACGTCTCGACTTTTGACCCGCTTTTCTCGACTTTTTCCCCCATCTCCTTCGCTGAATCTCCTGTTTCTTCGCTTTCGGCGCTCACGTCGGAGAGCTTCGTCTTCGTGCCGGCAAGTTCGGTTTGCATTTTACCGAGCGTCTCTGTCTCTTTATTGAGCTTGATCTCCAGGTCCTGCGCTGCTCGGCTGGTGATCCCTTTCTCCGCCGCCACGCGCTCATACTCAGCGCGTATTGCCCCTACCTTTGATTTCTGGATTTCAATTTGACTGGTCAGGCTCTTGATCCGCATCTCCAGCCCACTGGCGTTGCCCGCCCAGTCCTGCAAGCCGGCCGCGCCGGCCCGGAAGCCGCTCTCCAATACCCGCAGTTCCCGGTTGGCCGCAGCCAGTCCGGTCTTGAAATCGGTGGTATCAATTCCTAACTTTCCTGCGAGTTTAGAAACTTCTTCGCCCATTGGGGAGCTCCTGTTTCTGCCAAGTAGGTGCTGCGCATGGAAACGCTACAGCCAGTCAGCTTGGTCCGCAAAGACCTGCTCTTCCTGCGTTTGCCTTCCCGCCCTCCCTTTCCAATGCGGGTAATACAGAATCAACGGCAAGAGGATATCGATATCTGTCTGGGCCAGATCGATCGGCGACCAATGGAACGCATCCACTAACATGCAGGTTAAATCCAGCAGCCAGTTCCCGCCGTCGTCTACCGGGATTTCCGGAGTTTCGGCGGAATGGTAGGGTTTGCCGAGACGATCGTCCCAGAGCGGGCGATTATGGTCTGTAGCACTGTCATGATCTCGGATACATCCGCTCCGCTGCGCAGCTGCTCGACCGTGAACTGATTGCCAAAAAACTCCACCACCAGCTCGAGCAGCGCGTTGACCTGCTCGACCTCCGCGCGGATCGGTTTTTGCCACCACCAGCGCCGTTTTTTCTCTGGGATATCCGAGAGTGCTTCCTGCAGCTGCACCGCCGCGATCAACATCGCGAAGGTGATCACCCTTTGCTGATATTCATGCTTGGCTTCCTGCGTCTCCGGGTCATATAACGTCAACTTGATCGGTTCGAGCAGCATAATTCATCCTTTCTGCCTGCCAGGCAGTAGCGCAGGTAGACCAATATTTCCCCTTCCCCTTTTCCCTCTCCAAATGGTGTTTTTCCATTTGGGGAGGGGTAGGGGTAGGGCTAGGTGTGAAGGTCAAGTCTACGCCGTGGCGAAATCGTAGACGGTGTCGACCAGGGTCTGTCCGTACATGTCCACTATGCCGGCCAAAACGATATGATACGTCTTGGCGGCGGTCAGGCTGGGATGGCCCAGCGTGAGGACTGTGCGGGCGGCGTTGAACGTGCGTGTGAGCGTGATCGGCGCAGCCGTATCGACGCGCACCAGGGAAACGCCATTCTCGACGTTCCCGGCCAGCGGATTGCTGAAGGTCAGCGTAATCGCCACGGTGACGGATTGGGCCGAGGCGCCATCTACTGGCGAAGGCGTGCAGGTCAACGCATCCGGGGTGCCGGCCACAGGTACCTGGACGGCATCGAACCAGGTCGAGCCATCGAAATCGGTGGCATCCTCGTCTCCCACCACGCTCTTGACCGCAGCGGTCACGCCATCCAGGACGAATTCATGGGTGGTCTTGATCGCCGTGAAGCCGATCTTGGTGGTCTTCGGCTCCGGGGTATCTCCCTTGGTGGCCTGCTCTTCGTCCGGGCCGCTGAACTTGCCCTTCAGATACTGGAAATATTTATATTTCCCGTTGCTCTTCACCGAGCGGAACGAAAGCGCCACGTCCGGCGGCACGCCTCCGTTATCGAACATGCGCCCGGTGGCGGCGTCGAACTCCCTGCCCAGCACCAGGGCCAGCATCGAGAGTGGGATGGCGGTGACCTCGAGATCGACCTTGGTTTCGCCCTCGCTGATCAGAATGTCGAAGGGCCCATCTTCGGCATACTGGGTCTTGGAATTTCTGGTCGGTTTGTGGCTGGCGCTCACCGCCGGCGCGAACGCCTGCGTTGCGCCTGCGGCATACGCGTCGGCATCGTCCTGGGTCACCAGGGCGATGTACAAATCGCGCAGGCCGACAACGGATTTCTTTTCTGCAGCTTGTATGGTCATGATCTTTTACTCCTATTCGAGATAGCGGTATTCTTTCGCCAGGCCGAAGTGCCCTGTTTCGGGGTCCTTCATCAGTTGGCGTGAATTACCTTTTTGGAAGCCTGCGGCTGTCATCGCCCCGTCCACTTTGGGCAGGGAGTCCAGGCCGCTGCGGCTGTAAATGGATACCTGGATCAAATATGAGCGTTCGGTCTCGGCATCGTCGGCATGCTGTTCGGGCGGGCTGACGACCAGTTGATAAGCCAGGTACGTATCAGGCAGCGTCCCATCCGCGCTCAGGTAGGGCGCCAGTGCGTACGGCACGGCCGGGGAGAGCGTTTCCAAAGCATCTGAGACGCGTGCAAAGATGCTTGTCATGCCACTCCCAAACTGGTCAAGATTTCTTTCATCTTGCTCCGCCAGCGACTGCGCATGTTCGCGAAGCTTGGCCGGATGAACGGCTCGGCCGCCTGGCGCGGCACGCCGAACTCTTTGTAGATGCCCGCCGGATCCGATGATGTATCTGCTCCGAGTTCGACAAAGGTAAAATTGCCTTCCCGCTGGGCTTCGGTTTTGAACAGCGTGCGCTCGGTCGCGCCGGTCCAGGTCTCGCTGCTCGCGCGCAGCAGCCGGTGCATTTCGGCCTCCACGATCGGGGCGCTCTCGTTCAGCGCCTGGGCAACTGCCTCATCCACGTCGATCCCGGCGGCGGCGATCTTCTCCAGATATTCATCCAGCCCGCTCAGGCTGCAAATGCCCTTTACCGGCATCCTACACCGTGCCTTTCACCCGCTCGACCACCATCTCCAGCCAGTGGTTGCGGCCCTGCACCGGATCCAGCGAGATTATTTGCCAGGCTGCGCCATCCTTCAGCACACGCCAGGTCGTCAGCACGTCCGTGCGGTGTCGGATGGTCACCACCGCGCGCTGGCTCGATTGCAGAGCCTCGCTGGATACCATTTCCTGCCCGTGTGCATTGACCCAGCGCGCCCAGACGGTTGGGTTCGTTGTGGCGTTTGCCCAGCCGGGCACCTGCGCGGCGCCGTCGTCTTTCGTGATCGTCGGGCTTTGGAGCGTGATGCGGGTGCGCAGATCGCCTGCGTTGACGTTATATTCAGCCATGTCATACGCTCACATCCTCGGCCGGGCTTTTCAGCACCACCACATACAGATTGTCCGATAGATCGCTGCCAGACGTTTGCCAGATCTGATCATCTGCGCTGATCTCGGTCTCGAATTTCGCAGATTGATCGCCGCTCGCGCCGTAGATTCCGACAAGTTTGATCACATCGTCACCCTCGCGCGCACCGGGCAGCAGGATCGATCCTGCGCCGCTCAATCCCTCGAATTGGTACTTGCGATATTTCAGCGCTTCCGCTTCGAGCTGCACCAGTTGGCCGGTGATGCCCTCCGGCCCCGTTCCCACCGCTCCGGGGTTGTCATACC
>Ga0315289_10001638_pt1 | contig 34880 bp, 39 predicted proteins | sample YL17G11_40_MG_FD_203452 | JGI IMG/M metagenome (GOLD analysis project Ga0315289, IMG submission 203452) | Sediment microbial communities from Yellowstone Lake, YNP, Wyoming, USA - YL17G11_40 | ecosystem: Environmental > Aquatic > Freshwater > Lake > Sediment | place: USA: Wyoming | collected...
TGAACATCGCCCATTGATTCTCTTCGCCGGCCGAAAAGGCCGGCCCTCATTCTCCTTTCAAGATCATCCTGACCCGGGCACGGTTGTACTGCGCGTCTCGGAATTCCGGTCTTCTCTTGAGCGCCGCCTCGTACAGCTCGAGAGCGCGGGCGTTCTCCTTTCTCCTCTCTGCCACGATACCCATGCCGTTGAGCGCTTCCGCCCCGGGCTCAAGCTGCATCGCCGCCTCGAACGATGATTCCGCTCCCGGAAGCTCGTCCCGCCCCAACTGGCACATACCCAGGTTGAGCAGGAACTGCGGCCGGCGATCGATAAGGACCGCTTCCTTCAAGCACCTATCGGCCTCATCGTACGCTCCCTGGAGATAGTGCACGCAGCCCAGGTTGTTCCAGGCGTCGGAGTGCTGCGGTTCCGTCTCCACCGCCCGGTGCAGCACCCTCTCTGCCTCTTCCAGCTGCCCGGCGAATCTCAGGCCCACGCCCAGCGCGTTCATCAGGTGCGGGGAAGCGGGGAATCTGTCATTGAGAGATCGCAGCACCTCCACCGCGTCCGCGTGACGACGATAGCCTGCCAGGGCCAATGCCCGCGCCAAGGCGACGGCGTACACCTCCTCGCCTCTCTCTGGCAGATGCCGCAACGCCGCCTCCGCCCGACCTAGATCGAGCTCGTTCAAGCAGCGGCGCACCAGCACCTCGTTCGAGGAAGGTGCGTTGGCGAGCATGCGCAACGCCTCTTCCTTTCGACCAAGCTTGTAAGTTAGGGACTCAAGGTCCAGCAACACCTCTTCCGTCCGCGCCCCTTCCAGCACTGCCGTGGTCAGCGAGGCAATCGCCTCTTCGATGCGTCCCATGTCCATGAGCACGCTCGCTTTCCGAACGAACGCCTCCGCGGCCCGGGGCTCGAAAGACATGCAACGGTCCGCTTCGCGCAGCGCTTCATCGTGTTCGCCTATTGCCTGCAGGAGAAGGGCCGAGTCCAGGTACTTGCGCACCAGGGCGTCCTCCTTGCTCATCGATGGTTCTTGGGGACGGAGCAGGCCGGTAGCCTCCAAGGCATCGTCCCGCTGCCGCACCGCCCCCTCCAAGGAAGGGTCCAGGGTGGCGGAGACGCTGAAGCTCTTAGCCGCATCGTCTATCATACCTGCGGCCCTTTGAGCCTCGCCTAGCCTGAGCCAGAGGTCCGCCCGCCGCCGCTCCGCCTGCACCGCCTCCTTCCAGGCGTCCACCGCCTGGTTCAGGTGGCCCATCTCCTCCAACGCTGTTGCGCGATAGACCAAGGCCTGCACGTTGCTTGGATCTCGGGCGGACACGCTCTCGAAGGACTCGAGCGCCTCCTTGCCCCGGCCCATGGAATGGAGCACGATGCCACGGTTGAGCTGCGCCTGCGAATCGTTGGGATAGAAACGCACCATGTCGTCCAGCACTTGGAGCGCCTCCGCCTTCCGGTTCATTGCGAATAGGGTGGCCGCCTTGTTCAGCATGGCAACGGGCATCCTCGGGAAGTGCTTGAGCGCTTTCTCATAGGCCCCGAGCTCCTCCACGTTCCGACCCAGCTGGTCCAGGATGACGCCAAGCAAATACCAGGACCAGGCATCGTTGTCGCGAATGTTGATCGCCTGCCGGATAGCCTCCAAAGCAAGCTCGGTCCTCCCCAGCGCCAGGTAGGATTGGGCCCTCATCCTCCAGGCCAGGTCGTGCTCCGGCTTCAGCTCCAGCGCCCGGTCCAACTCGGAGAGCGCATCCTGGTAGCGTTCCTGTTTCATGGCGTCCTCGACGGCCTGCATGAGGCTGTCGAAGCGTCCAATGGATGGCAGAAAGCGATTCCCCTCTTTCTCGAGGATCTTGCGGTCGATTTCCTTCAGCAGGGGAGCAGTGAGCTCGTACTTCTTGAGCAGGAGCAGGAGCTTCGAGCGATCGGCCGCGGACACCTCCAACCTCTCAGCTTCCTGTTGTTCCTCCTCGTCCAACCGAGAAGTGACCATGAGAACCGGCAGCCTTCCTTCCAACATGGCTCGCTCACGCACCAGCTTCAGCCCCGCGGCGGAGGCGTGCTCCGGTCGACGGGAGGCCATGATCAGATATTTCGAATCCTCCCGCTCCGCCTCCAATACGGCGACCTCATCGACCGTCACCGCTCCGGTGACCTTCAGCCCCATCTCCGAGACCAGGTGGATCATGAAGGAACGAAAGGCATCCGCGTCCAAATCGCGCAGCGCCTTGACTATCCGCGCATCGAACCTGCTCTCCATGCCCTCGTCCAGTGTCATCGGGCATCCTCCAGTCTCAGCTTGAGCGCCAGCGCCCGGCGGTCCATGCGCTCGGTGGGCACCTTTGCCAGTTCCGCCAAAGCCCCATCTTTTCTACCTAGAATGTCGAGGACCACGGCCCTCTTGATGATGAAAGGCATGTTCATGGGATCGCTGGCATCGGACAAGGGCTCGAGCAGTCCCAGCGCCTCCTCTCCTTTGCCAGAGAAGAGGCGCAGCATGGCCAGGTCGGAATCGGCGATGGACGACAGCTCCGTCACCTGCCTTCCCCTGACGTAGGCCTTCTCCGCCTCTCTTGTATGATAGATCAAAAAGTTCGACAGCCACTGGCCGTCCACCGGCAATGGGGCAGCGTTCTTCACGATCAGCGAATGGACATTGCCGATCCTAAGGCTGGCCCGGCCCCAGGCCTGGCCGTTTCCCTCTCCGCCCTTGATGGAAGAGACCACGTTCCAGACCAGGGAGCGCTTCGGCAGTCGCTCGTCGCCCCAAAGATGCAGTCCCACCCCTGCCCCAGCCAGATACTTGTCCACGAACGCCCCCAAGGCAATCTCGTCCTTCTTCTCGAGAAGCGAGCGCAGCCTCAGGGCTGGTTCCACCCCCCGTCCCAGCTCCACGTCCTCGCCCGCCACCGGGCCGATGCGGATGATGAGCGAGCCCCGGTGGAAGAGCCTGGAATCGGCGGTTGGATCCTGCATTCTTGGGACGAGGGAGAGAGGATCGCCCAGCGAACCGAGGCATCTCGAGCACATGAGCACACCCGGTCTCGTCTCCACACCGCAGGCCACGCAAGCCAATCTTGAACCCCGGGAATAATATGCGGGCGCGATTAAGTAATTATCTGGCATCGAGGGGTTTGCTCATGTACGGGATGTCTCGCGAATAGCCCATCGCTTCGTAGTAGAGTCTCGCGCCCACGCCGCTGGTGACCTTCATTACCGAGCAGCCAGCGTCCTTTGCTCGGGATTCGGCCTCCGCCACCAGGTCCTTGCCGAAACCGCGATGTTGCCACCCTCCCGCTGGCTTTCCGAACTGCGCCATCTGCCCGAACACTTTGAGCTCTCGCAAGTGGGCTTCCTGGCCACCGGCGTTGATACGAAGCCTGGCGTAGCCGATCAGGTAGTCTTGCTCCGACAGCTCGAAGGCGATGAAATGCTCCTTTCCCCCGGATGCCTGGTATTCCTCCACCCTCAGCTCCGCCTCGCCCATCCTTCCCGGTGGCACCCGGTTCAGCCCCACCTCACGGCAGCGGATGCAGTGGCACCGGCGCCCTTCGGAGCGCAGCTTGGCCTTGGCGATCTCCCGCAGATGCGATTTGTCCACGCCCGCCTCGATCAGCTGCACCGGTATGTCTCGCTGGATGCGCTGAATGCGCACCCACTTCGGCACCAGGGCTTTCATCTCCGCCACCACCTCCGCTGCCTGGGCGGTGGAATATGGCGCGTATTCGCCCTTGGTCCATCTATCATAGAGAGGGGTGCCTTTGACCACCAGAGTGGGATATATCTTGAGCATGTCCGGGCGGAACCGCTCGTCCTGGAAGATCAGCTGGAAGGACTCGATGTCTTTCTTCGCGTCTGAGCCGGGAAGCCCTGGCATCAGGTGGTAGCAGACCTTCAGCCCGTGCTCCTTGGCCACCCGGGTCGCCTCCACCACCTCTTTCACTCCGTGCCCCCGGTCCACTCCCCTCAGTATCTCATCATCCAGTATCTGCACTCCGAACTCCACCCGCGTGGTGCCAAGGGACATGCAGTACTCTGCCATTTCCTCGACGAAGGAGTCGGGCCTCGTCTCCACCGTCATCCCGATGCAGCGGTGCGACGCGTTCTCGTTCAGAGAGTGCGCCGCCGGCAGATCGAGCGAGTCCCTCTCGTTCAAAGCGTCGAAACAGCCCTTGACGAACCACTCCTGATAGTCCAGGGGGCGGGAGGTGAAGGTGCCTCCCATGATGATGAGGTCGATCTTGTCCGTGGCGTGACCGATGGCCTCCAGCTGCTCGATGCGCTTGCTCACCTGGCGGTTAGGTTCGAAGTGGTTGGCGATGGCCCTGCGCGCGGCTGGCTCCTTGCCAGTGTAGGATTGAGGGGAGCTGTTCTCCACTCCGCCCGGGCAATATGAGCAGCGGCCGTGAGGACAGGGGGCAGGGGAGGTCATCACCGCCACCACCGCCACTCCACTGAGCGTTCGCACCGGCTTGCGGCGCAATATCTCCTTGACCAGAGGCAGAAGCTCCGGCGATGCGCGCGCCAGCGTCTCGGAGTTGGGAGGGAGCGTCACAAGATGGAGTTCGCGGCAGAGCTCGATCTTCCTGCGCTGCAGCGACGCCTTGTCCTTGATCTCGCCCTTGGCTATCGCTTCCAAAAGCCGCTCGTGGAAGTCCACGTTCTCGCCATGCTCCCCTTGCTTATCATTCTGACGATGGAAGTGTCATGGTTGACGTTCCTTGAACAAACCATAGGCCACGCCGAAGATGCCGAAGAGGAGGACGATGCCCCCCGCTGCTGCGACCGTCCCGTTTCCGAGGAGCACGCCTATGATCCCGACGAGCAACGAGGCGATGGAGAGAAGTGCGTACCACTTCCACTCGTCCAGGCCAAGGTACTTTGCCAAGTCTCCACCGGCTCATCCGATGTAGCCGTCGGCCTCTTTCTTCTTCTCCTTCTCCTTATCTTCCGGCTTGAAAGAGAGGACGTCGATCGCCAACACCGTTAGGCATGGCAGGATCCTTACCATAGGCGACGGTCCGTCCTTCTCGGACTCGAGCTCCATGCTCAAGGCGGAATCGTTGCCGAATTGGGTGTAGCCTCTGAACACACCTACGGTGACAATTGGCTCCGGGCCGCTTCCTCGACTTACGACCCTGTAGTGAGAGCCTTTGGTCAGAGTGATGATCTCCTCTCCGAACCCGGGTTTTGCCGCGGCCATCACTTCCCCTCCTCGATGATCTTCTGCAGATGGTCCACCGTCTTCCGGTAGGAGTCCATGGCCATCTCCACGTTGGCTTCGGTGAAGTTCCAGGCCTTTGACAAGTCCCCATAGCGAATGCGATAGCCTTTCTTGCGCTCGCCCCCCTTCTGCACGTCCACCTCCTCCAGGATGTCGATGCCCTTGAGCTTGTTCAGATGCCGGTAGATGGTGGGCTTGGTAGTCCTCAGCTTGGCCGCCAGCTCTTCCACCGTCCATGCTCGTTTCAGGTTGCCCAGGAAGCATTCCACGAACAGCCGATAGGGGATGCTCTCCTGCACGTTGGCCGCCTCGGTCTTCGGATCGTAGCCCTTTGGCAGGTAGCCGATCATGACCAAGAACTGCAACGCCACATCGTCCGCGTCGTCCAGCGGAGTGAGCGGTGTGCTGCTCACCACTTGGAGCTCGAACATATTATCGGCAGGATTGATGATTTTAAATCATATCTAGTTTTTTCTGTAGCAGGAACGTGCTAGATCGTCAGGCCTCGTCGGAAGCATGTTCGTTGCAGGGTACCCATTCTGGTGCATGGCGACGCACATACATGCGCTGGTTTCTCCCGAGCACCGATGAGGAAAGCTGGAGCCATTGTTCGATCGCCGGGGAACTCTTGGGTTGGATCACGGCCCAACGCGATCTCGACTTGACGGAGACTCGGGCCTTTGGACTAAACACCGTTTGGGAACGCTTACCTGAGGAGGGCACTTCGAACGGTTATGTGTACAATTAGGACACATTTCTCCTTGTTTTCCATAAACGATTTATATGATGGGCAACTTCGTGAACGCAAGGTAATGCCCATGGTCAATAAGTCAGTGGTAGTTATTGTCGCCGCGGTCGTTTTGATCGCCGGAATAGCTGGATGGGCTTTTATTAGCTTGAACCAGCCAGAGGAGAAATCCGATGTCCGTGTCGGATATCTTGTCGGTGACCTGCATCAATTGGCGAGAGTGGTCGCTGATAATAAGACCGCCTTCAATAATGTCTCGTTATTTGAAAAATATGGGGTCAATGTGAGTTATCCAACCGGTCCCTTGGCCAACGGCGGCGCGGTGATGGATGCGCTGGCTGCTAAGCTGATAGATGTTGGGTATCTGGGTGCACCCCCTGCCATCCTCAAGCGTCTCAACGCCGATAACCGAGTCGTGATCATCGCCCAGGTCAACAACGAGGGTTCGTCGATCATCGTGAAAGCGGGGATTGAGACGATCCACGATCTGGACCAGAAGACCGTGGCCACACCCGGCACCAGCTCGATCCAGCATCTGTTGCTCCTGCAATACGCATCAGCCAACGGGATGAACGTGACCCAGGCCGGGGCCGACTTAACGCCCAATACCATATACTGGACGTTGGTAGCCCCAGTGAACCAGAAGGCCGCTCTGGAGGCGGGTCTGATAGATGGAGCGGTTGGTTGGGAACCCTACGGTTCCGATTCCATTCTGGCCGGTACTGCCCATGTGCTGACCTGGTCCGATGAGATCTGGTCGGATCACCCGTGTTGCGTCATCGCCGCCAACCGTACCTTCGCAGAAACGCACCAGAAGACTATCGCCAGGTTGCTAAAGGCACATGTGGAAGCGAACATCTGGATCAACAGCACCCTGCATAACATAGGCTCCTCCGACTACCAGAAGCTGCTGAGCATGGCAGAGGGATTCTCGCTCAGGAACGAGAGCGTGGTCGTTAACTCGCTGGCCCATATAGTCTACACCTACCAGATTACGAGCCAGTTTAGAGCGGGACTGAAGATGTTCACTCAGGCGCTCATCGACCAAGGTCTGGTTGCGGCAGGGAAGCTCTCTGAGAGGGGGTACTCGTCGCTCGACGACTTCGCCGCGAGGTTCGCCGACACCAAGTATCTGAACATGACGGCGTCAGTGACTCCAGTGAAATGAGTGACCACCCAATCTAGAAAGAAACGTATGCGATGCGCGCTTGGACCGGCCGCACATAGCGACCGGTCAGCGACACTTTATTACCCTTGCCAGGAATTCGGTCGAACATGCCAATCATATCCATGAGGAGGCTGAAGGGACGCATCAGGTTATCCGGAAAGGATACTCTGATCAAGCTCCTGGTAGGGGCTGTGGCCTTGGTGCTGTTCCTCGTGGCTTGGCAACTCTTCGCTGACAGCGCAAATACCGAGTATCTTCCGACACCGATCGAGGTCCTCAACGCCTTCGTCGATTCTTTCAGCACCAAGGACCCGTCCTCGGGAGTGACCATGGGCAAGTCCATTGAATCAAGCTTGTCCCGCTTCATCCTGGGAACGTTTCTGGCCATCGGACTTGCCATTCCCCTTGGGCTAGCGATGGGCTTCTTCCCCCTGGCAAATGCGTTCGGGAAGCCTCTCATTGAGATATTCCGACCAATTCCCCCAATCGCCTGGGTGCCCTTCCTCTTCATCGTGGCGGGAGTGATTTGGGGTCCGGTAATTACTATTTTCCTGGGCGTTTTCTTCCCCGTTCTGTCCAATGTCATGTTCGGTGCCAGCAGCGTTGAGCCGCAGTTGATCGACGCAGCCAAGACCATGGGGGCCCGAAAGCCCACACTATTCATGAGAGTGGTCATGCCATACACCATCCCCTACCTGATGACTGGGATCCGCATCGGTCTTGGAATCGGATGGATGTGCATCGTAGCGGCGGAAATGATCGGCACAAGGGGAGGAGGAGTAGGCGCGTTCATCCTGAACAACGCCAACATCGGACGCTATGACTACATGTTCGCCGGCATGGTGATGATCGCCATCCTAGGCATAGTCACGGTAGAGAGCGCTTCCTACATCGAGAGGCGCGTTTCCCGCTGGATGGGGGCGAAGAGATGATCGCCCTGTCCATACGCGACCTCGTCAAGAGCTTCCCGAGGGAGGTCGAGGGCGACCTGATGGCGATAAAGGATTTCTCCCTGGATGTCGAAGAAGGCGAGTTCGTCTGTATCCTCGGTCCCTCTGGATGCGGCAAGACCACGTTGCTTAGGATGATCGCGGGACTTGATGCTCCCACCAAAGGAGAAATCCTGGTCATGGGAAACACGGTGAGAGGGCCGGGCTCAGACCGCGGGATGGTCTTCCAGGAATTCGCCCTTTTCCCCTGGCGCACGGTCCGCAGGAACATCGAGTTCGGTCTTGAGATCAGGCGCGTGAAGCCAGAGGAGAGGCGCAAGATCTCCTCGCACTACATAGAGCTGGTAGGGCTAGCGGGCTTCGAGGACGCCCACCCTTACGAACTGTCGGGAGGAATGAAGCAAAGGGTCGGAATCGCACGCGCTCTGGCCAACGACCCCAAGGTCCTGCTCATGGATGAGCCGTTCGGAGCCCTGGACGCCCAGACACGCAATCTGATGCAGAAGGAATTGCTGCGCATCTGGAAGGAAACAAGGAAGACCGTGATCTTCATCACCCATTCCGTAGATGAGGCCTGCTTCTTGGCAGACCGCCTCGTTATCATGACCACGCGACCTGGAACGATCAAAGAAGTATTCCCTATCACCTGGGAACGGCCGCGGGATCGGGCCTCGGTCGAGTTCGCGGCGCTGCGAAAGAGGATACTGGTGGAGCTGGAAAGCGAGGTCGTTTCCGGTCCGCAGAGGACCTAGAGCGCCTTCTTCGCCGCGACCTCGATCGCCCGTAGCACCGAGTCTCGAGGGATGACGACCGATACCGGTATGGTCAGTATCTTCTCGACCGTCGGAGCGATGATTGGCGCGCACACCACCGCCAACGCTCCGTCGCGCTCCGCCAGCACTGCAGCGATTATCGCTTCCTCCATGGTCTGCGCCGGGTACTCCTTGACCCGCAGGGTCTTGTCGCCCACTTGCACGATGCGCTCCTCGATGCGGTTGAGCACGCCCCGAGCTGCTATGACGGCCACGAATGGCCCTTGGGGGGTCTTCTCTATCTGGCGCACCGCGCGCATGACGCTCCTCACCGTGCGCAGGTTGGGCTCCCTCCGCTCCTGCAGGATCTTGTATATGGTGCTGGGCGAGATACCTGTCTTGGTGCAGAACTCGTTCACGCTCATCTCCAGATCCTGGCTGAGCACTTTCCGCAACGCATCCCCGAAACCGTCCGGCCCGCGCATGATGCCGGCGATCAGTTCGTCCACCAGCGACATCCTACTCCACCTCCTTTCGCACCAGCTTGGCGGCGTTGGTGCCGGCGATGCAGCCCTGCCCCACCGCCCTGGCCAGCTGCCATGGCTGCCCGGTGACGTCCCCACAGGCGAATAGCCCCTGGACCTCGGTTTCCATGTTCTCGTTGACCTTGATCGTGCCCGACGGGTCGGGAATGACGCCCAGCTCCAATGCCAGGTCCGCTGCGCCCTTGGCCCCCAGCTCAATGAACACACCATCCACCTCCAGCTTCTGACCGTCCTTGAGCTCCAGGCCCTTGACCACCTCATCACCCATGATCTTGGAGGGCCATGAGGGAGCGAGCAACTGCACTTTGGCTCGGCGAACCTTCTCTAGCAACTGCTCCGCCACGTTCACCTCCCTGGATATCCAGTGCACTTGGGACGCGTATTGCATGAGCAGGATGGCGGAGGTCGCGGCCGTACTCTCATCCCCTATCACCGCTACCTTCTTTCCACGGAAGAAGCCGGCGTCGCAGGCGGCGCAGTAGCTCACCCCCTTTCCCAAGAACTCCTTCTCCCCTTCCACGTTCAACTTGGCGCGCGAGATGCCGGTGGCCAGGATGAGCACCTTGGCCCTCAGCTCCAGATCATGGTCAGTGAAAACGACGAACCGATCCTCTGCTTTCTCAACTTTGAGCACATCTTGCTCGAACAACTGCGCCCCGAAGCGCTTGGCCTGCTCTACGCCCGTGGCCAGGAGCTGAGCGCCCTCGGTCTTCTGCACGCCGAAATAGTTCTCGATGTGCCCCTTGTTCAGACCGCTCCTGCCTGGATGACCTACCACCGCCACCTTCACCTTCTTCCTGGCCGCGTGTATCGCCGCCTGGAGACCGGCCGGACCGCACCCGATGATCATGACCTCGAAATCCATCGTTCCACCTGTTAGGCAATCTGCCTTCTGAGGTAATATTTGTATTCCTAGGACAAATGAAAGGAGCCTAGGGTGTACTCGCAGCGCCGAGATTGCACGATCCTCGGTTCTCATTGCACGTTTGACATTTGCTCTGGCGGCTGTAATCATCGCCAGTAGAGCGTTTTCGAGAGGCGGTTTGAACGCGCAGGCCCTCACATATGCTTCTTGATCTTGGCAGCCAGCGGCTCTTTGGGATAAGCCCCGACGATCGTTTCCGCCAACTTCCCGCCCTTGAACACCAACATCGTTGGGATGGCGGAGATGCGGTACTTGCCCGGGATATCAGCGTTCTCGTCCGTGTTCAGCTTTCCGAAGACCACCTTGCCCGCCCATTCCTTGGCCAGGGCGTCGACCACCGGCGCGACCATGCGACAGGGACCGCACCAAGGCGCCCAGCAGTCCACCACCACTATCGGATACTTGGCCACGAAGGCATCGAAATCGGCATCGCTCAGCTTGACTGGCTCGGACGGCCAATTGGTCGTTCCAGCATTCTTGAGGTCTTCCATCCTCTTCCTCCTTATCGCTTCCAGATCATCGTCCATCGGTTCACCGTGCTCGGTTGTGCTACTATAAGGCAAAACCGATTCCTCTCCGCCGATATATACCTTTCTTTTTTCCCCTCGCCGGCCGAGAAAAGCAGGTGAACGTCCTGACCGGAGGACCATGACCGACGGATGGAAGGAGGATGTGGCTTCCCGAAGGCTTTAAAAGAAAACATCTCCATCTCCGACATCGGTGATGGCCTTATGATGGAGGAAGCCTCTGAACTCATAGGATTGCAGGTGTACACGCCGAACGGCGTCTTCTTGGGAAACGTGAACAACCTCGTGATCGACCTGGAGAACAAGAAGGTCGATGGACTGTTCGTCAGCGAGACCAACCCGCTGCTGGTGGAGGACTCCAAGGCCGTCAATGTGCCCTTCCGCTGGATCCAGGCGGTGGGCGACATAGTCCTTCTGAAGTACTTCCCGAAGCGGGTCACCACGCGCAAGGGTGCGGCCCCGGCAGCGTCCAAAAAGTAGAGCGTGCGGGCAAAACGCCTTTCATTATGTCTATCTACGTCGACCCCACGGCCATCATCATAGGGGAAGTGCAGCTTGCGGACGGAGTGAGCATCTGGCCCTACGCCGTGTTGCGAGGGGACGAGGAACGCATCCAAGTGGGGGAAGGCACCAATGTCCAAGACCATGTCATGCTGCACGTCGGTCCGGGTGCCCCGACCATCGTAGGAAGGAATTGCACCATCGGGCATGGGGCGGTGATCAATGGGGCGATCATCGGCGACCATTGCATCATCGGCATGAACTCCTCCATACTGGACGGAGCGAAGGTGGGGGAGGAGTGCATCATCGGCGCGAACGCAGTCATCACGAACAAGATGGACATTCCGCCGCGATCCGTGGTGGTCGGGGTACCGGGCAAGGTCATCCGTTCCGATGACAAGAGCATCCTCGCCCAGGCGGTGGAGAGCGCCCGCAACTACCAGAAGCTCAGGGACGAATACCTGGCTGGCCAGCATAAGCGGCGCACGGGCCCGTGATCTCCGGCCTCTTTCGCAGATGCTTGACTAGCTCGTCCACGTCGACGCCGCAGACCTTGCTGAGCTCCGAATGCATCGCCTTCATTCTCTCCGCCGTGGCATCATGTCCGCGGCGCAGCATCTCCTCTTCCGCTTCGGCCAAGGTCAGCATGCCGCTCGGTCCTTTGACGAGGTTGTCCGCGTGGCAGACGATCTTCTCCTCCAGGGTCTCAGGCATGTAGTCCCCGTCCGGCAGGCCCAGTGCCTTCACCTCTTCCCTGGTGAACCCGGCGGCAATGTGCCTTTGGATGACCTTGATCAGTCGTTCGGGCAGCTCGCGCTGGCGGGCGATGCGCACTCCCTCCACCACGTGGAAAATGCCCTGGGTCTTGCCCCGGCCGATGTCATGAAGCAAGGCACCCGCCTTCACCAGAGCGAGGTCCGCTCCGCTCCTCCTTGCCAGCTCCACTGCGATCAAGCGCACCGTGCACACATGCTGGATGATGTTGGGTCGACAGCCCTCCTCCTGCAGGATGCGGACGCACTCCTTCTCGTCAGGCATCGCGTTCGACAACCCGCTTCCCCCTCTCGCATGGCAGCACCGTGAGCTTGCCTTCGAAATCCTGATGCAATCCCTCGCCCTCGCACAGACGGTCCAAGAAGATGGCTAGAGCGGCCACCTCCGAATGCGGCTGGTTGCCCACGGCCACATTGAAGTCCGCTTCCTGGTAGACCTCTGGAGGGACCTTCTCCGCCCCGACCACGATGAGCATCTTCTCCGCCGAGCGCAGCTTGATCCTCGGCATGGCATCGTCCAGGTGCACACCGTACATGGTCAGATGCACCTTGGTGCCCTGGAATTCGTGCAGCAACGTGCGCCACTTGACGCCCGTGGTGATCTCGAACTCTCCTCCGAAACGCGAGGCGACGTCTCGCACGCTCTTCTCCAGCTCCATGTCCTTCGTAGAAACGTAGATGCCTTTGACGCCGAGCGCTCTTGCCGTCAGAGCCACATGCGTGCTGATGCGCTTGTCCCGGGCCGGACGATGGCCGAGCCTGAGCACGTAGACCTCTTGCATGAAGCCGCCTCAATCCTTCAGGCGCTCGATCCTGTGCCCTCGGAAATCGAGCTTGATAGAACGTTTCGCCAAGGACCTGAGCATGGTGGAGGTTATCCCAAGCTTCTCGGCCACGTCGCCGGAGAATTTGCCCTCCGTTCCCACGAACTGAATGATCTTCTTCTCCATGGCGTTGAACTCCTTGTCAGGCATCATGGCTACCGAAAGCACGTCCGATATTTCGTACACCGGCCAAGAGGCGTTGATGTGGAATGAGTTATAGTATGTGTGGTAGGCTTTCTCGGGATAATTGCCGCCGGTGGATTGCCACTTGGCCTCGACGAGCTTCATCTTCTCGAAGAACAGGATCGCCTCCTTGCCTTCGTCGCCGTACTTGTCTTCGAGCTCCTTGGCGGTGCGCCACTCCAAGGTGACCTCCTTAAGCACCTCGCGCTTCACCCTGGTGTCAACGGCCCTTAACATCGGAACAAGCTCAGAGGGCTCGTTGATGACTTTTATCCTGTTCATGTATTGCCTCTAATTGGTCTGCGATACTATAAAAGCCTTTGAGGCTTGGAGGGAATCAACACGAAATTCGTAACGATTGTGCATGGCATTGCAGCATCGAGGGTTGGATCGAGCTTCAGATAGAAAGGTTATTAACATCTCTTCACTTTTCCTAGCTGAAATGAAAGTCGTTCACCAGTGCTGGGTGTGTGGAAAACGACACAAGACCTTGGAAGCCGCCGAGAAGTGCCACGACGGGCCGGTGCAGTCCATCGAGACCAAGATCAAGCGCGACGTGTATCGCGCTCCCTGGGGCAATGCCTTCAGGAAAGAGAAGTAGTGATCCAGTAGACCGCTGCCATCCCGAGGAGGGGCGGGACGATCATGAGGAAATCGTCGTCCACCTGGCGCCAACGCATCTTTTCCAGTTCAATGGCAAGGGCGGTGGCCACGACGGCAGCCAGAACCGCTCGATAATCGAGCCCTATCAAGTACGCTAGGGCGGCGAGCACGATCACGAAGTAGAGGAGCGTCGGCAACAATGGATACATCTTGCTCTTGTACCTGCGCAGCTCTCCGATCAGAGGGTCGATGAATCCCATGCCCAAGAGGGCCGGAGCGGCCAGCTCCAAAGGGAAGAAAAGGAAAGTGAGAACGAGAGCGATAGCGCTCCAGGCCGCGGCGGACATGCGCCGATACTCGTACTCTCGCATGCCGACGATGTGCCACTTGCGCTTCAGCCTGATAGCCTCGAAGATGAGCACGATCACCAGGAGTAGGACGAGCACTACCCTCTTGTCCAAGTTGGTGCGCCAGAGCGGGTCTGGAATCCAGTAGTACACCAGGAAGAGCGGCGTGCACATGTGCACCAAACGACGGAGCACGTGCCCATGGTCCATACGCTCGCATAGATATCGAATTACTAATAGCTAGCGAACGGCTGGCCGTACGGACGATTACCGGGCTAGGCGAATCCGCTCCCCAGCCACTTCTTGTCCAGAGAGCGGTAGAAGATCAGCGTCGTGCTGAGCAGAGCGAAGCACACCAACCCGATGCCCAACGCTGCGAAGAGCGGGTCCCGGTCCAAGCTGAACGACAGTATGGTGATGCTCAGGTCCGGTAGGATGGAGACGGCGGCGAAGCGGGACATGATGCCGGGATTGAAGAGCACGGAGTTCGGGCTCAGCCCAGTCAGATAGGCAGTGGCGATGACCGAATAGGCGCTGGTGATGTACAGCACTGGAAGGGCAATCCAAAGCAGCCTCGTCTCCGAATTGGCGAAGGCGATGATGAGCACGAACGCGGTCGAGATTATGGTGGTGAGGATGAAGAAGGAGATGAGCTTGGTGCGGATGAGCTGCGGCACGCTGACCGGCAGCGTCTCGTAATAATCGAGCGCATCCAGGTTGGTGAGCCAGGAGTAGAACATGACCCCGAACGAGCCGACCATGGCAGCGTAGAAGACGGCGTTGAAGCCGATCGGTATGCGCAGGCCGTGGTTCACGTACCAGGTCGTGAAACCGAGAAATACCAATGGTGCGACGTAGGCGAGCAGCATCTTGCTCAACGCTCCGCTTCGAGCTATGTCCAAGAGGTCTTTGGCCAGGAGCGACCGATGAGAGCGCGCCCATCCAACTTGTTCGTAGTAGGCGGCGTAACGTTCGCTCACCTTCTGCTCGACGGTCAAGGGGGTGGTGGAGACGAGCGCGATGGCCAGGACGCTCATCGCCACCACCAGCAAGATGCTCTCCACAGCGTAGTTGAAGGCGGCCTGCCAGTCTTGTCCGAGAGGCGGAACGGAGTTCTGGAACGCCAGGGAAGGAAGCACTGCATCCAGGGAATACAGATGCAGAATGCCATAGCCACCGAGCAAGGCGATGAACCCGCCCACGATGACCAGGAAGGCGATGCGGGAGCGGATGTAGATCACCGACACCAGGAAGGAGAAGGAGATGCCCAGCATGAACGAGAGCAGCACGGCCAAAGATACGAAAGCGATCGAGCTCAAGTGATAGCTGACCACCAGGCTGGCTGCCAGCACTCCCAATACGCCCGGAATGATGATGAGGACGATGTAGAAGATTACGTCCCTGGCATAGAGAGAGGCGAACGCCCTCCGGAACGCGAAAGGCAGCAGGAAAGGCATCGCCACCAGGAAGTTCGCCCGCCCCGTCCTCCTTTCCAGGTAGGTCTGGCCTAGGAAGCCGAACGCCCCGACGCTCATGCCGTACACGAAGACGCCGCCGTTGACGAACAGTAGCATCTCATTCAGGCGGATGCTTGGCTCCATGATCGGCATGGTGGAGGCCAGGAAGAAAGCGATGAGCAGGACGTAGAGGGGTAAGGTGAAGAACACCCTGGCCGAGGAATAGCTGACGTGCAGTCGGTACTCCTCCCGAAGCATGAACCTAAGCAGGTCGAGCATCCTCTCCCCCGACCAGGCGCATGAAGAGCGCTTCCAGGTCCTCTCCTCGAGCGCGCATCGAGCCCATGTCCTCCTTCGCTACCAATCGTCCCCGATGCAAGACGATCACGTCCTGGCAGAGGCGCTGCGCGATCTCCAGGATGTGCGAGTTGAGGAAGATGGTCCTCCCCTCTTCCCGAAGTCCTTGCAGATATTCCCTCAGCTTCCTCTGGTAGATGGGGTCGAGGTTGATGAACGGCTCGTCCAGGAAGAGGAGCTTGGGCTCGTGGATGAAGGCGCTGGCCAGCATGATCTTCTGCCTCATCCCCTTGGACAGATCTCGACAGAGGGTGCCCCGGGCCTCCTGCAGTTCGAAGAAGTCCAGCCATCGTTCGACCTTCTTGTCCAGATTGTCCAACTCGCGCACCTTGCCCGCGAACCAAAGGAACTCGGAGGCGGTGAGATAGGAGGGAGGGCTCTCCACCTCGGGAACGATGCCCACGCTCCGCTTGATCTCGATCCCTTGCGTGGCGCAGTCCAGGCCGAGGACGATCGCCTGTCCGGAGGTCGGCCGGATCTGCCCGGTGAGAATGCGCAGCAAGGTGCTCTTCCCCGCCCCGTTAGGACCGAAGCAGCCGAAGAACGACCCCTCCCTGACCTGGAAGCTGACACCGACCAAAGCCCGCTTCGATCCATAGTCCTTGGTCAGCCCTTCCACCGCGATGACGTCCATCTGACGATTGCATGGAGGAAACGCTACTTAACCCCTGCCACGGACCACCCAGAGGTCTGGACGAGCCCCGTCCGTCCTCGCCCAACGACCCTTTCGGTCAAATGGCCATGCCAATTGCAGGCTAGTTCCGCCAACATATATATCGCACCGGGGAGTTGCGCTTGCGGAAGGATTGTTCATGCGGGCGGCAGTGCTCCTGGACCTGGATGAGGTTAGCTTTCTCGAGCCGAACTATGAGCGCCTGGCGGACGACAGCTTCACCGGCATGCTGGTAGGCATGAAGGCCACCGAGGCCAGACTGCTCATCAGCGAGGACGAATGGCCTCTGGCCCTGGCGCTCAAGAACGGCAAGGAGTGGAAGTGCGGCAGCTTCATCCTGCGCAAACCGAGCGAGGCGGTGGTGGAGAAGGTGGAGGAGCTTGATGGCGAGCTCTTCCAGGAAGAAAGGGTGGAGTGGGAAGCTGCGGTCAGGGAGTACTACTCGCTGCAGATCGCCAAGCAGGTGCCTCCCTCGGTGGAGGATTTCAATCCCAGGCGGGCAGAGAGCATCGCCAGCTTGCTGAAGGAGCGCTGGGGAGAAGTGGAGGGGAAGGTGTGCGTGGACGCCTGCTGCGGTTCAGGAGCTGGTTCCACTGCCCTTAGGAGCATGGGCATGATACCACTGTCCTACGACAACGACCCTGGACTGATCTCTCTGGGTCTTCGCTCAGGCCGTTTGTTGCCGGAGGAAACGGTCTGCATCGATGGCATGAAGGTCGGCCGACTGCTCAAGCCGGCGCATTTCGGCGTTCTGCTCATGGCGGGCGAGATCGGACCGCACAACCAGCTCATCTGGAGGATACTGGTGAACGAGGTCCTGGAGCTCACCGAGAACACCGTGCTCACCGTGGGAACGGAGAAGGAAGCGAGGTTGCTGGAGCAGTGGGCGCGGGCCAAGGGACGCCGGACCGAGGTGCTCGAGAACACCCGCGAGGCGTTCTATGACAACTGGGTATGCGACGCCCGCAGGGTCTGAACGGACGATCTTCGTTCAGATCTTCTTGAGCCGGGACATATCGCTTGAGGGCGCATTGCTTTTCCAACAAGAGCCAGGTGTCAACCTATCCCACGATGGCCAGGTGGCGAGTGGCAGCAACGGTTTTAAAAGCACAATGTTATCACGTAGCTAGGACGACATTCGTCATCAAGGTGGTCCTATGAAGGGGAGCAGCGCATTAACAAGCAAGCTCGAGAGTGAGATAGAGCTGCTAGAGCGTCACGTCACCATGCTCAAGGTCATCAAGGAGCACGAGCCGATCGGCATCATCAGCCTTTCCCAGGTCACGAGCATCGAGCAGCACAAAGTGCGATACTCGTTGCGAATCCTGGAGCATGAAGGCCTGATCGCGCCCTCGCCCAAAGGAGCGGTGACAACGGAAAAAGCCAAGTTGTTCTTCAACGACCTTAGGGTGATCCTGGACGGGATGGATAAGAAGGTGAAGACCATCCGGGAGAACCTGGACAAACCTGCTTCCCTGAAGGAAAATCATTAATAGACGGCGGCTGTTCTAGTCGCCCGACGCCGTCGTAGCTCAGTCGGTAGAGCGTGTGACTGTTATTCTCCCTGAATCTGGGGGAGCGGTCATCACAAGGTCAGCGGTTCGATCCCGTTCGACGGCGCCTCCCTCTCACCCTCGGTTCATTGCTGCACGCTGATCGGCTTGTCCTCCGAGCGCACCATGGTGAGCAACATCTTGAACTGGCTCAAGGCCCGGAGCGCGTGTGGATGGTTCGCCGGCATGATGATCATCTCGCCCTCTTTGAGAATGAACGGCGAGCCATCGATCCTTATCTCCACCTCGCCGTCGAGGACGTGCACCATGGCATCGAAGGGAGCGGCGTGCTCGCTCAGCCCCTCTCCCTCATCGAACGCGAAAAGGGTCACCGTGCCCGCCTTCTTGTCGATGAGAGTACGCGAAACGATGGCCCCTTCCTGATATGCCAGCAGATCCTTCATCGTTAACTGCTTGCCGAGGATGTCCCCCTTCTCCTTCTTGGTCACAGGCATTGCTTCACCAGGGAAGATATATAGCCCAACCCACAAGAAGAATTATCTTCGTGCGTCGGGGCTAACCGAATGTGTAGGCATAGCACTTGAGGCCTGCTGAACTCGTCACCAGTCTCAACTCGTGCATCTCCACTTCCTTTCCCATCACGATGCGGAACATGTCCTGACGGTCGATGACCAGAAGTGATCGCTCTCCATCGAATTTCACATCCGGACCGGCCAGGGACCTAGGCAGGGGTTTGTCATCCAGCAAGATCTCCACCTCCCCCTTGTCCTGCGCGGTCATGACCAGGTTGGTCTCCCTGGCCTGGTATTTCAGGAGGATGTGACCTTTCTGCTCGCCCTCGTGCTCCAGATACTCCTCGGCCTGCTTCCACTGCCCTTCCAGATAGATGACGCCCAGTTGGTGCGTCTTGTCCTGGTCGTGGTAGGCGCAGCGGCCGTTGGCATCGCAGTCCGCTGGATTGCCCATGCCCGTGTTCCTCAGGAAGCCACAGTATGTCTCCGAGGTGATGGGATCGAGAAGACGCACCTCCTCCTCGTGCGGACCAGCACCCAACTCGATCGGATGACCAGCTTGTCTGAGCAGCAGCGCTATCCATTCCTCGATCTCCTGCTCCCCTCCCTCCCCCGCTCGGAAGTGGCGGATGTAGCCGTCCTTGTCGATGAAGAACTGTGCCGGCCAGTGGCGATTACCGAAGGCGTTCCAGATCTCGTAGTCGTTGTCGACCGCTATGGGATACTCGAGCCCATGGCGCTTGATGGCATCCTCGATGTTCTTGGCCTCCTTCTCGAACACGAACTCCGGCGTCTGAACGCCGATGAGCACGAACCCCTTGTCCTTGAGCTGGGACCAGAGGTAGCGCATGTGGGGGAAGGTGCGCACGCAGTTCACACAGCTATAGGTCAGGAAGTCGATCATGACCACCTTGCCCCTGAGGTCCTTCCAGCTCAGAGGGGGAGAATTGAACCACCTGGTCGCGCGAAGCTCCGGCGCCCTCGCTTTCGAGAGAAGAGGCGACATGAGAGCAACGAGGCAGCCGGGGGGTAATGAGATTTGCGCGTGCTTGTTCTGTAGCAGCTAGGAATATAGATCAGGCGAAGAAGCCCGTGACCTTGACCCCTTTCGCCCGCACCAGGAACGTGGCTTCGCGCATGCGTTCCATGTCCTCCTTGACCACGTGCAGGTGCCTTTCTCCCACTACCTCGAGGACGCTCTGCTTTCCTTTGTAGGAGAGGTCGTCACCGGCTGAGGATCTGGGCACCGGCTTCCCGTCCAGAAGAACTCTTATCTGCACCGGTTTGTCCGCGATGACGCCTATGGCGAGGGACCTTCCTTCGTAGCGCAGGCCGATGGCGTCCTCCTCCTCGCTGGTGTGCTCGGCGGAATCCTCGCCCACGTACCAGTCGCCCTCCAATGCCATCTCGCCCAAGCCGGGACGGAGGTCGGCCTCGATGTCCGCCTGGCCAAGAAGGAAGAGGATGTCCTTCTCGATCTCTTCGGCGGCCTTGTCCCCCGCGTGAGTGGAGCGGACCTTGCCCTCCCCGTCCACAAAATGCATCTGCCCCCAGAACTGGTTCCTGAACCCGTTCCATATCTTCATCTCGTTGTCCAAGGCCACCGGGAACTCGATCTCCAGGCCTTTAAGCGCTCTCTGCACGAACTCCTTCTCTTCATCGCGCTCGTATTTCGGCATGTGCACGCCGATGATCTGCAGCTTGCCTTGCAGCTTGCGATGCAGGTAGCGCAGATGTGGCACTTCCGTCAGGGCTGATGGTTCGCCGATGGAGAAGAAGTAGACCAGACACACCTTGCCCTTCAGCTCTTCGGGCTTGATCGGCCGGGAGTTGAACCAGGTGTCGCTCTCGATCTTCGGTGCCTCGAAGACATCTAGGGGGCGCATGAGAAGGTGAGGCGAGCGGTTCATAATCAATGTTGTCTTTGGCTCTTGTCACTTGGCCATTGATTCCACGATCCTGGACCAACAGAGAAGCGATAATACGATAGAAGCTGCAAATGATTTCAATATCATGCATAGGTCTACGGCAAATGTGTTCAGGTGATTGAGAGGAGAGAACGAGAATGCCGATAGTGAGAGCCAATGGGATCGTGCTGAAGTATGAGATCAAGGGCCGGGGCGAGCCGCTCGTCCTCATATCTGGCCTGGGGTCGGACATGACGCCGTGGGGGCTTCAGGTGGCCGAGTTCGCCTATGATAATTTCGTGATCAGCTTCGACAATCGCGGGGTGGGAGGGAGTGATGCTCCGGACGGACCTTATTCCGTGGAGATGCTTGCCCAGGACACCCTCGCCCTCATGGACGTGCTGGGAGTGGAGCAGGCCCACGTCCTCGGAACATCCCTAGGAGGGATGGTGGGCCTGGAGATGGCCGTCAGCCGACCGAACCGGGTCCGCAGCCTGACGTTGGCCGCCACCTCGGCCCGCATGACACAGCGGGAGAGGTTCGTCATGGAGACCGCTCTGAGCGCAGCCGCGAAAGGCGTGGACCAGGAGACGATCACCAGATTCCTCCTCCCTTGGACGTATTCGGAACGCATGCTTATGGGGGGCAAGCGGCTGGAAGGCTTGGTGAAGGCGCGTGCCGTCAGGGCCAGGCAGCAGTCATTCCAGGCACTGGCCAGCCAGATTGCCGCCTGCTCCTCCTTCAACGGAGCGGAAACGCTCGGGAAGGTTAGAGCGCCGACCTTGGTGATCGCAGGCAAGCACGACCTTCTCACGCCCATTTATTGCTCTGAAGAGCTCGTGCATGGAATAGCCGGAGCTCGCCTCGAGATACTAGAGGGAGGGCACGACCTGCACACCGAAGCAGCGGAAGCCTTCAACATGGCAGTGATGCGTTTCCTCAGGGAAGTGAACGGACGGAAATAAGAGAGACCCGATGAAGGTCGACGTTGTATCATGCCTCACGATTCTAGGCTCGACACCAGCTGGTCCACCCCCTTCAACGCCCTTCTTCCCCGGTGCGTGATGGAGTACGCCCTTGTTCCCCTGTTCAAGGAGATGTATCCCGCCTCCTTGAGGCTGCGGACGTGGAACTGGAGGTGCCCGGTACGCATCTTCAGACGACGCGCGATCTCGGACAGCGAAAGTTGCTGCTCGGCGAGCATACGCAGAATGGTCAGGCGCCAAGCGTTGGACAGTGGTCCGAGCGCGCTCTCCATCTCCTCCGGGGTGCTTTCCTCCTTCTGGCTAAGACGAGAGGAACCTCCTTCTCCCGTCCCGAGCTGCTCCCTCAGACGAGCATAGATGTCCAATATGACCCTCACCCTCTCCACGGTTCCCACGGCGGCGGAATTGCATGCGTCGTCACGGCAAGGCGATCCGTTGCCACAGAGCATACCTCTCGCACCTTCGAGCTTGGCCTGGGCCGATGCTAGGTCATCGTCTTCCAGATCCCCGATGACCCCGTCCACGATCTCCGCCGTCTTGGCGATGCAGACCGACCGGTTCTCGCAGGAGGACGATCGCTGGACATCGAGCATATCGGAATCGAACGACCTTCTGCCTTCCTCCCCTAAGGCGCTGCGCAGCTGGTCGACGAAGACCATCTTGAAATCCTCGTATCTCAGGCTGACCAGCCGCTGGTTGATCTCTCCCAGGTCGTCCCGCAGAGAACGCAGCTCGCTCAATATCGGATCGCTCTTCATGTGTTGTATAGAAAAATATGCATTACCAATATTTATGTATTTCTTGTTCTCCTACCGCTTACTAGGTGAAATCATGGTCGCAATGCCTGATGAGGTCATGCAAGCCATCAACACGCAGAAGGCAGGAAAGGTGCTGGCGACCGTCCGCGAGGACGGCAGTCCGCACGTCATCCAGGTGGGGAGCATCATAGCCCCCAGCCCGCAGATGATCGCCTTCGGCGCCATCCTGATGAAGGAGACGAGCAAGAACCTGGAAGCGATGAAGAAGAAAGGCGTAATGCCAGCCGTCCTGGTGACTGTGGAAATGAAGTCCTACCAGGTCCGTGGCAAGGTGAAGGACAAGGTCACCTCCGGCCCGCTCTTCGACAAGATGAACGAGGAGTTGAAGAAGATGGGGCTGAAGGCGAACGTTGTCTGGACCTTGGAAGTTGCTGAGGTCTACAACCAGAGCCCCTCCTATGACGCCGGCAAGAAGATCGCGTGAGAATAGAGGGGCGCGAGCCGCCTCTCTTTCTATTTCTTAGTCTGACAATTCTTCAGAAAGCTCTTCGACCAGGTCCGGGACGTCCCGCCGACCGTAGAACTTGAAGCCGCCCTTGACCTTGCCCTTGAGCATCTTGTTGACTCGTCCGCAGGCCGTTCTTGGTGAGTAGCCCTTCTCCAGCACCAGGTAATAGAAGTTGAGGAACCAGAGGGCGGAGTCAGCGAACCAGACGTCGTTCCGCGGCGCTACCATGCTCTTGGCGCCGGTGAAGTTGATCACCTCGGTGGCGAAGCCTTTGCGCCCGGTCGAGCAGGCGGAGAAAGTGATGGTCTTGTCCTCGAAGCAGAAGCCTTTGAGCTCCCAGGCAGCCAATTGACCCTGGGGAAGCTCGATCTCTGCGTACTCGGGCAGACCGTGCGCAGAAAAATGCACGTAATCGAACTTGTCCAGGTCCTTCTTGTTGCGGATGTACTGGATGAGCTGAGCCTTGTTCTTGACTCGGTACGAGCACACCCGCTCTCGATCGTGTTCGAAGATCATGTCCAGGAAGTGCTTCAGCATCACGCCCTCGTTGAACTTCTCGTTCTTAGGGATGCACTCCAGGATGAGGACGCGCTTCTTCCGACGGGGCATGACCCTCACTCACCCGGGACAGTAATGAATATTCTGGATGAAGGTGTGAAGGAAATGAATACCATCCCAAGGTTCACTTCTTCTTCACCGGCCAGACGATCTCCGTTCGCCATTTGGATGCATCCCTCTCTTTCACAGGATCGCTGTGATAGATCTCCCTGGGAGCACCAGCGTACTCGTACGCGTTCGCTTTCAACCAGGCATCGATCTCGTCGTAGGTGCCCTTCAGCGTGTCGTCAGCATCCCACGATTGAAATTGTGGGTTGCTGACTAGAATTCGCACGACCCGAGCGAAAGTGCCTTATTTCACAAGGAGCGCAGTGCTTCGGAAACTTCCGCAGTCAATCGACCAGCAACAGGCAGGTCCACAACGGCTCCTTTGACGGCCAAAGGACCTCGAGCCCCGCCTTGCGCGCGGTGGCGGCGGCATCTATTCCCATCGCTTCCATGCTCGGCCTGGAAAGGAAAGGATGACGGCATTCTCCTCCGGGACCGACGCAATCGTCGCACAAAGAGCAACATCCTCCAGACAGAGCAGCGGCGAACGGATATCCCATCGACAGCGCATCCTTCTCCAGCCTCGCCAGGGATTCCATCATCGCCTTCATGGAGGACCTCATCCTCTTCCGGTAGTCCTTCTCCTCCAGCAGCTCGCCCACGCTTTTGCCTTTGAACTCCTTCGAGACCTGATCCTGATTCAACCCGATGGGGAACTGCAGCACGATGCCGAACGAGTATCGGGAGAGGGTCTTCCTCATCTCATCCAGACCTGGAAGGTTCGGAGGGCACATCAGATTGCGGGAATAGTGTTCGCATCGAGGCACCAGGCACTTGAGGCGCACGCGTTCGTCGACCACTACGTCCGCTGCCTGGATCAGACCGGCCGAGCTGGCACCGTATTCCTTGGCCTTGGATGCCAGACTTTCCAGGTCCTTCTTTCTCATCGAATCGTCATGGAGCAGGAGAATGAAAAGGGTTGCCTAGTCCGCACTCGATGACTGGACCAAAACTAGAGGTGATGAGCGTGTCCTGGGACAAATCAACAGGTTTATATTTTGAGGTCGGATAACTTGAGTCCGACTTCCAAGGGTCCGTAGCTTAGTCTGGTGGAGCATCCGGCTCATAACCGGATGGTCGTCGGTTCAAATCCGACCGGGCCCACTTCATCCGTTTCCAGTAATCTTTTTAGCAGGGTGAATAACGGGCTTTGTGCATTTGTTGCATTTTTTCACCCGATAAATATCCCGCGTTTTGGGCGAAAATCATGTGTTTGCTTAACACATCGCGGAGCTGCCCGCCGGCGACGCCTTGTTTGATCCATGCGTAGTACTTCTGCGTCTTTCGAGCTCCCAGCGTCCTCCAGGCCTATAAGAAGCTCCCCCGAGGTATTTCATATGAGAGGGCGCATCATTCCCTGACGACGCCTGCTGGTGCGGTTCGCTTCCCTCTCTATGTGGATAAACACCAGGCCAGCCCCAGGACATAGTATATGAGAGAGAAACCGTTTGCCTGGTACCGAACGACATGAAGATCGAAATCTACTTCGAATCGAAGTTCGGCAACGGCAAGAGGGTCGTTGAGAAGCTCGCGGAGGATCTGACCTCCAAGGGGTATGTTGTGGGGCTACACCACATCGATGGTGTCAGTCCGAAGGAGATGCCTCCAGTGGATCTGTACGTGTTCAGCTCGCCCACCAGGCTCGGAAAGCCGGTGGGCAGCATGAGGCGGTTCACGAAGAAGGTCAAGGCACCTCAGGGAGCGAAGTACGCACTCATCGCCACGCACGGCGCCGCCAAGCCGAACAAGAAGACCGGCCTGATGCCAACTCCCGAGGAGATGGAGAAATGGCAGCGGACCCTCCCGATCATGGAGGAAATCCTGAGCCAAAAGGGCATGGTGAAGATCGCGGACCTGAAGGTCTACGTGCTCGACCTCAAGGGGCCGCTGGAAGAGGGTTGGGAGAGCAAGTTGGCGGCGTTCGCGGACCAGGTCCATAGCCGGCTCACATAGAAGGACCAGGCCGCCGATCCAGCTAGCCACGAACGGGAGCCCCCTCGGTGCCTGTCTTCTAGGCCGATCGATGAGAATGCTCCGTTGGCCAGAGAGGGGATCATCGATGGATCGGGGTCACTGCATTTGTTCAGGTCGATATGAAATAACGAGAGGCGTCTGAGCAAGACCGCTCAAGTATCACAAGACACGGTGGTCGACCGCTTCGACCAACCCATTGTCCATTCCGCCCAGCTGCTCTTGAACCGCATTCAGCCAGATGAGAGCCGGCTTTCGGACAACGCCCTGCAAAACGCTTTATCCGCCCATCCCCATGCAAAACCAGTGCTTGGGGGGGAGCAATGATGCAGAAGCTTTCGGACATCAAGGAGATCAAGCTGGAGGACCTGAGACCGGACGCCTTCATCAAACGGCAGGTCCGGGAGATATCCGCTGCCGTGGGAAAAGGGGTGGCCATCAACGCTTTGTCGGGCGGCGTCGACTCGTCCGTCGTGACCATGCTTGGCCACCGAGCGCTAGGTCCCCGGCTCAGGACCGTTTTCATCGAGAACGGCATCATGCGGGAAGGAGAGCCAGAGCGCGTCGTCAAGCTGTTCAAGGGACTGGGGGTCAAGGTCGAGCTCGTGGACGCCAAGAAGGAGTTCTTCGGCGCCCTGAAGGGCCTCACCGATCCAGAGGAGAAGCGGGAGGCCATCACCCAGACGTTCTACAAGACCGTCTTCGGCCGCATCGTCAGGGAGAGCAAGGCCAAATACCTGCTCCAAGGCACGAACTACACGGACGTCGAGGAGACGGTGGCGGGCATCAAGAGGCAGCACAACATCCTGGAGCAGCTGGGCATCGACACCAAGAAGGAGTTCGGCTACCGGGTGCTCGAACCCATCATCCAGCTCCGCAAGACTTCCGTCAGGAGGGTGGGGAAAGCTCTGGGAGTCCCGGAGGAGATATACAACCGTCCTCCGTTCCCCGGCCCCGCCCTGGCCGCACGGGTCATCGGCGAGGTCACCCCGAAACGAGTGGCGACGGTCAGGAAGGCCACGGCCATAGTCGAAGAGGAGCTCCAGGGCACCAAGGCGTTCCAATGGCTTGCCATACTGCATCAGGATAAGGTCACTGGGATACGAGCGAACAAGCGGGATTTCGGGCAACAGATAGAGGTGCGGTGCTGGAATAGCACGGATGCGGTCACAGGCACACCGACGAAATTGCCATTCGAAACCCTGACTCACCTCGCGGACCGGATCACCTCGGAGGTGCCAGGGGTGGTGAGCGTCACCTACAACGTCACCAAGAAGCCGCCCTCGACGATCGAGGCCATCTGAGCACCAGGACCTGCGGCCAGCAATAGGAGCGCAGGCGTTTCCGGAGTACTTGCCCTTGTAGGGTTCCTGCCGCCCCAGGTAACGAACCCATTGGCAGACCAGAGGGTGATATCGACAGGGATCAAATGCCGTGTCGGATGTCGTCGATGCCCGCTTCCACCCTTTCTTTGACGCCCGTCTGCAAACCGTTCAACCGATCGCGCAAACGGACCTTGTACCCCTCGTCCTTGATGGTTGAGAGATTGATCTCTACGTTGAGCGCCGCTCCCACCATGCCCGAGTAAGCGGCCTGCAATCCCACGGCGACATCCGTGGTGGCGTTCTTGTTGCACTTCCTTCCAATCACCAGCAGCTCATCGATGACCTTCCTGCACAGTTCGACCGTGGCCAGAGGAATCTCTGCGGCGTGCTTGTAGGCGTTTTGGATCCGCTGAGTGCGGAGGGTTCTTTCCTCCTCGTTCTCCTTTGGCAACTTGAACGCCTTCATGACGTCCTCGTAGGCATCAGCATCCAGATCGATCGCCAAGGTGAGCTTGGATCGCAGCTCATCGAACAAGCGCGCCTTCTCTTCGAAGAGCGACTGGACCGATTCGTATCCCTTCTTCCCTAGGGTCAGTCTGCTCACCATCGCTCCTAGGGCTGCGCCCATGGCCCCGGACAAGCAAGCAGCGCTTCCCCCGCCAGGCGTAGGGGACCCGGATGCCAGGGTTTGAAGGAACTTGTCCATTCTCATCGATCTGAGCGTTGGCGACTGGGCATCCAACTCCTCCAGTCTCTTTTCGATGATCTGGCTGCGCTCCCATCCGTCCGTCAGTTGGAGATAATGCTCGGCCGCATCGAATAGCGCGTTCGCAGGCACCACCCCGTACACTTCGCTCCTGATGACCTTGACGCCCTTCCTCCCGGCTTCCTTGCGCACCGCCTCGAACACCGCGTGCATGGGGGTCTTCGTGAAATCGTTCAGATTGATGGACACCTGCACATACGGCTTGGTCTGGAAGCCCATCGCCTTTACGTAGGGGAATCCTCCGTCCTTCTGCCGGATGCTCTTGGCTATGCTCTTGGCGACGTCGACATCGCTCGTATCCAAGTATATATTGTAGGCGATGAGGAACGCCCTGGCGCCGATGACGGTGGCACCGGCCTTCGGCAATGCCGATGGCCCGAAATCCGGCTTGCGCTCCGGATCGGAGCGGATGGATTCCTTGAGCCCTTCATACTGCCCTTTGCGGATGTTGGCTAGATCCACACGATCCGGCCTGCTGGCCGCCGCCTCGTACAGATAGATCGGGATGCCCAACTCCCGGCCGACCTTCTCTGCCAGCCTTCGAGCCAGCTCGATACATCCCTTCAGATCGATGCCGCTGATCGGAACGAACGGTACAACATCCGTGGCACCGATCCTCGGATGTTCGCCCTTGTGCTGGTCCATGTCGATGAGCTCGGCCGCTTTCTTTATGCCAGCGAAGGCCGCGTCGAACACCTCCGTCGGCTCTCCGACCATCGTCACCACGGTCCGATTATGATCAGGATCGCTCCGAGAGTCTAGGATCTTGACCGATCCGCTCTCTCGCATCGCCTTCAGGATGGCGTCTACGACCTCCTTCCGCCTCCCTTCGCTGAAGTTGGGAACGCACTCCACCAGAGCCATCTTCTCTCCCCTAACATGGACCGGTCAGCTACATAACTCGATGTCCGCGGCAGACGACCAAGGAAGGATGGATAGCGCCCTGGCGATACAGTATCTCCTTGAAGCTCTCGCATGGAAAGCCGACCAGGTCCGCTACGAATCCCGGTTTGATCGTTCCTCGATCTTCGAGACCGAGGGCTCTCGCCGCCCGATACGTGATACCGGCCAACGTCTCGGCCATGCTCAGCCTCTGGTCCGCTCCTAGCAAGGCGGCTTGGGTCAGTAGGTCGCCCATCGGAGCGGAGCCAGGGTTCCAATCGGAGGCAATGACGACGCTCAAACCCATATCCAGCATCTTCCGCACCGGAGCGAACGGCCCTCCCAGACCTAGAGAGGAGCCAGGAAGGGCGATCGCCACCACACCTTTCTCGAGTAGAGCTCGCATCTCCCGCTCCGTGCTCTGCTCCAAATGGTCTGCGCTCATCGCTCCCACCTCGGCCGCCACCAAAGAACCGCCGACCGCGAACTGGTCCGCGTGCACCACCAAGCTGAATCCCATGGCCTTGGCCTTGGTCAAGAACTTCCTCCCCATCTCAGGAGCGAAGGCCCCCTCATCGATGAAGATGTCCACCCGTTCCGCCAGGACTCCCGCCCTCACCCGGGGAAGGATTTCCTCTAGAACATATTCCAGATACTCTTCGTGCGAACTGAACTCCGGAGGAAGGACGTGGGCGGCGAGGCACGTAGGCACCAAGGTGGGATAGATCCCCTCCAGCTCCTTCACCATACCAATGGCTCGGAGCATCTTTAGTTCGGATCTCACGTCGAGTCCATATCCGCTCTTGACCTCGCAGGTCGTGACCCCTCTCAACAGATGCTCCTTTGCCCTGTCAGCCAGCAGCTGAACCAACGCATCTCCCGAGGCTTCCCGGGTATGCTTGACGGTGCTCAGGATGCCGCCTCCACCTTCAGCAATCTGTTGGTAGGTCTCGCCGGCCAAGCGCCGGGCGTACTCCTCGGTCCGCGAACCGGTATAGCAGATGTGAGTGTGGGAATCGATGAAGCCCGGAAGCAGGACCGTGCTCTCGCGCACGGGGGAGATAGTCATGGGGAGAAAATCAGACCTTGCCTTCTCCCTCAGTTGCTGGAATTGGTCCTTGCTCAGTACCTGCTTGATATGAACGCCCTCTAGCAGCAGCCCACCGCCTTCGACGACCTCCAGTTCATCGTCCTTGAGCGGACCGGTCGGGGATAGATGGTCCATGGTGATCATCTGCGAGAACGGACCCAATAGTTGCTGCCTGGTCAAAGGGACTTCACCCGGAACGAAGTTGATGAGCAGGACTTGTGTGCCGGAGGTAATAATACTTCACCCGACGCCAGCTACTTCCTTTTCTTGTTCGTCCGATCGGAGACCAGGCGTTCCACCAATCCCTTCTCCGGAATGAATGGCATCGTGATATGTCCCTCATGGGTGCGGTTCCATTCCTTTGCTGTATCAATGGCATTGGGGTTGCGGGCCCACGCTCTCCTGGCTATGCCGCAGTTCACGTCCCAATCGAGAGCGGAGGATAGTATGCCCTCGACCCTCTCGCTGCCATCGAGCAGGAGGCCGAAGCCGCCGTTGATGGCTTTGCCGGTGCCGACCCCACCCCCATTGGAGAGCACGGTCATGGTCATGCCTCGAGCGATGTTCCCGGCCCACGACTGGTGGCTCATCTCCGCCATGATGTTGCTGCCATCCTTGATGTTCGCGGTCTCGCGGAACGGGCTGTCGGTGCCGCTGACGTCGTGGTGATCGCGACCGAGCATGACCGGCCCTATCTTCTTCTCGCGGACCATGTCGTTGAACTTCTTTGCGATACGAACTCTCGCCAAAGCATCGGCGTAGAGTATTCTGGCTTGAGTGCCGACCACCAGTTGGTTGGATTTGGCGTCGCGCAGCCATACGTAGTTGTCGTAATCCTGCCCTCTCCTTTCCTTCCTTCCTTGCCAGATCTCGTGGACGATGTCTCGGGCCGCGACATCGGTCTTGTCTAGGTCCTCCGGATCTCGGCTCAGGCACACCCAACGGAACGGGCCGTAGCCGTAGTCGAAGCAGATCGGTCCGATGATGTCCTCCACGTAGGAGGGAAGGATGAAGCCGTTCTTCGGATCGCCGTCGATGGCTATGTCCCCGGCACCTGCGTCGTATACGGCCTTCAAGAACGAATTGCCGTAGTCCCAGAACTTCGTTCCCCGCTCCCGCATGATCTTGATCAGCTCGTATTGGCGGAGGAGAGAGCTATCCACCAGCTCTCTGAATCGCTTTGGGTCGCTTCTGAGCAGCTGCCTTCCTTCCTCGAATTCCACGCCTACGGGGGTATATCCGCCCTCGTAGACGGCGTGGCAGGAGGTCTGGTCAGAGGCCAGTTCGATGCGGATGTGGTGATCTACCACGTATCGCCACAGATCGACCACGTTACCGTGGAAGCCGATGGAGATGCCTTTCTTCTTTTCTCGAAGCTCCTCCACCCAGGAGAAGACCTCGTCCAAATCGTCGGAGACGCGGCCGAGCCATCCTTGCTCTTTCCTGGTCTCGATGCGAGAGCGGTCCACTTCCGCAATGATGCCGATGCCGCCGGCTATCTCGATGGCCTTGGCCTGAGCGCCGCTCATGCCCCCGAGCCCGGAGCTCATGTAGACGATGCCGGCCAGGTTGCCGCTCTGCTTGATGCTAAGGTACTTCCGGGCTGCATTCAGAAGAGTGAGGTACGTGCCGTGCACGATGCCCTGGGGACCGATGTACATCCAACCTCCGGCGGTCATCTGGCCGTAGTTGCAGACGCCGAGCGCTTGAGCTTTCTGGAATTCGCCGGGGGTGTCGAACATCCCCACCATCAGGCCGTTGGTGGAGATGACCCGGGGGGCGTCCCGCTTCGAAGGGAAGAGCCCTAAAGGATGTCCGGACATGACGACCAGCGTCTGATCCTCCTTCATGACCTCCAGATACTTTTTGATCAGGCGGTACTGCATCCAGTTCTGGCAGACCTGGCCCGTTTCGCCGTACGTGACCAGCTCGTAGGGATAGAGGGCGACCTCGAAATCCAGGTTGTTGTCTATCATGACCTGGATGGCCCTGGCCTCCGGGATGCCTTTGTATTCGTCGATCGACCTGCCGAAGATGGCGCCAGCTGGGCGATAGCGGTATCCATAGATCCTTCCACAGGTCAGCAGCTCGTTCAGGAACTCGGGAGCGAGGGTGCTATGCAGTTGACTGGGGATGTGGCGGAGGGCGTTCTCCACGGCTAGGATGATCTCCTTCTCCGTCAGATCGAGCGCCCGTCTGGGAGCACGGCGGTGCTGAGGGTCGAAGGTCGGATCTGGAGGGAGGAGACTGTTCAATTGGACCGAGGGCGGGGAAGTCTTGCTCATCGCATCTGTCTTCCCACGGGGGCGGCTTAAATGTTCGCCTTGGGCTTTGGCCGGTGATTGAACAACGGTCCCACGTGGCAGTCGCCAATAGATGAGCAGGCAGAGTTGCAGAAGAATTATCGGAGACCAGACGACTTGAAGCCAACTTCCAAGGATCATGGCTCGTCTTGGGGTGCAACTAGTTGATGCGGGTCTTCGCGAGTTGGTCAGGCGTTGGTTGTAATGGACCGGCTGGTTGTCCATTCAAATCCGACCTGGCCCACATTTCTGCATCATTCTTAGATCCGAGCGGATCGTTTTCTGCTCCACGCATGAGTTATGTTTCTTTAGGACGGCCGCGGAGGCATTATGTACCCCGTTCGTTATGTTAGCAAGTGATAACTAACAAGTGATTCCTATGACCAAGCAGAGGAAGAGGTCCGAGGCCAGGAAGGACGAGATCCTGCGAGTGGCGCTGCAGATCGTTGACCAGAATGGAATCCACGCGCTGACGCTCAGGGAGCTTGCCGACCGCATCGGCATCTCCGAGGCCGCCCTCTTCAGGCACTTCGACGGCAAGGAGAATATCGTGGACTCGATGGCGGAGTGGGTCTTTAGGGAGTACGTGGTGGAGGAGAGTGGCGAGGGGGACGTTGGCCGAGTGCTCACGGACCTTATGCGCCGCCAGTTCTACTCCTTCCAGGACTTCCCCCAGGCGACCTCGGTGCTCTTCCAGGAGGAGATCTTCCGCGAATTCCCCCGGGCGAAGGAGATGTTCGATCAACGCCGGAAGGAGAGGGCGGAGAGGATCGGCGCGCTCCTGCGGAAGGCGCGCAGCGAAGGAAAGGTATCGAAGGACATCGAGGAGAACGTCTTCGCTTTAATCTACATGGGCTCTATGCGCATGGCGGTACTGGGGTGGCGCAGCGCCGGCTTCTCCTATGACCTCGTCTCCCAGGTCGAGCCGATCATGAGGCAACTGTCCCGATTGCTGTCGCCTGATGGTCGTAAGAAAAAGGGGGTCGCGTGAGATGGCCCCTAGCCCGGTACCGCTGCTCGTGGGTATAGCGTTCGCCGTCTCCGTCGTGATACTCGCGTCTTTGCTCCTTTGGAAGGGAAGGATGGTGTTCGCAGCACGGATAATCGCTTGGACCGCGGCCGCCCTCCTCGGCTTCCTGCTCTTCGCGCCGATGTTTCCTTACCAGATTCAGCAGGTCGCGCTGGGCAACACGGCACAGCTACCGATGCCAGTGCCTATCGTTCTCGTGATCATCGCGGTCATGATGCTCACCGCCCTGTTCGTGGGGAGGGCGTTCTGCGGCTACGCTTGTCCAGTGGGAGGGGTGCAAGAGATCGTCTATCGCGCCCCGACGAAGAAGCTGATGCTGCGTTCGACCCGATGGCCGTTCGCCTTGAGGGTCGTCGCCCTCGCTTCCCTGCTGGTGCTCGCCGTGGGATTCGGGTTGAGCTTCCTGGGAGAGCTGGGGATGAAGGAGTTCTTCGCCCTGAACTTCGGCTCGCTGGTGGGATTCGCGTTCCTGGCGATCGTGGGCGCCGCGCTATTCGTATACCGGCCGTTCTGCCGCTTCCTGTGCCCCTTCGGCGCCTTGCAGTCGCCCTTGTCCCACCGGCCCGTGCTGTCGCTGAGGCGAACGGAGAGCTGCATCAATTGCGGTAAGTGCGAACGCGTATGCCCGACGAATCAGGCCAAGAGATCGTCGAGCAGGATGGACTGTTTCTTGTGTCTGCGTTGCGTGGACTCGTGCCCCAAAGGGGCGATAGTGTACTCTAGATCGACGAAGGAGAAGTGAGGAAGATGAGAACGGTTCGAGCGGACGATGAGCCCCGGCGCGACAACGCGCACGGGGTGGACGTGAGGAAGCTGTACGACACGGAGCACGCCCAGGTGATGCACATCACCCTGAGGCCGGGAGAATCGCTCAAGAAGCACATCACCCCGGTGGACGTGTTCTTCTACGTGCTGGAGGGCGAGGGACAGGTGGAGATAGGGGAGGAGGTGCGAACTGTGAGCAAAGATACGCTGATCGATTCGCCGGCGCGAATCCCCCATAGGCTGACGAACAACGGTACCAAGGACTTCCGCTTCCTCGTGGTGAAGGTTCCGAGGCCCAGCGAGAAAGCGAAGATGGCCGAGGACGTGGCAGGGAAAAAGAACTAGGAGGGAACGATACGTCCGAGACCTTGGGGAATGCGGTGGCGAGCTCGCCGAACGCCAAGTCCTGCAAGAACCCCTGGATCACGGACAAGCCCCTAAGAACGATGGGAGCAGCCTAAAGGAAAGAGACCACGAATCCGATCGTCGGGACGATGGCGAGAGGAATCCCGATAAGGAATCCCTGCTGCCAACAGCATAGCGACGTACTAGTGCCCTTTTCCATTCTCAAGGGCAGGCCGACACCTCTTCTTTCTTAGAATCAAACCGTGGAGAGGAATGGCAACGTTAAGGATAAGGTGCTCACATCTCCCATCGTGGAATCTGGAACGGAGGCTGAGGGCGACGGGTACGCCGGCGCCGAGGACCTCCTCGCCTTCAGGAAGGAGGTGGTGGAACGCGTCGCCCGGGAGGAAGCGATGCTGGCCAAAGTGAGCCGGCCACCGAGAGGCTTCTATCTGGCCAGCATCCTCAGCTTCGCCCTCCTCACCATCATGATCTGCTTCTTCCTCGTCGACCCTCCGATCCTGCTCATTTGGCTAGTGGTCGGCATCCTCCTCTATTCGTACAATTTCATCATCCTCCTCATACCCACCACCACTTCAGAGAAGATAGCGACGAAGAAGCATGCGGACGTCGCCGGGCTCTACGGTCAATCCAAGGAGCTGGGGCACCACTTGATAACCAAGAACAAGAAGCTGGCAGTGGAAATGGGTTTGACCGTCTTCTTGAGTGGGATGGTTCCCTTGGCGCTCAGTTTCGGGGTCATCTTTGGAATGGGATTGTTCTTCGCTCTTTACTCCGGCTACGTGACGCACTCGATCGGCAGCGATGTGGCTGGCGCCATGGTGCTCCAAATCCTCCTCATCTTCGGCTTCTATATACTCATGATCGCCCTCCGCCCTCAGGCCCAAGGCATAACCAAAGTGGCCCGCTCATTCCGAGGCAAAGTGGGAAGAGCGCGGGACAAGGGACGATGGGCGCTCACCCTCATTGTGGTCATCCTTGCTGGG
>Ga0315289_10001640_pt1 | contig 34857 bp, 30 predicted proteins | sample YL17G11_40_MG_FD_203452 | JGI IMG/M metagenome (GOLD analysis project Ga0315289, IMG submission 203452) | Sediment microbial communities from Yellowstone Lake, YNP, Wyoming, USA - YL17G11_40 | ecosystem: Environmental > Aquatic > Freshwater > Lake > Sediment | place: USA: Wyoming | collected...
CTACTTCGCCGTCCGGCCCCGGCCTCAGCAGATCCGGGGCAGTTCCTCTCCATACGGCATCTGCACCAGCCGTCGCCCGCCCGCGCGGGTCAGCAGTTCCACGACGGCCTCCTCGCTCGGCGCGCCGACCCTCCCAATCGCCGCCGCCCGGCGGCCCAGGTCAAACCGCCGCAGCACCGCCACCGCCCGATCGGCCGCATCCGGCGCAACCGCCGCCACCAGCTTGCCTTCGTTGGCCACGCTCAGCAAGTCCAACCCGAGGATCGCTGCCGCCGCCTGGGCCGCGCGATTGGCCGGCAGGTCCGCCTCGCGGATCTCCATGCCGCGGCCGCACGACCGCGACAACTCCACCAGCGTGGCCGCCAGGCCCCCGCGGGTGGGGTCGCGCATGAATTTCAGTTGGCTGCCCAGCTCCTCCAGCAACGCCGCCGCCAAGGGCCACAGCGGCGCGCAATCGCTGAGCAGGTCCAGCGAAAGCCCCAACCCGCTGCGCTGGCCCATCACCGCCAACCCGTGCTCGCCCAGCGGCCCCGACAGCACAAGTACGTCGCCTTCGCCCACCCGCCGGGCATCCAGTTGCGCGGCCGGATGTACCTCCCCGACGCCGGCCGTGTTGACGATCAGCCCGTCGCAGGCGGTGCGCTCGACCACCTTCGTATCGCCGGTGACCACCTCCACGCCGGCTTGGCGTGCCGCGCGCCCGGCCGACTCCAGCAGCCGCCGCAACCGGGCGATTTCCAGGCCTTCCTGGATCACGAGCGACAGGCTCAGCGCCAACGGCCTGGCTCCGCAGACCGCCAGGTCGTTGACCGTCCCGCAGATGGCCAGCTTGCCGATGTCGCCGCCGGGGAACTCCAGCGGCTGGACGACGTACGAGTCGGTCGTAAACGCCAGCCGCCCGGCCGGTACATCCAAGCTTGCGGCGTCGGCCAAGTCTCGCAGCCGCCGGGAGATGCCCAGCGCCGGGAGGATGACCTCCTCCAGCAGTTGGCTGGTCAGCTCTCCGCCGCCGCCGTGGGCCAGTTGGATCGTCGGCTGGTCCACGGGGCGGTCGCCGCGGCACTTAGCCGACGGCGCGGATTGTTGGCTTGACACGCTCATACCTGTAGGCCGCCGCGCAGGCGCCCTCGCTGGAAATCATGCAGGGCCCGACCGGCTGGGTCGGGCGGCAACGCTTGCCAAAAAGACTGCACTCGGCCGGCCGGCGCCGCCCGCGGATCACCTCGCCGCAGCGGCAGCCGGGCGGGTCGAAGCTCCTGGGCTTGGGCAGGCCAAACCGCTGGGCGGCATTGAAGTCCTGCCAAGCCGGCCGAAGCTCAAGGCCGCTGCCAGGAATGCTCCCCAGGCCGCGCCAAACAGCCTCCGCCGGCTGGAATACCTCCTCCAGAACCGCCCGCGCCGTGGGGTTGCCCTCGGGGCGGACGACCCCGTAAACGCTGCTGGCCCGCGGCCGATGGTCGCGGAGCTGGGTGAGAATCTCCACCAGGCCCATCAGGATCTGCCCCGGCTCGAACCCAGCCACCACGCAGGGCCGGCCAAAACGCTCCACGAGCGGCTTGTAGGCGTCGGAACCAATGATGACGCTGACGTGCCCCGGGCACAGGAAGGCGTCAATGGAGTTATCCAGATCGGCCAGCAAGGCCTCCATGGCTGGGATGATGGTCTTGTGGGCCGTCAGGACGCTGAAGTTGCCGATCCCCTCCCGCCGGGCCTGCTGTAGCGCCAGGGCTGTACCGGGGGCGGTCGTCTCAAACCCCACCCCCAAGAACACCACCTGGCGACGGGGATTGGCCCTGGCCAGGTCCAGTGCCGCCGAGGCGCCCATCACCACTCGCACGTCCGCCCCGGCTGAGCGCGCCTGGGCCAGCGAGCCGGTTGAGCCGGGGACTCGCACCATGTCCCCGTACGTCGCAACGATCGCCCTGATAGGTAGTTGCGACAGCAGCACAGCCTGATCGACATAAGCTGAGTCACTGACGCACACCGGACAGCCGGGGCCGGAGATCAACTCCAAACCCTGCGGCAGCAGGGTTCGCAGCCCATGGGCGGCGATGGCCATGGTGTGCGTCCCGCACACCTCCATCACGTGAAGGTTTGTATGGCCGTCCTGAATCGGCCGCATCAACTCCTGAAGTTTCTCGCGATAAGACGTCAAATCTCACACCATCCGTTTTTCACTTGGCGTACATCCGGCGGCACAAACAGGCTCGACTGGTTTGCGACCGAGGGAACGGCCGCGGAACCCGATAAGAGGCAAGCGGGTTCCTGGCCAAAATCTTAGTGAAATTCCTGGCCGCACGAAAGGGAGTTTTGCCGGCGGTTCAGCGGACATCGTCGCCACCGGCGCCTGCCGCCGCCCACCCTTGCTTGAGCAGTTCAAACGCCTCCATCGCCTGCTCCGGATCCAGGACCGCAATCGCCATCCCGGCGTGTACCAGCACCCAATCGCCCACCTTGGCCTGGGGCACCAGCGCCAGCAGCACCTCGGCACGGCTGCCCTCGACGGCCACCGTCGCCCGCTGGCCGTCTACGCTCTCTATCCTGGCTGGTATGGCAAGGCACATGGCATTTACCTCCTGGCGTCCGACATTCCCGCCGACCACCTAGCCGCGGCCACCACCGCCTGGCCCAGCGAGATGGCCCCATCATTGCATGGGGTCCGCCGATGCTCCAGCACCTCCAGCCCCGACCGCTCCAATAGGCCCGCCAACCGCCGGCTCAGGTAGATGTTGGCAAAGCATCCGCCGGTCAGCACCGCCGTGGCCAAGCCTGTGGCCTGGCAGGCCCGCTGGGCCGCGCCGGCCAGGGCCGAGGCGATCGTATTGTGGAACCGCGCCGCCACCACGCCGCGAGCCGTGCCGGCTAACAGGTCGTTCACCATTGCCCGCACTGCCGGACGAAGGTCCGCCACGAGCGGCCAACCGGCCAGCTCGAAAGGATACTCGTCTTCTACCCTCGGAGCGATGGCTGTTTCGAGCATCATCGGTGCCTGGCCCTCGTAGGCGTTGGACTTGGCCAGGCCGCACAGGCCCGCCGCGGCGTCGAACCACCGCCCCAAGGCCGAGGAGGGTGGGCAATTGGCCTTGGCGGCCAGCATGTTCATCGCAATCCGCCCCTGGTCCTGGCCGATCTCCAGGCCGCACCGGCGCGCCACGTCCACGGCCTGGGCCCCGAAAGCCTCGTACAGCGCGGCCAGCGCCGGCCGCCATGTCTGCCGTGCCGCCGCGTCGCCGCCGATCAGCGGCAGCGGCCACAGGCGCCCCAAACGCCGAAAGTTCGTCAAGTCCGCCTGGAGGATTTCCCCGCCCCAGGCGGTCCCATCATCGCCCAAGCCCATCCCATCGCACGCCAGACCGATCACCGGGCCGCTGCGCCCGTGCTCGGCCAGGCACGCCGCCACGTGCGCATGATGGTGCTGCACGTGCACCAGCGACACCGCGGGCTTGCCCGCCCACTGCCCCCGGCTGCGACGGCGGGCGTACTGGCTCGAAAGGTACTGCGGATGCAGATCGGCCACGATCAGTTCCGGGACAACCTCGAACAGCGCCTCCAGGTGGTTGATCGTGTCGGCAAAGTGCCTAAACGACCGGCCATCCTTGAGGTCGCCAATGTGCTCGCTGACCACCGCCTGCCCGCCGCGCAGCAGGCAGAAGGTGTTCTTCAGTTCCGCCCCCGCCGCCAGGATAGCCGGCGCGGCCTCCGCGGCGCCGACGTGGATCGGCGCCGGGGCGTACCCGCGAGCCCGCCGCACCAGCACCGCCCGCCCGCCGGGGCGCATCTGCACCACGCTGTCATCGATCCGCCGCTGGATCGGGCGGTCGTGCAGCAACAGCGCATCGGCCAGGCGGCCCAGGTGGGCCACCGCGTCGTCATTGTCCTTGGTCAACGGCTCGTCGCCGACATTGCCGGAGGTCATCACCAGCGGCACGTCCGCCAGCTCGGGGCGGCCCAGCAGCAGGTGGTGCAGCGGGGTGTACGGAAGCATCAACCCCAGCGTGGCCAGGCCGTTGGCCACCGCCGGCGCGACGGGCGCATCAGGCCGGGCCTTCAGCACAACCACCGGGCGGATCGGCCCGCTCAGAAGCTCCCGCGCCGGATCGTCCAGCTCACAGAGCCGCTGGGCTTGCTCCAGGCCGGCCACCATCACCGCCAAGGGCTTAGCCTCGCGATGCTTGCGGCGGCGCAAGCGCATCACCACATGCTGGTCGTCGGCCCGACAGGCCAGGTGAAAACCACCCAAGCCCTTGATCGCCAGCACCTTACCCTCTGCCAGAAGCGTCGCCGCTTGGGCCAGGGCTTGCTCAGGCCCCGCCAGCCGCCGGCCGTGGCGGTCGGCCAGCCAGACTGCGGGCCCGCACCGAGGGCACGCCACCGGCTGCGCGTGGAACCGCCGCGAGGCTGCGTCGCCGTACTCGCTCCGGCACAGCGGGCACATCGCAAAGCCGGCCATCGTGGTGTTGGCCCGGTCATAGGGAATTCGCCGCACGATGGTGTAGCGCGGGCCGCAGTTGGTGCAGTTGATGAATGGGTAGGCGTGGCGCGGGTCGGCTGGGGTGGCCATCTCGGCTAGACACTGCGGGCACACGGCCGTATCCACGGTCACCTGGGCGTCAGCCAGTTCGCCGGCGGCGCTGGGTCGGATGACGAATTCGGCCTCCCGGGCAACCGCGTCCAACTCCTTGGCCTGGCATTGGGACACGACGGCCAGCGGGGGCAACTCCGCCGGCAGCCGGCGGCGGAACCGCTCCACTGATGCCGCCAGGCCCTGCACCTCGATGAACACGCCCGATCCGTTGTTGCCCACAAAGCCCGACAGCCCCTCCTGCCGCGCCAAGCGGTACACGTAGGGGCGAAAACCGACCCCTTGGACCTGGCCGGTGATGGTCAACCGAACACGACTTGGGGGGGACAACTTGTTCACAGCCCGTTCATGTTACAGGATCGCCCCGTTCCAACCAAGCTCTGCCAACATAGAGGCAGGGCCTTTCAGTTCTCGGCACGTCGGGTGATCGGCCCAGTGACTCTATCAAGCCGCCTGCCGGCTTCCCAAAGGGATTTCGATGTCAGGGACTTTGGCCCTTGTCGCAGACGGCGATCCGGTTGGAGAACCGAAAGGCCCTGAAGGCGCATGCGTGTCTTTTGCATGCCCTCCCGAACAGGCTGCACCGGACGATACTCCGATGCCAAATGACGCAAAGCTCGGGGGCATGATTCGTGCACCCGGGGACATGGCAACCGCAATCTATCATCACTCGCCGGCGGCGAGTCACCAGCGCCGACGTGTGCATCCCGTACTCGATGGGCCAGGGTTGGATAGGGCGCAGGGATCCCCAGGAAGGCGAGTCTCACTGTCGGCGGCCCCGGACTAGATCGGCCGCTACCTGCGCCACCCGCCGGCCCAGCGCGCGGCAGATGGCCTGCTCCTGGTCGGTCAGGGGCCAATCGCCCTTGGGGCCGGCGGTGTGGCTGGGGCCATACGGCGTGCCGCCCGCCGTTGTCGTCAGCAACTCGCCCACGCTGTAGGGCACGCCCACGATGATCATCCCGTGGTGCAGCAGCGTGAGCATCATCGACGTCAGCGTGGTCTCCTGGCCGCCGTGAAGCGAGGCGGTCGAGCAGAACACCCCGGCTGGCTTGCCGATGAGCGCGCCCTGGAACCACAGGTCGCCGGTCTGGTCCCAGAAGTTCCGCATCTGCGCGCACATGTTGCCGAAGCGCGTGGGCGAGCCGACGATCACCGCGTCGGCCTCCGCCAAGTCCTGCTTGGTCGCCACCGGCACGTCCTTCTGAATCGCCTTGGCCTGCTGAATCGCCGGGCTGGACCGGATCACCTGCTCGGGCATAAGCTCCGGAACGGTCTTCAGCATGACCGTCGCCTCCGGCGCCTCCCGCGCCCCAGCCGCCACCTCCGTGGCCATGCGAAAACAATTCCCGTACATGCTGTAGTAGATTACGAGCACTTTGGGCATGAGTTGCTTCTCCTTTGTCCGTAGATGCGCCGCCTGACTCATGCCATTCTAGCGCTGCATCCTGCCTGTCGGCGGCCAATAGGAAGGCTCGGCAGAACTGCCCGGAATCGCTCCCCTGAAGCACGCCTCCGGCGTATCCCTGGCAAGGCCAAACCGTTACGCGGGGCGGCACACAGATTTGTCAATCTTGCTTGACCGAACGGGGGGAATCGCCTATGATGTTAGGTATATGTTAGGTCTTTCCCCCGGGTTTACGAGGCGGAGCCGTGCCATGAACATCCAGGACATCCAGGAGCCTGTCAGCGTGCTGGCGGCGTTTGCGGGGGGGACGGCCCAGCCGCGGCGGTTCCGCTGGGGCCGGCGCGAGTACCGCGTGGAGGCCATCAACGGCCGGTGGATCGACCGCGGCGGCGACGGTTATCGCCTCTGCTACAGCGTCCAGGCCGGCGGGCAGACCTACTACCTGTACTTTGACAGCGCCCAGGTGCAGTGGTGGCTGGACCGGATCATCATGGAGTAGCGCATAAGGCGAGCAACTTGGTTGCTCGCGCAATGCATGCCTGCGATCGAGGGATGGATGTGGCCTGGCAGGGCCGAGACGGCCCTACGACGCGCGGGCGGGACGCCCGTGCCACGGGCACAGCCGAGCGACTGTGCTGTGCTGCCGGCGAGTTCAACATGATCTGCTGCAACGACAACCTGATCCTCCACGTGGACGTGGATGCGTTCTTCGCGGCCATCGAGCAATTGCTGATCCCCGCCCTTGGCGGCCGGCCGGTGATCGTCGGCAGCGGGTGCATCGCCTCGTGCTCGTATGAGGCGAGGCGCTTCGGCCTGCGGGCGGGGATGTCGCTGCGGGACGCCCGCCGGCTGTGCCCCCAGGCCGTCGTGCTGGCGGGGGATTACCCGATCTACCGCTGCTTCGCCGAGCACATTTGGGACATCTGCCGCCGGTACGCCACGCACCTGGAGACCCACCTGGACGAGGCCTACGGCGACGCCGGCGGCATGACGGGCCTGCACGGGCCGCCGCCGGAGCTGGGAGACAAGCTCCGCCGACAGGTGCTGGCGGAGGCGGGTCTGAGCGTCTCGGTGGGCCTGGCCGCCAACCGCATGCTGGCGAAGATGGCCTCCTCGGCCGCCAAGCCTGGGGGCGTGCGGTGGATCGCGCCGGACCAAGTGGAGGCGTTCCTGTCGCCGCTGCCGGCGCGGAAGCTGCCGGGCGTGGGGCGCCAAACGGCGGCGGTCCTGGACGAGATGAACATCGCGACCGTCGCGCAATTGCGCGAGCTGCCGCGACGGACGATGGAAGGCTTGTTCGGCCTGCGCGGGCTGGTGCTGTACGAGCGATGCCGGGGCGAAGACCCGCAGGTGCCGCGGCGCCCCGACGCTCCGCCGCGGACCCTCTCGCGCGAGACGACGTTCCATCAGCCCACCTGTGACGCCGCCCAGATCCGCGGGATGCTGTTTTACCTGCTGGAGCGGGCCGTCCGCACCGCCCGCACGATGCGCCTCGCGGCCAGGACGGTAGAGCTGACCCTCCGCTATGACGACTGGAAGCAGTTCTCGGCCGCCAGGTCGCTGCCCGAGCCGACCGCGCGCGAGGAGGAACTGTTTACGGTGGTGCTGGCGCTATTGGGGCAACTGCACCGCCGGCGGGTGGCGCTGCGGCATGTGGGGCTGGTGCTGTCGAACTTCTCGCCGGCGCGCGGCGACGACCTGCTGACCGCCCCCGCCGACCGGCGGCGCGACCGGCTGCACGAGGCGGTGGACGCCATTCGCCGGCGGTGGGGGCACGCCGCCGTGGTGTCGGGCCAATCCATCAACCTGCTGGGCCGCCTGGAGCAGAACGATTACGGATTCGTGCTGCGGACGCCGTCGCTGACGAAGTAGCAACGACAGGCTGTAGCCTTTAGCAGTTTAGGGATGGTGACCGCAGGCCCATTGGCGATGCAGAGCCAGACTGTAGTAGACGTAGGGTGTGCAGGCCGCTTCTGCCTGCACACCATGAGATAACCCCGATGGTGTGCAGGCACGCATCGCGTGCACACCCTACGCGATGCAGAGCCGGCGCCGATCCGCATCGGGAATGAAGACTGTAGGGCGAGCAACTTGTTGCTCGCGCAATACGATCGTGTCTAATGCCATTACACCCCTGTTTGTCCGCAGCGGGTATTCGCTACAACGAGGGACCGCCCCGCCGGCCGCGCTGGTGGAGGCGGCGCGGCGGGCGGGACATGACCGCCTGGCGCTGACGGACGTGAACAACCTCTATGGCCTGACGTCGTTTTGGACGCTGGCCCGCCAGGCGGGGCTGTCGCCGATCGTGGGGGCCCAACTCAGCGCGGCCGGCCAGAACGTGATCGCCCTGGTGGCAGACCCGCGGGGCTATGAGAACTTGTGCCGGCTCATCAGCCGTATCCGCCGGACCGACGACGGTCGGGCCGTGCGGCCGGCCCAGGCTGATGAAACCGCGCCGGCGGAGGCGCCCTCGCGCGGGCCGGAGGCGTTCAGGTTGATCGCCCGTCGCCCGCGCCCGCCCCGCCGTCCGGGGCAGCTCATCGACGACCTGCGGGAGCTGTCGGCGGGGCTGGAGCTGATCGTCCAGGACCCGCATCTGGCGGCCGCGCTGGTGCGGGCGGGGCTAAACGGCGAGCATCTCTGGCTGGGAATCGACCCGGCCGTGCAGCCGTATGGGCGGCTACTGGCGCTTCGGCGGGCGGCGGGGGAGTTGTCGCTGAACCTGGTGGCGATGGGGCAGGCGCTGATGCTCGAAGCAGCCGACCTGGAGCTGGCGCGGCTGCTGAGCGCCATTCGCACCGGCACGACGTTTGACACGGCGCCCGTCCGCGAGCTGCCCTCGCCCAAGGCCCTGCTGCGAGGCCCGGATCAGCTCGCCCGCGAGCTTTCGGACTGGCCCGGCGCGGCCCGGAACAACCGCGTCCTGGCGGACCGCTGCGCCGCGCTGCAACTCCTGCCCCGCAGGCCGGTGTTCCCCGATTTTGCGCTCCCGGCGGGCTTATCGGCCCCGGCGTATCTGCGGCAGCTTTGCCGCGAGGGGATGATCCGCCGCTACGGCCGTGTGACGGAGCAGGCCCAGGCTCGCCTGGAGCACGAGCTGTCGCTGATTGTCTCCAAGGGGTTCAGCGAATACTTCCTGGTGGTATGGGATATCGTCCAGTACGCCCGCCGTCGCGGGGCGCCGGTGGCGGGGCGCGGCTCGGGCGCCAGCAGTCTGGCGGCCTATCTGCTGGGCATCACCAACATCTGCCCGCTGCGATACGGCATCCCCTTTGAGCGATTCCTGAACGGCCAGCGGGAGGACTTTCCCGACCTGGACGTGGACTTCTGCTGGCGGATCCGCGACGAGGTGATCGAGTACGTCTTCAACCGCTGGGGCGCTGACCACGTCGCGATGGTCTGCACGCACAACTGCTTCCAGGAGCGGTCCGCCTTGCGCGAGGCCGCCAAGGCCCTGGGCTATTCCAACGCCCAGGTCTCGGCCGGGGATGCCGAGCAGGCCGACCCGCGCCTCGGCCGGCTGGGGTCGCTTGCGCGGCGGCTGGTGGGGTTGCCCAACCACCTGTCGGTGCATCCGGGGGGCGTGGTCATCGGGAAAAAGCCCATCGACCACTACGTGCCCATCGAGCCGGCGCCCAAGGGGGTGATGATCGCCCAACTGGACAAGGACGGCATCGAGCAGATCGGCCTGGTGAAGCTGGACCTGCTGGGCAACCGCAACCTTTCGACGGTCCGCCACGCCAGCGAGCTGATCCGCCGCCGGACCGGTCGGTTGATCGACGTGGAGGCCCTCGATGACGCCGATCCTGACACGGTGCGCATCCTCAGGAGCGCCCAGACCGTCGGGTGCAACCAGCTCGAATCGCCCGCGATGCGCCACCTGCTGGCGGCCATGGCCCCGACGGGTGTGGCGGACGTGATGAAGGCCCTGGCGCTGATTCGCCCCGGGGCGGCCGGTATCGGGATGAAGGAGGCATTCATCCGCCGCCAGCGCGGCTTGGAGGCCCCGCCTCCCCAGCCGGAGGTTATTCAGCGCCTCCTGGGCCACAGCCATGGGGTGATGCTCTACGAGGACGACGTGATGCTGGTGGCGGCGGCGATGACCGGCCGGACAATCGACCAGGCCGACCGGTTGCGCAAGGCCATCCAGAAGTGCCGCGACGACGCCGAGCGGCTGGCGCTGTCGCGCGAGTTCCTAAGCGCCTGCCGGGCCAACGGATTCGACGGCGAATACGCCAAGGCCATGTGGGTCCAAATGGCCAAGTTCAACGCTTATTCGTTCTGCCGCGCCCACGCCGGCAGCTACGCGATCCTGGCGTACGCGGGGGCCTATCTCAAGGCGCACTGGCCGCTGGAGTTCTGGACGTCGGCGCTGAACAACAACCAGAGCCTGTACCCCCTGCGGGTGTACGTCGAGCAGGCCAAGCGCGCGGGCGTGCGATTCGCCCTGCCGGACGTCAACCGCTCCGAGGCGGAGTTCCGCATCGACGCCGATGGCGACCGCGAGGCCATCCGCGTGGGGCTTTCGCGAATCGCCGGCCTGGGGCCGGTGGGGGTGGAGGCGATCCTGCGGGCGCGGGCGGAGCAGCCGTTTACGGGCCTGAGCGACCTGCTGGTCCGCACCGGTTTGTCGCGCGAGCAGGCCCGCGGCCTGGTGCTGTGCGGGGCGATGGACTCGCTGGGGCGCCGCCGCCCGGTGCTGATGATGGAGTTGAACCTGTTCTTCACGATCCCCTCGTCGGCTCGGCTGGTGGGGGGGAGAACGCTCCTGTCGTCGCCCCCGGTCCTGCCCGACCCGCCCGGCGACTACCCCCCGCAGCGCAAGTTCACCGACCAGTGGCGCCTGTTGGGTTTGAGCGTGGGCGAGCACATCCTTTCGGGCTGTCGCGCGGCGCTGGAGGGCTTCACCGATGCCCGCAGCGGCGATCTGCCCGGGCGCGTCGGGCGCAGCGTCCGCCTGGCGGGGATGCTGGAGGCCGCCCGCGTCACCCAGACCAGCCGCGATGAATCCATGATGTTCCTGACGCTCGATGATGAGGATGGGCTCTTCGAGGCGACCGTCTTCCCCGACGTCTGCCGGGCGCTGCGCGGCCGAATGCAAGACTACGGCCCGTACATCGTCAGCGGGATGGTGGAGGACCAGTATGGCTCGCTGACCGTCAGCACGCGGAACATTCAGCCGCTGGCGGCGCCCCTGCCGGAGTCGGCGGCGGGATGATGACAACCTACCTCCGAAAACCCCTACGCCTGGCCGCTCCCTTGCGAAGTCTTGCGACTTCTCTGGCAGACCCAGCGGCGAACCGCCTTGAGCCGGTACGGCGGCTGACACCCGCGCCTCGGGTGGCCTCCAAGGCGCTGGAACGGACAAAATCACTGATGCCGCGGTATCCACTGGCTTTGGCGGTGCTTTCCAGAAAGGCCTTTTCCTCAACTGTCAGGCGGATGTTGACCTGCTCGGTCCGTTGCCCCTGCTGGGCGGCGACAGGCGGGACCAAGCCTTGTTCCAACATCGTGGCGACGGCCGCCGCCAAGGCCTCGCGCGTGTGGGCGACGCACTCGTCCGGCGTCTTGCCGTCCGCCATCACGTCGGGCATCTCCATGGCGTGGCCGTACCATTCGCCGTCCTCGAACGCCAAGACGATCTGGTATCTTTCAGCCAAGGCCCGGGCCTGTTGGATCACCGCGTTGTCAAAGGGCCGCGTGACATCGCGATCAGAGCTTTTCGATCTTGCGCACATAGATGGGCTTCACCTTCTGGTTGTGAACCGGGATGCTGAGGGGCAACTGGCCCGGCTTGATGAACACGTGATGCGACCCGGACACCCGGGCCAGCCGGTAACCCTTGGCTTCCAGCATCCCGCGGACCTCCTTGAACCGTTTTTCGCTTGCCACGCGTCTAGTATAGCTTAGGATATACCTGCGTAAAGATAGTATCGCCGATTCGTGCGGCAAATCCACGTATCCAACCGGGTGCGCCCGGTCAAGGAGGCGGCAATCGATGGGTCCACACCGTTCAACCTTGTGCCTGGCTTGGCGCCTCTCGCCGACGCTGTACGAGGCGGACGACTCGTTCGAGGGCTTGCGGCGGTTCCTGGAGGAGCATCGCGACGTCGTGGACGAGGCGACGCTGTTCGAGACCGTCACGCACCACCTCTACCTTCCGCTTGAGCTGCTGGAGCGGCGGGCGCGGGTCATCAAGGACCGCCTGGCGTCGCTGCGGCGGATGGGCCTGCGGGCCGGCATCAACGTCGGCACCACGCTGGGCCACATGGACGAGGCGTGGGACTACATGCCCCCCTGCCCTTCCAGGCGACCGTGGGCCACAACGGGGCCGTGGCGAAAGGCTGCGCCTGCCCCAACACGCCCGACTACCGCCGGTACATCCTGCACAAGTATCGCCTGATGGCCCAAGCCGCCCCCGAGTTCATCTGGGTGGATGACGACCTGCGGATGGAGCACCACGGGGCGGCGGCGTTGGGGTGCTTCTGTCCCACGTGCCTGGGAGTCTTTGGGCGCCGGACCAGGCGCTCCTGGTCGCGCGAGGAGCTGGTGGCGGCGCTGAATGATCCCGCCGGCCAACAGACGCGCGAGGCGTGGATCGGGCACAACCACCAGACGCTGGCCTCGCTGCTGGAGCAGATCGCCGAGGCGGTCGGCGAGGTGGACCCGAAGATCCGGACCGGCCTGATGACCATCCCGCCGTCGTACATGGTCTACTCCACCCGCGATGGCGCCGGCCTACTGCGGTCGCTGGGGGCGACCATGATCCGCCCCGGCGCCGGCTTCTACACCGACGATCGGCCCTTCGAGATGTACCCCAAGGCCCTGGACATGGGCCGGCAAATGGTCGGGATACCGGCCGAGGTTGCCGACCGCCAGTACGAGCTGGAGGACTTCCCCTACCTCACGCTCAAGAAGTCGGTCGCCACGCACGTGGCCGAGAGCACCCTGGCCCTGGCAGTCGGGCACAACGGCATTGCCTTCAACGTGCTGGGCTTCCGGCACGGGAGTCGCCTGGAGGAGTTTGGCCCGCTGATGGCGGGCCTCCGCGCCGCCCGGCCGTTCTGGCAGGCCCTTGTCCGCCAAGCAGGCAACCTCCCGCTGGTGGGTCTGTGGCCGGCGTGGAATTGGGAGATGATGGCCAAGCGGCCCGTGACCGCCGATCGCCCCTGGCTGACGCCCTGGGGCAAGCGCTACGACCTGGCGGCCCCGTGCGGCCTGGCGGAGATCGGCCTGCCGCTGGCCGTCGAGCCTAGCCTGGTGAGCATTTTGCACGGGCAAATCGCGGAAGTGTTCAGTGACGAGGAGCTTCTGCGGATGCTCTCGGGGGCGGTGCTGATGGATCGGCCGTCGCTGGAGGTGCTTTGGGCACGCGGCCTGGGCGAGCTGACCGGCGTGAAGATCGCCCGCACGGTTACCAACGGCGTCAAGGAGACGCTCTGTGCCGACCCGCTCAACGGCGCCGGCGAGGGGACGGACCGTTTCGCCTACATCGAGCACATGGGCAGCGCTTGCGGCCCGGCGGCGGTGCTGGAACCGCGGGCCCAGGGCGTGCGCGTGCTGGCGGTGATGCGGACATTCTTCAATGACGCCTACGGCCCGTGCATGACCGCGTTTGAGAACCGCCAGGGCGGGCGCGTGGTGGTGGGGACCTATGCGCCGTGGGCGTATCTCGGCACGGCCGCCAAGCGAGAGCAACTGCTGAACGTGGCCGACTGGCTGGCCCGCGGGCAATTGCCGGTGCGCGTCGGCCCGCCGTGCCGGATGGTCCCGCTGGCGCGCCTCTCGCCGGACCGCCGGTGGGGCGTGATCGTGCTGCTCAACGCCGGCAGCGACCCGCTGGCGGACGTGGAGCTGGACCTCCGCGTGCCCGCGGACGTGCCGCTGCGGCTGATCCATCCGGGCCGGCGCCGCCCGCTACGGCTGGAGGCCAAGCCCGCCGCCGGCGGCCTGGAGGTCCTGCTCCACAACATCGCGCCGTGGGCTGTCCAGGCGATTCTCGTCGGATAGGTGATGTCGTGGTCGTTCTGTGCGAAATCGGGCCGCTTGGTCGCGGTGGGTGCGTCGGTCTGTTCCGCAGAGCACGGCAGACGGCGCCGTTCCAATGGCCAGGATAGCCCGACCATCGAAACGACTGAGGCGGACGTGAGCGACCTGGGCATCCAGATGCGCGGTTACCACGGCTTCGGTGTGGTCCCAGAGCACCCCGAGTGGAAGCCCTTTCGTTCGCGTGGTGGCGAAGAGAGAAGTCCTTGAGGCCCAGGACCAAGCTCCGGGGCGCTCGACTCAAAGCCAAGCGTTGGACTTTGGTGACCGGTTGACACGTATCCGCTATAGGAGAAAAGCTATGGTTGAGAATAAGGTTGACAGTCGCCGAGATGATACTCGCGAGGTCCGACGCACAGATGACCTCCGGCGAAATCGCGGAGGCGGCTGTCAGCCAACGAGTTATGCCGCGAGAGGGTCTCTTGCCGGGGTACAGTATGCAGGGTGCTATCCTTCGGTGACCTGAGGTATGCTTGGGCGGAGGGTAGCGGTGGACAGGAAGGGCACAGATACTGGGTCATGACCGGGGGAAAACAGTGACCTTTTACTTGACGAGACTACCGTAGAGAGCTAGGATGGTTCGGAAGATGTTAGGGCCAGCAAGGATTAAGGGCAGAATGAGATGAGACTCGGTGCTACACCGCAGGCCTTTCCCTACCAGGGCAGCAAACGAAAGCTGGCACCGCTGATCGTCGAATGCATCCCGAAGGCGACTGATCTGTTGTTGGAACCCTTTGCGGGCTCTGCGGCAGTATCCGTAGCTGCTGCCTGGACAGGCCGGGCAAAGCGTTTCTGGTTGAACGACACTCACGCGGCTCTGATGGCTTTGTGGGAACGGATCATCCATGACCCGGACGGCCTCGCCGCGGACTACGAGCGGTGCTGGCGAGCTCAACATGGGAGAGAAAGCGAGTACTACAACTTGGTTCGCCAAGAGTTCAACTCCACCCATAAGCCCGAGCTACTTCTCTTCTTACTTGCCCGATGCGTGAAGGCGGCCATTCGCTACAACAGGAATGGCGAGTTTAACAACAGCCCCGACCACAGACGCAAGGGGATGCGCCCGCAGGCGATGGGTGGGAATATCCGTCTCGTCTCCGAGATCCTTGGGCCCAAGACGAAGACAACATCCGATGACTACGCGGTCGTATTGCAGAATGCCAGACCGGCCGATCTTGTCTACATGGATCCTCCGTACCAAGGAGTCTGCAAGGACCGTGATGCCCGGTACGTTAAGGGCGTGAACTACGATGAGTTCGTCGCCGAACTGCAGAAACTGAACCAACGGAAGGTGCCTTTCATCGTCAGCTACGATGGACGAACCGGTGACAAGACCTACGGGAAGCGACTCCCCGACCACTTGGAGCTGGTCCATGCGGAGGTGCTCGTGGGCCGCTCAACGCAGGCGACACTCCTCGGCCGCGACCACGAAACCTATGAGTCCCTATACGTGTCCCCGGCCGTTGTCCGCAAACTCGGGACAGTTCCATCTGGACTTCGAGGCAAGCGACCGGCCCTTACCCTCTTCGGTTAGGACTTCAGACCTCGGCGTATCAGTGCCTTGACGTACTCCTGTACACTGACACCCCTCTGCTTCGCCATGGCTGCCAGCAATTCATACTCTTTCACTTCATCTCCGACCCAGACCAGATCGACACGCCGTCGGTGTTCCATTGCTATGTGATCGTACCTATCGGGCTGCGCCCAAAAGCAGTGCTGGCACACCCTGGCGTCCCGGATCTGCAAGCCATTTCGACAATGTTCGCAGCTCCAGCTCTTCACGCGCTGCAGACCGATGGCGATCAGCATGAAGGCATCTGGGTTATCTTCGGCTGCAACCTGGTCACCCGCGACTTGATATGGAATCCGATGGTCGATGGACAGATATCGCTCCTCGAAAAGCTCGCCCGTGATGGCACACGCCCCGCCCTGGCGTTCGTACAACAACTTCTTGAATGCTTTTGTGAAGGGCTGACGGCCACCGGTCTTATGCCGCTCAATCCTGTCCGGATCGCCCAAGCGGTATGCCGCAATCTTCTTCGTCCCTGCCCGATTCGGCACTCGAACGGTCACTATCGGGATACCCCATTCCAAAACATCCATCCTAGCCCGAGGTGCGTGTTCATAGCCATACTGCTCACGGAGTTCCTCTGTGGTCACCTGCCCGTGCTTCAGGATGTGGTTGATGACAGCTAACGGGCGCTTGTTGGTGACCTTCTTGATCTGCGCCAGTATCTTTGGATGAACCTGCATTCCCATAGGCTAGCACGCCGGCCCCCCGTCCGCAAGCCTCCAAATCGCCCTTAGGTCTCTGGCGATGGTGAAGCCATTGGCCACACGGTTGCGAATCGTGGGAGCGGCATTCTTCGGCCTGGCCAGTTGTACCCACGCGTTTACGGCGCCGTGGCCGGCGCTTCTGTATATGATTGTCAAGACGATCTAGGGCCGCAAGAATGGCAGAGGACAGGTTCATTGTTGGCACCAGCGGGTTTTCCTTCGCCGACTGGGTTGGACCGTTCTACCCGCCCGGCACCGGCAACAAGGACATGCTGCGCCTCTATGCCCAGCATTTCCGCAGCGTTGAACTGAACTACACCTTCTACGCCATGCCCAGCATCGCGGGCCTGGAGTCGCTGGCCTCCAAGACCCCGCCGGACTTCACCTTCTGGGTCAAGGCCAACCGCGAGCTGACCCACCGGGGCAACCTGGAGCCTGCCGGGCCGTTCGTCGAGGCGATGCATCCCCTGGCTGATCGCGGCCGGCTTGCGGGAATCCTCATCCAACTGCCCCAGTCCTTCCATCGCACGGACGACAACCGCCAATACCTGGCGAGGCTGCTGGACGCGCTGGCTGGGCCGACGCTGGCCGTGGAGTTCCGCCACGCCAGTTGGGAGGACCCCGCCGCCGAGGCCTCGCTGCGCGAGCGGCAGGTGGCGCTGGTGGTGCCCGACGTGCCGCCCATCGGCGAGCTGTACCACCACGAGCCGGTCATCACCGGCCCGGTCGGCTATGCGCGGCTGCACTCGCGCAACGCCGACAAGTGGTACAAGGGCGAGAAGGAGCGGTACGACTACCTTTACAGCCACGAGGAGCTTCAGGGGATCCTGGGGCAGTGGCGCCAGGCGGCCGGCGGGGGCAAGAAGGTCTACGCGTTTTTCAACAACTGCCACCGCGCCCAGGCGGCCCAGAACGCCGAGGCCTTCCAGCGCCTCTTGGAGCAGGAAGGCTAGCAGTCCACCCCGTCGGGTCACCGCGGCTGGAAGAGGCCCTGCGGCGCCCGCGGGTCGAGCGCCGGTTTCGTGGCCTGGGCGGCCACGGCGGCGCGGTAGCGGGAAAGGTTGCGGCGGATGGTCTTCTCGATGTCCGGGTTGCCCTTGGTCAGCTTGAGCGCCTGTTGGTCGATCCGGATGGCCAGGTCTAGCTGGCCGTTATGCGCGTAGGTTCCCGCCAGCGTGTCCAGATGCTGGGGGTTGGGCTTCTTGTCCAGTTCCGTCATTCGCTTCGCCACGTGCAGCGCCCGCGGCGGATTGTACACCTCAGGCGGCCCCTCCACCAGCAGCACGGCCAGGTTGTTGAGCAGGTTGGGCCTATCCCAGACCAATGTCATCGCCTCGTCCAAGGCCGGCTGGGCCTGCTCGGCCGGAAGGCACGAAGCAGCCGTCACGACGTTCTGTAGCGCGCTGCCGTTGCTCGGGTAGGCGCGCAGGGCCTGGAGGCACAACCGCAGCGCCGTCGCGTGCTCGCCGAGGAAGCCAAAGTACTGTCCGGAGTTGTTGTAGGCCTCGGAGTAATTGGGGTCCAGCTCCAGGGCCTTCAGATTCATCAACAGCGACTCCAGACGCTCGCGGCGGTCTGCATAGGCAATCCCGACGTTGTAATAGGCCAAGGCGCAGGAGGGGGATTTCGCCATCACGTCCCGCCACATGGCCTCCTTGTTGCGGTAGGCCAGGCTTTGATGCGACGTGCCCACGGCCAGAGCGGCGGCGATGAGCGCGCCGGCCAGGATGAGCGGACGCTTGAGCCGCGGCTTCGATGCCGCCGTCCGCGCCGCCAGGGCGGCGGCCAGCGCCAACGTCGCCGGCAGGGCCAGGTATTGCAGGTGATCGCTGACGAACGTGAAGCGATGGAAGAACATCTGCATGAAGCCCAGCACCGGCAGGAGGATCGCCACGAAGTACGCCAGCGCGAAAAACACCCCGCGGCCGATCCGCCGCCGCGCCAACCAGGCGGCCGCCAGCACGGCTACGGTGGCCCCCGTGGGCACGTAGGACAGCCACTGCCGGGCGTCGACGTGCCACTTCTCGTAGACCATCGTCACCCGCAGGGGCCAGAGGCCCTTGTACAGGTAGAACCAGACGACCCGGCCCGCCACGGCGATCCGCTGGGCCCAGCTCACCACCGGCATCGGGGCGTCGACGATCACGTTGTATTTCTGGAACCAGATCGTCTCCAGGCCCGCAGCCGCCGCCAACGCAAAGAACGGCAAGGTCCGCAGCGCCCAACGCAGCTCCGCCCTGGGGACGGCCGGCCTGGGCGCCCGCGCCAGCGCCGAGCGCGCATAAGCCCCCACCCGGCGCAGATCCACCTGGCCCGACCACCACAGGATCAGCCACAGCACCACGGGCAGCGTCACCACCGACGCCTTGCTCAGTAGCGCCAGCAGGAAGGCCGCCAGCGACCAGGCGTAGCGGCTCCACCGGCCCGTGCGGACGTGGTCCACAAACCAGATCAGGCTGGCCAGATAGAACAGGATCGACAGCGTGTTCTTCCGCTCGCTGATCCAGGCCACCGAGGCCACGGTCACCGGATGGACGGCGAACAGCAGCGCCCCCCAGAACGCCCCGGGCGCCCCCAGGCGGCGCAGCAGCGCCAGCAGCAGCACGGCTGCCCCCGCGTGCATGAGCACGTTCACGGCGTGATAGCCCGTCGGGTCCTTGCCCCACAGACGGTACTCCAACCAGAGGTTGGTCCAGGTCACGGGCAAATAGTCGGGCGCCTCGGTGGAGAACCAGAACTTCTCCAGGCCGTTGTCGGCGTTGATCAGCTTGTTGTTCAGCAGCAGGACGTCATCATCCCACACGAATCCGCCCTGCGTGATCGAGGGCAGGTGGGCCAGCACCGCCGCCAGCCCAACCACGACGCCCGCCACCGCGGGCGACAAGCCCAGCACGAACCGCCGCGGCGCCTCCGGCTTACTAACCGGCAGCGACGGGCCGCGCCGATCCGCAAGTGAACTCCTAGCCGCGCAGATGGTTCTGCCTCCCTGGCCCAGGAAGCTGGTTCAAAACGTGGCCTGGCTTGGCCATGCGTCCCACGGGCATCCGGCCCGTGGACGGCCGCCCAAGGCATGGCCCGCACGGCCGTGCCGACCAACCCTATGATACGCCACCGCCGCGTAAGTGCGAAGACCACCTGTGGCAACCGCCATAATATCAACCGGCGAGTAGAGGCGCACCCGACAAGACGCTGTGGCCGACCCGCCGGGGCTACAGCGGCGGAATCCCCGATTCTGATTGACCCGCTGCGATGGCTCGCGATAATCGGGGTGATCCATCCTCGTGAGGCGTGAGGATTGGCGAGGATGGTTCTTGTTGTCCTTAAAGGCCGGAACACGGCGTGCGGCAGGCGCAAAGGAGTGGATCGTGCGAAGGACGGGACCCCAAGTGGTGCTGTTGACTGTGGTACTGCTCTGCGCCGCGGGCGCCCTGCGGGCCGGCGAGCCGGGGGTGGAAGGCGAGATGAAGCTGTACCATCCGGTGACGATCACCTTTGAAGGCCCCGCGACCTCGGAGACCGCCACGCCCAATCCCTTCACGGATTATCGCCTGGACGTGACGTTCCGCCACGGCGAGCACGCGGTGGTGGCGCCCGGGTACTACGCGGCCGACGGCGACGCCGCCAACACCTCCGCCGTTGAGGGCAACAAGTGGCGGGTGCACTTCGTGCCCGACCGCGTCGGGCGGTGGGAGTTCCAGGCGGCCTTTCGCCAGGGCGGCGGGGTCGCCGTGGCGGAGGACCCACTGGCCGGCGAGCCGACCGGCTTTGACGGCGCTTCGGGGGGTTTCGAGATCGGTCCGACGGACAAGACCGGGGCGGACTTTCGCGGCAAGGGCCTGCTCCAGTACGTGGGGCAGCGCTACCTTCGCTTCTCCAACGGACAGTACTTCATCAAGGGCGGGGCCGACGCCCCCGAGAACATGCTGGGCTACTACGAGTTTGACGCCACGCCCCCCACGCACCAGTTCGCCCCCCACGCCGGCGACTTCCGCGACGGCGACTCCACCTGGGCCGGCGGCAAGGGACGCCACATCATCGGCGCGATGAATTACCTGGCCTCCAAGGGCATGAACTCGGTCTACCTGATCACCATGAACGTCAAGGGCGACGGCAAGGACACCTGGCCGTGGGTCAGCCCCAACGACTTCACCCGCTTCGACGTGTCTAAGCTCGCTCAGTGGGAGGTGGTGTTCTCGCACATGGACCGCCTGGGCTTGATGATTCACCTGCTGACCCAGGAGACAGAGAACGACCAGCTCCTCGACAAGGGCGACCTGGGCCCCAACCGCCGGCTGTATTACCGCGAGCTGGTCGCGCGCTTCGGGCATCATCTGGGGCTCATCTGGAACCTGGGCGAGGAGAACACCAACACGACCGGGCAACTGAAGGCCTACGCCGAATACCTCGACCGCCTGGACCCTTACGATCACGTGATCGTGGTGCACACCTTCGGGGGCCTTAACAGTCAACGGCGGGTTTACGAACCCCTGCTCGGCTATGAGCACCTGGGCGGCGCATCCCTCCAGGACAGCATGCCTGGCGTTGTGGACCATGTCTCGCACTGGCTGGAGGGGTCAACCCGGGCCGGACGCCCCTGGGCGGTCTTCTACGATGAGCAGAATCCCGTCCGCGTCGGCGTCAGGAGCGACTCGAAGGACCCCGCCCACGACAACGTCCGCAAGCATGGTTTGTGGGGGGTGCTCATGGCCGGGGCGGCCGGCGTGGAGTGGTTCATGACACCGGACACCCGCCTGGAAGACTGGCGCACCCGCGACCGCATGTGGGACCAGACGCGCTACGCGCTGGAGTTCTTTCAGCAGCATCTGCCCTTCGAGCGGATGGCGCCGGGCGACGCGCTGGCCGGCGAAGGGCAGAAGTGCCTGGCCGCGGCGGGCGACGTGTACGCAGTGTACCTGCCCAAGGGCGGAGAAGGCCGGCTGGACCTGACCGGCCAGCAGGGCTCCTTCGAGGTGCGCTGGTACAACCCGCGCGAAGGCGGGGCCCTCCAGGAAGGCCCGGTCAAGCAGGTGACGGGCGGCCAATGGGTCAGCCTGGGCCCACCCCCCGCGCAGGTGGACCAAGACTGGGCCGTCCTGGTTCGCAGGCTTAAGTAGCCGTCGCCGCTTTCGGTGGCCGCGGGCCGGGAACCGCTCACGCGGTTTCCAAGCTTCCCGCCCGCGCCAAGCCGCCGCCAAGACGGCACGGGCGGATTTACTCTTGAACGCCGCACGGCGCCTCCGTATAACAGGCCCGGTCAGAAAGGATTCCCATTTCCGGCGCGTAAGGAAGGATGCCATGAAGGTTATTGCTCAGACGGCCGCGTTGCAGGAAGCGCTGACGCTGGTCGGGTCGATCGTGTCCAGCCGCACGCCCAAGCCTGTGCTCCAGTGCGTCAAGCTGGTGGCCGCGCAGAACACACTGACGCTGCTGACCACCGACCTGGAGGCCGGGGCACGCTACCACCTGACGGCCGTGCAGGTTGAGGAGGACGGGGAGGCGACCATCCCCGCCGACCGGCTGGCGGGCATCGTCCGCGAGTCCGCCGGAGAGGACAGCCTGACCATCCACACCGACAAGGACGTCTGTCACGTGCGCGGTTCGGGCAGCCACTTCAAGATCTTCGGGTATGACCCGGCCGAGTTCCCGACGGTAGCGGACTTCGTCGAGCCGGCGGACTTCGTGGTGGCCGCCGGCGAGCTGGGCAAGATGATCGCCAAGACCCTCTTTGCCACGGCCAAGTCGCATAGCCACTACGCCATCTCGGGAGTGCTGTGGAATGCCTCGGGCAGGAAGCTGGAACTGGTCGCCACCGACGGGCACCGGCTGGCGCAGACCAAGGGATCGCTGGCGAAGTCCGCCGCCCGCGACGTGACCGCCATCGTGCCGGGCAAGCTGATGAGCCTGATTCAGCGCGTGGCCGGGGACGGCGAGGACACGCTGGAGATCAAGATCGACGAGAACCAGATCCTGGTCCGCACGCCCCGCGCGGTGCTGGTCAGCACGCTGGTGCAGGGCAACTTCCCCAAGTACACCGACGTGATCCCCCACGACTGCACTCGCAAGGCCAAGCTGGCTACCGAGGTGGCCGAGAGATGTCTGCGCATGGCGGCCTTGCTGACCAATGAGGAGTCCCGCGGGGTGCGCCTGAGCTTCCGGGCCAACGAGTTGGTGCTTTCCAGCCGTGCCCCGGAGACCGGCGAGGCGGAGATCAAGTGCCCCATCGAGCTGGAAGGCGAGCCGCTGGACATTGCCTTCAACCCGGCCTTCCTGCTGGATGCCCTGCGGGTCTGCGGGACCGACGACTTTACCTTCGAGATGGCCAGCGCGAATAAGCCGGCGATGGTAAAAGCCGGTGGCGACTTCCTTTATGTTCTTATGCCCGTCGAGCTGGGGTAGGAGTGGTGCAATCGGGTAAAGTCCGTCGGCCCAGATGGGCGATGGACCAGTGAGACAGCACTAGCCGTCGTTGCGCTCGTCCCAGGAGGGACGGCAGGTCTTGGGCCTGAAGGACAGTCATGGACGACAAGCAGCTACAGACGGTCTGGCACCAACGGCAGATGGATGACCGCTCGGCCCCGATCGGCCAGCCGCTGGCAATGCTCATGAAACACCAGCTCGCCCGGCGCGTCCGCCAGCTCCATCAATTGGCCCAGGTGTGGGACGAGGTGGTTCCCGAGGCCATTGCCGAGCACACCGCCTTGGAGGGCTTCAGCCGGGGCGTGCTGACGGTGATGGTGGACACGGCGGCGCATCGCTTCCAATTGGAGAACCTTCTGCGGGGCGGGCTGTTGGGCCTGTTGCGGGAGCGATTCAGCGGGGCGCTTCAGAAGGTCAAGGTCGTGCCGGGGCAGTTCTACTCCGTAGACCTCGACGGCCGGCCTCGCTACGCGCTGTAATCCCTGCGGCCCGGCGTGGCCTAGAGCGATACGGCTTCCGCCGGCAAAGCCCCCACCCTGTGGAGGGGTATGGCCACCGTCGCCGCCCCGACACTCGTCTGGGATCCTGTCGCAACCTGCGCCACCGACACCCCGGGCCACCGGTCCGGGGGTATGGCCCCCCCCCGTCACGGCCTCTTATAGTTCGTATGCCGGCTGCTAAAACAAAACGGACCCTTCACGCGTGTGTTAGACAGGAGCGATCGTTCCAGGGATGAAGCATGCTTGAGGATCAGTGGCTGTTGATGCGGTTCAAGCGCGGCAGCGATGAGGCGTTCTCCCGCATCTACGCCAAGTACAGGGCCTTCCTGCTCCGGCTGGCTGTGGCCATGCTGCACGACCCGCAGTCCGCTGAGGACGTAGTGCACGACGTGTTCCTCCACCTGGTGCAGTTCCCCCAGAGAATCGCGCTGGGTGGCAGCCTGAAGGCATTCCTGCGGACCTGCGTCCTCAACGGTGTGCGGAGCAGGATGCGGCGGGAAAAGGTCCGCTCGCACGTCCAGTTGAACGAGGGGCTGGCCGGGGACGCCCGGCGGCCCGATCAGTGGGTGGTGTTCGACGAGGAGTCGCAACGGGTCCTGGCCGCCCTGGCCCAAGTCCCCGTCGAACAGCGTGAGGCAGTGGTGCTGCGACTGCACGGAGACATGACGTTCCGCCAGATCGCGGCGATGTACGGTGTGCCGATCGCCACGGTCCAAAGCCGTTACCGGTACGGCCTGGACAAGCTGCGGTCGATTATGAACGGGAAGGTGAGCCCATGAAATCCACTCGAGACATCGAGGCGATCGTCAGGGGCGTCAAGGCGACAGCTAATCCAACCAAAGACCAGGCCGTGCTGGGCGAACTGCTGGCGGCGCGAGCCGATCGGCGGTCCAGGGGCCTGGACCATAGGGAGAGGATCATGGCAGCGATACGAGGACTTACGAAGATGGTTGTGGCGGCGGCTGTGGTGGGTGCCGTTATCGTGGGGGTTCGCGCGATTCAGGGACCGCCGGACCTGGCCGGCGTGGCTTGGGGCAGCGTGTACGGCAACTTCACCAAGGTTGGCAAGGTGCATTTCATCAAGCTCGAGGTTACCGACGAGCAGATCAAGCCGTGCTTCCAGGGCTGGTCGCAGGAGGGCAAGACCGTCTACGTCGATCAGAAGACTCGGAAATATGACGACGGCCAGACCTCCCGGTCGTTCGATCTCAATGGCAACCCGACAGGGAGCCATCCTTCCCCGGCCACGATAGGGATGGACCTGTTCGCGCACCTCAGCCGCGGGTTCTTCAGCGAGAAGAACGAGCAATTCGCCAAGCAGAAGCCCGTCAGCGTCGGCGATGATTTCCTGCTCTACGAGTTTGCCCCGCCTGATGATGACAAGTCCTGGCTGGAGGGCGTGTCGGTGCTGGTGGGCAAGACGTCGCTGACGCCCATCCAGATAAAGCTCCGCGGCACCGGGACCGGCTTCCTCAACGGCGGCTGTCTGATGATCCTCTTCGACTATGACAGCCCCGCCAAGCCGGCGGAGTTCTTCCAGCCGCCCACCAAGGCCAAGGCCCCCGACGGCAAGGCCAAGCTGATCCTGGACGGCCAGGAGACCCGCGTGGACATCAAGGGCATCCCGGGCGTCCCGGCGGCGATGGTCCGGCTCCATGACAAGTTTGACGGCCCCGCCGAGCAGTTGCCGATCCTCGAACGCGAGGCCTACCAGTGGAAGAAGCAGCCGTTCTACCACCTGGACATCACGTTCGTGGGCGACCAGGGCCAGCGCAGCCGGACCTTGGAGGCCTGCCTGTGGGTCAACGAGGGCTGCAACGGCATGATCGGCGACTGGAAGGACGGGCCGGTGAAGGCGATCCGCTTCACGCCGATCATCAGGCCCACCAGCGACCCGAAGGTTTTCGACTTCGAGATCAGTTGCTGGATCCCGCCCGCGAAATAGCCCGTTAACGACCAGCCAACCAGGCATTGGACTTCCAGCGTGGCAGGGCCGGGCCGACCTTGCCACGCTGGGCCATTTTGGCTCTGAGATCCACGGGCGACAGTCCTGCCCTGCGGCGGGTTTGCCCCCAGTGGCCACCCTCAAAGGTTGGATCTGGAGGGTACGGCGGCGCGGTCCCCGGCCCGCCTCTCAATAGTGCACGCACACCAGGCACAGGCCGTCGGGTGGGGCGGTCGGGCCGGCATGGGCGCGGTCGCGGCTTTCGAGGATCAGGTCCACCTGCCCTGGCTGCCATCTGCCCCTGCCGATCTCAATCAACGTGCCCACCAGGTTGCGGACCATGTTGTAGAGGAAGCCATCCCCCTGCACCGTCACGTGGATCTCATCGTCCACGGCGGCCACGTCGCAACGGAAGATCGTCCGCACGGTGCTCTGGCGGTCGTCGGCCGAGCTGGCCAGGCCGCGGAAGTCGTGGCGCCCCAGCACGCGCCGGGCGGCCCGTTGCATCGGCTCGATCTCCAGCGGCCGCCAGTAATGGTAGACCAGGCCGGCCCGCTCCACCGGCCGCGTGGGCGCCACGCAGAGCCGATAGCGGTATGTCTTGCCCACCGCCGAACCGGCGGCATGGAAATCCTCCGGCGCTTCGGCGGCTGAACGGATGACGATGTCGGGGGGCAGGCGCGAGTTCATCGCGCGGCGCAGGCCTATCAGGGGCACGGCCAGGTTGGTGGTGTGGAAGTTGGCGACCTGCCCCTCGGCGTGCACGCCCGCGTCCGTCCGCCCCGCCCCGAAAACCGCCACCGGATGGCGCACCACGCGCACGGCCGCCTGCTCGACGCGCTGCTGAATCGTGTCGAATGGCGGCGCCTGTCGCTGCCAGCCGTGGTATCGCGCCCCGTTATAGGCGATGACCAGCTTGATGTTGCGTCGCGTTGTCAGATCCATTCCGCCAGACAAGATAAGCTGACACCCCCGCCAGAGACAACCTCAAGGGCAAATGATAGCGTCAAGTATTGTGTGTAAGTTCCGGGATGAGCTTCCAACGGATCAGTTGGCCCAAGACGGCTCGTTCGACGGTGGGATCGTCGTGGTGGCCGCCCATGGGTTTGAGGCGCGTCCGCAACGTGCGGATCAGTCGTTCCAGGGGGTTATGGGTACGTGCTCGTCTCCACTGCTCTTTGGGCAGGTCATAGAAGCTCAGGCCGTTGGTCAGGTCGATCATGAACTGCTGCACCGGCCAGGGGGCATAGGGGCGCCAGCGGTCGGCCCAGGCGAGGGCTTGTTCGTTGGCGGCCAGTCGCGACGGGCAGCGGAAGATGCAGGCGGCCTGCCGGTCGATGAGGGTCCCAAAAGCCTCTTGCCGATCCGCCCGGCCCGCGGGTACAGAAGATCCATCCAGGGGTACGGCTCTGCTTTCCCTGCGATGGCGGTGGAGAAGCAGTACGCGCCCGACTTCTTGCGCCACGTCACGGGGCTTCGCTTCGGCTCGCTACGCTCGCCTCCGCTGTGCCCCGTGGCGCGATCTCACCCGATGAACTTACACACACTTAACTACACGGCTGGCTCGTTCTGACTGTGACTGCTTATCAGTACACGGCTTGGCGCCTTGGGATACGGCCGTGCGTTCTCATTCTCAGTCGCTGTCGCATTGCCCATCATATTGCAGAGTTTGCTGTTTTTGCAGGATGCGCCTGCCCTGCGTTGGCCGTGTACAATTGGATGGAACCGCTGTGTGCGGACCCATACGCACAGTGGTGTAAGAGGGACGGCCTGCGGGCCTGGCTAGGCTGATTTGCCGCCAGCCGGCCGAGCCTTGATCTGCCGGGCTTCCCTTGCCTAGTATGCCGGGATGGCGAAAGCCGGCAGGCAGGCGACGTGCTACGGCGTTTGGACCACGGCCTGGGGGCCGATGGGCGCGGCCGTGGGGCCAGCGGGATTGGTCCGCGTGGTGCTGCCGCATTACAGCCTCAACGATCTGGCAGCCATGCTGGCCTGGGAGCACCCCGGCGCCGCCCGCGACGAAGCGCCCCTCGCCCCGTTGGTCGAGCTGAGCCGGCGGTACTTCAACGGCCAGGGGGCGGACTTCACCCACGTGAACTGCCGCCTGCCGGAGGAGCGGACGTTCGCAGGCAAGGTGCTGCGGGAATGCCGGAAGATTCCCTACGGCCAGTCGGCGAGCTATGGCGAGCTGGCCCGTCGCATCGGCCAGGAGGACGCCGCCCGAGCCGTGGCGACGGTGCTCTCGAAGAACGCCTTGCCCCTGGCGATCCCCTGCCACCGCGTGATCTATGCCGACGGCCGGCCGGGGGGCTTTTCGGCGGAGGGAGGACCGCCGCTTAAGCAGCGGATGCTGGAGCTGGAGAAGGCCTGAGCCGCACCGCCGCCCGTGGGCGCCAATAAACATCGGGCAGCCCTGGCGGGGCCGCCCGATGTTTATGGTTACAGACGTCGGGGCTTATGCCACGACCGTCAGTCTAGACGCCTGCGTCGTGCCAGTCCCACTAACATTCCCAGGCCCAGCAGCGCGGCGCTGGCCGGCTCGGGCGTGGGGATCTCCTTCAAGGTGAAGGTCGTGAACGGCCGCTCCAACTTCGGGTTCACGTCGATCCAGAGCTGTCCATCCTGCGCCCCATCACCTGGGAACCAGGTACCCCCATCGGCCACCACGCCGTCCCAGACATTCAGAACGGTGTCGCTATCCGCGAAGGCCGCCTGCTCGAACGGGCCGATGTACCAGCCGATCGGCCCGGGGCCGCCCGAGGCCGCCGTCTTGGCTGGAACGAAAACCGCGTCCTTCACATCTCCAGCCCCATCCAGCAGCTCGAAGTGGAAATCGGTCCAATCCACCCCGCTGCTGTTGGTGATGCCCTCATCCTCGATGACGATGAAGCTGACAGCCGATGCGGAGGTCTGCGTAAACGTGATTAAGATGGGCTTAAAGAGGTTGAACTCCGCGAATTTCTGGATGACCACGGCCTGGGAGTCTACGCTGTCCACCGCGATGTCCACGTAAGGATCCAGCCCGGATTCCCAGGAGGCCTGCCACCCGCTGGTCTCCCCGCTGATGGGGTCCACCAGCACTTTTACGCCGGCCGAGGCGGGCAACGCCATCGCGCCGAGGGAAATAGCCACTATCCACAGCGACAGGTTTCTCCTGATGTTTTTCCGCATCAGCCCGGCGAGCATTCCCAGGCCCAGCAGCGCGACAGTGGCCGGCTCGGGAATCCTGGTGTCGGGAACCAGAATCTTGTTCTGGTACGGCGTGTTGTTGGGCGGCACATAGCCTGGGTCCTTTGGATCCGACGGCGGATCGACAATCGTGAAGCCGTCGTTGAAGGCATACACGGGGATATGCCCGCTGGCGGGGTCCGTGCCGTCCTTGCTGTAGAAGTCCCCCCAGGTCGGCAGGCGGGTGGAGTCGAACTCGATCACCCAGTTGAACTCACCGCCGTCTGAGTCGAACTTGATCCCGAACATCGGGCTGGGCATGTCCGGGTTGCTGCTGCCCTGCGTCTCGGCGGAGTAGGTGTCAGGTGCCATTGGAGGGACGATGTCCTCGCAGGTGAAATCATCCGACACCTCGATGATCAGATGGCTGATCCCATGGCTATCGCTGGGGACGGTCCACTCGTACTTGTAGTGCACCAGCCCCGGCCCCTCAGGGACGGTGACGGTATAGGTGAACGCCGTCAGCGTGCTGTTCCAGCCGTCGGTGGCGTAGATGCCGCCGCCGCCTCCCGTCAGCTTGCCGTTGTAAACCGCCCCCTGCGCGGCAGCGGTAATGCACACGGCTGCCATTAGAACCGTTGTCAAAGCCTTCATTGTCGAGCCTCCTCTCACAGTGGCCCCATGGGTTGGGTCAACTGTCTATCGGACGAGCGATGAGCAGTGGTGCGAACGCACCGGAACAGCGAGCGAGCTGTCATCCTCCTCCTCTGCCTGCCGGCGCCTTAGGTCCCCTAGACCACGGCAGCCGACACGGCAACACGTTTATCTGATCAGAATGAGCGTTCTGATGAGCGCGAGCTACCGCAAGACATCACGTGCCGCAGAGATCCTTCTCTGGAGGGCGCCCCATCCACCTGGCGCCCAATGCATCTCTCCGTTTCGCACATTCTACCCCTCTATCCGGCGGTAGTCAACTGGATAAATAATGAATTTCCAGAAGTTACGTCTGTATCGCATGTACGGAATGTCCTATATTACATGGATTTACGGTTTTGGAGCGGCGGAGCATCCCCCCTGTCGCTTACCCCTTGCGGCCCGGATGGACCATTCGTTCGCGCCGGCGTGATAGCGCCAGTCCACCCAACCCCAACAGCATCAGGCCAGCGGGTTCGGGCACAGCCGCGCCCGGGGCGGGCAGACCTATCCACCCCCACTGGCTAGCCAGAACGCCCAGGTCGCCTGCGTCGACTCGACCGTCACCCGTGAAGTTCCCCTGGTCCCATGACAAGCCGCCGTGGCCCCAGTTGCCGGCCAGGATGCCCAGGTCCCCCACGTTCACGAAGTCGTCGTTGTCGGCGTCCCCGGCGTGCGGCGGAGGATAGGCCTCGCCCGTCTGGACGAAATAGGCCGCGGCATCCAGGGCCAGGCATTCGGGGCTTCCGCAGATCGACGCAAACGTCGGCCAGAGTTCCTGGCGCAGCGCGCCGTCGTAGGCCAGCAGATGGAGCCACTGGGCAGCCAGGCGGATGTTGCCGGTCGATATGCTCCCGGTGCCGTCAATGTTCCCCGTGAACGCCCCGCTGCGGTGGATGAACCGAAGCGTGCTGCACAGGCGGGCGATGTCGGTGCTGTCGAAGACGATGCCCGCCTCGTAGGCATCCACCATGAAGTGCACGTTGATGCCCGCGTGGGAAATGTCTTCGCCGCTGCCGCCTCGGTTGTAGCCCCAGTCATAGCGGTCGTCGACAAGGTACAGGCCCGCCTTCATGTCCTTGGCCAGCATGCAGGCCCGGTCGTAGAACCGCTGCTGGCCCGTCGCCCGCCAAAGGGCGATGAAAACCTCCCCGGCCGCATTCTGCATGTTGTACGGCAAACGCCCGCTGAAGTAGTTGTAATAGCCCCGCGTCGGGTGGACCGGAGTGCCGGTCCATCCCCAGTCGGCCGCCAGGACGGCCAGGTCGCCCACGTTCACCGTTCGATCGCTGTTGAAGTCGCCCTGTTGCCAACTCCGGCCGCTCTGGCCCCAGTTGGCGGCCACGATGCCCAGGTCCCCCACGTTCACGAAGCCATTGCCGTCGGCGTCACCCGCATGCGGAGGCGAATACGCCTGCATGTACTCGGACTCGAAGCTGTCCAGGGTCTGGATGCTGTCGTTGATGATGGCCTGGGCCCTGGTCTGGTAGGTCGGCCAGAGGTCCGGGCGGTTCTGGAGCTCCACGATCGCCGCCATGATCGGGTGCATCTCCATGCCCTGGTGGACAAGCCAGGCATAATTGGTGCCGTTGGTGTACAGCTTTGAAACCCAGGCCGGCATGATCCGCCCGCGCACGTTGTCGGCCAGAGGCGGGTTGACCCGGTCGGCGCGGGCGGCGTAGATCAACTCGGCGGAGTTGAGCAGGTAGAGGAAGTCGGACACGTAGCCCGTGGCAACGAACCGCGACAGCCGAGCGCGTCCGTTGTAGGCCTCCGACCAGGCCAGGTAGCCCGCCTCGTACTGCCTCGACCCGGGATCCAGGAATATGTGCTGAAACGCCGTCCAGTTGTAGGCAGCCGACATGTTGTTGTAGGCAGCCAGGGCCTGGGCGGTAATCTCGGCCTGTGACAACGCCCAGACCGGTTGGGCTGCCAGCAGGACCATTAGGCCCGCGGCCAGGTCCAGCACGCCCCGACAAGCCAGTCCCCTTGTCCCTCGCATGGGTTTTCGTCCTGCGCTAGTCCGTTGCGATCAGACCAAGGGCAATAACACAGCTCTATCATAGTCTATCTTACAGCACTTGGCAGCCTCATCAAGGCCGGCCTGACGCTGTAATTGCTCCCACCATCCCTTCATGCGGCGTTGGCGACACGATGGAACGTGGCCTGGTGGTCCGGATCGTCCGGTCGGCGGCCCCGGGCGCGTTGGATTCGTCGGGCCAGAGGCCGTGCATTGAGGTTTTCGCAGCGAGCGCAACGGGCGTCGTTGTCTGGGCCCCTGAACGCAGCTTTCCGGGTCGCTCGCGCGCCGCAGGGCCGATGCAAGGATCAATCAAGGGTTCGGGCCGAGCACCTGGGGCAAGCGGTTCTGCGTCGCCCGATAGGCAGTGGCGAGGATGCCATGCCTCACGGCGGCGACCGCCCGCTCCCGCCCGCGCCGGCTGGCTAGGCGGTTGCCGCGATACGGCACCCGCCTGTTCACGTTCCTGGATCATCCTGATGTGCCCTGCGAGAACAACCACGCGGAGCGAATGATCCGCCCTGCCATTGTCCTCCGCCAGAACAGCCAAGCCCACCGTTCCGACAAGAGGCCGCCACTCAGGCCATCCTGATGAACATCTTCCGCACCCTCAAGCTCCGGGCACAAGACCCTGTGGAAACCATCGCCGCTGCCCTTCGAACCCGCACCTCCGTCGGCCCCCCACCTTATGCTGCCCGTACAATTCATTTCAGATGGGTGAAATCTTGCGCTTAGTCCGCAACGTACGATCTGATAAATTGGCCGCATGCAAGAGGACTCTCTACAAGCTCCTCCGTTCGCGCGGCCGTTCCACGTGATGGTCAAGCCCGTCAGCGGCCGATGCAATCTCAACTGCCGCTACTGCTACTACCTGTCCAAGCCCGCCGAGCTATACCCGTCGGTGGAGGAGCCGATGATGAGCCCGGCCACACTGGAAGCCTTCACCTCCCAGTACCTCCAGGCGATGCCGCGGCGGTGCGAGTTCGCCTGGCAGGGCGGCGAGCCGCTGCTGGCGGGGATTGAATTCTTCCGGGCGGCCCTGAACTTCCAGCGCGGCCACCGCCTGGACGGCCAGTCGATCTCCAACGCCCTCCAGACCAACGGCACGCTCCTGGACGACGCCTGGTGCGACCTGCTGGCCGAGCATAAGTTCCTGGTGGGCATCAGCCTGGACGGCCCGCCCGCCTGGCATGACCGCTTCCGCACCGACGGCGCCGGCCGCGGCAGCTTCCACCGGGCCTGGGGGGGCCTGGAGCGACTGGCCCGCCGCGGCGTGGAGTTCAACGTCCTGGCGACGCTCAACCGCGCCAACGCCCCCCACGGCGGCGACCTGTACCGCTATTTTGTCAATCGCGGCGCGCGATACCTCCAGTTCATCCCGGTGCTGGAGCGCCAGGCCGACGGAACGATAGCGGACTTCTCCATCACGGCCCAGCAGTATGAACGGTTCCTGCTGGAGGTTTTCGAGCAGTGGATCAGCCGCGACGTCGGCAGCGTGTCGGAGCGGTTCATCGACAGCGTGCTGCACACGCTGATGTTCGGCCGCTCGGCCATGTGCTGCTTCGACCGCGTCTGCGCCAATGCGTACGTGCTGGAGTTCAATGGCGACCTGTACGCCTGCGACCACTTCGTCTACGAGCCGTGGCGGCTGGGCAACATCCACGACCGCCCGCTGGCGGACATTCTGGCGGGCAATCCGCGCCTGGGGCAGTTTGAGGGCCTCAAGGCGGACCTGCCGCGCCACTGCCGCGACTGTCCGCACCTGGAGTTCTGCAACGCGGGTTGCCCCAAGCACCACGTGCCCATCGGCGCCGACCCGCGGCGGCGCAACTACTTCTGCCGGGCGTACCGAGGCTTTTTCGACCGCGCGCTACCGGCCCTGCGCCGATTGTCGCCCTGCCTGCAATCGGGATCTGTGCCCGGGCCGGCCCAGATGTCGCAGATCATCGCCTCCGCGGGCCTACGCCGGGTTTCTCCCCTCGCGGATATGACCATGCCCCAAGCTGGAGCCCCGTCGCGCGGCGGCGTGTCTGTGCCGCGTCGCCCAAAAACGCCCGGGCGCAACGACCCCTGCCCCTGCGGCTCAGGGCGAAAGCACAAGAACTGCTGCGGGCGGGGTTGACTCGGCGCCGCCCAGGTGCCAAACAGCCCGGCGCCGGGTATCATCCCGGCATTCATGGCCAGAGAGCCTTCGATCATCATGGCCGCGCTGGGGCGCTGGGCCTTGTTGGGCGTGAGCCTCTACGCGATGGGCGTGCTGTGCCGGCCGGGGTACTGGGCCTGGGGCCTGGCGGCAACGGGCTTGGCGGCCGTGTGGGTGCTGTGGACGCTTCGGGGGCAGTTGGCGCGCGACAGGTCTGTCCCGGGCCATCCGGTGCATCTGGCGCTGCTGGCGCCGCTGGCGGTGGCGGTGGCGCACATCAGCGGCGCCCTTGACCGCGGGCCGGTGGACAGCGGCTGGGCGACTGCCGGGGCGCTGAGCGTGAGCCTTGTCTTCCAAGGCATGTTGCTGGGCCTGGCGGTGATGCTGCCGCAATCGCTGCTGTCGGCCTGGGCCGGCCGATGGTGGCTGGCGGGGCTGGCGGGAGCGGCGATGGTCGCGGGGGCGGTCAACGAATGGATGCAGGCGGATGGACAGCCGCCGGAGGCGGCACTGAGGGTGCTGATGCTGGCTGGATCGGCTGTTCTGGCGTCTGGGGCCGCGAGCCTGCTGGCGTCCGAGGGATGCCTGTGCTTCGCGGCGGGCGCTGTGATGCTGATGGCGGCCACCGCGACGGCGGGCGGAGCGTTGGCCCTTGACCTAGGTGGAGCCGCGCCGCTGGCTTTCTCGGTCGGCGTGGCCACCCTGGCGGCGGTGTGGCGCAGGCTCCAAAGATGGTCCGTCGCCGGGGCGGTGCTGATGGTAGCGGGGCTTGTGCTCGCGCGGCCATGGGCGATGCCGGCGGGTCGGATGCCTTGGCTGCGCGCTGGCCTGCTGGGCTGGGGAGATTGGGCGTTCCCGCTGGTATCCGGCAGCGACCCCGGCTGGGGCATCCTGCTGGCGATGACCGGCTATGTGGGCCTGGTCGGGGCAGCCGCTGGTCTGCTGACGACATTGGGACTGTTAGCGCGACGGTGGGGCGAGGCGGGCAGCGGATCGCATCCGGTCGGCGCCGCCTGCTGGCTGGCCGGGGCGATGCTGGCGACGTGGGCGATGCTGTCGCCGGGCGGGCTGGGGATCCCGGCGTGCACCGTGGCCGTCGGGCTGTTGTGGGGGTTGGCCCCAGCTATGGCAGGGGCGGCGTTTCGGCCCCGATCGGGTTGGATCCTTCTGGGCGTGCTGGCGGCGATGGTGGGCCTGCTGGGTCTGATCCGGCAGGATGGGCTGATAGGCTGGATATCGTTGGCAATGGGTGGCCGGGACGTGGCCCTTCACGTGCTGGCGGGGGGTATGCTGACGCTGACCCTGTGCTGGCTGACGGGCGGCCAACGTCTGCGGCGGGGGCTGGCGGCGGCTGTCCTGGTAGCGATGGGCGGGGGCCTGGCTGAACTGCTCCAGGGACTGCTGTCGCAGAGGGGATCCGAGATGCAGGATTGGCGGATGCACGCCTGGGGCTGCCTGGGGGCGGCTCTGCTTTACGTGCTCACCTGGCTGTGGGGATGGGGCTGCCGCCGCGAAAGCCCAATCGCTGCCGCCTAATTGTATTGACAATTCAGATTGACACACGATGTATTGGCATGGCGAAGGAGAACAAGGATGAAGCTCCATGCCAAGGCCGCGTTGACCGTGCAGCAGCGGCAGGAAGTCCGCAGGCTGCACCG
>Ga0315289_10001641_pt1 | contig 34832 bp, 29 predicted proteins | sample YL17G11_40_MG_FD_203452 | JGI IMG/M metagenome (GOLD analysis project Ga0315289, IMG submission 203452) | Sediment microbial communities from Yellowstone Lake, YNP, Wyoming, USA - YL17G11_40 | ecosystem: Environmental > Aquatic > Freshwater > Lake > Sediment | place: USA: Wyoming | collected...
TTCTTGCCCCTCGGCAAGATCGCAGTCACTCCGGTTCGAACAGGGCCAATCCCGACCTTCAATTCTCCCTCGCCCGAGATAATCGTCGAGTGGCCCACCTCGATGCCTTTTACATCTGTTATCGCATTCAACGGCCCCGGGGTTCCTTGAAAGGGAATTCCCAGCTGGCGGGCTCGTGGCTTGCTTTGAGCAGAAGCCGCCGGCGGGAGAACGAGCCAAATCCCAAGCACGAGAATGGCCAGGCCGAAGCAACATTTTTTCATAGAACCTCCTTCATAGACAAAACTCATAGAGGAAATGACATCGAAGCAATTGGCTCCGTCATTTGCCCGGATTTTCCGTGTCATCCCACAATGGAAAAGCATAACGCTTGCGCAGCACAGCAGTCAAACTGACTCAGAGCGAGGAGAGCAAAGATGAGAATTTACGTTTTCTGCGGCATGGCGAATTCCCCCTCCGGTCGATGAATCTCCCCTCCTAACCATGCCGGAACTATATCGTCGGCGGGCGGAGCTGTCAATCGCGGCAATAAGCGGCGGAAGAGCATATTGGGGTAAAAAACCCTCTCGCACCGGCCAAAAGACGATAGACTTTCCCTTCCGGTGAAAATGGAGCTTGTGCTCAACTTGACAAATCTTCTTGTCAATAATTATAATCTCCATGGGGGGAAAGCCAAAAAAACCAAATGTGAAACAAGAAGCAAAGAAATGGTCGAAACATGCATAAAAATGAACTTATCGGGAAAATCCTCGCTTTCCTCGACACGTACCTGGGTCCTGTGAGGTAGTAACTAAAAGGAGATTGGATATGAAATGTTTTCAAGCCGGCTTGAAGACGAATTTTAGAAGGGGGACGGTAAATATGTTTTCTAAAAAAGCTTGTGAGAAATTCTTTGCGGTTATTCTTGTTTTGCTGCTGGCCTGCCCGATATTAGCCCAGTATATAGACCTCGGCAAATTTAAGGGAGTAGAAATTCCCTTCAAGCTAAAATTCGGCGATACCGTGTTGGAGAAAGGCACATATGATCTTGAAGCGTTGAAAAATAGATCAACGCCGATGTGTTATCTCAGAATTAAAAAAGACAAGAAAATACTTTGTTTAATAGAGGGCGAGCGGTTGGATTATGAGAGCTCCGGTTCGGGGAAAATACGAGATCCAAGTATCCCTGACAAGTTAACATTGAAAATGAAAAAAGATCCTAAGGAAAAAATTTTCTATTTTATCGTTGAAACAGGCAAGAGTGCCCGTTTCGCCTTTCTCAAACTGAAATTCAAGATGGATTATGAAGATTAATTTCTGATTTGACCCCCGGGTAACTCTCTTGCGCTGGTCCATTAAAAATGGACTCCTGCTCCCCTAATACCTAAAAGACCAAAAATATTCATCGCCATCCTCGGCAGCATTTTCCCCTTTGCCAATTCGATGACCAGCGACTTCGGAATAATGAGGGGCCAGGCGATTATTGATCCGATAGCCGGCTCCCATTCTGCAGCCATCCGGTATAGAGATCTTATGGGAGCTGCAATATGATATTCGGCAGGGAGCCCTGCCGCGAAGATTAAGGCTATGATACATAATATAAGGATCAGAAATTTCATTCGTACCTCTTCCCTCCAGGGCATGCCGAAGTGTATCGCCGGGCACGCGGCGCTGTCAATCGCCGCAATATGCCGCAATAAGCGGCGGCGGAAGAGGATGTTGGGGCGCAGCCCTCAGTTCAAAGTTGCCGTATAGGACGTCCATTCCCGAGGCACCTGGACCGGGAACCTCCCCAGGTTCTTCCCGTTCAAGAAGACATCGATGTACTGATCCGGGAGCTGGGCGACCTTGAACCGGACCGAAGCGGCCATGGCCGGGAGGTCGAGATGAAGTGTCGCATATTTAAGCTGATCGCCAGCCCAGCAGAAGTTGTCCGCTCCGTCCCAGCCCGTCTCATCAAAGAAGAATCCAATCCCCATCGAGGACCGGGCAGCTGAGGTGCCGATGTCGACCTTGAGGAGGACGTGTCCGGCGGCGTCCAGAATCTCAACCTTGTCGAATGCGGCGGCCAAGAGCCGGTTGTCTGACCCGGGAGGGTTCCAGACTCGCTTGAACGCGAACTTGACCGTGTCCTTGGGCAGGGGAACCGGCGTGAAACTGGCAAGCTCGCTCTTGACGACATTGAGGTACCTGAGGCCGAATTCCTTAGCGGGCTCGATGTTCGTGCCCTCGTTCCATTCGCTCCAGGAGGTCAGAAGGAACATGCGCAGGCTGGGATCGATCGCCCCCCTGGCTTTCTGGACGAAGGTTTTGAATCCCGAAACGCTCCGGGCCACGACCGGAGTCGTCAGCTTTCCCAGCTTGTCGTAACACCAAGGGGCGCCGGCCGCGTTGAACCCGGCGAAACCCGCCGGGACGAACTTGACACCGAGGTCAGCGCATACGAGCCGGGCGCCCTTGTACTGGCTGACGACGTCGTCAATGGTCTCCTCAATCTTATAGTTCCGGATAGGCGTTTCTCCCTTCAACATCATGTAGGGCATGACGGCGTCGAGAGCGGACGTGCGGACGAGGCCGGGCGGGGATCCATAATACATCTCCTCTCCGATGATGTAGGGGTCACTTCCGCAAACCGACTTGACGGCCCTGCGGAGCTTGGCCATGGCCGCCTTGAAGTTCCCTTTCGTGTTCCTGATGGCCCACAGATAGGTCACGGGCCGGCCGTCGATTTTGAGCTGATTAGGCTGGGTGAAATATGTCCGGGCGACGTATTTATAATCCGAAACGAGCTTGTTGACGCGTTCTGGGTCGTCGAGGTTGATGACGGGAGCGGTCGGCTCGCCGTCTTTCCGGAGAGCCTGGCTGAAGGAATAGACGAAGAAGAATTTGATCTTCTTGAAGTCGGGATTATCGAGGAAGCGCTGGACAACGTCATCGTAACTTGCCGGGAACCCTCCTCCGGCAAGGCCGCACCATTCAATCATGAACGCGTCGATGCCGTAGGCGGTCGCCCACGTGATGTGCTTGGAAAGCGTCTTTGGCCATCGGTTGTCATAATAGCCGAGCAAAGGGGTGTAAGCCGTCCGGACCTTCTTGCTCCCGACCCATTGGACCCAGCCTTCCCCCGTGCCTTTGTACCAAGGGTAGTAGGCGGCCGCGACGATGACGTCCTTGGCGGGTACAGCCTCCTCCTGTGGCGGAACGGAGGACCAACCGGACGTCGCGAACCCCGCCCACATGAGCCCGATAACAAGAGGTGTGGGTTTGATTCTTATCATACCTCCACCTTCCTTCGGTCATTGTACAAGGACCGCAGGGCTGAATCAACGCCGAGCGGGACGTAATGCCGCATCTCAGTTGTCGCACTTTGCCACATCTAAGCGGCCGCATCGCTGATTATGGCTCCGTCTTCGGACAAGTCAGCACACCCTTCCCCGGGGGTACACGAAGCGATAGGAGTTTCTTGGCGCGGTCGTCGCCCAAGGCCTGGAAGGCATGACGTCCGGGCTCAGACGAAAGGACGCTCGTCCAGCGTCAATTGGGCGTGCGCCAGGTTCAATAATCCCTGGACGGGCACGCCGTACGGGCAGGACGATTCGCAGAGGCCCGGGCAATCCCGGCAGAGATCGGCCTTGGCCGTACGTAGCCCGGCATATTTCTCCATGGCGAATTTTTCACTGCCCTGGGTTACGAAATAATGGCTGTAGCGCATGATCGTATTGACGGGCACGGCATGCGGACAGCTGGACTCGCAGATTCCGCAGGCATGCCGGCAATAGAGCCGGCCGCATTCGCTTTCGTAGGCCGAAAGAAGACTCTTTTCCGCGGGCCGGAGGGCCGTTCCGGAGAGCGCCAGGCCGTCGCGGACGTCGTCGAACGTATTGAAGGCCAGGTTCAGCGTATGGACGCGGGGATCGCCCAGGACGAACTTGAGGGCGGCGGCCTTGATCTCGGCCGGTGTTTTCAGGCCGTTTTTCTGAAGGAATGATTCCGCTTTCTTGACCGTCTCCTCCATCTCGGCCAACGAGCTCGTCATCCTCTCATCGAGGGGCTGGCCGTCTTTTCTCATCTGCTCGGCGCGCTGTTTCATATCGAAATAACGGCCCAGGGGATTGGACTTCATGATCGTCGTAGCCACGTTCTTCGCGGCCGCGGCTTCGAGGATCCTCTCCCCGGCTTCTTTCTGCAGGAAGTTGTGGACGAAAAGCACAAGGTCGAAACGGCCGTCGTCGATCGCGGCCAGGATAACCTGCTCCATGGTTTCCCGCCGGCCGGATTTCTTCCAACAATCCCAAAGACAATGTCATCAGGCTTCATAGATTCGAGCGTCTTCCGGATCGTCCCTCTTCCCTTTAGGGCAAATCTGCGATAAGTTATATTGCGGCAAAGCGTACGGATGGGCATGAAGGAAAAAACGAGAAAGAAACCGGATAGAGTTGGCTTGGTGGTTTTGTCTTCGCTCTGGCTAATCTCGTGCGCGGTGCCCGTCAATCATGGTTCGCAACTCACCGCCGATGAAGATTCGTCTATCTCAACCCATGGGCATTATCCTCAACAAGTCTTGCTGAAGCTCCCGCGCGGTTATGATGCGAAAAAGAAATATCCTCTTCTCGTCGCTCTCCACGGGAACGGCGGCAGTGCCGAAGGGCTTTCCCCCGCCTTCAACGGCTTTCGGGATAAGCAGATCTTGATTGCTTTGCCCCAGGGCGGCTATCCGAAGGCCAATGGAAGTTATTCATGGTTCTATGAGACTTCGGACAGAAGCGCTTGGGAGGCGGAGGACAGAATCAGCGTTTCCCGGGTCGTTGAAGCGATCTCGGAAATCGCAGCATCATATCCCATCGAGAAGGTGTACCTGTTCGGCTTCTCTCAGGGAGTTTCTCTTGCTTACATGGTCGGGTTGCTTCATCCTTCTCTTGCGGCCGGGGTGGCCGCCATTTCCGGGATCATGCCGGAAATCGATAAGGAGGGCTCGATTCTCCATGCGGCGGATATTTTGAAAGCAAAAAACGTGAGGATATTTATCGCCCGCGGAACAAGCGATGGACTCCTCGAGCGACGGCATTTGACTTCTCAAAATGAATATTTCATCGACAAGGGGTTCGCCGTGACCCTTTGTGAATTTCAAGGAGGGCACACTCTTACGAGCGAGCTCATGGGCCGGGTGCTGGAATGGATAAGAAAGTAGTCCACAACCGGGCCAAAGGATCTCCTCTTCTGGGACTCATTTTCATCGTCGTTGTTCTGAGCGTCTTTTCAGGGCCGGCTCTCAAGAGCGCGCTCTTCGCTGAAGAGCCGCAGCCTGACTCGCGCCGGGCGAATGTCATTATCCCCAATATCGACGACGACGACGGCGACGGGCTTCCCGACGCCGACGCCGAGGTCTTGAGCGGGACCCTGGAAGATGACCTGCTCAGGATCGTTCTCACGCCCCCCTCCGCTCTCCCCAACGACGCTATGCTTAGGGTCGAAGTCGAAAAGCCGTGGACTTCTGTATCCCGGGTGCTCCTGCGCGATCCCTCGAACGACGTCTTCCGACCCCTCAAGGGCCCGGCGGGGGTGGGCCGGGATGAGGCGGCGCGGAAAGGAATCACGATCGGTGTCGAAACGAGCGATTTCGCCGATGAGGGGCGCCCGCCGGCTCTCGACCTCAAGATCCGTTTCGAGACGAAGGACGGACGGCTCTTCTCCGAGGAGACCGTTCGATGCACGGTGGCCCCGTTCATGATGTCCTGCGGCCTCGACCCCGTCGCGGACGTTCACGTGGTCAGGACAAAGCTCACGGAGCGCTTCGTCGCCGACCTCGAGCCGCTGGTCAGAGCAACGGGCGCCGGGCTGAGGGCTTTCTCCGACCCGGCCGTTCCGGAGCATGATATCTGGATCCAGGACGCGACGGAGATCGGCTACGCTGCGGACGGGGAGCACGTGATGTCCGTCGCCCTTCACGGCAATCGCGGCCGAAAGCTCGACGACCTGCTGGCCAAGGCCCTCCTCGGCAAGGACGGCGGGGTTGTCCGCAAGGGTGGTGATCGCGGCCGGACGGCAGAGTGGATCGACTGGTTCGGGAACCTGGAAGTAAGCCCTCCGGTCAGGGTTGGAGACCGGGAATATCCGAACGGCCGCATCTACGCGGGCACCCAGGGGGTCCGGGCTATGCATCCCGATGTCATCCGGTTCCTTGAGGCACAGGGAGTGCAGGCCCCAGTTCTGTGGCTGGATACGTCCTGGCTCGTTATAGGGCACGTCGACGAGATGGTCTCGTGGGTTCCATCCAGGGTGGGCAACTCCTATCGCATGCTCGTCCCGTCGCCGCGCCTCGCCATCGAGATTCTCGCGAAGGCCGAGAAGAATGCCCCCGGCGGGATTCTCAACCGGGGGACGAAGCGCGACGAGGACGCACCGGGCGAAAACGAACGGCCGGTGGCCGAAGCGCTAAACGACCAGACCTTGAGGTCCGTTCAGGAATTCGCGCAGAAGAAAATCGACGGGGTCCGCCGGGCCCTGACGGAAGGGCTGGGGATCGCCGAGGCCGATATCATCGAGATCCCGGTCCTTTTCAATGAGTCCTCGGACAGGTTCGCCGGACGCTGCGACGCCTGGACGCCCAACATGGTGAATTCCCTGCTCGTCGACGACACCTTCATCGTCCCCGACCCGCACGGTCCGCTCGTCGACGGCAAGGACGTCCTCCTCGAGGCCGTCAAGGACCGGCTCGAGCCCATCGGTTGCAAGGTTGTGGCGGTCGACAACTTCTATCCCTACCACAGGTGGGGAGGCGAGGTGCACTGCGGGACAAACGCCACGCGGAAGCCGCCGCGGCCGCCCGCCTGACCTCGGATAAGAAAACTCTTATCGTTATTCCGGAAGCAGGCCGTTCCTATTCGTACTTCAGGCTTTCGGCCGGGTTGGCCAGAGCCGCCTTAATGACCTGAGAGCTAACGGTCAGCACGGCGATCCCCAGGGCGGCCAGGCCGCTCGCGAGAAAGATGCCCGCAGATAACCGCGCCCTGAAGGCGAAACCTTGGAGCCAGCGGCTCATGATCCAGTAACCGACGGGCCAGGCGATGAAGGTGGCCACGATCACCCATTTGACGAACTGCCTCGTCAAAAGCCAGACCACACTCGAGATGTCCGCTCCCAGGACCTTGCGCACGCCGATCTCCCTCGTCCTCTGCTCGGTCACGAACGCGGCCAGGCCGAACAGCCCGAGGCAGGACACGAATATGGCCAGGAAAGAGAACAGAGAGATGATCTTCCCGGCCCGGATGTCGTTCTGGTAGAGGCTGTTGACGCGCTCGTCGAGGAAGGTGAACTCGAAGGGCAGCCCGGGGGAGAATGAATCCCAGGTTCTCCGGAGTCCGGAAAGAACATCGGCGGCCTTGCCAGGTCCCGCCTTGACGAGAAGGTAGGGCCTGCGGGTCGAGCCTATGGCCTCCGGCAGGAGGTACCCCATGGGCCGGACGTCCCTGTGGAGGGACTCGAAGTGGACGTTATCCATGATCCCGATGATGGTGTAAGCCTTTCTCGTGTACCAGATCTGGACCTTTTTCCCGACGGGGTCGGGCACGCCGAAATACTCCGCCGCTTTCTTGTTGATGACCATGGCGTCGACGTCGGACGGAAAATCCCGGGATAGGAACCGCCCCTCGGTCATGTGGATGTTTAGGACCTGGGCGAAATCCTGATCGCAGGTCAGGAAGTTCATGTTCAGCGGCCGGCTGCGGTCTACGCCCTCCACCCCGATCCCCCAGTTGGAGGTGCCCAGGCCGGGGACTGACCGAACGGATGATACGCCGAGGACCCGCGGGTCCTGCTTCAACCGCTCCCTGTAAGCCTCCAGCCGCGAGCCAAGGATTTCGGCGTTGTGGACGACGACAACGTGCTCCTTGTCGAAACCGAGCCGCCTGTTCTTGATGAATTCGAGCTGACGGCCGATCGCGAGCGATCCGATGATGAGGAGAACGGACATGGCGAACTGGAAGACGACGAGGCCGTGGCGGAGAAGGAGCGACCTCCGCCCTTTTCCGGCCAGCGGCGACCCCTTCAGCACGTCCGTGTGCTTGAAGGACGTCAGGAAGAAGGCGGGATAAAGGCCGGCCAAAAAGCCTACCCCCAGGGCCAGGCCGGCGAGCCCCGGGATGACCGGCGGGTCGCCGAAATAGGCGAGTCCCAGTGCCCTCCCTGTCAAGCTGCGGTAGAAGGGTAGAGCCGCCTGGATGAGCCCGACGGCGAAAACGAGGGCGAGAAGGCCGAGGAGCATCGATTCGCCCAGGAACTGGCCGATGAGCTGGCGCTTGTAGGAGCCGACGATCTTGCGGATGCCAACCTCCCGGGCCCGCCTGGCCGAACGGGCGGTGGCCAGGTTGACGAAGTTGATGCCGGCGATGAGGAGGACGAGGACAGCGATGATCGAGAACAGGTTGACATAGGCGGCGCTTCCGTTAGGCTGGTTCCCTGTGGTTAGGTCGGCATGAAGGTGGATCCGCGTGACGGGCTCGAGGGTCCAGATCCAGGGGATATGGGCTCGGCCTCCTTCACAATAGAGCTTTTCGAGCTCGACGAGTTTCTCTTCCATGAGACCCTCGGTCACGCCCTTGCGAAGCAAGAGATAGGTCGTGAAGTTGTTCGACGTCCAGCCCGGCTCGTCGCCCTTGAAGAAGGTCTTCATGGAGACCAGCATCTCGAACCGGAAATGGGAGTTACGGGGGACGTCGCGGGCGACTCCTGTGACCTTACAAAGCTTCTGCTCGCCCCAGGATTGGATCTCGAGCGCCCGGCCCAAGGGGTCTTCATTCCCGAATATCTTGGCCGCCAGGGCTTGGGAGAGGATAATGGAGTCGGGATCCTTCAGGGCGGTCGCGGTGTCGCCCTTCAGGAGGGGGAAGGTGAAGACGTCAAAAAAATCCGGCTCGGCGGTGAAAACCTCCGTTTCCTTGAAGCCGATGTCCTTGTATCTAAGAAACACGTCCCCAATGGGACCGCAGAGCTGGGCCACGGACTCCGCTTGCGGGTACTTGTCTCGGATCGTCCTGGCCAGGACAGAGGGCGTTCCGAGCTGATGGATTCTCGAGTCTCCCTTGTTTGACCAATCGGCCGTTATCCGGTAGATCCGGTCCGCGTTCGCGTGAAACCGGTCGTAGCTCGTTTCGTCACGGACGTAGAGGAAGATCAGGACGCTCGCGGCAATGCCTACGGCGAGGCCGAGGACGTTGATGAGCGAGTAGACCTTGTATTTGAACAGACTCCTGATAGCGATCTTTAGATAATTTTTTATCATCATTCCTCCGCCGGCTCGTGGGAATACATGAGGATAGACGTTTCGAGGGGACGGAAGGTTGCACGATTCGCGGAGAGAGCGGTGCGCGCGGGCATTTCGGAGAGGGACCGCAGGCAATTGCGGACCGGCTTCCCGTCCACGAACCGCCACATGTAGCGGTCGAATGTTCCAAACTCCCTCTGGATCTCTAGGAAGCGGCGGGCATTGTGGACGGCGGCCAGGATTTTCTGCCTGTTCCGAATGATACCGGCGTCGGCCATGAGCCGGCGGATATCCCGTTCCGCGAAGCGGGACACTGCGACCGGATCGAAGCCCCGGAAGGCCTTCCGGAAGTTTTCCCGCTTGTCCAGGACCGCCTTCCAGCTCAGCCCCGCCTGCATCCCCTCGAGGATCAGAAACTCGAAAATTTTACCTTAGATAGCTCGGAGAAGGAAAGCATCGCGGATTTTTGCGCCGGATTCCAGAGAATCCAGGGACTTGGTGCAACTTTTTTCGAGTCGGCATCGTATTACCTATTAAATATAACTGAAATTCAGTATTAACGGCAGAGGCATGACATGAAAGAGCTAACCAGGATCGAGGAAATCCTCCTGGTGACGATCTGGCGCCTGAAAGAACATGCTTATGGGGTGAAAATCCGCCAGCATGTCTCCAGGGTCCTGGGAAAAGAGTTTAGCTACGGAAACCTTTACAGCGCCCTGCATCAGCTCGCGGCGAAAAAATATGTCCTCAAAACCCTGGGGGAATCCGCCCCATCCCGGAGAGGCCGCCGGAGGATCTACTACACGGTCGCCCCAGCCGGGCTCGAAGCTCTTGAAGACTCCCGGGAATTGAACGACAAGCTCTGGATGGGGATACCCCGCCTCGCCTTTGATTTTGACAGGGACAAAAGCTCATGAAATCCGCCCCACCCCCTCCCCCAAAAATCGCCGCCTGGCTTTTGAAGCTGGCCGTCCGCGGCGAGGACGGGTTCGCCGTTCTGGGGGATTTCGACGAGGAATACGCCGAGCTGAGGGCGGCCCGCGGCGGCCTCCGGGCCCGGCTCTGGTACTGGCGCCACGGTCTGCGGTCCGTTCCTCGGCTGGTCTGCGATTACGTCTATTGGAGAGTCATCATGTTCAAAAACTACCTGAAAATTGCCCTGCGGAACATCCGGAAACAGAAGGGCTACGCCTTCATCAACATCGCCGGATGGGCCGTGGGGATGACCGTCTGCACCCTGATCATGCTCTGGGTTCAGAACGAGCTGAGCTACGACCGTTTCCATCAAAATGCCGACCGCATCTACCGGCTGACCTTGGAGGCCCATATCGGCGCGCCCCAATCCGCGCCGGTGGCGCCGACCCCGGCCGGCCCCGCCATGGCCCGCGTTTACCCCGAAATCCTGAAGGCCGCCCGGATGGAGCGGCCCCGCCGCTCCCTCATCGTCTTCGGGGACAAAGAATTCTATGAGGAGGGCATCGGGACCGTGGAAAATTCCTTCTTCGAGATCTTCAGCTTCCCTCTCCTGGCCGGGGATCCGAAGACGGCCCTGACCCGGCCCTACACGGCCGTCATCGCGGAGACGACGGCCAAGAAGATATTCGGGACGGAATCGCCCCTTGGGAAATTCCTGAAACTTGGGGACGGAAAGGACTACGCCGTGACGGGCGTCTTCAAGGACGTCCCCGGAAACTCCCATATCAACTTCAACCTCTTGAGGTCGTTCGAGACCCTCGTCGCCGAGAACAGGGCGGCCACGGAAAACTGGTTTTCGATCTCCACCTACACCTATCTTCTTCTGGACGAAAAAGCAGATCCCCGGGCGCTCGAAGCGAAATTCCCGCACTTCGTCGATAAAAACATGGGACCGACCCTGAAGGCCATCGGCGGCACGATGACCCTCAGGCTTCAGCCCCTCACACGTATCCACCTCTATTCGGACTTCGCCCTCGACATCGCGCCTCAAGGCGACATCGCCTCGGTCCTTCTCTTCTCGGGGATCGCCCTGCTCGTCCTCCTCGTCGCCTCCATCAATTTCATCAACCTGTCCACGGCCCGCTCAGCAACCCGGGCCAAGGAGGTCGGCCTGCGCAAGACGCTGGGCGCCGTCCGGGGCCGCCTGGTCGGGCAGTTCCTGGGGGAATCCCTCATCTACAGCCTCCTGGCCATGATCCTGGCCTTTCTTCTACATTTTCCCGGGCTCCGTCTATTCGGCCGGGTCATCGGCCGGACGATGGACAAGAACGTCTTCCAGGTTCCCTGGATGGCGCCCGCCCTTCTGGGGTTGGCCCTTTTTGTCGGGCTGGCGGCCGGCGGATACCCCGCCTTCATCCTCTCCTCCTTCCATCCCGTCCGCGTCCTCAAGGGACAGTTGAGGGCCGGCGGCGGCGTCTGGTTCCGCCGGATCCTCGTCGTCGCCCAATTCACCGTTTCCGTGCTCTTAATCGTCAGCACTCTGATCATCTCCCGGCAGATCACCTACGTAAAAAACAAAAACTTGGGGTTCGACAAAGCACATGTCCTCGTCGTTCCCAGGATAAGCGCCGCCCTTAGACGGTCCTATGCCTCCGTCCGGAGCGAGTTGAAAAGCATCCCGGGAGTCCAGGAGGTCGGGGCCTCTTCGATGGTCCCCGGCCGCGGCATCTCCCGCTCGATCTTCTTTCCCGAGGGGTTCAGCGAGGAACAACCCCAGACCATGGACGTCCTTTCCATCGAACCCGGTTTCCTTCCCGCTCTGGGGATCCAGATCGCCGCCGGCCGAAATTTTTCCGAGACCATGGAATCGGACCGAACCCAGTCCATCATCATCAACGAGACGGCAGCCCGCCTTTTCGGCTGGAGCGATCCCATCGGCAAGAGGTTCGTCATCCGCCCGGATCCCGAAGAATCAGGGCAGACGACCTACTTTACGGTCATCGGGATGATCCGTGATTACCACACAATTTCCCTTCATCAGAAAATCGAGCCCCAGCTTATCCAGTACGACCCGGACAGCGTGAGCGCGATTTCCATCAAACTGGCCCCGAACAGCTTGCCCCGGGTTTTAGACCTCCTCAAGCAGGCCTGGAAAAAGCTGGAACCGCTGGGTTCTCTGGACTATGTCTTCCTGGACGAGGTTTTCGACAGACAGTACAGGGCCGACGAGAGGATGAAGGCCATCACCCTGCATTTCGGCGTGCTGGCCGTTCTGATCGGCTGCCTCGGGCTGTTTGGCATGTCTTCCTTCACCGTCGAGCGGCGGACCAAGGAAATCGGGATACGCAAGGTCCTCGGCTCGTCCGTGGCCGGGATCGTCCGTTTGCTGTCCAAGGAAACCGTCCTCCTCATCGCCGTGTCCAACGCCGTGGCCTGGCCGGCCGCCTATTTCCTGATGAACATCTGGCTCAGGCAGTTCGCCTACAGGACGACGATCACGTTCTGGGTTTTCGCGGCGGCCGCGCTCCTCTCCGGCCTGACGGGCTTCCTGACGGTGAGCTACCAATCCATCCGGGCGGCCCTGGGCAAGCCCGCCGATGCCCTGCGGTACGAATAGGCCCCATCGCCGCGGGTACGGAGCGGTCCTTCAGAATTCATCCTCGGCTTGGAACGATCTTAATCCCCTCGACAAACGCCCGATTCGGCGTTTCAGGGAACCTGGCCGGCCGAAATTTCGTAAATTCAAGTGAATAAACTATGAGGAGAGTTTCATGTTCCTGGTCTCCCTGAAAATCGCCATAAGGAATTTCGTCAAGCATCTGGGATTTTCCCTGATCAACGTCCTTGGCCTGGCCATCGGCGTCGCCTGCTGCCTGCTCATCATTCTTTTCGTCCGGGATGAGACGAGCTACGATGGGTATCACGAGAAAGCTGACCGGACTTACCGGATAGGCCTTCGCGGGTTTATCCAGAACAGGCTCTTCCAGGGAGTCATTAGCGCCGCTCCCATGGCGCCAACCTTGATCAGAGAGTACCCCGAGGTCGAGGCTGCGACAAGGGTCCGAAACTTCGGTTTTCCCGTTTTTCGCTATCAGGACAAGGTTTTCAGCGAGGAGCGTGTTTATTGGGTCGATCCCTCCTTTTTCGATGTGTTCACGGTCAAATTTGTCAAAGGCAGCCCTCAAACGGCATTCCCCCAGTCCAATACGATCGTCCTGACGCGCTCCATGGCCCGCAAGTATTTCGGGGGAGACGAACCCATAGGAAAATCTCTCAACACCGACAACCGGAGGGATTACCTGGTGACCGGAGTCGTGGAGGACTGTCCGAGGAATTCTCATTTCCGCTACGATTTCCTGGCTTCCCTCGAAACTTATGAGGACAGCCGCAGCACCTTCTGGGTCAGCAACAACTACCACACCTATGTCGTCCTGCGAAAGGGGACGTCCGCCGGGGCCTTCGAGGCCAAGCTGGCCGAACTGGTGAAAAAGTATGTGGGGCCCCAGATCCAGGCGATTGCGGGAATCACCCTGGAACAGTTTTTCGCCTCGGGCGGGGAATATAAGTATTTCATCCAGCCCCTCAAGGATATCCACCTGCGCTCCCACTACGAATTCGAAATGGGGCCGAACGGGGATATCGCTTACGTTTATGTTTTTTCCCTTGTCGCCCTGGGCATTCTCCTCGTGGCCTGCGTCAATTTCGTCAACCTGGCGACCGCCCGCTCTGCCACCCGGGCCAGGGAGGTCGGCATCCGGAAAACCGTCGGCTCCCATCGCTCCGAGCTTGTCCGCCAGTTCCTGTCCGAGACGATCTTCCTAAGCTTCCTGGCCGTCCTGATGGCCCTGGCCATCGTCCACTTGGCCCTTCCGGCCTTCAACAACATCACAGGCAAGAGCCTGGCGATCTCTTATTTCGGAAACCCCTGGACGATTCCCGCCCTCCTCGCCGCGGCCGTTTTTGTCGGCCTTCTGGCCGGCGTCTACCCGGCCTTTTTTCTGGCCTCCTTCGATCCGGTGACCGTCTTGAAGACCGAGATGGCCGGGAGATCCCGGAAATCCCGGCTGCGCAGCGTCCTGGTCGTCTTTCAGTTCGCCGTCTCCATCATCCTTCTCATAGGAACCCTCATCATCCAACGCCAGATGATTTACATCCAGGAGGCTGACCTGGGATTCAACCGGGAGCAGGTCGTCATCGTCAGGAAGACAGATGACCTGGGAAACCAAATCGAGGCCTTCAAACAGGAGCTTTTGAAATCCCCCAGCGTCCTCAGCGCCACGAACACGGAGGGTATCATCGGCGGATTATTCGGGAACTCGACATACCAGGTGGCCGGGAAGACGGGCATGGAGAACCATCTTCTTTCGACCTTTGTCACGGACGCGGACTTCGTCAAGACCTACGAAGTCGGGATGGCGGCCGGGCGGTTCTTCGAGGCCGGGCGTCAGGCGGACCCCCAGAACGCGGTCATCAACGAAACGGCGGCCAAGAGCTTCGGGATAACCGACCCCGTGGGCAAAAAGCTTCTCGCTCTCGGCCGAACGGCCGAAACCTCCCGCACCTTCACGATCATCGGCGTCGCCAAGGATTTTAACTTCGAAAGCCTCCACACTCCGATCCGGCCGCTAATCATTCATACCCAGGGGCCGCAGAGCCGGGGAGCGTTCATTTCGGTGAGGATCAGGCCCGAAAACATCCGGGAAACCCTGGCCTTCATGGAGAAGACCTGGCGGAGGATGGCCTCCAACCAAGCCTTCGAATTCCAGTTTTTCGACGATCACATGGACGAAGTCTATCGCTCCGAGGGGCGGACGAAACAGATCTTTGTCTCGTTTTCCGTCCTGGCCGTGTTCGTGGCCTGCCTGGGGCTTCTCGGGCTGGCGGCCTTCATCGCCGAGCGGAGGACCAGAGAGATCGGCATCCGTAAAACCCTGGGGGCTTCCGTGGGGGGAATCATCGTCCTCCTCTCGGGAGAATTCGCGAAATGGGTCGTCCTGGGCAACGTCGTGGCCTGGCCGGTCGCCTATTTCTACATGAAGGGATGGCTCCAGAAATTCGCCTACCGGACGGGAATTACGCTCTGGCCCTTCCTTCTGACGTCCGCCGCCGTCCTGGCCATCGCCCTGCTCGCGGTCAGCTATCAGACGGTCAAGGCGGCCACGGCCAACCCCGCGGAATCGCTCAAGTACGAATAGAAGAAGGGCGACTCGGGCGGGTATCACCCCTTTTGCGTTTCTCTTTCGAACATTTTCTGGAGGTACTCCGAAGCCTTCGCACCCATGGCCTTATAATCGCACGGCTGCTTGATATCGCCGCAGTGCATCGGAGCGCCTTGCGCCCACCATTCGAGATATTCTTTAGTCAGCCGCTGGCATTTTTGCCGGCCGGCCTTATCGCTGCCCTTGGCCGCGCCGCAGAAAAGGCCGATGGCCATGACCCCTCCGGTGACATAGCCGCAGAGGTCCTTCCGGCCGATCCCTCCTCCGAAACCCGTAGCCACGCTGACTATCTCCTCGGGCTTTTTCATATACTTGAGGGCGCTCAAGAACAGGGAATCGGCCGACCAATACCCTTCAGTAAGGTGCTGGGCCGTCCAGCCGGCCATGGATCCGCCCGCGGACCCCGACTGCCCGGCGAAGGCCTTAAGCTCCGAGACCGCCATGATCCCCAAGCTGGAGCAGGACAACTTCAGGAATTCTCTCCGGTTTGATGACATATGCAACTCCTTCGGTCGGATTTCCGGGCAAAGCCGAGACCCGGCCCCACTCCGGATTTAACCATATAAATCGCTGCAAATAATGTGCCAGAGATTTCGCTTCCGTCTCCCTAGAGGCATACCCGCTTTGTCCGCAAACGGCCAATTATTGCCCGGAGACGAACAGCGGCGGTTCGAAACCGGACTATCTTTTTCATCCGCCGCATGTCCTTCCCTCGAAAAAGGCGATCCGAAATCAATCGACCGGCCGGCCTTGTAAAAATATTTGCCTTGGCTTTACAAACGCGCCGCTGTCCCAGATCCTGGGAAGGTCTCGAGCTCCGGCTACCAGGCTAATGGTGTATAATCGGATCCAAGGAGGAAGCATGGTCGGATCCATCAAGCCCAAGGACCTGTTGTTGCCGTCGGTCGACGTCTGGTTTCGGCGCCGGTTCATACTCACCGCCGGGGACATGAGGAAATTTAATTCCATGACCGTCGGCTGGGGCAGCGTCGGCGGCATCTGGGAGGTGCCTTTTGTCCAGGTCGTCGTGCGCCCCGTCCGCTTCACCTTCGGCTTCATGAACGAGTTCGATGGCTTCACTCTGTGCTCATTCCCTCCAAAATACCGCAAGGACCTGGCCATCCTGGGCAGCCGATCGGGCCGCGACGGAGACAAGATCGCGCTCACGCGTCTGACGCCGATAAAATCCGAAGCTGTCGCCGCCCCCTGTTTCAAGGAGGCAGACTTGGTCATTGAGTGCCGAAAAATATACTGGCAGGACCTGGATGAGCGAAATTTTCTCTCGCCGCAAATCATGGAAAACTACCCTCAACGGGATTTCCACCGCATCTTTTTCGGCGAGATCCTGCGCATCCGCGGCAGCGACGAATTCAGGAAACAATAGATCAATTATTTGAAACGAACCAAGATGATTCGCGGCCGGCTTCCCCTCCGCTTCCACCATGGCCAATATCAGGTTGAAGTATTGGCCGTCAGCGTAGACTTCGACATCCCAGGCTCCCAGGACCTTGCTGTTGTCCGGAACTGCCTGGCCGGGCATGGTCGGCGGGGCCAGGGCTAGGGCGACGAAACAGATAAGAGCGAGATTCTTTAAGCGCAGGAACTTGTTCATCAAGGCCTCCTTACCGCCCCAGCATAATTCTAAACAGGCTCCGAAGAGAAGCGGCGGAATCTCGGCTCATCATTCATAACGCAGGCTCTCCACCGGATCGGCGGCGGCCGCGCGGAAGGCCAGGAAGCCCACCGTAACAAAGGCGAGGACGAGCGCCGCGCCTCCCGCCAGCAGGAAGACCGGCCAACCGAGGTCAATCCGGTATGGAAAATTGTTGAGCCATTCCCGGACTGCAAAATATGCCACGGGCCAGGCCAAAACGTTAGCCAGGGCCACCAGGAATAGAAATTCGCGCGTAAAACGCAAGGCGATTTCCGAAATCGGAGCGCCCATCACTCTGCGGATGCCTATCTCCTTGGTTTTTTGCCCGATCGCCAGGCTGGATAAGCCGACGAGGCCCAGGCAGGCGATGAAAACCGCGATCAGAGAAAGCCCCGAGACAATCCGTCCGGCCTTCCGTTCCTCCAGGTAGACCTGCCTGAAATCCTCGTCGAGGAAGCGGTAGGCGAAGTCGAAGCCGGGGTAGGCCTTCTCGAACTCTTTCTTCATCGAGGCGATGGTTCCGGGAACGTCCCGAGTCGAGATCTTGGCGTACAGGTTGCCGCCGAGCCAGTCTGTGGACCCAAGCCTCAGCATGATCGGCCCGATCGGGTGGTGCAGGGAAAGAAAATGAAAATCCTTCACCACCCCTACGACCGTGGCCCCGCCCACCGTCCGAGACCGATAATCGACATTGTAGAGCAGGCGCTTGCCGACGGGATCGTCCCAGCCTATCTTCCGGGCCGCGGCCTCGTTCAGGATGGCCGCATTCTCCTTCCAGGATCTCATCCCTTCCGTGAAGGCCGTCCCCTTAAGGACGGTCATGGCGAAAGTGGGGATGAAATTCTCGTCGACATAGTTCACGTTAATCTTGATGTAATCTTCCGGTCCCGCCCCCTCCCAGGAAACGTTGGTCCAGTTCGATGAATCATAGGGCAGATAGTCGGAATCCGCGACATTCAGGATATTCGGGTTCCTTAAGAGCTCTTGCCGGAAGGCTGCAAATTTTTCCCGAGGGCCCCGCATGGGAACGACAACGACCTGGTCGCTCGTATAGCCCAAATCCTTGTTCAGGAGGAAACGGTTCTGCCGATAGATGACCAGCGCTCCTATGATCAGGCCGATGGAGATGAAAAACTGGAAGACGACCAGAACCTTTCTCAAGGCCGGATTCCGACCTCCCGAGGACCTTGCGCCCCTTAAAACTTTCGCTGGCCGGAAGGACGAGAGGACAATCGCGGGATAGAAGCCGGCCAAGCCGCCTACGATCAAAGTCAGCCCCAAGAGTCCGAAAGTCAGGGGCCAATTTTGAAGCGGGTCCAAAATGAGCGTCCGATTTACGATTTGGCCGAATGACGGGAGAACGGCCCAAGCGGCGAGAACGGCCAAAACCATGGAAAAGATGACGGTTATCAAGGATTCCCCCAGGAACTGTTTCACCAGGGAAGGCCTGTCCGCTCCCGCGACCTTCCTCATCCCGACCTCCAGGGCCCTGTCCGTGGACCGGGCCGTAGCCAGGTTCATGAAGTTGATGCAGCCCAGGAGAAGAGTCAGGATGGAGACCGCAGCGAAGATGAGGACGTTCTTCGAGCTCCCAACCAGGCCGGGCTCCCAGTGGACGCGGGCCTGCAAGTGAATCTCCGGCAAGGGCCTGAGATAAAGCTCATTCCGGCTCCTATCCCCTTGGTATTTCTTGAGGAAATAGCGGATCTTTTGGCCCAGCGCTTGGGCGGATTGTCCCGGAGATGTCATGATGTACAGGGGAACCCAGTTGTCAAACCACCGGGTGAAGGATTCTGCGCTGATTGTGGACACGGAAAGAAGGGCTTCAAACTGGAGGTGCGAGTTCGCCGGAACCTCCTCGGCCACGCCGGTGATTTTGCAATCATCACCAGCAACCCTGACGACTCGTCCGAGAGGCTCCTCATCATGGAAGACCTTCCGGGCCAGCGACTTGGTGAGAACCAGGGTATTGGGTTCGCTCAAGGCCGTCGCCGCGTCCCCTTTGAGGAGGGGGAAAGAGAACATGGAGAGGAAGGCGCCGTCGACGTAAAAGGCGCCCGGAGCCTCGATCCTTGTGTTCTCTGGAGTCGTGATCAATACGGGGCCGGCCCTTACGACCCGGCTCGCGGCCTCGACCTCGGGAAGGTCGGCGGGCAGGGCTTTAAAGAGGGGCGTGGGGCACCCCGCGGTCGCCTCCGGGCCCGAATCATGAACCAGGATCTGCTCAACCCTGAATATCCGCTCACCGTTCTTGTGGAACCTGTCGAACCCGAGCTCGAACTGAATGTAGAGGCCGACCAGGATGAAAAAGGTCAGCCCGACGGCGAGTCCGGCGATGTTGATGAACGTCGACCCCTTGTGTTTTTTCATTTTGCGGACGGCCATCCTGGCGTTGCTCCCAAGGAGGGCCAGGGTAAAGCCGCCATCATCTAAGGGACGCCTCGTGCCCCGTCGGCGGGCGTGGGCCCTGTAGAGCTCGACGCCCATCTCGGCAGGCCCGGCGCTCTTGCCGACGGCCTCCTGGAAGGCCTCCTCAGCGCTTTTTCCCTGACTGATGAGCGAATCGATCTCATCGCGGAGGTGGGATTCGAGCTCCGCCAGGTCCCCGTCTTCGATCGACCCCATCCCAAGATGGGATTTTCTCCATTTTTTCACGGCTCTTTCCAAGTCAAACATGGCTCATCTCCATTACGGCGCTTTAGGCGATTCTCTCGCTCCCTCAGTCCCCGGCCGGGAGGAATTCCCAGAGCTTGACCAGGGCTTCGTTGACGCTCGTCCACTGCCTCCGGTCGGATTCCAGCTCTTTCCTCCCCTTCTCCGTGAGCCTGTAGTATTTCCTAAGACGGCCTTCATCGGAAAGCTTCCAGTGGGAGACGAGAAATCCGTCGTCCTCCATCCGGTGCAGGACCGGATAAAGCATGTTGTCGGACCACTCCAGGACGCCTCCCGAGATTTTCTTGACCCTCTGGATGATTTGATAGCCGTAATCCTCCCCCCCGACCAGGATGGAAAGGATCATCGGCTTGGTCGAAGCAGCAACCAGGGTTTTTGACAGCATGTTAACCTCATACCTTGAGATATCTCATATCATTGGGTATGCAAGGGCCGTGCCAATCCTTATCCGGCAATCTACGGGCAGGGACAACGTGTAATCGGCGGGCCGGGCCGGAGCCTCGTCCGGAACCGGGACACTTCCGTCCAATTCCGGACACCCCTGGAAATCCTGGCTATCATCCGAGCAGATTGCTGAAAAATCAAGCCTACTCGGCCGCGAAGCGCTCGAAGCTATTTTTTCTTCAGGGCGTTTTTGTGAAAAGAGAGTATCTCATCGTAAGCGTATCGGGTCGAGAGTCTTTGCTTGATTTCCTCTTTTTCCTCTGATGAAAGCTTAAGCACGGCGGCCATCGCCGAGTCGAGATTTTTCTTTTTCTCCAGGAAGCCCCGCTTCCAGCCCGGCGCGAATCGATCGAGAAGGAAGCATTGATAAGCGCCATAGAAGTAGTATTTCCCCCCCCTGTCCTCGGTCAAGGAGACGGCGAAGTCCATGCCCTTCCTCATGATGTTATCGACATAGCCGTTGACATAGGCAAAACCGTAGAAAAAGGGATCTTTGGCCCGGTCGATGCCGGGCTTGTCGCTTGAATCCCTGAGAAGCATAGCCGTCTTGAGGCTGACGTAGCTCGCCGTGCCTTCCTTCATTGAGAAGTAGGCTTCGGCGGGAGCAGCATCGGGAGGCATGTGGGCATGCTTTATCTCGCGCGCCACGACGAAGTCCTTGATAAAATCGCGGGCCGCGGCATCTTGACTTTCGAGGTAAGCCCGGCGCAGGGCTAGCCCTTCTATGTGGGCCCAGGCGGCATATTCCGCGTTGATTTTGAAAGCTCGCACAGGGCCGGGGCGCTGGAGGCGGGCTTGATGGGCGTGGAAATGCTCGTGTATGTACGTGAGAATGTGCGCGTCGGAGTCGCCGAGAGGAGCCAGATCGAAGGGGGCCTCGTGCCGAGACTTATCCTTCAATCGCGCTTCCAGAGCGGCGGATCTCTCCGCTTCGAGGGCAGGTAGATCCGTCTGTCCCATCTGCAGGTGAATGAGATCCCCGCCACGCGCTCCTTGCGCAAAAAAAGGCGGCCGGATCTCGACCGTTGTCTGATTTTGCCCGTTGATATAGACAGCCTTTCCGAAAACGGCCCGCCCCGCAATGCGTTCAAAATCCCGCGGACTCTTCGTCTGCGGCGTAACAAAAAGGATGACGCCGTTGGGGAAATTGACCTCGACGGGGACGTCAACGTAATCCTTCCAACCGGGCCAGAGCTCTTCGCCATAGCGATCAAGGAGCCGATATGTTTCTCCCAAGCGGAAAAGCTCAGCCTCGATGTAGGATTCCAAGGGGGCCGTCGGGATCGCTGAACGGGAGCCTTTGCTTTGGCAGGATAAAGACAGGATCACGATGACGGCAGCGACGCACAGATAGCTGTGCTTGACAGGAGTTCGTTTCATCGCCCGGTTTCTCCTATTTCTTCTCAAGCTCCGCGACGACCGCGGCCACGTGCCGGTTGAACTCGTCCGGGCGCTCAAGCATGGGGTAGTGCCCCATGTGGACCATGACCACGGCCTCGAAATCGGGCTTGATCTTGCGGACGCCCTCTACGTCGGTCGGGTAGAGGTCGCCGTTGATAGCCCGGAGGGGCACTGTAAGCCTGCGGGCGGATGCCGCCGGGACGTAACCGGCCATTCCTATGAACACGGCGTAGGCCGCGGCCGGAGAGGTCTTCATCATCCGCCGCTCGGCGTCGGCGACGAGGGCCGGGTCGGCGTCCTTGTGAAAGAGGGCGAGGACCATCTGCTTGAGTGTTCCGGCGTAGTCATCCCGAAATGCCTCTCCTCTCTGGCGCGCTTCCTCGGGGGTAGTCGAGTAATCGAGGCTTTGGAAGGTGTCCACCCCGACGACCCCCAGGGCCCGTCCCGGGAGGAGCAGGGCCGCTTCTATGGCCACGGGACCGCCGAGCGAGTTTCCAAAGATGATAGCTCGCTTGACCTTTTCGGCGTCGACCACGGCCTTGACGTCTGCCCCGAACTCAGGAATGCCCCATTTCGTCCGGTTCGCGCCCGATTCGCCGTGCCCGGGGAGGTCGAGGGCGATGACCTTATAGCGCCCGGAGAAGGCCTCGAGCTGGCTTGTCCAGAAGTCCCGATCTGCAAGCCCTCCGTGGATGAAAACGAGGGCCGGCTCTCCCGCCCCGGCAACCGAATAGACGAGGTTCACTCCGTCCGGCGCCGGACAGGTCCTTCGTTCGATCTTCGTAGACATCGGATCATCTCCTCCCGCCGCTATGGCAGCAACAAGAACCGCGGCCATGAGCGCTGCGGCTAGAACAATACGTTTCCTGAATAACATGGAATGTTCTCCTTTTGAAGGCTCATCTTAATATTTCTGCCAGTGTATATCTATCCAAACCGGCAGCGGCCTCCCTTCTGGACCGGCCGATAGGTTGAAATACGAAAAGCAGCGTATTGGGTTTTAAATCAAATTATTGGACACGATATGGGAGGACACGAATTTGCCGATTTCTTGTTATGATTCGTCCTCGAGCAGGGCGGCGAGGCGCCGGCAATTGGCTACGGCGTAGGCTTTGTAATCGTTGTTGAAATAAATATAGCAGTCCCGATCCTCATACCAGCTCTCATGGCGGAATTCGATGACGTTCCTGTAGTCCGGGGAAAGGGTCGAGGCGTAAAATTCCAGCCAATCTTTCGAGGAAAGGCCGGCCGGATAAAACCTCTCTCTCCAGCCTGGATAGCTCCAGCCCGAAGTCCCCAGGTGATAGGTCATTCTAGCCCGCGCGCGGATCATAGCACCCGCCGCCGGTCCCGATCAATTCCTGCCCATCCGCGGCAGCGACGAATTCAGGAAAAGCGGCCTAAGATAAATTATTTGGAGCGTTCCGCAATAAGCTTCAAGGTGTTGTCGACAAGCTCCCATCCTCCGGGATCTCCGTGTCCGGGCACCACCCAGCGGGCCGTGGGGTACCTCGTTCTTATGGTATTCAAGGTAGCGGGCCAGGAGGCCAGGTCCGCTTCGGCGGTATATCCTAACGTCCGCGAGTCGCCGGCCCTGACCAGGCAGCCGCCGAAAAGCACCCGCTCGTCGGCGATCCAAACGACGATGTTGTCGATGGTATGCCCTGCGCCTAGATAAAAAAGCTCCAGCTCCCGCTCTCCAGCCTTGATTCGCTGCTCGCCGGAGAAGGTCTCGCGGGGGGCTTCGACGCCTCTGGCCAAGGCCAGCGCGCGCGTCTTTTCCAGGCCGATGGAAGCGATGTGTCATTTAAAGATTGAAAGTGGACTGTTTTTTGCTGATTTAAAGATCAAAAGTGGACTGGAGGGTTCGGCTGTGGTTTAACGTTCTGATAAAGAAGGAGGTTAGCCCATGGCCAAACAACTGCACAAGTCGTTTAGCGACCAACAGGTTCGAGCTCTGCTCAAGCGATACGATGACCGGGAGGTTGAGCTGCGTCACATCCTTGGGGTCTTGGGGATCGGGAGGAGCCGCTTCTTCAAGATCCTCAGACAGTATCGGGATGATCCCGGTGGGTTCACGGTCGCTTATCGGAGGTCAACCTGCCCTCGCAAGCTCTCGTCCGAGGTCGAACAGAACATCCTCAAGGAACTCGAGCTTGAGAAACGCCTGATCGAAGCCCCCGAGGTTCCTCTCCGGACCTACAACTACAGTTATATCCGGGACCGGCTCCGGGACGAGTATCGCCAAGAGGTCTCCGTTCCGACGATCATCAAGAGGGCCAAGGAGCACGACTTTTATCTTTCCAAGCCCAAAAGGAAGGCCCATGACCGGGAGGTCCTGACCAACTATGTGGGGGAACTCATCCAGCACGACTCGTCCGAGCATAAGTGGGCACCCTATGCCGGGGTCAAATGGCATCTGATCACGAGCCTGGACGATCATAGCCGGCTTCTCCTCCATGCCGACTTCGTCGAACGGGAGACCAGTTGGGACCATATCCAAGCCCTTGAAAACGTGGTCCTTCGCTACGGGGTTCCTTACTCCTACTACACCGACAGCCACTCCATCTTCCGCTTCGTCCAGGGCCGGGACTCGATCTGGAGGAAGCATTATCTCGTGACGGACGATATCGATCCCCAGTGGAAGCAAGTCCTTCAGGAATGCCGGATAGAGCTTCGCTATGCCCTCTCTCCTCAGGCCAAGGGGAAGATCGAACGCCCCTACGGCTGGCTTCAGGATCGAGTCGTCAGGACATGCGCCCGGGAAAACGTCAAAACCATCGGGTATGCCCGGAAGATCCTCGGTCTTGAGAAGCACCGCTATAACAACCTTCAGGTCCACAGCACGACCGGGGAGATCCCGGTCATGAGGTTCCGAAGAGCCTTGAAAGAGAAACGAACCCTGTTCCGACCGTTCGAAGTCCCTCCCCCCTTCCGTTCGACCAAGGACGTCTTCTCCCTTAAGGCCGAGCGCGTCGTGGACCAGTACCGGAGAGTGTCGTTCAACAACCTGGAGTTTAAGCTGGACGGGGTTACGGTCCGCGACAGAGTTCAACTGCGCATCGTCCCGGACGTGGGACACGGCCTGGCCGAGATCCGGTTCTGGTATGAAGACCGCTTGGTCGGCATCCGAAAGATCAAAGCCGAAAGCCTGAACTTAGTCCACTTTTAATATTTACGACAGTCCACTTTTAAACTTTACGTAACAGCCGATGGAAGCGATGCCGCGGCGGTGGATCTCGGGAAGGCCGCCCAGGCAGTCCTGGTGGGAATGGCAGACGACGACCGCCTCCACCTTCGCTTCGAGGCTCTTCTCCATCCAATCGAGCAGCACCGCCGTCTGCTCGGGCGTCCAGGGGGTGTCGATCATGACAGCGTGCCAATTGTCTCGAATGATTAACCCATTGGCCGGCGCAAAGCTACCTTTCTCCATCTCCTTATACGTTACGTGCCTCCATATACCGGGAGTCAGGGGATAGACCTCGACGTCCTTGCGAATTTCGATCTTCTCCTGCGCGCCGATTGGCAAAACCATCGTGACCATTAGCAAGCAAATCAACCTATACTGTTTCATTTCCATTTCCTCATTCAGCCCTATTAAGCAAGCCGATACGGTTCGCGGTCAGCTCAAGATGAACGAGGTGAATGAGTCCTTTTTTTTTCAATCGGACTTCTACATCTCCCAGGCTGGCGACGACCTCCGTTATATTCCCTTCTTGGTCCTTGACAAACTCAAAATATTTGACCTCCGCGCTGGTAATGAACCGAGTCTCGGAAATCGGAAGAAGCTCATCTTTTCCGTACGCATAATAATAAAGCCTGTTGTTCTCAAGGCGAATTTCCAGCTGAGGTCCCTCCGGCGGAGCGTATAATCCGGCATATTGGGCGTATAAAGATGGGTCTATCTCAACAATTCCGGGCCGGGTGAATAAAACATCCTTGTATGTCCGGCCGTTATTGTCTTTTATGCCCGGATCAAGCCCTTTACTCATGAATAGATCGATGATTTCTTTATGCCCGTTTCTGGCGGCGATATGAAGCGCCGTGCTTCCATCCTTCACTTTGGCCTGGATATCCGCACCCCGCTCTAAAAGGAGCTTCGCCACATTCAGACATCCCCTCCTTGCCGCGACCAGGAGAGGTGTCCTCCCATACTGGTTGACATGATCGATTTTCGCCCCTCTATCCAAAAGCCATTGAATGTTCTCCGCATCATCATAATGGGCGGCCCAGTGCATTGGGGTTCCATCGTGGGCTTCGGATTTGTTGACATCCGGATGATAAGCCAGGATAGCCTTTATGACTTCTTTTTTCCCATAAATGAGGGCCCAGTGAAGAGCTGTTGCCCCTATTTCGCTGTCTTGGGTATCAATAAGTTTGGGATCGGCCTTTAAAAGAGCCTTAACTTGCTCCGCATTGCCGGACTTAGCGGCCTCGATGATGTCACTTTCTCCGGCGAATCCAATTTGTGAAAAAAAGAACCCGGATAAGAATAAGAGTAAGACACCCATCGTTCTTTTCATAATATTTCCTTATCATACGTTATGGTCGTTCTCATATATGGCTCGTGAAGAATTTCCGTTTCTTTAAGATAAACCCGAACGATTTTATCCATCCTCTTTGAAAATATGCGCAGGAGCTTAAGATGTCAAGAACCCTTAAATGCCAAATACCAAAGGGACTAATTATGGACCAGGCTTATCATTATTTGCTTGATTTCCAAACTTGCGTCACCCAAGCAGCCGGTGAAAAATACGCTATAAGAAACAGGCACGAATTCTTATAACGGCAAAAAGGTTTACAGGGGCGGAAAGATGAAGGTCTCCGCACCATAAAGCCTGTTTATGCCCGAAATCGGACAGCGGCTGTTCAAATCCAAACACGACGTGCCAATTCCTAGGAGATGCGGGGCCGAGAACAGATGACGGATCGATGTAAGAAATGGCATGTTCCTTGCATACCCTATATTACAGGATATCCGAGTTTTAGGAGTATAAGATGGTTGACAAGGCACTCGTTGCCGCTTCGGCAAAGCCGATCATCCTCTCCATCCTGACCGCCGGGGAGGATTACGGCTATCAGATCATCCAACGGGTGAAACATCTGTCCGGCGGAGAGCTCAAGTGGTCGGATAAAATGCTCTATCCGGTCCTCCATCGCATGGAAAAGGAGGGATTCCTCCTCTCCCGCTGGAAGATCTCCGGGGAGGGGCGGCTGCGCCGCTATTACAAGATAACAGACAAAGGCCGGAAGGAACTCGACGCGGAAAGACGGCAGTGGCAAAGCGTCGGCCAGGCGCTCGCCAAGCTGTGGAAGCCCCTGCCGTCCTTGGACTAAGAACGAAGAAGCGCTGGCAGGGAGAGACGAACATGTTCGAACTTGAAAAGGAGATTCAACAGTGGACGAGAAAGCTCGGCCGCGGCCGCAATTTGGAGGAGGCCGACGTCGCGGAGCTCGAATCCCACGTCAGGGATGAAATAACCCGGTTTATTAAGGACGGGATGAGCGAGGAGGCGGCCTTCCGGGCGGCGACGGAGGACCCCGAAGAGGCGAAGGCCCTGGAGGACGAATACGGCAAGGTCCGCCTGACGTCTTCGCTCGCCTGGAGCTACTTGAAGGTCGCCCTCCGGAAGATGAGGAAACAGAAGGCCTATTCCTTCATCAACATCGTCGGCCTGGCCTTCGGCCTGGCCTGCTCAATCCTGATCCTTTTCTGGGTCAGAGACGAACTCGGCTTCAACATGTTCCACGAAAACGCCGACCGTTTGTACAGAATCAACAAGGTTTATCAGGTGGGAGCAAAGACCGAGTCCAACCCTATGACGCCCTATCCGCTGGCTCGGGCGGTCCGGGGGAATTTTCCCGAGGTCGAAGACGTGACCGGGTATACCAGGATCTCGGGGCTTTTAAAATTCGAGGACAAGGTCTTCTTTGAACGTGGCGTTTGCATCGCCGATACGTCCTTTTTCAGGATGTTCAGTTTCCCCTTTGTCAAGGGCGAACCGCAATCGGCGCTGACCCAGGCCGGTTCGGCCGTGGTCACGGAAACCATCGCGGCCAAATATTTCGGCAACCAGGACCCCATGGGGAAAACCATAACCCTGGACCAGACGAAAGAACTCCTCATTACCGGTGTCGTCAAAGACATCCCCTCCAATTCAGACCTAAGATACGACATTTTCGTGGCGGCTCCCGGCTACGTCACCCCCGACACGGCCGAGAACTGGCATTCTCATTATTATTTGACGTTCGCCCTCCTGAGAAAAGATGCTGACATCGCGGGCCTGGAGTCGAGGCTCTCCACGATCATCCAGGACCGCCTCCCCGAGGAGAAAATCTCTCTGAATCTTCAATCCCTGGCCCAGCTCCATCTTTATACCCCCGACGGCCAGGAAGAGGGCATGAAATACGTCTACTTCTTCTCGGCTATCGCGGCCTTCATCCTGATGATCGCCTGCATCAATTACGTCAACCTGTCCACGGCCCGGTCTGAGAAACGGGCTAAAGAGGTCGGTCTGAGAAAGGTCGTCGGGGCGCGGAGGTCACAGATCGCCAGGCAGTTTTTCGGCGAGTCGGCCCTCTTCACCTTGATCGCGTTGGCCGCTGCCTTCGTCCTCATCCAGCTTCTTCGGGGGCCCTTTAACAGCGTCACGGGAAAAACCCTAAAATTTGCCGATTTCAGCCCCAGCTTCATCCTGAGCCTGATCCTGATCACCGTTTTTACCGCCCTGGCTTCAGGGCTCTACCCGGCGCTCGTCCTGTCTTCCTTCGCGCCGGTCAGGGCGCTCCGGGAAGGGGTCCGCCGGCGGGGCGGGAAAGCGTCCCTCCGGAAAACGCTGGTTGTCATCCAGTTCGCCCTGTCGATCATCCTGCTCATCGGGACGGGGGTCATCGATAGGCAGCTTCGGTATATGCAGAAAACCGACCTGGGGTTCGACCAGGACAATATGTTGTACCTGAGGATGAACGAAAAACTCCGCGACAATTATGACGCGTTCAGGACCGAACTGATGCGGAATCCGCAGGTCGTCGGCGTTGCTCGGACGCATGAATTGCCCATGGAAACATGGGCCATCACAAGAGGGGTAACCTGGGAAGGCAAGGAAACACCCGGGGGGGACGCCTTCGGGTTTGCCGTCGTCGATCATGACACCCTCGACCTGACAAAAATGAGGTTCGCGGCCGGGAGGAATTTTTCCAGGGAATTTCCGTCGGATGATTCCAACTTCATTTTTAATGAGAAAGCCATCAAAATCATGGGAATGAAGGACCCGATCGGCAAGTCCTTCAGGCTGAGCGAATTATCCAAGGGCACAATCATCGGGGTCGTCAAGAACTTCCATTCCTTGCCGCTCAACTTCGCCTTGGAGCCCTTGGTGGTCGTCATGAACCCGAGCTTTTATCGTCTGGTCCTGGTCAAGCTCAGGCCGGGAAGCCAGGAGGCCGCGCTGGCCAGCATTGAAGCCGTTTGGAAAACCTTCGCCCCCGGATTTCCGTTCGAATACCACTTCCTCGACGAACGGTTCGAGAGTAACTATGCCCGGGAGGTCCAGGCTGGGAGAATCTTCGGCTACTTTGTCTTTGTCGCGGTCTTCATCTCCTGCCTCGGCCTGCTGGGCCTGGCCTCGTTTACGGCCGAGCAGAAAACGAAAGAGATAGGCGTCCGCAAAACGCTCGGGGCCTCCACGGCCGGGGTTGTCGTGTTACTGACCAAGGAATTTTTGAAGTGGGTCGTCCTCTCCAACGTCATCGCCTGGCCCGTCGCTTATCTGGCGATGCGCGGCTGGCTCAGCCATTTTGCCTTCCGAACCCGCCTCGGCGTCCTCGTTTTCGCCCTATCGGCGGGGCTGGCCCTGGCGGTCGCCTTGCTAACCGTAAGCTACCAGGCCTTCAAGGCGGCGCGGGCCAATCCCGTGGACAGCTTGAGGTATGAATGATTAGCTATTTCTTCTCGAGCTCCGCGACGACCGCGGCCGCGTGCCGGTTGAACTCCTCCGGGCGCTCGAGCATGGGGTAGTGCCCCACGTGGGTCATGATCACGGCCTCGAAATCGGGCTTGATCTCACGGACGCCCTCTACGTCGGTCGGATAGATGTCGCCGTTGATGGCCCGGAGGGGGACTGTGAGCCTGCGGGGCGGACGCCGCCGGGACATAACCGGCCATTCCCATGAACGTAGCATAGGCCGCGGGCGGTCTCCATTCCCCCGCCCCGGCCGGAAAAACCTCTCCTTCCCTCCTGGATAGCTCCAGCCCGAAGTGCCTAGAAAAAAAGTCATCCCATCCTGCCCTCGGCAGTATAGCACATGATTTTTCTCCCTGGCGGCCTTTTTCCTGTTCGCGGGCTTAGGTGCCGTTTCCGCGCTGCGGAGAGCGCTTAAACGCCTTCCTGCTGGCGCTTGAGGATGGCATTCACATACTTCTGGTCCAGGTCATACCAGGCCCCGGTCAGGGCATCGATGAGAACAGGGACGACGCCACAGACGACGTCGAGGACCACCCAGCCGACGCCGATCTCATTCTTGATGTGGCGAACCTCGGTCTCAAAGCCGTCTTTCCTGAATTCGATCGTGTAGGGCTGGTTGGGCCGCAGCTCGAGCTTAAGGGGCGTCCTTCCGTAATACATCCCGTTGATGAACACCTGGGCCCCATCAGGTTCGGAGGCGAGGCTAAGGTCGCGGTGCTCTCCCCGGAAAACCGTTGCGCACCCCGAGAAGGCAAAAAGGAGCACTCCCAAAAGCAGCGGCGTTAAGTAGGTTTTTAACTTAAACTTCATCTTGAATCTCCTCAGCCGAACCATATGCAAAAATTATGCCAACAGGCCTCAGCTTGTCAAAGGGCGAAGTCGATTCAACAAATGACCCCGGCGGAGTACACCCGTCCCCATCAAACTCCTACAAGTGGCAGGTTTGATTTATCTTCCTTGCTTTTTGTTGACTTGATACATCGGGCCGTGGCCCGGAATTATCCAGTCGGCGTTCTTAAGAACCAAACCCCTGCTTTTTTCAAGCTCTTTTAAATCCGTGGCATAGGGATCGATCGCCGGATGATTCTCTTTCCAAAAAACGTCGCCGCAAATGGCTACCACCCCCGTTTTCGTAGTGACAAAAACGCTGATGGACGTTGGGTCGTGGCCGGGAGTTTTTAAAACACGCACATTCCTGGAAAATTTTTCTTGCCATTCCCGAGCGGCCTCCCCATCCCACAGCCCAAAATACTCCAACGTTTTTGCTTTCGGAAACATCCCTATATTCCTGTAGTGATCAAGATGGGAATGGGTTATGCAAACGATGCTGACATCGCTAACGGCCAAGCCTTCTTTGCGCAAGGCATCGACCAGAATCTGCTGATCATCTAAAACTCCCGGATCAACGACAATAGCTAGATCGCCATCCTTTATTAAAGTAACGGTGGCACGAGTTTTTTCTTCGCCCGTTCGAGCCACCGAATCTGTCATCGTGAATCCTTCTATTAAGATTTTGACTTCGGCGCTCATCGTTCGCTCATCACCGTCTCTAATTTTATCTTATATTCTCGCTGACAACGGATCTATGATATTCCTCGCTTTTTATATGGAAATTATATGACGTTTTCATTTTGTTTTCTTGCTCTCCGTTAACAGCGTATCAAAATTCCATCTTGGCAAAATGAACGCTTCGCTTTTTGGCAGAACGTACAAATTCGTCTCCCATCTCCTTTCTCAAGTTAGGCAGCACGCAGCCGGGCGGCAGGAACCGCGAGTTTTTACCCGTGCCTGATCGCGTCCACAGGATTGCCCGCGGCCGCCTTGACGGACTGGAAGCTTATGGTCAAAAGAGCCGCCCTGCCCTCGGCATTATAGCACATACTCCTTTTCGTCCCTCGACGGTAATCAGCACGCCTCAACCGTTTTAAGACGCCTCGGGCCTTTTGCCGATTTTCCCTGGGCCGCGCCCATAAGCGAATTTAGGATAAGAAGGCATATCAAATCCCAATGAGGCCGGAACTTTCATATCTCTCGTTTCGTACCTATTTAGGGAAAAGAAAGGACAATCCGTGAAAAAGATCATCGTAACTGCCTGCGCAGCGGCGCTTCTTTGTGTTGTGTTGGCCTTTACTTCGGCGGCCTGCCTCGGAGACAAGCCCAGTGCGGAAGAGCTCTCCCGGAAAATAGGCAAGGTTGAAAACGGGCTGGTGGAACTGGACCTGGCCAGCCTAAAATATGCCCACCCGGAAAAGAGAATGACGCTCTCCGAAAGGATGGTCCATTATAAGGTGCCGGGTGTAAGTATCGCCGTCATCGAAAATGACAGGGTTGAATGGATGAAAAGCTACGGGGTCTTAAATATCGAGAGCAACACACCCGTGACCACCGAAAGCCTATTCGAGGCCGCTTCAACGACAAAACTCCTTACCGGGGCGATCGTTCTCCGCCTCGCGGAGCGGGGACTCCTGGACTTGGACAGGGACGTCAACGCGTACCTGAAATCGTGGAAGGTCCCAGACAGCGAATTCACCCGCGATGAGAAGGTCACTCTGCGTCGGATCCTGACCCATCAGTCCGGCATCAACCGGCCCGATGGCGGTTTTTCCGAGGCGGAAGGCAGCACGCCCACCCTTCTTCAGATACTAAAGGGGGAACATCCGGCCCAAAACCAGCCCGCCGCGGTGGAGTATGTCCCGGGATCCAAGTGGCAGTATTCGAATATGGGTTATCTCGTCATTCAGCAGGTCGTGGAGGATATCCTGGGCAAGTCGTTTGCTGATGTCGCCCGCGAGGCCGTATTCAAGCCTCTGGGCATGAAGTCCAGCACCCTGGTTTATCCTCTGACCGCGGAAGATCAAAAAAGGGAATCCGTTCCTCATGATGAGGAAGGGAAAGCGCGCGAACCCGGCATGTCTCCTGCGGCCGTGGCCCACGCCGGCCTGATGACGACCCCCTCCGACCTGGCACTTCTAACGATAGAGCTTATCCGCGCCTATCAGGGCCGGTCCAGCCGGATCATTTCGCAGGCCATGGCCAGACAGATGTTCCGCCGGGAACTGGACATCAACATATCCGGCTTTTCCGCGGGAGAAGGCACGGGGGTTATTCTCCGGGGAGAAGGTAATAACGTTTCCTTCCTCCATCCCGGCGGCAATGCCCCCGGCGCAACCAGTTGGCTGGAAGGCGTGCCGGAGACGGGCCAGGGAATCATCATCATGACCAACGGCGCCATGGGGGATGTCCTTTCCTTAGAAATCCTCTATCCCCTTATTGAAGAGTACCGCTGGCCGACCGGCCAATGGTTGGCGCAAAAATAATATTCTGACGCCCTCGATTATTTGGCCGCGCCTTTCCCGCCGATGGACATCTGGGCCACCTTGACCGTCGGTCCGGCGATGGTGTCGTTGAGCTCAAGGTCGTCGCCGACCATCTCCACGCCCTTCAGGACATCTGCCAGGTTGCCGGAAATGGTGATTTCGGCGACCGGGAAAGCGACTTCGCCCTTTTCGATCCACAGCCCGATGGCGCCCGTGGAAATATCGCCCGTGGTGGGCACCCGGCCGAAGCCGATCGTTCCGGTAAGCAGGAGTCCTTTATCCACGGACTTGATGATATCCGCCGGCTTGCTTGAGCCCTTGGCCATGTAGAAGTTGGTGACCCAGTCCGCATTTCCTGTGGAGGCCATTTTCAGCTTGCGGCCATAATAGGTGTTGAGCAAATAACTTTTCAAAACGCCCTTATCCACGACCAGGGTTTTCCGGGTGGGAACCCCTTCGGCGTCGAAGGCTGAGGTGCCCCGGCCTCCGGGCAGGAGTCCGTCATCGTAAACGGTTACCAAGTCGCTCGCGATCTTCTGGCCCAGTTTGTCCACCAGGAAAGACTGCCGGCGGTCAATGCTGGGTCCTATAACGCACAGAGCCAGTAATCCCAGCAGCAAGTCGGACGTCACCGGGGGCTCAAAGACAACCGGCGCGTTCTGAGACTCGATTTTACGGGCGCCGATGAGACGGGTCACCCGCTCCGCGGCCTTCCGGCCTATGGTTTCCGTGGTCGGCAAGCCGGCGATAGAGGTCGCGCCTTCAAACCATTGGTCCTGCAGGAGGTTATCACCCTCTCCGGCCTGGAAGCCCACGCCGCAGGCGACCGTGGTCCGGCGGAAGGACCCGGAAAATCCCTTGGAATTGGCCAAGTGCCAGGAGGCCACGACGCTGGTGAACGTGGAACCGGTAGAGGCCTTGATGCGTTTGTCGGCCAAACCGACGGCCTCGACCTTCATGGCTGAGGCAATTTTGCTTTCCGGGGAAAGCTCCAGCACGGCCGGGTCGAAAACCTTGAGCTCGTCGTCCGAACCCCGAATGGACAGAGCCTCGGGCAATCCGGCAAAGGGGTCCGCTCCGCCCAGCCGGGCCCGGGCAATGGCATTGTCCACGATTCGATGGAGGGTGGCCTCCGCCAAATCCTGGGAACCGGCCGTGGCCAGCTTCCCGTCCACAAAGACGCGCAAGCCGAGGTCCATGTTGCCGGCCTGGGTCAGACGTTCGACGTTTTGTTCTCTGACGTTGACTGCGAACCGCGAAATCTCCGCCACGGTGACTTCGATTTCAGAAGCGCCCTGCCTGCGGCCGTAGGCCACCAGGTTCTCAGCCAGGGCTTTGAGATTGACTTGATTGGTGCTCATGCGCGGCCTCCTACGGTCATTTGGCGGATTTTAAAGGTCGGCGTTCCGGCGGCGCAAGCGGCGGATTGGCCGTCCTTGCCGCAAACGCCCAGGAAATAGTCCAGATCGTTGCCGATGAGCTCGATATCCTTGAGGACCTGGACGTTAGTCCCGATCAGAGTGGCGTTCTTGATGGGCCTGGTCAGCTTGCCGTCTTCAATGAGGTAGCCCATGTTGACGGAGAAAGTGAACTTGCCGGTGTCCTCTACCTGACCGCCCTGATAGGTGTCGGCATAGAATCCTTTCTTGACCGTTTTTATGACGTCCTCGGGCGAGGCCTCCCCCCTGGCCAGCATGGTGTTGTTCATGCGGCAGATGGGCACCGCCCGGTAGGACTCGCGACGGCCGTGCCCGTTGGGCTCCAGGCCAAGGATTCTGGCCGAGAGGCGGTCATGAAGGAATCCGACCAGCCTTCCGTTCTCGATCATCATGACTTTTCTTGTCGAGGTGCCTTCGTCGTCGATGTTCATGCTGCCACGCATGTGGGGTATGGTGGGGTCTTCATAGATCGACACGCAAGGGTTGGCTACCATCTGGCCCAGTCTGTCCCAAACGATGGACGTCTTCTGCCAGATCCCCTCGCCCTCAAAGGGATGGCCCACTGCCT
>Ga0315289_10001643_pt1 | contig 34824 bp, 37 predicted proteins | sample YL17G11_40_MG_FD_203452 | JGI IMG/M metagenome (GOLD analysis project Ga0315289, IMG submission 203452) | Sediment microbial communities from Yellowstone Lake, YNP, Wyoming, USA - YL17G11_40 | ecosystem: Environmental > Aquatic > Freshwater > Lake > Sediment | place: USA: Wyoming | collected...
TTTTGCATCTGTTGCAACCATTCAATAAATAATTTTTTATTAAAAGAGAACTTAAGGCGTTGCATAAGTAATACATACCGACCCACTTCATCAACGTAACGTAACTTTTTTGGAGTTTTCTTTATAAACCACGATTTCAGACTATTATCAATGCGTATATTGCCATAAATAAGTTTTTTAAGCATAAACCAATAATACCATTCAACCATCGTAGAAGGTTTGCTTCTTTGCAAGAGTTTGTATATTCCAATGGGCTTTAATCTAATAGAATACATTTGAAGCAGGATTGCCAGGTGATAAGCAAGTTTAAATGAACTTATAGATTCTGTCTGGGCGAAATTCTTAATATAATTTATAGTTGGTTGAGACTTGTCTTTTTTTCCTAACTTTTCCAGCGTCTTTAACGCACAATAAGTATCTTCAAGACTAGGAGGGGCTAACAAGGAATCACTATAACCACCCTCAGAATGTCTATAAGAAATAACGAATTTATATATTGATTGATATGCTGCTTTATTTTTCATATAAAACTTAAGATAATTCATTCTATCAAAAAAACGCCTCTCTGGCGATTAATTGGTGGCGATTCAGTTCCGAAACAAAGTTCGATGTCCTGGACGAGTACGGCTTTAGATTTTCGAACTTTTTCCAAAATAAGCATGGGGCTCGGTCACTTGGCATGTAATGTGTTGGCTGCCGCACCAGGATTCGAACGCGTCTCAGTCGCCCTAGAGCCGTCGAATCTCAATACCATGTAAATTATATTTTATTCCGCTCGTTTTATCTTCGGCTTAATTTCATTATGAATGGGAAAATGGTGCCCTTATATCTTCTTGCCGATATAGAAAACATATCCATAATACTGTTTGTATTTTGAATACAATTCCGCCTCATACTTCATATTTGCAATAAAAGCCTCTACGGTTTTATTTCCATCATATTTTTCTAAAAGCGCTTTTCCCGCTGCTTCTCGCGGAATAAAATAATTATCCGTCCAGCATTTTTCAGGCAATGTAAATGCGGCAACAAGACTATACCCGGCTTTTTGCATTATCGAAATATTATGCCCCATTGTACTTATTTCAGGAACATTATCAACCCACCACTTTTCAATTTCAACCGGGCGTTCGTCGGTAAACCATGACTCATATGTTACGGCAATATAGCCGTCTGTTTTGAGGAAGTCCTTCCAATAGTTCAAGCCTTTTTCAAAACCAATATTGGCAATAGCCCCTTCAGACCATATAAGGTCAAATTCTTCTTTTTGGAAAGAAAGATTTTCCATTGAGCCAACAATGCCATTTACTCTTTCTTGGAGATTTAATTTTTTGGCATTATCGTTAAAAGTATTTATAAAACCGGGGAAAAAATCTACACCAGTGATATTCCCGGCAATATTTTGCGCGAGAACCATTGTTTGCCCACCAGTTCCACAGCCTAAATCTACTACCCGTGAATTTTTATTAAGATTATCCAAAAAACTTAATGCCTTAATAGTCATTTCGGGGCTACCAGGCCCCTGCCGTTCCAATCCTGCGTGTAATTCACAAATTAAATTTATGTCAAACTCGTGTATTGATTTATTTTCGTCAGTCATGATGTTTTTATTATTAACCTTTTTTGGAACTCTGACTCGATAATCGTGTGAGTTTTATTTTTCTTGAGCTTTCTATATTTCATAGTTTCACTCTACCAAAAAATCGCCGTTTAAGCGATGTTCGAATCCTAGACACGTCACTCAAATCAGAGGCTTAAAAACGCTCCCACTTCCCTCTGGCAGTCCGAATCCTTGAAGGGTCACGGCACAGGGATTCGAACCTTCCGAGGGGACTCAGTCGCAAAGGGGTCTCACTAGATGGCTGCGGGGCTTGGACTCGAACCAAGATTAAAGGCTTCAGAGGCCTCTTGCCTACCATTAGCAGACCCCGCAATATCGCTCGTTCCCAGACTCCTTTTCTTTTTTATTAAACTCTCAAATACTTTCTGATTGCAAGAAAGCTAGGAAGAATTCCTAATACCAAAGCACAACCAAATTGTAATAAAACAACATTTCTGAAATCGTTTTTAAAGAGTGCTAAAAGTTGGAATTCCGGGAAGAAAGCAGAAATTTTTGGACCTAAAAAATAAGAAGTAATGCCTACAATCAAAAGCGATGTCAAAAAGGATAAAATCCCGCACAATACTCCCTGAATTAAGAATGGTCCTCTTATAAATCTATTTGAAGCGCCAACCAAGCGTGAAATTCCGATTTCTTCTTTTTGGCTATAAATTGTTAAACGAGTTGTATTATAAACAAGCAATATGGAAATCGCAATTAGAACTGCTGAAATTATAATCCCTGTTTTATCTACAAAAGAAGTAATGTCAAAAATTTTCTCAATAATTGGCTTTCTTCTGTTAAAATCCACTTTTTCAATTATTGCAGAAAAATTATCCCCTTCCAGAAACTTGGAAACATTATCATAAGAAGCCATCTCGCCAGCGCTTACATTCAAAGAAGCTAAAAATGGATTTGCACCCACCTCCTCCAAAGACGCTATCAGGCCTTTGTCGTCTTTGTGTCTTTCAACAAAATCCTCCAATGCTTTTTCTCTTGAAACATATTCTACCCCTTTTATTCCTGAAAATCCTGAAAGCTTTTGCTGTAAGCCAATGATTTCTTCTTCCGGAGCAGTCTCTTGAAAATAAACAGAAATATCCGCTTTTGCCTTAATTTCATCAATGGCAAATTTTATAATTTTATGACCAAGAAAAAGAAAACTTATCAAAGTTATTGTGATTATCAGAACCGAACTTGTGGCAAAAACGAGATTCCCCTGTCTTTTAAAATTTTGCCAGCCTGATTTAAAAATTCTTTTGAGTAAAGTAAGCATATTTTGGTGATTTATAATATAAATTTCCCCTCCTCGTCATCTCTTATTAATTTTCCATTCTCTAAGGTAATTGTTCTCTTTTTAAGCTTTTTTATCAATTCTTTATTATGAGTAGTCAAAATCACGGTTGTCCCTAATTCGTTAATTTTTTGCAAGAGCCTTATGATTTCTGAAGCATTATAAGGATCCAGATTCCCTGTAGGCTCATCAGCTAAGATTATTTTTGGCCTGTGGATTAAAGCTCTGGCAATTGCTGCTCTCTGGCGCTCACCCGCAGAAATTTGTCTGGGGAAATTGTTGGCTTTATCTCTCAATCCTACGATATCTAATATTTTTGGGACATCAGTTGAAATTTCTTTGTCTTCTGCCTCCATTACTTCCAGGGCAAAGGCAACATTTTCATAGACTGTTTTTGATTCTAAAAGCTTATAATCCTGAAAAACTGCTCCAATCTTTCTTCTCAGAAAAGGAAGCTGGCCTTGTTTTATCTTGCTAACTTCTTTTTCCTCAAAAAATACTCTTCCCCTGGTGGGTTTTTCTTGCGCCAGAATCAGTTTTAATAAGGTGGTTTTTCCAGCTCCCGACCTCCCTACAATTAACAAAAACTCTCCTTCTTTTATTTTAAAAGATGCGTCTTCTAAGGCAATCGTGCTCGGAGGATAGATTTTGGTTACATTTTGGAATTCAATCATCTATATTGGTTTTTAGTTTGTAGTTTCTAGTTATTAGTTATTTTTAATTGGGCCTCTATAAATTCATCTAAATTTCCGTTCAAGACCCCTTCTACATCCGAAGTTTCTGTACCTGTCCTTAGGTCTTTTACTAATTTGTAAGGATGCAAGACATAACTTCGAATTTGGTTTCCCCAAGTGGGGTCCACTTTTCCTTTTAATTTTTTTTGTTCTCTTTCAAGTTCTTGCTGTTTCAATTGATAAACTTTTCCATACAGGATTTCCATTGCTTTTTTCTTATTAGCGATTTGAAATCTTTCTGACTGGCAAGTTGCCTGAAGGCCTGTGGGTTTATGCAATATCCTGACTGCAGTTTCTCGTTTTTGAACATATTGGCCCCCAGGTCCAGAGGATTTATAAGTCTGAATATCCAGGTCTTCTGGTTTAATTTCAATCTGGAGATCTTTGGTTGTTTTTAGCGCCGGAGAAACCTGGACTTGGGCAAAAGAAGTATGGCGCAGTTTTTGAGGTGAAAATGGAGAAATTCTCACCAAGCGGTGCACTCCTGATTCCCCTTTTAAAAATCCGAGGGCAAATGGTCCGGAAACCTCAAAAGTAATGCTTTTTATTCCTATTCTCCCCTCAGGCCCTCCTGCCTCTCCAAAAGATTGTTCTAGGATTTTTGTCTTAAATCCTTTTCGTTCAAAATATCTCTCATACATTCTTTGCAAAAGAGTTGCCCAATCTTGAGCATCTCGTCCCCCCGCTCCAGAAAAAATCTGCAAAATTGCATCCCCATTATCATATTTTCCAGAAAGATAAATTTTTAAAGATTCTTCTTTAAGTTCTTTTTCTAAGCTTTTTATATTCTTTTCTATTGCTTCTGCCAATTCCTCGTCTTTTTCTGCTATCTCTAGAAAATTTTCGACTTCTATTAGCTCTTTTTCAATTTTATCAAAAATCTTAATGCTTTCTTTTAATTCAAAAATCTCTTTTTCAATTTTTCTTGCTTTTTCCTGGTCTTTCCAAAAATCCGGCCTTGTCTTCTCTTTTTCCAATTCCTTTAAACTTTCTTTTTTATCAGGCAGTCAAATCCATTCTTCTAAGCGAAGGAGTTCTTTTTTTAGTTCTAAAATTCTTATTTTTAAATCTTCCATGTTTTTTGTTATATAGCCGAGAGCGGGACTTCCAATCCAAGGTTGGTCAGCCTTGGACTGAGAACCTTCATCCGCCCAAATTCTGAGCCGCCTCCCGGGATTGAACCGAGGACCTACTGTTTACGAAACAGTTGCTCTCCCACTGAGCTAAGGCGGCGAGATTTTGACGAATTGTTCGCTATCTCGGAAAACTGACATAGGTTTATTATAGCACCCTTTCTGAAACTGAGCGGGTGAGCGGAGTCGAACCGCCGTCTACTCCTTGGGAAGGAGTAATAATAACCGCTATACGACACCCGCACTTTACAAGTCTTTGACTTGTTAGGCATAAACTCACCCTCTTTGGTATAAACTATTTTAATATTCCGCTAATTTCGGCCAAAAACTTTTCCCAAATGTTTTTCGGAGCAGGTTTTTCTTCTGCTGGTTTTTCTTCTTTTTTAATGACTACGGCTTCTTCTCCAGGCTTTTGATAACCCTGTTCTCTGACTTTTGCCTCCCAGAAGCCTTGTTTTTCTGTTTCTCCAATCCCGTTTTGCAATTGCTGATTTTTCTTTTCCAGTTCTTCAATCTCTTTTCTAAGACTCTCGATTTGTTTTGAAAGTTCTCTTCGCTTTTGCGCGATTTTCCAGTTTGAAAAAATTAAAAGACCTGATATAATTAAAATTGAAATAATCAAAACTATAGAAATAATTTTAGTGTCTTTTTCTTCAATTTTCTTTTTTGTTACATTCATATGAAAACAAAGCTGAAAAGAAAAACTTATCTAAAAATATTTTGGATTATCGTTGCCGTAATAGTCATACTCAGCATGCTTTTACCACAGCTACTGAATTTACTTAAAATTTATTAAAAAGTTAGTTCTATCTATTTTAGAATTTTTTCTTAAACCTTTCAAGATTTTTGGTTCTCTAACCTAAAACCACCCCTGAGAGTGGTTTTTAGATTCCTAAATAGCATCCTTTTATCCTTTGGATTTGGGAAGAGTTTTCAATCCAGAAGCACATTTTTCAAAAATCTCAAATGAACCATATTCTTCTATAATTTTTTGGGCCTCTTCGTAGCTTGCCGAACCTAAATAATGCTCAATAATATGTGAAAGATGGTCAATAGAAATAAAAAGTTTAGTAAAATCAGGAAAACAAACATTATTTCTCTCCTTTAAGCCACCTTCTCTGGAAAAGAAATTTTGGCAAATTGCACCCCCAATGGCATACTGCATCCTTACAGAGTCTGTTTTTGTGTCTAACCAGTATTGGAAATTGAGCAGCAGAAAAACAGAAATAATCGCTTCCAACTCTTTCTGCTTTAAGGCGTCTTTTAGAATAAGCAAGCCACAGCATTTTATTCCCAACAGATATGCTAAAAGCTCATCAAAAATCGGGAAAAGTTCTTTCAGCCTCTGTTCAGCGTCTCGATAACGAATTAAACTATGAGAAATCTCATGTAAAAGCACAGTCCTCAAAAGAGCTAATTGGAGCTCTCCTTCAGAAAAATATGTTTGGAGTTTCTTGTTAAAAACACTTCTAAAAATAGGATAGTCCCTTTCTTTAAAATTATATGTAAGTGAAGAACTAAAGATTGAGAGTTTTGAGCCATTCTTTTCCATCAAGGCCACGTCATTGGGGAGATTTGTGCCAATAGTCATAAAATCTGCTTTCTGCCCTGCAAAACAAACGGTTTTATTAATCTCTAATCTTAGTTTTGGAAGTTCAATTTTTGTGGTATCAGGCAAAATTTTCCTTCTGCTTGCAAGAATTATTTTTTTAAATCTTTCTGCTTCTTCGGTTCGCTTTTCGTCTACAATTCCAACCCATGCCTGGTATGCGCATTTTTTGAAAAATAATTTATCTAGATATCTTTCTACCGGACCTATGATGAAACTAAATTTAAAATGTCCTCTTGTAATCCATAAAATCTCATTTTGGGCATAATCATTCCTAAGTAGGGTTCTTGCCATTTCTCTAAGATACTGGCTAAAATTCCTATCTTCTGAAATCCTTGCTGCCTCTTCCAATGTCCTTGCAATTTCGCCTAATTCCTTTTTGAATTTGACACAAAAAGGCACTGCTATCAATCTTCCTCGTCTGTCTTTTTCTACAAAAGTATAAGGATGCAATAAAAGCGGGTTCTTTTTTGCTGCCTCTTCAATCTCCTCTTTTTTTACATCGGAAGGGTAAAAATTAGCTCCTTCAAATTTCGAATTCTTTTGTTTCCCATACAGAGGGGCTATTAATTCGCAGGCATGAACCAGTTTTTCTAAAACTAATTTTTCTTTTTCTGAAAGTTCTTCAGTGCTAACTTGAAATTTTTTAATTGCTTCCATATTTTATTTTTAATATTCTACAACCATGATTTACCATCGGTGTGGTAACTTTTACTTCATTGCCCACTTTTTTACCCAATAGTGCCCTCCCAATTGGCGATTGGTCAGATATCTTTTGATTGGCGGGGTCAGATTCAATCGTTCCTACAATTTTAAACTCTTCAACTGTCCCATCCATTTCTACGGTAACCTCTGCTCCTAAATGCACACTGTCCTGCTCTTTTTTAAGGGGGGCTTTTATTGGTTCATAGTTTTCTAAAACATCTTCTAATTCTGCTATTCTCTTTTTTAGGTTTCCTAAATCTTCCTGGAATGTAATGAATTCTGCCTCAATTTCTCCAAAACGAAAAGAATCTGGACCGCTTCCGTCTAGTAAGGCGATCTTCTGCCTATTTAACTCTTCTAGCTCATTTTTGACCTTTTCCAACCCTTCTTTGGTTAGATAATATTTTTTCCTTTCCATAGACTAGCATCAATTATTCAACCTTACTCTTTGTAAAAATTACTGTCAAGATTTAAAAATTGCAAAATAAAATGCCCCTCTAAGGGGTACGTACTCTTTAATTATTGTTTACTTATTATTCATACTTACTTACTTCAGAAAATTCCTTTGCTAAATCATCTATAAATTTCACCAACAGAGAATCGTCTGTTCTTTCTTTTGCTTCCATCCACCAAGACCCCATTGGAAAGTTTTTATCTTCCCGCCGATATTCAAATGCCTGCAGAAGATTTTCTAATTTGTCCAATTGCCTTAGAAATCGCCCTTCATGATTTACGCCTTCTCTAAAGTCAAACCAAAGATTTGTGATTTCTTTTTTTATCGACTGAGGCATTCTTTTAATAAGTTTAAACAAAGAATCCTGTTCTCTCTTAAGTTTTCTTGACTCCTTTTTTCTTTTTGTTGCTACTGGAAATCTTGGCCAAGTCTTCATTAAATCCGACAATTCTTTTTCACCTTTTGGAAGAATTTCGTCATAAGGAGTTTCGTCGCCTGCATAGACCTCGCATAGGTCATGGGTTAAAGCCATCTTTAATATTTTTTCTATATTTAATTCTTTTTGTCTTCCCAAAATCCAAGCCACTAATGCTAATCTATAGCTGTGACTAGCAACTACCTCGGGCTCTTTTACCCTTCTCAAAACCCAACCTCTTCTTTTTAATTTTTTTAATTTTCCAACCTCAATTAGAAATTCCACAATATTGTCCATTTCATTCCTCTTTAGGATTTTTTCAAAGATATTTTTTTCAAAAAACCTTTTTTCTATTGCCTTTATAAATTCTAAAATTATAGGAATATCAAAATTTTCCCTTGCCCATCTAATCCAAGAAGCTTTCTGGATTTTTCCCTGTTCTTTCCAATATTCAAATGCTTGAAGAAGACTTTCAGCCTTATCGGCTTGTTTTACAAGCTTGCCTTCTTTTGAAAGTCCTCTCTCAAAATCCAACCAAAGAGTTCTCAATTCTTTTTTGAGTTCAGGAGGCAGTTTTAAAATAACCTTAGAAAAAGATTGATACTCCCTCTTAAATTTTTCATCTGCGTTTTGCTTTTTTTTCTTTAAAGAAATTTTTGAAATTTTCTTTTTTTGCGGTAAAAGAAATTCAAAAGAAGTTTCATTTTGAGCAAAAATTTCACAAAAATCATGAATTAGAGCCATTTTTAATACTTTTTTCATGTCAAGCCTTTCTTTCTTTGCCAAAATCCAGCTTAAAATAGCCAATCTAAAACTATGACTGGCAGTGCTTTCTGAATCTTTGATTTCATAGGCAAACCATTTTTTCTTGCGCGTGCTTTTTAATTTCCCAATATCGATAAAAAAACTAATATAATTAGTCATAGAAAAAGAAAAAGGGGCTGTAACCCCTTTATCCTGTGTATTTGATGCTCTTGATTTTGTATGTAATCTTCACCGGCGAATTGAGGATTACTTGATCTCCTACTTTGTGTTCTAAAAGAGCTCTTCCAACCGGAGATTCATTTGAAATTCTACCCATCGAAGGATCCGCTTCCATGGTTCCCACGATGAAGAATTCATCTATCTGTCCATCAACCTCTACTGTAACTTTGGCTCCAACATGAATCTTATCCTGCTCTTTTTTAAGGGGGGCTTTTATTGGTTCATAGTTTTCTAAAACACCTTCTAATTCTGCTATTCTCTTTTTTAGGTTTCCTAAATCTTCCTGGAATGTAATGAATTCTGCCTCAATTTCTCCAAAACGAAAAGAACCTGGGCCGCTTCCGTTTAATAGGGCGATTTTTTCTTGTTCCAGGCTTTTGAGTTCTTTTTTTATCTTATCTAGTCCTTCTTTAGTCAAATAATATTTCTTTTCTTCCATATATTACTTTCATTAAAATACACGTTTAGGTTACTCTATTTTGAAAGCTTGTCAATGTCCTATTTGATAACTTGTCAATGTCCTAACAAACCTCTAAAATAAAGTAATAATCTTTTTAATTTATGATTGAAATTGATGGTTCAACCCAAGAAGGAGGAGGACAAATTTTAAGGACAGCTCTCTGTCTTTCTGCAATAACCAGAAAACCTTGTCACATTTTTAATATTAGAAAAGGCAGGCAAAAACCCGGACTAATGCCACAACATCTTTCGGGATTAAGGGCTTTGGCCCAACTTTGCCAGGCTGAACTTGTGGGAGATTCTTTGGATTCTCAAGAGATATGGTTTTCGCCTGGAGAAATTAAGACAAAAAAGGTTTCAATAAAAATTGAAACTGCAGGAAGTATTACTCTAGTTCTGCAAACCCTGATTGCGCCATCTTTATTTTCCCCGGATTCTGTTGAAATCTCTTTTGATGGTGGGGCTACTGATACTTTTTTCTCACCCACTCTTGATCATTTTAGATTCGTCTTTTTAAAGATTTTAGAAAAAATGCTGTCTCCTCTCTCAAAATTGCCAGGAGAAAAATCTGTAGAAATAGATGTTATAAAAAGAGGGTTTTATCCTGAGGGAGGGGCAAGGATTATTGTTAAAATTTTACCATCAAAAATAAAACCCATTTTTCTTGAGGAAAGAGGAGCATTGAAAAAAGTATTCCTTGTCTCCGGTGCCTCAGAAAATCTTAGAAAAAACAAAGTGGCTGAAAGACAAATCTCAGGAACAAAACAAATCTTGGGGCAATTAAAACTGCCTCTTGAAGAAAAAGTAGAATATTATTCTACAATAGGAACAGGGAGTCAGATTAATGTAATAGGAGAACTGGAAAATACGGTTTTTGGAGCAGATAATCTTGGGAAACTAGGAAAATCAGCAGAAGAAGTAGGAAAAGAAACGGCTTTGGCGTTCTTGGGCCAAGCAAAATCAAATGCCTGTCTGGATAAATATGCAGCAGACCAAATTCTCCCCTTTTTGGCACTGGCAGAAGGAAAATCAGAAGTTAGCGTTTCTGAAATAACTTTGCATTGTAAAACTAATATCTGGGTTATAGAAAAATTTTTAGCCGGAAAATTCAAAATTAAGGACAATTTAATCTCGTGGAATCCTGAATAGAAAACAAATCAGGCAAATTGGAGTTAGGAAGAACTAAAAATTAGTTTCTTTTTTAATTTCTGGTTGGAAAAATTTATTAAGCTGAATTTCTTGCGAATTTACCTCTTTTATTTTCTTGTCTTGAATTAAAACTTTAAAGATCAGTCCTTGCATAGTTTGAGTAGAAAATCCCTGGTCAAAAATAAAATTCCCTAAAGAATAAGCAATATAACCTTGTTTGTATTTTTCAACTGGCTCTGCCACATGGGGATGATGACCTATTACCAAATCCGCCCCGCTATCTATTGCCAATTGGGCAAACAATTTTTGTTCCACATTAGATTGACTTTTGTACTCATCTCCAAAGTGCATGGAAACAATCACAATATCTGCTATCTTTCTTGCAGCTTTTATATCCTCTTTTATGCTTTCATCTAACCAGGCAATTCCAGAAGAATCTTTAGTCGCCACCCAGGTTTTTGAACCCACATTAGTATATGCCAAAAATGCAAACTTTGTATTATTTACTTCTTTAATTACAGGAGTATGCGCCTCATTTTCTGAAAATCCTCCGCCAACATATTCAATTCCGGCTTCTTTTAATCTTTTGAAACTATCTTCCATAGCTTTATTTGTATAATCAAAAATATGATTATTTGCTACGGAAACCACATCAAATCCTGCAAAAACCAGTCCTTCTATCGCCTTTGGGTCGGCACGAAAAGAATAAATGCTGCCGACCTTTCTTCCTTTGTCAGAAATTACACTCTCTAAATTTCCGAATAAAATATCAGCGTCTTTTAAATAATCAGTAATCTTTAAAAATGGAAATTTATAATCTCCTTTCCCGTATTTTAAAAGCATATACTCTATCCCCCTGTCCAACATAATATCTCCTACAAACATCAAGGTTATGGATTTTGCTTCTGCTTTTTGGAACGAAATTCCAGGAATTTTTGCCAGCAGAATTTTTGAGATGTCTGTTCCAGTTTCCTTTATCTTAAAAATCAAAAAACTTGCGGCAAAAGTCGCAATTATAATAACAATTAAAGCGAAAACAAATGATTTTCGATAATTCTTATTTAGAAACGCCATTAGTCTCACAAAAATTTGTTTATTTTAAAACCTTAACAAAAATAAGCCCAAATTAAAAGCCTCGCATTGGGCGAGGCGGAAAAATTCTAAGTTCTCATTTAGCAAGTTAAGTGAAAAAAGCCAATTACTTTTTTCTGTTTTCCATCTTCTTCTTTTGAATATTCTTTTATAACGTTAAAGGTTTTAACTGCCTCTTCGGTTTTGTCAATAATCAGTTCTATCCCCCTATCTTTAATTGCTCTTTGTGCACTTTCTGTAACCTTTGCAATTCCGCTTGCTCCTGTCCCAAAAATAATTGATTCTGGGTTTTGCTCTAAAGCTCTCTGAATATCTTCTAAATCAAAAACGTGGCCTTCTTTTCTTTGCCATGGCAAAACTTCGTCTGTCCAACGAACTTCAATATCATAATCATAACTCTTCCCTGAAATTCTAATAAAGCCAAAATGATATTCTTCAATCATTGTTTTATCTTATATTAAAGTTTTAAAAAAGGAGAAATCATTCCCAGGCAAAAAATCAAAAACAAAATAATAATTAGAATTTTTGGGATATTTAGGGAATAAGCTGGCTTTTTCCGACCTTTCTTTATCGCTTTTTCGTAAATACTCACAATCAAGATCCCGTTCAGCCCTCCAAAAACCGCACCCGAGATTCCTATTATCCCAATAAAGTTTTTAGCTCCCAGTAAAAATAATACAAACGAAGGAATACACGCAAAAGCCAAAGAAGCCGCTTTTGAAAGTTTAAAGTCTCTATACCAAACTTCTCTTAACACATACCCCAAGCTTAAATAAGAACTCCCCATGGAAAAGATTCCAAGGAGAGCCCCGAACATTACAATCCAGGAAGGCAAAAAGAAACGCAATCCAGAAATTGCATCATTAGATGTCAAACTCCCGCTGATCCCAAAAACCACGCTCGCAAATAAGATATATACAAAAATGGGAATTAAAGTTCCCACTATAATTGATTTTCTGAGATTTTGAGGCTTTTCTCTTAAAATTTCCTCCATCTCAGGAATAACTGAGGAGCCAGAAAGCGCAAATAAAATCACACCGTATGGTAAAAACAAAAATGAGAGATTTGCTCCCGAAAAATTGGAAAAATCAATTTTCCCAAAGCCAAAAATGGTCAAAAGAAAAACCAAACCCACAAGTAAAAACACTATCAGGCCTTCCAAAAAAGAAATTGTCCTGAGTCCAAAAACAATGGCTATTGTGACAAAAATAAAAAATAATATTGAAAGCAGATATGGATTTCCAAATCCCAAAAATAAACTTAGAAATTCACCAACTTTTATTAAATATGCTAAAAGTGCTCCGTAAATGGTAAGGAACAGACTAAGAACCGCCAAAATCCTGCCTGTTTTTCTAAGATAAATTTTCCCGTAGCCTGTTAGCTGATGATCGCCAGGGGTTCTTAAAATGATTTCTCCGTAAACTAAATTTAAAAGAAGCGTCAAAAGCCCCAAAGTTAAGATATAAAAAATTCCAGGAAGGAACCCAACTTTTGAAATTACATATGGAATTCCGAAAATTCCAGCTCCAATTGTAGTCCCCACTAAAATCGCAGTAGCTCTAAAAGTTTTACTCATATTTTTATAAATTTACTCAATATTATACTTTAACATAAAAAACATGCATCATAAATTAAATCTGTGGAATTCTCCACGAGTCCGGGTCTCGTTGATTGAATAAAAAGGGTTTTTATCTTAAAATATATAATATGTTCAAAAATAATATGTTCAAAATAGACGAAAAAGAAATTGTAAAATTGACCTGTGATTTAATAAGAAAAAAGACAGTAAATCCCCCGGGGAACGAACATCTGACAAAAGAAATTGTCATATCGGCAATGAAAAAATTGGGAATGAGGATTGAGATTAAAGAAAAGAAAAAAGGCAGAACCAATGTGATTGGAAGAATCGGAAAGGGAAAACCTTCGATAGCTCTAATTTCCCATATGGATGTGGTTCCGGCAGGAGAAGGCTGGAAAACAGATCCCTTTAATCCAGTAATTAAAAATGGAAAAATCTTTGGAAGAGGGTCTTTGGATAATAAAGGAATGTTTGCCACAAGTTACGCGGCCATTAAGGTTTTTCTAAAAAAGCATTCAAAATTCAAAGGAACAATTTTTCTCTTGGCGGTGGCTGATGAGGAAGTGGGTTCAGAATTGGGGATGAAATGGCTGCTAGATGAAGGATTTAAGGTGGATTTTGCCATTATCCCAGACAGCGGATTGCTTAATAAGGCAATTATCGGAGAAAAAGGACTCTTGTGGTTAAAAATTATTAGTTTTGGGAAACAGGCGCATGGCTCAACGCCAAATTTAGGAATCAATGCTATTGAAAAATTAGCAAAGTTAATTTTGAGATTACAAAAAATAGATTTTGGGAAAGGTTTTAATCCTGCATTTGACGCTGCCACTCTTAATATTGGCCAAATCGAGGGTGGCTATGCTCCTAATATAGTGCCGGCGAGAGCCACAGTAAGAATTGATATTAGATACCCATTGGGAATTAAAAAAGAAGATATTCTAAGAAAAATTAACAAAGAAATTAAAAAACTAAAAAATGAAGATTCTAAATCAAATTTCAAACTTGAAATCCAGGAAGCAAAAATACCTCATCTGGTTCCTGAAAATTCTCCTTTGTGCAAAAAATTTTTGGAGGCAGCAAAAGAATTAAAAATTCCAATGGAATTAACCACAGTCGGAGGAATAACGGTGGGGAAGGAAATGTTCTTCTCGGGAATCCCATCAATCTGTCATTATGCCACAAAAAAAGAGCTCGCCCACATGGCAAATGAGTATGTAGAAGTTAAAAATCTTGTGAAATCCGCTGAACTTTATGCTCTTGTCTTAGAAAAATTGATTTTCCAGACATGAAAGCCATAATTCAAAGAGTAAAAAATGCAAGAGTTGAAATAGAAAACAAAACAATTGGAGAAATTGGAAAGGGAATTTTGGTTTTCTTGGGGGTCAAAGACGGGGATACAGAAAAAGATGTCCAATTTTTAGTTGAAAAAATCTTAAACTTAAGAATCTTTTCAGACAAAGAGAATAAAATGAATCTATCGCTTTTGGATATCAAGGGTGAAATTTTAATTGTCTCTCAATTCACCCTGTATGGAGATTGCAAAAAAGGCAGAAGACCAAGTTTTACAGATGCTGCCCTTCCCGAAACTGCAGAAAAATTGTATGAAGATTTCATAAAAGAAGCTAAAAAATCAGGTCTAAAAACAGAAACCGGAAAATTTGGGGCAATGATGCAGGTAGAATTAGTCAATGATGGACCTGTAACTTTCATTCTGGAAAGTTAAAAGTTTTATAACAAAAATATGAGGCCGCCAAGTCTGACTTGGCGGCCTTTTTGTTTGTGCCACTTGCTCTGTTACAAGCAGCTGGCAGCGCTGGGGAGGACGGAAACGTTGTGAAACAGAAGAAACTTGGTAGGTCCTTCTGTGCGCTCCACCAAAACCTTGGAGTCTGCTCTCACAACCTGGAACCCGCCCCGCCTCGCAAGGCCTCTTGGGCTAGTGCTTCCTCAGCCTTCTGTCGCGCCTCCTCCTTGGTGAGACCGCAGTTGGGACACTTCGCTAGCCCTTGATACGCGTGTCCGCAATTAAGACACACTATCTTGTCTGACATCACATCGTTTCCGAAGGAACCAAGCGGAACCTCTGCTAAATCTTGCTGCATTTCCTGCCTCCTGTCCTGGATTTTGTCGGTCTCTTGAAAAACACTTAATCCTCTGACACACACCTCCTTTTGCACTATAAAGAGCTACAAGGAACTACTCACTCTCAAAGAGAGTAAAAGAATAAATTCTTTTTTAAAAACTCAGTCTTTAACTCTCTTTTAAAACTATTTGCCCTCCTTTTGGGAGGGCTAAGAAATTAGTTTTTAGTTTATAGTTTTTAGTTTCTAATAAAAGCTTTTCTTAACCCTCCCCGGTTCCCGATAAGGACAACAAGAATAATGGTGATAATACAAATCAGTTCTTTTCTGAGAAGAGTTAAGGTGTTCCTCATTTGTTTTGAAAATCTACTTTCCATATTGATGTTTAATATTTTAACAAATTGAAAAGCTCTGTCAAGCTTAAAAAAGAGTTTTTTGTTTTGATAAATCTTTTTGTTCGCCTTTTGAAAAAATCCTGATTTTTCCAAATACACCATCATAACCAGGCTCTACAAAAATCTTTTTTTCTCTGGTCCTTACAATTCCCTCTGCTATTTCTGCTAGGGTAGCCTTTTCCAATTCTTGAGCGGGAACTTCTAATAGAACATCCAGTTCATTTTTAAAGTTTCCTACTAATTTTTCGTATTCATCCTCAACCATTTTGGTTCCGGGGTTGGAGCCCAATGCCTCGGCAATTATTTCATCTAGAGGAATTAGACTTTTAAAAGGAATTGCTCCTGGTGGAATAAAACCCTCGGGTCTGTCTGCCAATTCTTCCACCCTGCTTAACACGCCTATTGTAAGGGGCTTTCCGCATACAGGGCAAACGCCACCTGTTTTTTGGGTTTCTTTAGGAGAAAAAGAGATATTGCAATCTCTATGCCCATCATAATGGTACTTTCCCTCTTCCGGAAAGAACTCAATTGTATACAAAAACTTTTTTGGGTCTTTGGATTTTATGGCTTCAATAATACTTGAGAAGCTTAAGTTTTCTAAATCAAAAACATTTGCCTCTCTCCCAATCTTTTGAAGCGAATGGGCATCGCTGTTAGAAATTAAAGAGATTTTATCAAGGGCAGAAAGCCGCCAATTCATTGCAGGGTCAGAAGAAAGACCGGTTTCTATGGCAAAAATATATTTTGAGTATTCTTCAAAACATTCTTCAATTGAATTAAACCCGGATTTTGACCCAAATATGGAAAACCAAGGCGTCCAGGCATGTGCAGGAACCAAAAAGTTATTGGGATTGGTATTTAAAACAATTTTTACTAATTCTTTTGCATCTAGTCCCAGAATTGGCCTGCCATCTGCCTTTAGATTCCCTATCCATCCAAGTTGAACATTAATTTTCTCAACTGTCTCAAAATCTGGGGCAAAGACTATAATGTGAATCTTTCTGGTCCTATATCCTTTTGCATAAATGCACGAAATTTCAGAAGTCAAAATAAAACGAGTTCTGTTCTCGCTTCCTTTTATCTTAAATAAACCGGGTTCTGCCGGTTCTAATTTTGTTTTTAACTCTTCAAGCCATTCTGGGTGAGTAAAATCGCCTGTCCCCAAAACTAAAATCCCCTTTCTGGCTGCCCATGCTCCCAAACTCTCAACATCCAATTTTGGGGAAGTTGCTCTTGAGAATCTTGAATGTATGTGGAAATCTGCTACGACTTTCATATTTTAAAGCCCCAGGTCATTTGCAATTCCTTGCATAGATTTTAAGGCAATTCCTACAAATTCTTCTAAACTTAGATTTAAGTAATCCTTGCATTTTGAAATAATTTGCCGGTTTGCTCCTCTTGCGAATGCTTTTTCTCCAAATCTATTTAAAACATTTTCAACCGACAAATCCGCTATCTTTTTTGATGGAAGTACCAGAACAGCTGCCACAATTAAACCTGTCAAAGGATCTGTGACATATAAGGATTTTTCCATAAGGGTTTGGGGTGGTACTCCATGAGCTTCATTGTGCACTTTTACTGCCTGACATATGCTATATTCAAATCCGAGTTTCTGCAACATTTCTGCTCCTATCAAAGAATGTGCCTTTGCATCATCTTTTGTTTTTTCATAATCAATATCATGCAATAAGCCGCAGATCCTCCAAATTTCTGGATCTTGTTCAAAATGAGCAGCCAAACCTTTCATTACGGCTTCAACCGCCAAAGAGTGCTTTATTAGGTTTTGATTTTGAAGATTTTCTTTTAAAAGTTTTAGAGCATTTTCTCTGTCCATATTTTTGGTTAATTAATGAATTAAAATAATTTATTTAAAATATATGGGGTAAAATAGACTTCAATCAGGGCTGCTAAAATTATAAAAGGAACCAGAACTTTTAAAAAGAAATAGAATGTTGAAAACTTTTCCTGTTTTAATTCTTCCTTCCCAAAAGTCATACTCATTGTTCTTTTTGCAATTCTCAAGCCAGCACCGCAAGCAATAATTAGAACCGGAATCCCAAAAATCCCATGGGGCGCAAGAGTAATCAAAAGCAAGGAAATGGGCAAGGAGCCCTTTAGAAAAAATATAAATCCTCCCAAAACTACACCATTTACGAGTAAAACCATCATAGGAATAATTCCAAAAAAAGAAGAAAGCAATAAAATTAGAGCAAATAGAATAAGGCTGTTTAAAACCATAAAAAGGAATTGCCCAAAGTTATTCAAAGAAGTAATGGGACTGTAAATTGCTTTGAGAATTGTCAGCAATCGAATTACTTGGTCGGGAAAGAATCTAGCTCCTAAAAAACCTAAGGTTACGCTGATTAAGAAAAATAAAAAAGAAAAGAGAAAAAATCTTTTTAAGGAAAAAAAATATTCTTTTAAGTTCATGGGTTTAAGTTTAATATGTTTTTGATTTTAAAAATTTATAATAATCCTTTTGTTTCTCCGGTAAAATGGGTAATTAAATACCAGGCAAGGATACTAATAAAAACTATTATTGTTAAAAAGTCTAGAAAAGAAAGTTTATCCATACGTTTTTAAATATTCAATAACATCTTGTGGAATTGGCGGTTCTCCAATAGGACTGGTTCCCGGATAACGCCAAGCACTAATAATTATAATTTTTTGTCTTTTTTCCTTTAGTTTTGCGTTTTTACTGCCCGGCAGAGACATCTTAAACTTTATTGTCCGATACATCAACCAAATCTCGCGATTTTGCTTTCTAGATTTCACGCCTTGCATAACAGCTACCGTATGAGTAGCAATCCCCTTTTCCTCTCTTTCAGGATTTCTTAATATGCTCTTTAACTTTGTTTCTGAGAGATGGTAAAATCTCATTTTCTCTTTGACGTGTTCTGTCCAGACAAGGTTTTCAGAGTCTTTTGGTTCTCTAAATTTCATTTTTCTTTTTTATCCGAGGGTTTCGGAAAAGAATAGAGATTTGGGTCCTTAACAATTATTTTATAGATATTCTCAATAAAATCTCCTCCTGCATATCCCACAAAAAATGCTATTCCTGGAGAAAATCCGCCTCCAAAAAAACTAATTCCCAGTTCTTTTGTGGCAGCGGCAACCAAGACACCAATGATTCCTGAAAGAAAACTCATTGTCAGAAAATAAGGAAGCTCAAACTTTACATTCTTGTAAGAATACTGATGTTTGATAAATCCTACCAACCCTCTCACTATTCCTCCCCCAAATCCCGAAATTAAAATTTGAAGATACATATAAATTGTATTAAGCGAGGTATTTGTCGACAAAGACCTCTCGTAAGCTTGCCACCATGGTTCCCGCCCAAGGCGGGTGGCAAGCTGAGAGCGGAGCAGCAGTCGACTCGGTGGGGCGACTGACTGCGTGCTTTGGAGACAAATGCCGAGCGCTATATTAAAAAGATGCTAAGCGAGTCTACCGCTGAAGTAGACGAAGCGTCTACTAAAAACTATCTTCTAAACTTATTTTACTAATTTGCCGGCTTTTTCAAATTTCAATTTTCCTTCCAATAATTTTCTAAGAACTTCTGATAAATCATTAATTTCTACCCTAATTTGCTTTGTTGTGTCTCTATCCCTAATGGTAACATCGTCTTTCTCAAGACTATCAAAATCAATTGTCACCGTATAAGGAGTCCCAATTTCGTCTTGTGAATAATATCGCTTTCCAATATTTCCTCTTTCATCCCAGCTGGAGCTAAAATCAGTCTTTAACATCTCAAAAACTTTTCTTGCTTTTTCCAAAAGCTTGGGTTTATTTGCCAAAAGCGGAAAGACCGCAACCTTATAGGGAGCGAGTTGAGAAACCAAAGACAAAATGACCCTTATTCCCTTTTTATCTTTTTCTTCACGATAGCTGTCAAGCAAGATTGCCAAAAGTGATCTTTCTACTCCCATTGAAGGTTCTACCACATGAGGATAAAATTTTTCTCCTGTCTCAGAATCTTGATATGTAAGGTCCTTTCCTGAATATTTGGCATGATTTGTTAAATCAAAGTTGGTACGATAAGCCAATCCGTAGAGTTCTTTTGTTCCGAAAGGAAATTTAAATTCCAAATCTTCAGTTCTTTTAGAATAATGCGATAATTCTTCAGACTTGTGTCTTCGCCAGCTAAGATTTTCTCTCTTTACCCCAAGCCCTACAATCCAGCTTTCCATAAGTCCCTTCCATTCTTCAAAATACTTTTCCCAGTCTTTTTCTTTTATAAAATACTCAATTTCCATCTGTTCAAATTCCAAAGTCCTAAAAATAAAATTACCTGAAGTGATTTCATTTCTAAAGGCCTTTCCCATCTGAGCAATTCCAAATGGCAATTTGGGATGAAATGAAGTTACTACATTTTTAAAATTGACGAAAATTGCCTGCGCGGTTTCAGGACGCAAATACGCAATGGATGCCGAATCTTCAACCGGGCCAACAAAGGTCTTGAACATTGGCACAAATTTCTTTGGTTCGGTCAACTCGCCGCCACACTCCGGACATTTTTTTGCCCCGGCCAAAAAATCAACCCTAAAGCGGTTGTGACACTTCTTGCATTCAACTAAAACATCAATAAATCCTTTGGTATGTCCTGAGGCCTCCCAGATTTTAGGATTCATTAAAATCCCTCCATCTAAACCAAAAACATCCTCTCTCTGCCTCACAAAATTATTCCACCATTCTCTTTTAAAATTGTTTTTAAATTCTGCACCCAGGGGTCCATAATCCCATGTATTTGCCAATCCTCCGTAAATCTCAGAGCCAGGATAGATAAATCCCCTCCTTTTACATAATGACATAATTTTCTGCATGAGATTTTCTTGAGGCATATTAGATAGTTTTGTAAAACTTATGCGTTTTTATTAAATCACTATAGCATAAATTTACAGAAAACCGTTAATCGAAGTTTTTTAATTAAAAAACCTGCGATTTCTCGCAGGGACCCGGATTTTTTGGGCGGTTCCACCCTACTTTCCCTCCTCCCTTTTTGGGCTTTTGGAGGGACACCTCAATTAAGATTGGCTCGGAGGCGCCTTTTGGAAGTTTTTCTTGTCCGCTTTCCAACTTCAGCGCGGTTCTCTATCAAGAAAAAACTTCTTACTCTTCCTCTTCATTGCCAAGATTAAATTTTCAAGATAGCCTTATCCTATTATACTCTCTCCTTCCTGTCAAGCTCAAATTTTATTGTACTATCCCTTGCTCTGGCTTCATATTAGGATCACCAGGCAAAGTGGTGTCTATCGCCGGAGAGGTCTTTTTAAGATTTATCTCGGTAAATTGGTCTTCTCCTTGAATGTTAGCTTCATTTATTAGAGTGGCTACCAACCCTTTTTGATTTTGAGAGGGAATAAATGCTATCTGAAACGAGATTGACCTGAAGGGAGATAAAATTCCAGTTCCCGCAGAAAGATCTCCAATGTCCCACAGGATCCCGCCGGAACTCGAATCAAAGGCAAATTTTTCTTTCTCTGCTTCTGGAAAGATTTTTCCTGTAAGTTTCACTCCCGGAGGCAAAACCGCTTTCACTTTTACATTCTTGACGTCATTGTAATAATTTTTTACCTGCCAGATTATAGTATAAGTAGTTGTTTCTCCTACTTTTGGAGGGATAGGTCCCGAGTTCCCGAAAACTTCGTCTTGGAAATATCCTCCCTGAGTAAGTTCTAATTTTGAATTTACTTTGGTGCTAAACTCTTCTTTTGCCTGAGAAAGCAAGATGCTATTTTTTAAAACAAAATTCTTATCTGTGGAAGATTTAATCTCCCAATCTTTTTTAACATTCATCCAAAACTCTACTCTTCCTTCCTCCCCGGGTTCCAGATATTTTAATTCTGAAACGTCCCTCCAATCCCACAAGATAGATTTATCTGTAGAGTTAATCTTGCCTTTTTCAGAATTGATACTTTCAAATTCAAAGGGCCCGTCTAATCTTACTACCAAGAACATATCTTCAAAGGGCTCTTCTCCAATATTTCTAAAAAGAACCTCGTAACGAAGCAATTCTCCGGGATTCGCAATGTATTCCGAAAATCCATTTATCATTTGGGAAATTGCAAGATGCGGCTTTACAATCTCGGCTCCCCTAACAGTCTCTTTTAAGACATAAAATCTATCGTTTATCCAAATTCCAAGTTGAGCTTTAAAAATTTCTTGCCCGCCTATTTCGCCTGAGGCCTTACCTAAAATATCAATTTTCCCTCCTTCTGCCTTATTCAAGACCGCAATCTCCCATTCATTTTTTTCAATGCCTTGAGGGCTTGAATTAACAAATTCAAAGTCTTGAGGATATTCCATCTTGATCCTAAAATTAGAAAGTGGAAAATCTAAATTGGAGAAATAATTCAAGGAAATCTTAGTCTCTTTCCCGGTAACTAATTTTGAAGGGAAATCAAGCGCCAAAGTCAAAGGGACTTCTTCAATTTTAGTTGTAAGCGTACTCTCAGATTGATAAAGGGCTTTTAGGTTTTTTGGACTATAACTCAAAGTGGTTTTTGCAGTTTTAATGTCTTCTTTTTGTCCAAAGAGACGAGCCTTAAATTGCAAATTTTTTTCCTGACCCGGATAAAGGTCTTCCAGATTTCTTGCAACTCTTTGTGGTTGGCCCAAGCTTGGCAATGAGCCTTCGGGATATTCAAATGTAAATTTCATTCTTTCTAATCTTGCGTTCCCATTGTTTTTGTATTTTACTGTATACTCAATCTCTTGACCTGCCTGGCAACCATTAGGTCCTAAAATCTCAAGTTTTAGAACTTCTTTTGAAAAGATTTGTTTTTGATAAATCAAATAAGAAATTCCGGTTAGGACCGCCAAAAGAATTAGAAAAATTGTAAAAAACTTCACTTTCATATTTTTAATTTATAAGTATTCTAATTATAGTAAAAAATTTATCTTTGGTAAACAGGCAAGAGTCTTTAAAATTAAATCTCTGAAGGGAAAAAAGAAAGATAAAAACTTGAAAGTTCTTTTAAGGGTTTTTGATGCTCTTTTTTAAATTTCAATTTCAATAAATGGGAAAGGTTATTTTTTAGGATTTCTCTTAAGATTTTAACAGTATTAACGTCAACTTTCAAGAGCTTTGATTTTTCTTTTTTAGAACACGTCTCGCAAATTAAACCTCCTCTCGCCGAAAAAAAAAGTCCATCTGGTTTTAATTTATTTTGGCAATTTAAACATTTATAAATCTGGGAACGGTATCCTAAAATAGAAAGCAAATTCCATAAAAAATAAAAGTAGATTAGTGAGAAATAGTCAAAGGGCAAAGAGGGATTATCAAAAACCTCAAAAGTTTCTTTTAATAGCCGCCAGATTGCCTCATCTTTTTCTGGGGCTCTGATGAGTTTTTCTAAAAACCCAGAGATTTTATAGGCAAATTTGAGTTTATTTAAATCCTTTTTTATATTTTCAAAATCTCTAACTAACAAGGCATCTGTTAGAATCTTGTAGGCCTTTCCCTGCACAAATCCAATCTCTGAAATAGAAAAAGGAGGAACGTTCCCTCTGAGCTTGGATTTGGTTTTTCTTACGGCCTTTGCTAGAATTTCTATTTTGCCAAAATCTTTGGTAAAAACCATAAAAACTTTATCTGTTTCTCTTCTCGGGCTTTCTTTCAAAATAAAAGCCTGGGTTCTGTAATGAGTGAACATTGACGAATAGAAATTATAAAAAAAATTACAATTTTTCTAAAATTTTAAGCTCTAATTTTCCGGTCTTGGTATTGTATAAAGCAAAGGTGGCCTTGTAGAGATATCCACAAAGATTCCCAGGATTTACTAATCTGCACCTGCCAATCTTTTCTTCCCAGGGTTTGTGAGTGTGACCGTAAAATACCAAATCGTATTCCTGACTTTGAGCAAGAGCTTTTGCAAATTTTGGAAAGTGGCAAAAGGCAATTTTTACTTTATCAATTTCAATCTCTCCTAATTCACCGTATAATGTCACATTTTTATTGCCTGCCTCGCAGATTATTTTTGTCAGGGCGTATCTGTCTTCAAGGTTTCCAAAAACCAAATGTACTTTCCCTGAAAAATCTCCGATTACTTCTTTCAAAAGCGAAGGAAACCCAATGTCTCCACAATGAATTAGAACCTTAATCTTTTCTTTTTTTATCAAATCTAAGGCCTTTTTAAAATTGGCTTCATTGCCATGCGTGTCTGAAATAATAGCTATCTTCATATTTTTACTTCGTAAAAACGCTGATTAATACGGATAAGATTCTGTACGAGACCCGGACTCGTACAGGATATTTTATATTTTTTTATCTAGCCAAAGTTTTTCTTTTTCAAAAGTCATCTCATTTATAAAAGGGCATTTTGTTTTGTTGCAAAAATCTACAAAAATCTCTCCATAATGTCTTTTTTCAGCTTTTGCAAGATCTAATTCTAGTTCTTTTGCTATTCCTAAGATTTTTTCTTTTTCACCCTCAATTTCTAACCAGAAACCTAAAAAAGGAAGCTTATCAATTAAAATTTTACAATCTTTATATCCAAAAGTCTCTCTTATTTTTTCTGTTTTTTCCCCTTCTTTATGTCCCCAGGCCCCAAGAATTTCTCTCATTTTTTCAAAGTCCTGCACAAAAGTTTCAATCTCTAAACGTTCTTTAGTTATGCCATCTATTTTCCGTGGGCCTTTATAACAAAGTGTGACTTTTTCTCCTTGTAATCTTAGTCTTCTCACAAAGATTCCCTTCCGGGAACCTTCGGTTTCTGTGTCAAAATAAATATCAAATTCGCTATTTTTACCTAAGCTCTTTGCTCCCAATAAAAGAATTTTTTGTCTTATCTTTTCTGGATCTTCAATCCTTATTTTTATTTCTGTCTCTATGCTCATTTTTTAAATACTGAAATTCCCTATTGCGGAATTGCAAAGTTTAATAAAATCTTGAGGACTCATTTTTATGGATTTTGTGTGGCTACCTGCATTAAAAATAATTTTTTCTTTCCTGCCCAAATTTTCGTCTACATAAGTTGGTAAACCCATTAAATTTCCAAAAGGAGGAACAGCACCAATTTCAAGATTTGTTATTGTTTTTACTTCTTCTGGAGAACACATTCTTAAATCTCTAATTTTGTATGTCTTTTTAAAAACTTTTGTGTCTATTTTTTTATCACCTGGAACTACAATTAAAATCGGCTTTTTATCTGCCGAAAACACCATTGCTTTTGCGCCCATTTCCAAATTGCTTCCTCTTACTTTTGCTGCTTGCTCACTGGTAAAAACCGGCTCATGTTCAATCAGCTCGTACTCAATGGAGTTTTCTTTAAGAAGTTCCAGAATTTTATCAAGCACAGGAGAAGTTTCCTGCATAATTTAGTTTATACTTTTTTGATTGCCAACCACAGAGTCTCATCTCCAAATTTTGTTTCTTTTTCCAAATCAAAGGATTCTTTGTTTTTTTGTGTTATTTTGAATTCTTTAGAGATTGTTTCTTTACAAATTAGTTCTTTGTTCTTTTCTAAAACCTCATTTAAGAATTTCGTTCCAAATCCTTGAATTTTAATTTGGTGAACGGGTTTGTAACCCGCTTCTCTCCTCATTTGCTGAATCTGGCGAGTAATTTCTCTCACAATCCCTTTTTCTTTGAGTTCCGGAGTAATCTGAGTATCTAGTGCAATCTTAATTTCTCCCTCTTCTTTAAAAATCCAATTCTTTTGCTCTTTTATGTCTTCTACCAGTTCAACTTCTTCAACATTTAGCTCATTTTTAATTAAATTTAATAAATCCTTTTCGGTTTTGAGCTTTGAACTTTGAGCTTTGAACTTTAGACAGGCGAGAGCCTGGCGCGTCTTTATCCCTGCTTCTTTTCTAACAGCGTGCCCCAAACTACAAATTTTTCTAACAAGGTTCATTTTATCAAACAATTCCTGATTCACTTCTTCTTTTTCTGGCCAAAGTTCTAAATGAATTGATTCTTGGGCCCTTCCCATTGTTAAATTCTGATAAATTTCTTCTGTAATAAAGGGAATGAGGGGGGCAACTGTTTTAATGGTCTTGAGCAAAATCCAATAAAGTGTGGCTATGGCACTTTTATCTCCGCTTTTAAATCTATTTCTTGATCTCCTGATATACCACTTAGACAAATCTTCAACAAATACTTGAATTAAATTAGTTGCCTCAGGGATATAATATTTATCCATATTATCTGAAAATTCAATATGGAATTGGTTGACCCGACTAATAATCCATTGATCAAGAAGATTCTCGCTCCAGGGCGCTTCATTGTCCGGTTTCCAATTAGCAAGATTAGCAAAACTGGCAAAAAATTTGTAAGAATTCCATAAGGGCAATAAAATAATTTTCACTTGATCAATCAACTCGTTGCCCTTGGTAATATTAATATCCCTACCAGACATTAGTTTAGAGCCCATTAAATAAAGGCGAAGAGCATCACCTCCGTATTTTTTAAGAACTTCTTTGGGATCAGGATAATTCCCGTAAATCTTGCTCATTTTTCTCCCATCAGTACCAGCCATTGTTCCTGTAACAACCACGTTTTTGAAGCAATGGGATTTGAATAAAATTGTTGATAAGGCGTGAAGGTAATAAAACCAGGCTCGAATTTGGCCAACATATTCAACAATATAATCGGCTGGAAAGGATTTTTCGAAAGCAGCCTTGTTCTCAAATGGATAATGCCGCTCTGCATAAGGCATTGAGCCTGATTCAAACCAGCAATCAAGCACTTCTGGTATTCGGCTCATCGGGCTACCGCACTTCTCGCATCTAAATTTTATGTGATCGACGCCGGTCCGATGTAAATCAGTCACCTTGATCTTTTCGATTGAATTCTCCTCTATTTCCCTTATTGAACCCACCACTTTCAGGTTTTCGCATTTTTCACATTTCCAAATCGGCATTACTGTAGCCCAATACCTAGTTCTGGAAACACACCAATCAGGCGCTTCGGCAATGGTATTTTTAACTCGTCCCTCTTTAAAATGTTCTGGCACCCAATTGATATTCTGATTCAATCGCAACATTTCTTGTTTTATCTTCTGAATATCCACAAACCAGGCCTTAACAGCTCGATAAATTAATGGAGTCTCGCATCTATAGCAATAAGGATATCTATGAGTGATTTTCCCTTCCTTAAACAACAGATTCTTTTTTCTCAAATCCTCAATAATCAAAGGATCTGCATCTTTAACATATAATCCTTTGAAATCTTTGACCTCTTTAACAAATTTACCTTCGTCATCAATATTAGACATCAGAGTCAAATCATAGTGCCTACCCATTTCGGTATCAATCTCCCCAAATCCGGGTGCTGAGTGAACCACGCCTGTGCCTTCTTCCATATTCACCATGTCTTTGTAATGATAAACCTTAAAATCGTTTTCATTTGGCGGGAAATAGTCATAAGGCGGCTGGTAGCTTAAACCCACTAATTCTTTTCCCTTAAATTGTCTTAGTTTTTTATATTCATTCCCTTTTAAAGCCTCTTCTATTCTTTTCTGGGCAATAATATAGGTTTTTCCATCCCGGCCCATTTCAAGTTCAACATAATCCTCGTCTTCATCAACAACTAATCCCCTGTTTGAAGGTAGAGTCCAGGGAGTAGTTGTCCATGCCAATATCCTTGTCCCCTCAAGCTTGCCCTTGGTGGTAATAGGAAACTCTACCATGACAGCTGGATCTTGCATGTCAGCATAACTGTTATCCATGGCAATCTCAAACTTGGAAACAGGTGTTCCGCAGCGCGTGCAATAAAGAAGAGTCTTGAGGCCCTGATAAGTCAAGCCTTTATCATAAAGCTGTTTAAACGCCCAAATAACTGACTCCATATAAGAAAGATCCATTGTTTTGTAAGAATCTTTAAAATCAACCCATCTGGCAATACGGTCAATATACCATTCCCATTCGGCCGAGGTCTCTGATACATAATCTCGGCATTCTTTTATGAATTTATCAATACCAATTTTTTCTATGTCTCGACGACATTTCAGACCTAACTTTTTTTCTGTTTTTTCTTCAACCGGCAACCCATGACAGTCCCAGCCCCAAACCCGCTTAACTCTCTTTCCTTTCATTGTTTGATAGCGGGGAACAACATCTTTTGCAATCGAACCCAAGAGATGTCCATAATGTGGCAAACCGGTTATAAAAGGAGGGCCATCATAAAAAGAATAACGGTGATCTTCAGGCCGCTGTTCGACTGATTTTTCAAAAATCTTGTTTGCTTTCCAAAATTGAAGGATTTTTTCTTCAATTTCCGGCAAATTCAATTTTGCTGAAACTTCTTTGAATTTCATATTTAAAACGACTCTACGTTTTGAGTCTTAATTTTCTATATTTGTTAAATACAATTAGATTCTACCCCATTAAAAACCTAAATTCAACCCTATTTAAATAGTAAAACTAATTAAGTTTTTTTATTTTAACCTGTTTTCTGATACAATAAAAGGAATGAGGCCATTGGCTGAAAACAAAAAAGCTTTTTTTGATTATGAAATCCTTGAAAAGTTTGAAGCAGGAATTCGTTTAATCGGACAAGAAGTAAAGGCAATAAAATCCGGGAGAATTTCATTAAAGGGCTCTTTTGTGATTTTAAAAGGAGAGGAGGTTTTCCTTGTAGGGTGCAATATCCCTCCTTACCAACCAAAAAACGCCCCTTCTTCATATAATCCGGAAAGAACCAGAACGCTATTGCTTAGAAAATCAGAAATAAAAGGCCTAATAGGTAAAGTAAAACTTAAAGGATTGACTTTAGTGCCCTTGAAGGTGTATACTAGGAACAGAAAAATTAAATTAGAAGTAGGACTGGGAAGGGGAAAAAGAAAGTTTGATAAAAGAGAACAAATCAGAAAACGAGAGATTGAAAGAGAAATAAACAGAACTTTAAAAGAAAAACCCTGAATTCCCGCCCGACTTCGCTATAATAAAGTCATTGCGGGCGGGCTATATTCTAAATTCTAACCTCCTATCAATGGGGATGAAAAAGACTCGATGGAGTCTTGCTCTAAAATAAGCAGGTGGAGGATTGCTCCTAAAAACAAAAAAAGAAAATAAGTGCCAACTTATTCTCAAGACCCGCTTTAGCATTAGTCTAAAGCCGCTATCTTTTGTGATTCTCGATAGCAAAAGCATAGTGTCATATTTTCGAGATAGACAAACTTTATGCCTCAAAAGCTTGTCGAATCAAAAGAGGCTTTAAGAAATAGAATTTTGTCTGTTTACAACCTATTTCTCAAGAAAAAAAACAGAATATACCTGTAGAATTGTTTTAGAAAAAACTCCAGACGCGGGGGCGGGACCCGCCATCTCCACACTACATTGCAAAATCAATTTTTTAATAGAAGAATAAGGGCAAAAGAGGTAAGGTTGATTGATGAAAAGGGCGAACAGAAAGGAATAATGAGCATAGAGCAAGCTCTTTTAATGGCGCAAGAGCGGAATTTAGATTTGGTACAGATCACTGAAAAGGTTTATCCCCCGATTTGCAAGATAGTAGATTACGGGAAATATATTTATCAAGAAAGAAAAAGAGAAAAAGGAGTAAAGCAAAGCAAGGCCGGAGAAGTAAAAGGAATCCGATTGAGTTTTGCAATCTCCCCGCATGATCTGGAAACAAGGGCAAATCAAGCAGAGAAATTTTTAACAAAGGGTTATAGGGTGAGAATCGAATTGATATTGCGAGGCCGACAAAAAGGCCTTTCAGATTTTGCCAAATCAAAGGTAGAGATGTTTTTGGAAATGTTAAAATCAAAAGTTCCAATAAAAATAGAGATGGAGCTTAAAAAAGAAGCAAGAGGATTGACCATGATAATTTCAAAAGGAAATTAAAACACCAATTATGAAAAAGTCAAATACAAAAATAAAACCAAGAAAATCAATTCTAAAACGCTTTAAGGTTACCAAAACAGGAAAGATTTTAAGAAGAGCAACGGGACAGAATCATTATAGGGCAAAACAAACCCAAAAAATGAAAAGGTCTGGCAGAAGATGGATTCCGGTGTCAAAACCGATTTCAAAAAGGTTAAAAAAATTGCTAAAATAAAAAAGCCCTGGCTTTTAATATTATGGTTAGAGTAAAAAGAGGAAAAACCGCAAATAAGAGAAGGAAGTCGCTTTTAAAACTAGCTAAGGGTTTTCATTGGAGCAGAAAATCAAAATACAGATTGGCAAAAGAAGGATTGCTTCATGCTTTCAAATATGCTTTCCGAGACAGAAGGGTAAAAAAAAGAGCAGCTCGAAACCTCTGGCAGATTCAAATAGGCGCAGGCCTAAGACCTTTTGAGACTTCTTATTCAAAGTTCATTAATCTTTTAAAGAAAAATAAAGTAGAATTAGATAGAAAGATACTGGCCACTTTGGCAAAAGACCATCCTGAAATCTTCAAAAAAGTTGTAGAAAAAGTAAAAGCCTAAAGAAAAAATCAAAACAAAAAACCGCACTTTGAGGCGGTTTTTGTTTTGTGGTTTTTAATTCAGATATTTAAGGTTGCGCGTTTTGTAAGGTATTCATTCGCCATTGTTAAAATCTTTTTTGCTTCTTTGAAAGTTGTTTGCGCCAAGGCCTCTTCAAAGTCGAGCCATTTAAAATCTTGGTGTTCATAGGATAATTTTACCTCTTTTTGAGGAGTTTGGGCTAAAAAATAAGTAACGAATTTTAAAATATTTTGTCCTTCAAATTTGAAAAAAAATCTTATTGTTTCTTTAAAGTTTGACAGAAAAACCAAATCAGTTATTCCGGTTTCCTCTCCTATTTCTCTTTTTGCAGTAATTTCTGGGGTTTCCCCTGCTTCAATTAGGCCTCTTGGAAAGTCCCAATGGCCCCTACCATATTGGATCAAAAGAAAGAGGATGCTTTTTCCCTCTTTTCTAAAAATCACTGCTCCTGCTGATTTTTCTACTGGCATACCCCGTAGAAGAATTTCGACTTTTTTAATATATTTTGTCGAATTTCTTCTGTGATTTAATGGTGGATAAAAATAGATTTCATATTATATCCCGTAGAGTTTCTTGGCTTTTTTGAAAGAAAAGCCGGTCGAAATTTCTCTACGGGGCATATTCCTTCATTTTGTTCAATCAAACTTAAAAGTCAAAATTGACTTAACGAATTGTTTTATCTAAAGAATTTTAATAACTTTTCCAATGACTGAGTATTTACAATATCTTTTTTCTCGGCCCATCCTCGCCGCGCCTGAGAAACTCCAAATTCCATAAAATCCAATTGGTTCTTGTGATGACTATCTGTATTAATTATCATTTTCACTCCGGCCTCTTTTGCTAATTTTACATTTTTGTCATCCAGATCCAATCTTTCCGGAAAAGAATTGATTTCTAAAATCGTCCCAAATTCTTTTGCGGCTCTCAAGATTTTGCCAAAATCAATTTGGTACTCGTCTCTACGTTTTAAGATTCTGCCTGTAGGATGAGAAATAATATCAATATTTGGATTTTTCATTGCAGAGATTATTCTTTGCGTCATTTGACTCTTTGGCATTTTGAAATTTGAATGAATCCCGGCAATTGCATAATCCAGTTTCTTTAAGGCCTCATTTTTAATATCAATTGAACCGTCATTTAAAATATTTGTCTCTGCTCCTTGTAAAATTCTAAATTTTGAGTTTGAAGCCTGGAATTTTACATTTAATTTGTCTATCTCTTTTCTTTGCAGGATCAAGGCTTTCTCATCCAAACCGTGTTCTATCTTCAAAAATTTAGTATGATCTGAAATTCCTATATATTCATAACCCAAATCTTGAGCTGTTTTTGCCATTTCCAGAATTGAATTTGTGCCTCCATCCCAATTTGAATGACAGTGCAGGTCTCCTTTTATGTCTTTTTCTTGGATGAGTTTTGGAAGTTTGTGCATTAAAGCTAATTCAATCTCTCCCTGGTTTTCTCTTATTTCGGACGGAATCCAGTCCATCCCCAGGATTTTGTAAATTCCTTCTTCGGTTTCTCCAGCAACCATTTTCTTTCCTGAAAATACGCCATACTCGTTAAGCTTTAAGCCCTTGTTTATAGCAACTATCCTGCTTTTAATATTGTGTTCTTTTGAGCCAGTAAAATACTGCAAAGCCGAACCGTATGATTTCTTGGGAACTGCTCTTAAATCTACGTCAAATCCCTGGGAAAATCTTACAGAGGCCTTGGTTGAACCCTTTCCCCAGATTTTTATAACTTCGGGCATTGCGACAAAAAAATCCATAACTTTTTGTGGAGATTTGGTAACAATTAAAAAATCAATGTCGCCAATTGTTTCTTTTCTTCTCCTTACCGAGCCTGCCACCGAAAGCACTTCCACTTGTTTTAAGGTTTTTAATCGGCTTTCAATTTCTTTTACTGCAGGTAGAATTTCTCCCAGCAAAAACCTTCCTTTGGATTTTTTAAGAAAAGCAATTCCCTCTAAGATATTCTTTTCTGTTTTTCCCCCAAACCCAAAAAGCAAAGCTATCTTTCCTTTCTTGGCAGCCATTTCTAGGTCATTTAAATTTCTTATTCCTAGTTTTTGATATAAAACCTTCACTCTCCTTGGACCAAGACCTTCTACTCTTGTTAATTCCTCCATATTCACCGGAGTTTGTTTTTTCAGGTCTTCATAGTATCTTATTTTCCCTGTGTTTAAGTATTCTTCGATTTTTTTGGCAATGTTTTCTCCTACTCCAGGAATCTTTTCAAGAGCTTTGATGCCTCCTTCTTTATAGATTTGACTTACATCTTTTTCCAGGGTTTCTAAAACCAAACCCACCCTTTCGTAGGCATAAGGTTTAAATGGAATCCCTTCCATTTCTAAAAAAGAGGCAATTTCATAAAAAATTTGAGAAAGCTGGCGGTTTTTCATTGCTAATTAAAAATTTTGCCAATTTTTTCAACGATTTTATGCCGCAACTCTACCAAGCTTAATTTTATTAAACACAGTACGCCCAAAAGTCCAAAAGTGAGATTATTTAATCTTACCATTAAAGCAAAAGCGACTCCCACTCCCTCGCCAAGGCCTAATTGTTTAAATAAAAGCGCGGACCCAAAATCCAGAGTTCCTAAATCAGCGCCTACGGGCGCCCCCATAAATATTATTGAAAGACCGACAATGGTAAAAGCCGTAGAGAGAGGGATAGACTTTCCAAAAAACTCAACTATAGTCCAGTATTGGAATAATTTCACAAGTCCGGTTGCAAAAGAGAATAAAAAAGCTTTTTGGAAAGTAGGGTTTTTAATATTAAAAAAGGACATAATTTCTTTTTCAATCAGCCTTACTTTGTTTTCTTCGTCTACTTTAAAGAACATTTTGATCATGCTTTCTTTTCTGGAAAAAAGATTATAGATAAAAAACCCTATCAAAGAAAGCGCCAATACAAATGCCACTATTTGAAAGTTCTTAAAGGGAAGTGCCAAGATAAAAATCCCTGAAATCACTCCCAGGGTTATCAATACCCATTGTGTAGCGTATTCAAAAATACCATCAATAAAAACACCTGTTAATCCTTTTTCCAGAGAAGCGGAATTTTTTCCCTTTGAATTTAAAATATAGCCCTTAAAAACCTCTGCCCCAAAAGGAATTTGAGGAACCAAATATGTAATTGAAGAAGCCGCCAAGTCGCGTTCATAGATTTCTTTTATAGAAAATTTATACCCTTGACTGTTTAAAATTTCTCTCCATCTCAGGCTTCCCAGGATAGAATAGATAAATCCCAGAAAGAGCAGATAGAAAATTTCCAAAATCGAAACCTTCAAAAGGGTACTTTTTATCTCCTGCCATCCTATGTGTTTCAGCAAACCAAAAAGAAGAATAATTCCTAAAAAAAGTGAAATTAAAGCAAAAACAGATCTCTTCATTTTTTAATCTTTATTTATTTTTAAGCTTTGTAAAATTCCAAGCCCTACATAATTTGCAATCAACCCCCCTCCCCCATAACTTACAAATGGCAGGGAAATTCCTATAATGGGCAAAATTCCCAGGTTCATACCAATATGAATAAATATTTGTACAGTAAAAAGCACAGCAAAACCTGTAGCAAAGAGTCTTGGAAAATTGGTCTTGGCTTCAAAAGCAATGCGTATTGTCCTTAGAAAGAAAATAAAAATCAAACCCAATAAAAAGGTTATTCCCAAAAATCCAAACTCTTCCCCAATTGCCGAGAAAATAAAATCAGTCTGAGGAGCGGTTAAAAATCCGTATTGGACCTGTGAACCTCCTCGAAATCCCTTTCCAAAGATTCCGCCTGACCCAAGGGCAATTTTTGATTGAAACTGGCTCCAACCCATCCCGAGAGGCTCAAGATTGGGAGCAATAAAACTCATAATTCTTTCTTTTTGATATTCTTTTAAAAGTTGACTCCAAGAAAAAGCAAATACTAAGCAAAATAATAGAACTAAAATCAAAAAATGTCTAATTTCAATTCCTGAAATAATAAGAACCCCCAACCATAGCAAAAGTAAAATCAAGACCGAACCCAAATCTGGTTGTAAAAAAATTAAAAGAGAGGGAAGCAATACATAAATGCCGGAAATAAAAATATGCGAAATTCTATACATTTCAATATGTCTCATTGAAAAATATTTTGCCAATAAAATAATAAGGATCAGCTTCATTGGTTCTATTGGATCAATTGCAAAAAGCCCAAATCTATACCATCCCCTTGTGCCGTTTGTAATAGGCGCAAACAAAAACAAAAATGCCAAAGCACAAAGATTTAAAAAATAAAAGGCCAAAATTAAATAAGGGTTTTCCCTGAAAGTTCTCCAATCGATAAGGCTAAAAAATACCATTAAAATTATTCCTAAAACTAAAAAGAAAATTTGCTTTTTAAAGTTTAAAAAATCTCCTTTAAAAAAAGAAGAGCTATAAATGGAAAGTAGGCCTGCAAAGGTTAGTAAAATTGCAGAAAAAAATAAGACCCAATCTACTTTTTTTAGATATTTTGACGGACTTTCCATATCACTTTAGCATTTTAAGAAATTCTTCTTCGGGAATTATTTTGACCCCCAATTTCCTTGCCTCGTTTTCCTTAGAACCAGGTTCTGTCCCTACTATTAGAAAATCGGTGGCCTCGGAGACATTGCTTGAGATTCTCCCTCCTAAGTTTGAAATCCTTTCTTTTGCTTCATCCCGTGTCATCGAATCTAAGGTTCCGGTCAAGACAAATGCTTTCCCTTGTAGTTTTTTTATGACCGCAGAATTTTTAGTGAGA
>Ga0315289_10001644_pt1 | contig 34810 bp, 24 predicted proteins | sample YL17G11_40_MG_FD_203452 | JGI IMG/M metagenome (GOLD analysis project Ga0315289, IMG submission 203452) | Sediment microbial communities from Yellowstone Lake, YNP, Wyoming, USA - YL17G11_40 | ecosystem: Environmental > Aquatic > Freshwater > Lake > Sediment | place: USA: Wyoming | collected...
GCTTACCAGGTTCTACTCACCCTGTCAAGAATAAAAAGCTGACAATCCGCTTTTTATCTCAACCATCCAGTTCTCCAATTTCACGTATTTTACCCATTTATCCAATCAATGTCAATACCTTATCGGTCAAAAACGCCGGAGAACGTCCCATCGGGCTTATCGGGACGCCAGCGAGCCGCCGGAAGGGTTTCCCGCACACTGTGCGGTCGTGACGGTGCAGGCGTTACACAGCGTAAATGTTTATGCCACAGCGATTTACGATGTTACATGGGCCGTTGAGGACGGGACCTGCCGCTCGCTCAAGAGGTCCAGGGATCTCGCCTGCGTGCCCTGTGGGTTGCGGCGGAAAGGACTTGTGGCCGCGATTTCAGCGGAGATTCGGTAGCAGGGTCGCCGATCCTAGCGCGCAGAGTGACAGCAGTTTTGCGTTCACTCCGGCTATCACTCTCGCTCAACTCCCCGAGCAGGGCTCGAACCTGCGACCTAGCGGTTAACAGCCGCTCGCTCTACCAATTGAGCTATCGGGGAATATGCCCAAAAGCGAGGCTGCCAAGCACGTGCTCACGGCCTCGACAGCAGTATCGGTAAAGAACCAGATTCTAATTACTTTGTCAAGATTTATCTGCGGTTGCCGATACAGAAAAATCGCCCCTGCGATGGACAGAGGCACGCCCATGAATTAAAGTGGGTGGTTTGCGTATTTTGTGCAGAGTGACTTTGTGAACGACACCTCTGTAGGAGGATCAGCCGCCCCCAAGAGCGCGGATCGGTCGGGGAATTAGAGGAACACGGACGGACTGTGGCGCATCTTCGTAATTTTCGGGAGCCGTTGTTGAGTCTTGGGTTCTTAGGTTAGCTTCAATGGGCAAGGATATTCTCAGTGTCGGGGGGTTCACGATCATCCGACGGATTGGCAACGGCGCCCGCAGCACCATCTACCTGGCCACGGACGACGAGGACGGCAGCGTGGTCGCGTTGAAGCGTCTGATCTGGGAGAAGCCCGAGGATCACCGGGTCTTCGAGCAAACGGAAACCGAGTACAAGGTGGCCCAGAAGATCGATCATCCCTACGTCCGGAAATGCTACAAGCTGCGAAAAATTCGCAGCATGTTCCGGGTCCGGGAGTTGCTGCTGTCCATGGAGCATTTCGACGGCAAGCCCCTGGAAGAGACCGACACGCTCAGTCTGGGCGACGTTCTGCTGGTCTTTCGCATGGTAGCCGCCGGGCTCAACGCCATGCACCAACAGGGCTTTGTCCACTGCGACATCAAGCCCAATAACATCCTGATCAACAAGAACGGGGCCATCAAGATCATCGACCTCGGCCAGAGCTGTCCCATCGGAACCGTCAAGTCCCGCATCCAGGGAACGCCGGACTACATCGCGCCCGAGCAGGTCCGGCGCAAGACGCTGGGTCCTAAAACCGACATTTTCAACCTCGGGGCGACGATGTACTGGGCCCTGACCGGCAAGAACGCGCCGACCCTCATCCCGAAGAAGACCCTGCTCGCGTCCAAGAACGGTGTGGGCTTCAACGGCGCCACGAAGTGCCCGGCCCCGCACGAGTTGAGGCGGCAGTTGCCGATCGGGATTTCCAAGCTGGTGATGGACTGCATCAAGCAGGACCCGGCGGAACGGACCGCCAGCATGGGGGAGGTGATGTCCAGACTCGACCTGCTGATTCACAGTATTTTCGGAAGCAAGATCCGAGCGAGCCGAAATGCCTCCAACAACCATCGACCTGCTCAATAAGGGGATTCGAGCCAATCAGACCGACCGATTCCGACGCGCCAACCTGATCTGTCTGCCGGCCCAGGGCTCGTTGGTGGTCGGCGGCGATATCCATGGGCACCGCCGCAACCTCGAACGCCTTATCACCCACGCTCATCTGGGCGACCACCCGGACCGGCATATCGTTCTGCAGGAGATCATCCACGGCGGCCCGGAGGACGGCGCCGGCGGCTGCCTGTCCTACCAGTTGCTCTTCGAGGCGATCCGGTACAAGCTGAGCTTTCCCGACCAGGTCCATTTCGTGATGGGAAATCACGATACCGCCACCATCAACAGCAGCGAGGTCATGAAGAACGGCAAGGAGATGAACCGGGCGATGACCCTGGCCCTGGCGCGGGAGTTCGGCCCGACCGGCCCCAGCGTCCGGCTGGCCATTCAACAGTTTCTTTTCTCGCAACCTTTGGCCGTCAAGTGCGGCAACCGGATCTGGATTTCCCACTCCCTGCCCAACGAGCGCTGCATCGACCAGTTCGACCCCGGGATCTTCGAGAGGGAGCTGCGGCTCAGCGACTGCGGAAAAGCGGGCTCCGCCTACCTGCTCACCTGGGGCCGGCGTCATAGCCAGGCTGCTCTCAATCGCTTGGCCCAGATGCTCGATGCCGGCGTCTTCGTGCTGGGCCATCAGCCCCAACAGGGCGGGTGGAGCCAGGCCGGCGCCAATCTCCTGATCCTCGCCTCCGATCACAATCACGGCTGTCTGCTGGACCTGGACTTGTCCAAGACCTACACGGTCGCCCAGCTTACCGAGTGTCTGATCCCGCTGGCCTCTATCGCGTGATCGGTATTGCGCGTGCTCCCATGGCCGCAGCCATCCGGTAGTAAAAGTGAAAAAGGCTGGTGTTTTGCCGCGATTTCACTATCGTAAGCTCATGGATTGGTATTGGCCCATAGCCTGCGCTGCCCTCGTGGCGCAACTGCTGGTGGTATATTACGCCGTCAACAACTATCACTATGCCGCAGCGAAGCTCCGGAAGAAGAAGCCGCCTTTCTATCGGCCGCGGACGGCCCTGATCATCCCCTGCAAGGGCATTGACGGCCATTTTGCTTCCAACATCCGGTCGTTCTTTGAGCAAGACTATGAGGGCTACCATCTGCTCTTCGTGGTCGAGGATGAATCTGACCCGGCTTACCGAGAGTTGCACAGGCTGCTGCAAGAAGTAGAGAAGGACAAGACGGAAGAAGGTAAGAAGGCCAGAACGAACGAAGGTCGGAACGCCTTCTCACCTTCCTCTTGCCGGGTCCTGGTCGCCGGCGTTTCCCGGTCCTCCAGCCAGAAGATCCATAATCTTCTGTACGCCGTGGACCGCGTCCCGCCTGAGACCGAGGTCCTGGCCTTTGCCGATTCGGATATCTGCGTCCACCGGGATTGGCTGGGCCGCCTGGTCCATCCCCTGGTCGTGCCGAAGCGTGGCCTCACGACCGGGTACCGTTGGTTCATTCCGACCGCCAACAATGCGGCCACTCTGGCCGCATCCGCGCTCAACGCCGCCGTGGCCCAGTGCCTGGGCAACACCCGTTGGAACCAGGCCTGGGGCGGCTCGATGGCCGTTCGCGCGGAGGATTTTCGCCGGCTGGGGATTCGGGAGATCTGGTCCCAAGCCCTGAGCGACGACCTGTCCCTCAGTTGGGCGGTGCGGCGTGCCGGCCTGCGGATCGTCTTCGTGCCCGAGTGCCTGGTCGCCTCGTTCGAGTCGTTCACGTGGCGCCGACTCTGCGAGTTCGGCCGCCGGCAGTTTCTGATCACGCGGGTCTACGCGCCGGTCGCGTGGTGGCTGGGATTCCTCAGCGCTCTGGGCTCCGTCCTCGGCTTGTGGGGCGGCGCCGCGGCGGCGCTGTACGCCGGGGCTGTCCACGCCGAACACATCGTGCTCTACGCCGCCGTGCCGATCGTCTTCTTCACCGGCCAGCTCGTCCGGGCGGTGTTGCGTCAGCTCGCCATGGCCAAGGCCCTGAGCGAACACCTTGCCCGGCTGTTGCCTGCCGCCGTCGCCGACGTATTCGGCTGCTGCCTCTGGTCCCTCCTGCTGTTAGCTCTGCTGCTGTCGTCGGCCGTGGGACGCACCATCCGCTGGCGCGGCATCCGGTACCGAATTGTCACCCCCACCGACATCCGCATCATTGGTTCGGAGTCCCCGTTGGGAGGGGGCCCGGGGCCCCAAGTGCATAATTCCGCACTTGGGAGCCCTTCCCAAACGCAATGAATCGCGTTTGAGGTTCCAGTCCCGCCTTCCGGCGATCCGAAGCCCGGGAACGCCGGTCTCCTAAGCGGCTGTCTTCGGAAGGCCAATCAGGAGATTGGCGGTCCCAGGGGGTCCCAGTCCCGCCTTTGGGCGGCTTGGACCGGCTAAAGCCGCGACTCCTAACAAGCCACGCCAACGCTGATTATGGGAACTACCCGCCCTCCTCCGCGTCTATAGGAATAGGAGAGGTACGGTACGGCAAATAATCATTCGCCCCCACCGGTGGCGCAGGTATAATGAATCGGGAAATCTCGGTATGCTTTAATGGAGACTACGGGACTGTGAACGGGTGCCTGTCCCAGGGAGAAGTGGCGGCCTTCATCGAGGGCTCCGCCTCTGTAGAAGAGTTGGCGGCGTGGCGGCGTCATTTGCGCGTGTGCGATCCTTGTGCCCGAGCCGTGGCACGCTTGCGCGCCGGTGTGACGACGGCGCCGGAGTCAGAAACCGACGCGCTTCTCGGTGCAGATGCGAACCAGACCGAGGCGGCCGTCGTCGGCATAGAGCCGAACCTCCAGATCGGCGATTTTCGACTGGAGAGGCGTTTGGGCTGCGGCGGAATGGGCGTGGTGTACCAGGCGCTGCAGCTCTCGCTGCAGCGGCGCGTGGCGCTGAAGGTGTTGCCCTTCGGGCTGGCGGCAGGTTCCTCGGCCGTCGAGCGTTTCCATCGGGAAGCGCGGGCGGCGGCCAAGCTGCGTCACCCGAATATCGTCACCATCTTCGCGGAAGGCGCCGAGCGGAACGTCTGCTACTTCGCGATGGAAATGATCGACGGCCTGAACCTCGATCAAATCATTGCCGACCTCCGTCGGGTCCGGGTCTTGCGCTCCGGGGGAACAATCCCGGAGCCCGGAGCCTCGGCCGGCGGCGAACCGGACATCGAAGCAGAGGGTGCGACCCAGGTCCCTTGTGCACTGCGGGACTGCCCCTCGAGCCAGGAGTACTTCCGCACCGTGGCCCGCCTAATCGCCGAAGTGGCCGAGGCGCTGAGCTACGCGCACGGCCAGGGCGTCATCCACCGGGACGTCAAACCGTCGAACCTGATGCTGTCCGGCGACGGTCGGCTTATCCTGCTCGATTTCGGCATCGCGCGAATCTGCGAGGAGCGGGGAACGACCCTCACCGGATCGTTTGTCGGCACGCCCCGATACATGAGTCCCGAGCAGATTGCCGGTGGGCAGGAGAAGCCGGACCACCGCAGCGACGTCTACTCGCTCGGCGTGACCTTGTATGAACTGCTGACCCTGGAGCCGCCCTTCGAGGGCGATACCCAGCAGCAGGTGATCGGCCAGGTCCTCAGCAAAGAGCCACGCCGGCCCCGGCAGATCGATCGGCACATTCCCGCCGACTTGGACACCATCTGCTGCAAGGCCATGGCCAAGGAAGCGAGCCGGCGGTATCGCAGTGCCGGTGAGATGGCGGAGGACCTGCGCCGCTATCTCAACGGTCACGTGATCCGGGCCAAGCGGCCGGGAATGGCCAGCGGCCTGATCAAGTTCGTCCGCCGCCATCCCGCGACCGTGACCCTGGCGGCGGTCGTGGTCCTGGGCGTGCTGGCCGCCTCGATCGCCTGGACGCACTATTCGACCCGCTGGGCCCAGCAGTACGCGATGGCCGAGATCGACCGGCTCATCGGTCAGGATGACTTCTACGCGGCGTTCCTGCTGGCGGAAAAGGCCGAGCGGTATATCCCCGAGGACCCCCTGTTGCTCAGCCGCTGGCCGCAGATGTCCCGGGAATGTACGATCGCCACCGACCCGCCGGGAGCCAAAGTCTTCCTCAGTCCGTATCGGGACAAGAGGCCCGCCTGGAAGTACCTTGGTCTGAGCCCGGTCCGCCAGGCCCGAATTCCCTATGGCACCTACCGGTGGCGGCTGGAGCGGGCCGGATTCCTGCCGGTGGAGGTAGTGCGATCGAACGAGTTGCCGTCCCCGTCCGCGGACCCGACCGGTCCCTCGCCCGAGCGCATCGACTTCGTGCTGAACCGGGAAGGCAGCCTGCCGGCCGACATGGTATGGATCCCTCCCGCGACCCTCGACCAGAGGAGTCTGTTCCATGGCGAACGGACCATCCCGAACGTCCCGGCCTTTCTGATCGACAAGTATGAGGTCACGAACAGGCAATACAAGGAATTCCTGGACAGCGGCGGCTACGAGAACGAGGCTTTCTGGCAGGAGCCGTTCGTCAAGGACGGCCGGAGAATTGCCTGGTCCCAGGCACGAGAAGAGTTCCGCAACGAGACGGGCTCTTTCGGGCCGTCCACCTGGCGAAACGGGACCTATCCGCGCGGGCAAGCCAATTATCCGGTGGGCGGGCTCAGTTGGTACGAGGCCGCCGCCTATGCCCGCTTCCGCGAAAAGGCCCTGCCCACCCTCTTCCATTGGACCTTCGCGGCCCGGGCGGACGATGAGCCTTACCGCGTTACGGGTCTGAGCAACTTCAGCGAGGGCCCGGCGCGGGCGGGCGCGGGCATGGGGATGGGACGCTTCGGCCTCTACGATGCCGCCGGAAACGTGCGCGAGTGGTGCTACAACGCGCTGGCAGGCGCCGCGGACGTCCGGTGCATCCTCGGCGGCGCCTGGGGCGAATACGACACGGCCTTCATCAATGGGGCGGCCCGCTCGCCATGGAACCGCGACCGGACCAACGGCGTGCGGTGCGTCAAGTACCTGGAGGGCCGGGAAATGGTCCCGCTTCTGGCCTTTCAGCCTGTCGAATCCCAGTTTCGCGACTTCACGAAGTTCAAGCCGGTCCCTGACGAGGTGTTCAACTCTTACGTCGATGCCTACCGCTACGACCTGACGGAGCTGAACGCGCGCGTGGAAGCGACCGACGAGGACCTGGGCTACTGCCGGCGGGAGCGCGTCACGTTCGACGCGACCTATCCGAACGAACGCGTCACCGCCTACCTGCACCTGCCCAAGGGCGTGAAGGAGCCTTATCAGGCCGTCGTGTGGTACCCCAGCGGCATTGCCCGGTTCAGCCCCTGGGACCAGCGGGCGTACTCGCACGAGCTGGTCTGCCTCATCCGCAGCGGCCGTGCGGTGATCGTGCCCCTCTACAAAGGGACCTACGAGCGGGACCCGGAACGCCCCCTTTACCCGCCCGACCGGATTCAGAGCCGCAACCTCTATATCCAGAGGTCACAGGACATGCGGCGGGCCATCGACTATCTGCAGACGCGTAAAGACATCGACATCGGGAAGCTCGCCTTCGCCGGACTGGCCTGGGGCGGGCAAATGGGTCCCGTGATGATCGCGGTGGAAGAACGATTCAAGACCGGCCTTCTGCTGCTGGGAGGTATCTGCGCGTGCAAGCGGCATCCCGCGTCGGACCCCGCCAACTTCGCGCCGCACGTCACGATCCCGATCCTCATGCTCAACGGCCGGGAAGACTCGCTCTTTCCGGTCGAAACGGCCCAAAAACCGCTGTTCGACCTGCTGGGGACGCCCGCCGAGCACAAGAGACACGTGCTCTTTCCCGGCGAGCACAGCATCCCCTGGGAGTACCGCAAACAATACCACAAGGAAATCGTAGATTGGCTGGACAAGTACCTGGGAACGATCGAAAGAATTGATGATTTATGATTGATGATTTACGATTGGAGGAATGCGGTCGTCGTCATGGCCAGCGCCCGGCCCGCGACTCTCTTTCAATAGTGAATCATAAATCATAGTTCATAAATCATAAATGGTGCTATGGCTGATCCGGGTCGGACAGATCGAGGTGTGCTGGAGGCCATCCGGGGTGGCGACGCCGCGGCGTGGACCCGCCTGGTGGAAGAATACCAGGGCCGGCTCCTGCGGTTCGCGCTGGCCCGGGTGCCGCAGCGCGCCGACGCGGAGGACATGGTCCAGGACACCTTCGCCTCGTTCATCAAGGTGGTCAAGACCCTGCAGATCGAGACCAGCATCGAGACCTACCTGTTCGGCATCCTGCGCAACCGGCTCGTCGACCGGCTGCGGACCCGCTGGGCCCGCTCGGTGTGCCTGATCCAGGACGTCCGCCGCACCGCCACCGACGACAGCCCGGCCGATCCGCTCGCGCGAATGGCGGCAGCCGATCCGAGCGTGAGTTGGTGCGTCAGTCACGGCGAGCAGCGGCAATTGCAGCGGCAGGTCCTGACGGAGGCCCTGCGGCACTTGATCGCGGGGTTCCAGGAAGCACAGAAGTTCCGCGATTTGAAGGTGGCCGAGATGGTGTTCTACGGCCAGCTCACCAGCATCGAGATCGCCCGCTTGCTCACTCTCGATGAGGGGCTGGTCCGTGTCGTCAAGCATCGCTGCCTCGAAGCCATCCGTGCGGAAATCGCCCGGTGCGATGCCCTCAAAGACGTCTCCATCTCGTACTCGGAGGATCTGCTGACCGATGTCTGGGAATCGGAACGTCTGAGCTGCCCGAAGCGGAGCATCCTCAGTGAGTTCCTGCTCGAGAGTCTCTCCCCCGAGTGGTTCGACTACGTGGATTTCCATCTGACGCTGATGGGCTGCCACTTCTGCCGGGCCAGCTTCAAGGACCTCCAGGAGCAGCAGGCCGGCGACCAGCACACCCAATTCCGCCAGCGCATCGTGACCTCGACCGTCGGCTTTCTCTCCGGAGCGTAGCTCTCGGATTACTTCTTCTCTGCCGGGACGGTCTTGGAAAGGTCTTCCAGAATCTGCCGGATTCGCTGCTGGCGCAATTGGCGCAGCTCGTCCGTCAGATCGCTTTCCCGCAGCATGAACTCAATGAAGTACCGGCCGCCGTCCATCGGAATGCTGATCTTGCCGACGTAGCCCCCTCCCGAGGGGGCTTCGGTCGGCGCCGGCGGAGCCGTCTCCTTGGCAGCTCTGGTCGGCCGCGGTGGCAGAGAACGCAGTTCCACGATTCCCGTGCTCACGTTGAAGGTCTGATAGATACCGAGGACAGACGCCGCCCGTTCGAGCACGTCGAACAACTTGGTGTTCTGGACCTCCAGCGTGATCTTCTGGGCCAGCCCCGCCGGTATCTCCCCGCCCGGGAACTGTACCGTCAGGTCCCCCCACGCCGCCAGAGTCCCGATGACCGATTCGCCCGTCTCATTGCTGAATGAGACATCCATGATCTGGTCCAGGTGCGCCTGCCAGAACTCCTCCCGCCGAACAATCCGGATTTCCGACACCTGGCGAGGGAATTCCGGGCCCTGGATGTACCAGGCTTTCTCGGGAGTGCCGGACCGCTCGACCCCCTCCAGGAGCAATGCTAACGTCAAGGGCGCGCCACGGTTTGAATTGGGATCGTGGGCTCCGCCGGAAGACGGAGACGACTTGGCGGTCATCTTTACCAGTACCCTCCCGATCGTTTGCTTCTCCTCGGGCGGCATGACCGCCACCGGCTCCCCCGCCAAGCCCTTGAGCGTGAACTGCACGAATTGCTCCGAAGCCTCCGTTGCACCGGGACTGCTACTACCCACCATCTTGTTGCTGTAGATGTTCCTCAGCAGCTTCAATTCGTCGGCGGTGGGCCGGCCGATGATGTGCTTCAGCTCCGGCCGGGGGTAGACCGTCAGCGCTTCACTACCCACTGCGTAGCGGAGGAAAAAGTTATTGAGCATCTTCTCGAGACTCTCGGACAGCCGGCCCTCCAGCGTGACGGAGACACGCGTGTCCTGCCCCTCCGGCAGCTTCCAGACGGCCCCCGGGGAAAGCTCGATCTTCACGCCCCCTTTTTGCCCGATCTGCTCCAGCGCCTGGACGATGGTGACATTCTCGACCTGGAACTGGAGATCCTGCTTGAGTCTCTCCTCCAATTGGGCCTTGTCGGCCCGAGCATTTCCCACCCAGATACCGAGGCCGATCAGGGCCAACACTGTCATTCGAAAAGTCGTATGTGCCATTGCAGTAACTCCTTACCTTGTGGTTCCCTAAAAAAGGGCGAGGACGTCGGAGACCTCGCTGCCGTTACCATGTTTCTCACTGGAAGGCTCGTGCGCTGCGATAATGCACCAACTGGCTCGGGTCTGATCCCGCTGCCGCGGCTTATCGGACGCGAGGATTTCGACCTCGCACCGCCCGGGCTTTTCGGCCGGTGGGAAGGAAACCTGGGCCGTGCCGGTCACATGAGCTGCTTCGGCTATCGCCACTTTGGCCTCGCCCTGGGTCCAAGCATCACGTCCAGGCCCCATGGTGCAGAACGTGGCAAGAACAAGGACGCCGGCGGTTCCAGCGATCGTCGCCGCGATGGCCGCCCAGTTGCGGTACCGATTCCACGGCCGAGAGACAGCGCCGGTGCTCGGCAAGCGGCGGCCAATGTCACGCCGGAGCTTCTCCCAGTCGAAACCGGCAAGCTGCCGTTCCACGTTCCGCCGCAGCAGGATGTCGATGTCGTGATCGTTCTTACTCATTCGAGATGCTCCTTCAGCAGCACGCGCAGCTTCTTTCTGGCCCGGTGCACATGCCAGCGCACCGCCCCGGCGGAGCAGCCCATGATCCGGGCAACCTCATCCTGAGGCAGATCGTCCAGGCCGAACAGGGCAATCGACCGAGCCTCCTTGTCCGTGAGCTGCCGCATGGCCCGCTCAATCGCCTTTTGAAGCTCATCTGCATTCTCGTTCTCCTGCGGTCCCGGCGACTGCCTCTGTGCTTGCGCCGCGAGGAACAGGTGCGTGACGATCCGGCGGCGCCGGGCCGCGCGTCTCCGGCTGACCGCCTCATTCGCCACGATCTTCAGCAGCCAGAACCGGAACCGCTCGGGCCGGCTCAGACTGCCCAGTCTCAAGTGCGCCTTGAGGAACGCCTCCTGAACGACCTCGGCTGCATCATCCCTGTTCCCCAGTACGCCCAAAGCAAGCCCCACGGCCTGCCGCTGGTGCAACAACACCAGCCGGTCGAAGGCTGCCTTGTCACCCGCCCGGCTGGCCCACACCAGCCGGAGGACTTCCTCTTGCTCTGGGCCTACATCCTTCATTCCGCCGCCTTTCTGCCTAAATAGACGTACCTTCCGCGCGGAACGTTAGCGGTCAGCAAGAAAAATATGTGCCGGGGTCCCGGGAGAGGCGCGGGGACGGGGCCGCGGCGCGGGCGACTTTACTCGGAATCGCGGGGCAGCCGGGACGGCTGATTCACCGTGGGCTGCCACTTTCTTTCGGGCTTTTGATGGACACCCCGTTGGAGAAACGCGAAATGATGCTCAAAGAAACTCACGCCCACGAGGATCGCCACCGTCAGAATGGCCAGCTTGACGCCCAGCCAGGGGAATCCTACCCCGATCACCACGCCGATGGACGCCAGGACCCAGATGGCCGAGGCAGAAGTCACGCCGATGATGGCTCCATGCCGGGCCAGAATGACCCCGGCGCCCAGGAACCCAATCCCGGTAATCACCTGGCCGATAACACGGGAGGGATCGGTCATTTCGTTGGAGACGTGCCGCGTCATGGCGACGAAGATGTACGTCCCGATGCAGATCAGGGCGCTCGTGCGCATGCCCATGGGCTTGCCCCGCAACTGCCGCTCCAATCCGACCACGATCCCGGAGAGAAAGCAGCACAACAACGCCTCCCACGTCAACGGCCCGACATCAATCACACTCATAATCATCCGCGAATCCTGATGCGAAGGGAGAATTCTCATCGGTCTTTAGCCTCATGGGTCGATCCGTCTCTCTAGGCCGGAAGCGCGAGGATACGCTCAGGAGACAATTCCGCGGCGTACGCAATGGCGGCCAGTACCGCCTCCCGCGAAAGTCCCGGATAATTGGCGATGATCTGCTCGACACTCAGCCCGTCCGCCAGGTTATCAAGAACGACCGAGACCATGATGCGCGTCCCCTTGACGCACGCCTGGCCGTGGCATACCTGAGGATCTACCGTGATGTAATCCGGCCATTTCACGGTCATAGTCTACTGCACGGTCCTTCTCCGGTAAAGGGGCTGGGCCGGTCAACAACCGCCCTACTTCTCCCGCAGCCAGCGGAGGATTTCGCGGGGGCCGGGGCGCTTGCCGTAGAGGAGGATGCCGGTGCGAAAGACCTTGGCCGCCGCCCACACGGTGGCCAGGACGCCCGCCATCAGCACGAGAAGGGACACGACCACCTCGCCCGTCCAGATCGCCGTGCCGCTCGACAGGCGCAGGATCATCACCATGGGCGTCGCCGGCGGCACGTACGACAGCACGCGGGCCAGCTCGCCGTTGGGCTCCTGGGCCAGCCGCGGCCAGGCGATCATCGGGATGATGAACACCAGCATGACCGGCATCATCAGGCTCTGCGTCTCCTTGATCGTGTTGCAGACGGAGCCGACGCCGGCCAGGATGGCGCTGAACAGGATAAAGCCGAGGATGTAGTAGATCAGGCCGTAGACGAGCAGGTCGGCCCCGATGTCGATCTGCAGGCCCTTCCAGCGGGCCGCCGCGTAGCCCGCCACCCCGTAAAAGGCCATGACCGTCAGGCCGACGGCCGCCAGGCCCGCGATCTTGCCGGTCATGAGCTCGAACGGGCTGACCGCCGACAGCAGCACCTCGATAATGCGGGAATTCTTCTCCTCAATGATGCTGCTGACCATGTGCTGGCCCATGCCCACGATGCCGATGAAGATCAGGTACATGAAGGCGAAGGGCACCATCATCCGGGCCATTTGCTGACCTTTGTCTTGCGTCCGCTCCTGGTCCTGAGCCTCGCCCAGTTCGGCCCACTGAATGGAGACATTCGAGATGGACTCGAGCATTTTCCGGTCCAGGCCGCGGGTCTCGTAGCGCCGGTCGATCACCGCCTCCCGCAGGAGACGCTCCACCGTTCCGAGCGCATCCAATTGGGAGGGCTTGGCCTTGTAGGTGAACAGGCGGATCGTGCCCTCTTCGCCTTCCAGGTTGCCCTCCAGCGCCGCATAGGCATCCAGGCGGCCTTTCCGCAAATCCTCCTTCGCCTTCTCTTCGACCGCCCCGCTGCCGGCATCCACGACGTCGAGCGTAAGGGAGCTGAGCGGGTGGGCCAAGTTGTACTCGTCGAACACGGCTTTGATTTCGGCGGACAAAGCCTTGGAGGGGCTCGTCACGCGGACCCGGACCGGGGCGCGGGGGACATCGGAGCGGGGCGCGAGCCACGGGCCGAACAGAACGATGCTGCCGATGATCAGCGGGATAAACAGCAGGCCCAGGAGGAACGTGCGGGTCTTGACGGTCTCGACGAACTCGCGCTGGGCGACCTTATAGATCTTCCGCATGGCGGCCTCCAACAAGCTGCACGAAGATCTCGTGCAGCGAGGGCTGTTTGATCTCGAACGCCCGCACGCGGACGCGTTCGACGAGCACGCGGAGCAAATCCTGGGGGTCGGCGCCGTCCCGCAGGCGCACGTCGAGGCGCCGGCCGTCGGGCTCGACCGCTTGGACCATCGGCAGCGTCCGGAGGAAGCCGGTGTCTCCCTCCAGCTCGACGGAGATCGTGTTGGCCTCGTGTCCGGCCCGAATCTGATCGAGCGTGCCGTTGACCACGACCTGGCCGCGGTCGATCAGCACGATAAAGTCGCACAGCCGCTCCGCCTCGTGCATCACGTGCGTGGAAAACAGGACGGTCTTGCCCTCCCGCCGCATGGTGCTGATGATTTCTCGCAGCAGGTCCTGATTCACCGGGTCGAGACCCGAGAACGGCTCATCGAGAATCACCAGGTCCGGATCGTTGAGCACCGTCACCACGAACTGGAGCTTTTGATGCATGCCGCGCGAGAGTTCCTCGACCTTCCGGCCGGCATGCTCGGCCAGATCGACCCGTTCCAGCCATTCGGGCACGCGCTGCCGCAGTTGCCCGGCGGTCATACCCTTGAGCGTGCCGAAGTAGTGGAGCACCGCCGTGGCGGTCATCTTGCGATAAAGCCCGCGCTCCTCCGGCATGTATCCGACGCGCTCGCGCGCCGGCGAGGACGCCGGCTGACCGAACAGCCGAATCGTACCGCTATCCGGCCGGATGATATCCATAATCATTCGCAGTGTCGTGGTCTTACCCGCGCCGTTGGGGCCCAGGAAGCCGTACACGCTCCCCTGCGGCACCTGCACGCTCAATCCGTCCACGGCCCGCACCGGCCCGAACGACTTGCACACGTTGTCCAACTCTATTGCATACATGCCTGTTCCTATTCCGTGCCATTGCGAGGCCCGGCGCGCAGCGGCGCTTCGCGCCGAGGGCGACGAAGCAATCTCAATCCGCCGCATGGGAGATTGCTTCGCTGCGCTCGCAATGACATAATCAAGTTCATTCCGTTCGGGGCTCTTAGGCAAGCGGGGACGCTCGTCCTGCGCGGAGATACTATGAGCCGGAGCCTGAGACATCGGGCTTGAAGCCCCGGAGGTCCTCGCCGGTGATCTTAAAAGCCACCGCAAAATCGCAGGGTTTCTGGCCGGGCAATTGGATCGTCAGGCCGTTGGCATCGTGCGTCCATTTCAACTGGCCCGCGTAGCCCAGGAGCGTCACGCCGGCGATCTTGCCGGTTACGCCCGGCAGCTTCGCCAGCGAGCGGATCGTGACTTGGCTTTCCGTGGGCCAGCCCATGACGAACGCGTACAAGGTTCCGTCGCCCTTGGTCGTGAAGCGGATGTCCTTGGCGCTATAGGCGAAGTCCTCCTTGAAATTGCCGCCTTTGGCGCGGACCGGACCTTCGCCGTGGGTCAGCCAGGGCCGGGTGCCGTAGATCGCCTCGCCGTTGATCGCGATCCAGTCGGCCATCTGGGTGAGAATCTGCTCGGCCTCCGGGTCGAGCGAGCCGTCGGGCCGCTGCACCACGTTGATCAGGAGGTTGCCGTTCTTGCTGACGATATCGACGAGCATCTGGATCACCCAGATCGTCCCCCGGTACTTCCAGTTCTTGTTGTAATACCAGTCGCCGATCGAGGTGTCGGTCTGCCAGGGCGTCAGACGGATGCCCGGCATGACGCCGCGTTCGACGTCGTCGATCCACATACCCTTGGATTCCTGCTTGCAGGTGTAGACCACCTGGGGCTTGCCGTCATGCTTCTGGGCGTCGGCATTGTACAAATGGGCGATCAGGCTCCGGCCGACCTCATTGCCGAAAGGCACGCCGCCGTCGGTGTAGAGCAGATCGGGGTGGTACATGTCCACCAACTCCTTGATCCGGTCAAACCACTGTTGCTGCCAGCGGGGATTCGTGCTGTACCACTTGTTGTCACCCGGCTCGGCGGGGAAGTGGTACAGGTCCTGGTACTTCGGGTCCGCCCCGTCGTACGGCACACCCGCCTTGGGGCCGGTCTTATCGGACTTATGGCTGTCCTGGAACCAGGTGAAGCTGGCCCCGAGGTGCTCCGAGACGCCGAAGTACAGGCCCTGTTTCTTGGCGGCCTTCTGCCAGTCACCGACCACGTCGCGTTTCGGCCCCATGTTGACGGCGTTCCACTTGTGAAGCTGCGAGTTCCACAGGTAGAAGTTGTCGTGGTGCGAGCCCATGCTGACGAAGTACCGTGCCCCCGCCTTCTTGTAGAGGGCGATCAGCCGGTCCGGGTCCCACTTCTCGGCCTTCCAGAGCGGAATGATGTCCTTGTAGCCGTTCGTGGAGGGATGGCCGTGGTCCTGCAAGTGGTGCTCGTACTGCTTATGGCCCTGGACGTACATGTGCTTGGCGTACCAGTCGCCCATCATGGGCACCGCCTGCGGCCCCCAGTGCGCCCACATGCCCAGCTTGGCGTCGCGGAACCACTCGGGGCACTGGTACTGGGCAAAGGAGTCAAACTCCGGCTGAAACGGCCCCGGGGCGATGGGCAGACTCAGTTTCTTCTCGCTTGGCTGCGCCGCCCACAAGCCCCCCGCCAGCAGGAGGAACCCCCCCAGCAGTCCCGCCATCCGCAATCGACCGGTCTTCGCGCTTTTCATGGCGTCCCCTTTCTCGATGTCGATTTCATTTGCCCGGCCCACCGATCGGCCCAGGGTCGATGTGATTCTAACCACGAAACCATCGACCCGCAAACGAAAGACACGGGAGACGGCATGAGACGTCGGGGCCGGCCCTTGGGCCGCGGCGATGCGTGTCGCCACACTTCGGCGGCTATCGACGCCAATCCCGATCCCGGTCATGACGGCCGCGATTGTAGCGGTCGCGCTCGGGCGGCGGCTCCGAACCGTCGCTCCACTGCCAATAGGAGTCCAGGGAAGGCGGCGTAAGGCCCGTGTAATCGCCGATGGCCTTGGCGTCACAGGGGCAGTTGAGTTGGTTGGAGCCATTGCCCGCAGCGCCAATGCTCCCCTGGGTGAACACGACATGCGAGCCGGAGTCGATCTCGATGACCTGATGGTTGAATTGGTCGCTGATCAGCGTGTTACCATTATCGAGGCGCACGGCCCGCGTCGGAAGGGGATCGGCCGCGCTGCCGGACTGTTTGCTGGTGACGAACTCCATGACCTTGCGGCCGCTACGATCGACCTCCAGGATCCGGTTGTTGCCCGAATCTGTGATCAACGTATTGCCGTCCGCCAGTCGGCAGGCGAAAGACGGGCCGTTGAGCGATTCGCCCGAATTCGAATCGCCATACCGCCAGACCGTGCTGTGCTTGCGGCTGACTTCGATCACCCGGTTGTTGCCGGCGTCGGCGATCAGGATGTTGCCGTTGTCCAGCAGCAGGGCACTGCTGGGACTGTAGAGCTGATTGTAACCGGTCCCCGAAGTTCCGGTCGTGCCGTGCTGCCAGACGATCGTTTTGGTAACCATGGAGACTTCGATCACGCGGTGATTGCCCTGGTCGCAGATCAGGATGTGCCCATACGGCAGATACGCCGCGCACACCGGCGTATTCAGTTGATTCACGTCCGATCCCGCCACCCCGGCCTGGCCGTACTGCCAGAAGATCTTGCCCGACCGGTCCACCAGAAGCACACGGTGGTCGCCCAGCCCGTTTTCGGCGTTCGGGTCCGTGCTCGCAGAGACCGACCCCCCGCAGATGAGGGTCCACTCACCCACGCGTTCGGCGTCGCTCGGCGCCACGACCGATTTGGGCCCGGCTACGCTGTTGCCGTCGCCGAATTGCCAGACGATCTCCTGGGTGTCGCGATCCACCTCGATGACCCGGTGATTGAGCCGGTCGGCGATCAGGATATTGCCCGACTTGTTGAATTGGCCCGCGTTGGCGCCACCGGCAACCTGGTTAGGCTCGACCGCAACCTGGTTAGGCTCCACCGCAACCTGGTTAGGCTCGACGGCAACGGTTTGATTCGGGTCCGTCGCAGTCCTCTGATTGGGATCGCTGGCCGTCGTCGCGTTGGGGTCCTTGCTGGTCGTGCTGTTGGGGTCACTGGCGGCCACCTTGCGAGTCAGCCTGGTAAACCTCGTGACGGTCTGTGCCGCCAGAGGTGAAATCCCGATGCATAGAGCGAGGGCGAATATCGCCGCTTTCACAGGCCAATGGTGGCCCAGACCGGTTCGCTTTGAATTCGAATCTTCCCGTGAGACCGTCCGCATGGCGTTCATAGTATCTCCTTTCAACCCCGTTTTTGCGATATTCGGTGCAACGCCTATTACACCACAGGCGGATGCGCTTGCGGGGTAGAAGAAACCCCTACTTTTGATCGAGGGAGAAACTCAGTGGAGCTACCGCAAACCCCCAGAAGGACCACAGCAAGACCAATATTCAGGATGCGCCCCCGGGTACCCCCTGACGAGCACGAGATCGTCATGGACCACATTCTCCACCACGGCCCGAAACGACCCGGCCGGAATCGGCTCCGGCCCTTTCCCGCCTCCCAACAACGTAAGCATGACGCCCGCCATCAGCACGGAAAGAACCGGCCGTGCTCTCGTCTTGTCCATGCACATCCGCTTTCTCCTCACGTCATGCCCTGGCGTCCTTTGGCCTCGCTCGCGTCCACGCGAACAGACCACTCTCTCCTTTTTTGACGCCTGGGAGCCTTGGATATTTTGATCGTACGACCGCCCGCCACGGAGTCAAATCTCAAGCAGGTGAACCACGCGAGGGAAATATCCCACGAGGGTATTGCCGCGACAACCGGCCAGCCGTATGCAGTTATGAAGGCCGATCGCTCTGCATCCGGTCCGGACCAATGATCTCCAAAGCTTCTTTCATCGCCTCTTCCAGACATTGAGTTTGGCGCAGGACTCGCCATGGCGGCGGCGGTGTCTGCTGGGACGGTTCACGGGACAAGATAAAGCGCGGCAGCTTCGATAGCGGCGTAGGGATTTGGCGTTCCGCGCAGGCGAGGCGCTCCGGATCGATACTTTCGATCTCCAGGAACACCACAGCGAAGTTCACTTGGGATTGCACTGCTTCGCATACGGAGCGCAAGAACACCTCGTAATGCAGCGCCTCCACAAGTCTTTCCTCCGGTGCTACGACGGCGCCAAACGAAGGCGCAGGCGGCCACTGACTGGTTACGCCATCGGCGCCTTCCGACCAGATAAATGCGCAGGACCGGCGACGTTCCTCGCCGCCAGCTCCGGCCAGCGCCCGCCAGCGCGGGACTTCCCCGTTCATGATCCTGCCGGCGGGGAACGGTCTTGAGCCCGGGATCATCAGTGGCAGGTGGGCGAACAGATCGATGGCGTCTGGCGGCATACCCAATAGGTATAGCGCGGGAAAACCAGCGGAAAACGGCGTGCTGCGGGGGGACCCCGATCTCATGTCTGCCAGCGCTGCCCAGAGGACGGTGCTTGCTTCGTAGAGAGACAGATGCTCAACGTGTTTCACCAGGGCCAAAGCCGCCGGTCCGTCGCCGGCAATGCAGAGCGCCTCATCCAGATGAGGTTCGGGGCTGCTGCGCCCGGTTTTGGCAAACTCGTCCACACGACCCGCCCAAGCGTGCCAGGCCCTTTCCCGGCACCCCAGGAGGTCGCCGTCGAGTGGGCTTTCTCCTGCTTGCGCGTGGGCTTTGGTCACTGACTCCTTCCACTTGTCCAGGTTCTCCCGCGTGAGAGCCGGCACATTTCTCAAAGCCTTGGACTTGTAGCGCGACACCAGGCGGTTGATCTGGTTCAGAGTCTTCATTTCTTGCAGCGGCGGGGCGAACGAGATGACCTTCGACAGAGCCTGCACGCCGTGGACCGTCTGCTCCCGGGCCCCTGATCTGCCGGATTTGTGTCCGAGAAGCCGGCCCGCTATGAGCACGCCCGCCAGGAGTTGGCCGCGCGAGGCCAGCTTGCCGACGTACTCGTGTACAAGGTCCTGGTCCGAAAGCAGGTTTTTGTCCGTCGGGCGCCGGCCGCTGCGAAATTCGCTCAGCCGCTGGCGCGCCTTCTGGACCCCCTGCCAATCGGGGTAGGACCAGAAGATGCCTCTGTCCGCCAGACGGTCGGGGGATAAGTCCGCGCCCCCGAGATCCGCCAGGAACTTCTCCATGTGGCCGATGAACCGGTCGTCGTCCTCCTGTTGTTGGGGAAGGGGCGCTTCGCGAACCACCTGTTGGTGGAGCTTGCGGCCAAACGGGTCCCGGCACCAGCGGTAGCGGTGCGTCTCCGCGTCAACCACCTCCAACAGGGGCAGTTCGCAGTTTTCCCCGATGCCCGGAATGGTACCGACCAGCTTCGCCCACTGGTCGGCTTCCTTTTCTTTCGACTCGTGCGTCTCCGAGCCCTTCGTTTTCCAGGCGGGGGATTCTTCCTGCAGGAGCCGGGCGAAAAGGTCCTTGGGCTTCGTCAGGAGATCGACGAGACGCTGTGCCAAGCCGATGAGATATTGCCGGTCCGTCTCGCGCACGAGGCTGGTGATGGGGGGGAGAGGCTCTGGGGCAGGCGTCTCTTCCCGCGCTTTCGGGCGCGACTTGCCCTTTTTGCCACTTGTGCCCGAGACCCCGGAAGCCGCCGTGGTGGCTTGGCCTTGTGCCGGCTCTTGCTCCCCCTTGTGCTTGGGAACCGGGGCGGGTTCCGACGTCTCCTCGAGCCGCGTGCGCAGGTAATATTCGACGGCTTCGTCGCTCAGGTCCAGTTCAAATGCCCCACTGAGCCAATTTCTGCTGGGCAAGTACAGGGCATCATAGATGAATTGGCCAAACTGCGGGTCCTGGTTCAGTCGATCCTTCTGCTGGCTTTCACCAAGCAATGATTCGACGGCCAACTGGATCATGATGTGAAAGCGATAACCGAGGTAGTTCAGCAGCTCATCGGTGGTGACAATCACGTGTCCCTGGTCGTCGCATACCCCGGTAAGCTGGCGTTGCAGATCGAACGTGTGCAGCATGGCCCGGTGCAGCAGCAGGTACGAGAGAGCGAGTCTGCCGATCTCTTCCCGCGTCTGCTCCGGCGGGGATCCGCACGGCTCGATATCAATCAGTCGGGTCAAATACTCGTGGAGGTCGTTGGGCCGGTACAGCAGAAACAGCCGATGGCTGAAATACGTGTACTGTTTGGGATAGCCGGCGTACTGGGAGCGGTCCCGCAGGCTTTCCAGATACTTGCGATCCGCCAGGAAGCAGAAGAAGGAGTAGTCGGCGACGATGTGTTTCAATTGCTCCACGAGCTCCGTCATGCGATGGGACAGATCGTCAACCTTGTCGAGCTCATCGACCACAAATACCGGGGCCAGACCGGCCCGGCGGATGCGCTCGATGACGATGGGCAGTTCACGGCCCAGGGTGGCTACGCTGTGGTCGCGAATGAAGGCGTGGTCTTCCTCCGGCCGCCGGTCGCCTCGGCGCGCCCCCATCCAACTGAGTATCAGAAAAGTGCCCAGGGCCGCGGCCAGGCCTAATCCCACGGAGACGGGGGCTTCCCCGGGTTTCCACGTCATCGCGGTGCCGCCGCCGACCAGACCGCCGGTCAACACGCCGAGGAGCGGGTAGAGGATGTCCTTCACCGGATTGATTTCTACCTTCCGGGCGGCATCCTCCTTGACGCAGCCTTTTTGCGCGGTCTTGTATTCGATGCAGCCCGAGACGACCTGGAACGCCTGGGCCGCCGTGCAGATCGCCACGATTTCGCGGATGCCCTGATCCTCGTAGCCGCGCCCCAGCCCGGCCACCTCTCGGAGCAGGGGCCCGCGCGCAGGCCTGGAAGCCCGCGGGTGATCCTCTTCGGACCCGGCCGCCCGCCACAAGAGGCCTGGCCGCAAGGCGCCGACGCGGCTCCAGAAGTCGCGCAGGACCGCCGGTCCCGGCGCGTTGTCCAACTCCAGGCTCAGTTGCCCCACGAGCTCCGGAAAGTCCGCCGCGCCGCCGTCTGCGGCCCGCTCGACGGCGAACCTGTGATAGCAGGAGACCACCTCCTCCGTGAGGGCGCGGTACAGGGCTATGGTAATCTGGACCAGCGTCGCGTGCGCGGATCCGTCGCCGTCGGCAGGCTGGGGTCCCTTGATCGTCTTGCCACTCTCCGGCGCCGGGTCCTTGGCCTTGTCCCCGGCCGCGGCCTTGGTCTTGGTCTCGGGCTCCTTCTGGACCGGCGGCCCGTTGGGCGTGGCGACCTTCATCAGCAGGCTCGGCCCGTGCAGCTTCACCAGCAGCGGCCGCTGGCCGACGGCTCGGGACTTGTTCTCCTCTCGAACCGCCGCAATGGCGCGCAACACCAACGTCGTCTTGCCTGAGCCTCGATGTCCGGCCACCAGGAAGGATCGGCCGCGCAGCTCATTCGCGGCGTAGCGCCGCAACTCGCGCCGCAGCACTTGGTACGCGTGGCACTCCGCGAACAACGGTCCTTCACCGGGGGTGTCTTGCGAGCGTCCCGCGAGTTCCCACTCGTCGGGATAGGGGTCCTCTTTTCGAATCGTCATTGCCATAGGGACCTACTGCTTCTTTCCCTCGGACGCCGGATTTGGTGGGGCCGTGGCGGTTGACGAATTCCCCTTGCCGGACGGCTTGTCCTCTGTCTTGCTCACCGGCGTACCGGATGATACGATCCGCGGCCGGGTCACCATGACGGTCGCTCCCGCGAAAAACGCGGCCGTTACCAGCAGCACCACCGGAAGGGACACGCGCCAGCCGCCCACGCCGCCACCCAGTCCCCCCCAGTGACTCTCCACCACGAACAGTTGATTGCGACTCAGCAGGGTCAGCCCACAACCGGCGAAACCGAGCGCGAGCGTTCCGAACAGGATAATCGCTCCGGCCTGGGCGAAGTTGGTCAACTCCTCGGTGACGACCGCCCAGGCAACAGCCCACACAAAGACGATCCAGATCGCCGGGAAGACCAACTCTTCCAGCGCCCGCCTCCGCGTTCGGGGCGTGGGCTCGCGCGGGCTCTGGTCCCACCGGCGCAGCCCTTTCATGGTCGCCGCAATACATAGGAACCCGAGCACAGCGGCCAGGCCGCGCTGCACCTCAGGGAATCTGTCCAGGTACTTGAAGAAGAAGGACAGGACCCCGGCTCCGATCGAGAGCGGCCAACCGATCGTTTCCAGAACCCGTGCCGTGGTCCCGCGCGGCATCAGCGCGGTCCGCCGGCCGAGCGAAAACAGGTAGAGGAAAGGCCACAATAACTTCGCGATCCAATCCAGCGGGATGAATTCGTCGCCATCGACCGCGAAGGCGTACAGCACCAGGTAGGCGGCCAGCGGCGCCAGAGCCACGCAGAGCGCCTGTCGGATGGCCTCCGCGTTGGTGACCATTGTCTCGAAGATTTTGGCGACCGTCGTGACGTCCGCCTTAGCATCCGTCTTGGTGACTGTCTTGGTCTTCGCCGTGGCTTCCGTCTTGGCGTCCGGCCATACCATCACCGCGATGACCATCAGCAACGCCACCCAGAGAAGTGCAATGAACCACCGCGTCATGGGTCCTGTCCTCCCCTTGTCAGAACGCAGGAACTCTACCGCCTCACGATTCTTCCAGGGCTCCGTTTACTGCTCCAACGCTGTCGCACCCAAAGTTGCAGGAGAGATTATAGCCGGGACCCGGGCGCCGTGCAAGTCCAAACCGGAAATTCCGGGTCCACGTTGCACCACGGCCCCGAAGCGGCCCGTTCGTCACCCTATGTGAATCTCCCCGATCTCGCTTGGGGACGCGTGGTTCGACCCGGAGGTGCACGCGGGGCCGACGAGGTAGATGCGGTTCTTGCCGCCGCCTTTGGCGTCGCGCAGGGCCAGGTCGGCCCGCTCGAAGAGCTGCTCGACCGTGGCGCCGTCGCGCGGGAAGCTGGCCAGGCCGCCGCTGATGGTCAGGACGCCTTCGCCGCCGGGACCGAGCAGGTGCAGGTCGGCGTGGCCGAACTCCTTCTGGAAGCGCTGGGCGACCAGGATCGCCGCGCTGGGATGCTCGGCCGTCGCGGCCCGCCGCTCGCGCTCGACGTCGCCGGCGCCGCGATAGGGATCGTCCCAGAAGACCACGGCGAACTCGTCGCCGCCGATGCGACCGACCACATCATGACTCCGGCAGCACCGGCGCATCAGGAGGGCCGCCTGCCGCAGAATCTCATCGCCGGTCAGATGGCCGTAGACATCGTTGTAGTGCTTGAAGTTGTCGATATCGAAGACCAGCAGCGTGACCCGGCCCTTGGTCTGCCCGGCATGCTCCAGGATCTGCCGGGCGAACTCCCAGAGGTAGCGGCGGTTCTTCAAGCCGGTCAGATCATCGGTCGTCGCCAGCCGCTCCAGGTGCCGGATCCGCTGCTCGACATCGGCGAGGAACACGCCCGATGGAGGATTTCGGACCGTAAATTGCGGATTCAGCGCGCTGCCGTCCTCCGTGGTCGGTCGTCCGTCCTCTGTCTTCTGTCCTCTGTCCTCCAATCCCGGCCCAATGCCGGCGTAGGAGCAGAGGCTCGCCAGGCAGGTGGGACAGACGAGATAGGCATCCGCCAGCTTGTCTGCGGCCCCTGTCCCGACGAAGCGCCGGGCGATCGGTTCTTCGTGCATCTGGGCCAGCAGGAGAATTCTCGCCTTCGTGCCGTCCCGCAGCGCCTGGAGCGCCGCGCCGAGCTGATGCGTCGCCCCCGCCATCACGATGCCGACGGCCACAAAGCGGCCGCGGGCGGCGGCGTCAATTCCCTCCAGAATATTCGTGCGGACCTCGCAGGGATAGCGGTCCACCTGCCCGGCGTCCAACAGGGCCTTCTGGATATCGCCAATCAACAGCACCCGGCCGGCGCCCGCCAGCGAAGCCATGGAATCCGATACCCTGTCCATTGTTCCTACCCCAGCAAAGCACTGAGCTCCGCCTCCGTGGCCCGCAGGTCCTCGTACGTTTCCTCCCGTACCGAACGTTTGGCAGGTGGCGCGCCCCGCCCGCGGCGCGGCGCACTGGGGGGCTCGGCCGGTGCGAGCCAGTCCCTCAGGACCGCCCGGACCTCCGGCACCGCCCCGACGATCGTGGCGTTCGCCCGCAGGGCCGCCAGGAGATCCTGCGATCCCGCCGCACGGCCCGGGTCGAGCAGACAGCAGCAGGGAACCGCGCGGGCAGCGCTGATCCCCAAGAAAGCGCCAGTCTCAACCGCCAATTCCTGTAATGGTCCGACGACCAGGACGCGCCGACCGGCCGCCTGCGCCACGGCCACGACCGCCGCATAGACGTTCTCACACGGCACGGCGTCGATCTCTCTTTCGCGCGCCAACTGTACGAGCGTCCGCACCAGCTCACCGCCCGGCGCGCCCACGACAATGAGGCACGCGCCGGGACTTGTCTTGTCCCTTGCCATCGCGGAGTACCCTGCCTACTCGTCCGTCCATACCGGCGGGCCGGCACCCAAAGCCGCCCACCATTGGCTATCGTACCGAAAGAGAGCCGGAAATGCAAAGCGAAGTTTTGGGTCGATCTTGGGGCTGATGGGGTGAGAGCTACGGGGGCGAATCCCTCAACGCCCGGCTCCGGCCGGGGGCAGGTCGTCGAGGTTCTTCTTGACCTGGGGTGAGTAGAAGCCGTCGGGGTACAGGGTCAGAAAGGTCGTCAGCATGTCGCGGGCCTGCACCAGGTTCTCGCGCTTGAGCTCCCGCTGGTACAGGCGGATATGCAGACGCGTCAGCTCATACAGGGCCTGCATGCCGCCGTCGGTTTTCTCGTACCGGCGGCTCAGCTCGCTCAGGCGCTGGGCCCGGCGCTGGTCGTCGGCGATCAGCTTGGCCTGGGCCAGCAGGATGTTGTCGCGCAGGCCGTCCTTCTCGCCGCTGAGTTTCAGCAGGGCCTCGAGCTGCGACTCGTAGTCCAGGCTGTACGGGTTGAGCATCACGAAAGCGGCCAGCCGCTCCAGAGCGCCGTCGGCGCCGGTCAGATTCTCGTCGCTGATGAGCGTCTGCAGCTCATAGATGCGCCCCTGCAACTCCCGGAGCTTCATCGGCGTCATCACCGTGTCCGGCGGCCGGCGAAACGCGCTGAACAGACTGTCGCCCGAGGACGACGCCTTTTGCTGGAGCTCCAGATGCGTCTGCACGAGGGCCGCCGCGTCCGCGAGGATGGCACGGGCCTTTTCCAGCCCCCTCTGCCCGACGAGCAGCTTGGCCGCCCGCCAGCGGGCCTCCGCCGCTTCCGGGTTGTCGCCGAAATCGTTGTACAGCCGCAGCCAGACGCGCGACGAAAGCTTCTGCGGATAGTCGCTGTAGAAATGGAGCGTCTCCTCCTGGCCGATCCGCCGCAAGTCCGGGCTGTACTCGTTCAGCAGCCCCTTGTAGTACAGGGCAATCGCCATGCGGCGGTTGCGGGACCGGCGCTCGACGATGCGCCGATGGACCGTCGTCGGCATCCACCGCGGCCGGGGCGGGTGAATGAACCAGTCGTACTGCTCGTTCAGCCACAGCCGCTTCTCCTCGTACCGCAATTCCTCCGACACAATCAGGCCGTCCGGCCACCGGTCGTCGCGCGCCAGGGAGCTTTGAATCTCTTTCTTCATCTCCTCCCGCAACAGGATGACCTCGGTCGGATAGGAGAAGACCATGCGGTACTCTTTTTCCTTCGGATCGGTGATGGTCCGATCCAGCGCCTCACGAATGCTGTGGTCGCGAAACTCCGGGACTTCTTCGGGATTGTTCCGCGCCACGTAAAGCTGATAGTCCAGCTCATCGAAGCCGATCTTCCAGCCGAACACGGCCAGGGCCAGCAGCAGGGTCGTGGTCGTGAAGGTCCAGACCAGTCCGGGCTTGTACCGGGTGTAGTGGCCGATGGCCAGGACGATCCCGGCAACGGTCATGCCCGTCAGCCACGCCCAGATCCACGGGGCAAAGGAGAACCCCCATTCGAGCGGCTCCACCCCGCGGGCCCCCCCGAAGAGGCCCCAATAGACCAGGGGCGGGGCCAGGCACAAGGCAATCGCGATGATGCGGGAGCGGAACCGCAGCGGCCGGGCCGCCGCCGCCAGGCAACTGACGATGAGGAAGACCGCAAAGCCCGGCAGATTCGCCAGGAAGAAGACCGCCAGCACGAACAGGAAGCTGTGCCCGAAACTCATCAACTGGGCGATGAGCACCGGCACCACCGCCAGGATCCCCATCAGCAGGCCCAGCACGATGATCTGCCAGGGATACTCGAAGATACTGACGCCGGTGACGGTGGCCCGGCCCAGGTCGTGGAAATCGGGAATGGTCTGCGCCTCGAAATTGAAGGACCAGAACGACCCTGTCACGACCCGCGACCAGAACAGGCAGACGACCGAGAACATGAACGCCGCCAGCAACCAATAGAACTGCACATTCCGGTGGCTGTAGTGCAGCGTGGGACCGACGGTCAAGAAGGTCTTCGGTGTCTTCGGCGCCTTTTCGGGTTCTCTGTTCTCCATAACGAGAAGTTTCAAGTTTGAAGTCTCAAGTTTGAAGCTGGGAGTTTTCCGCTTCACACTTCAAACTCCCCACTTCCAACTCGTCTTATGTTCCTTCGCCGCTGGAGGCAAGATAAGCCTCCTGTTCCGGCGTCAGGATATCGATGGCGATCCCCATCGCCTGGAGCTTCAGCCGGCACACCTGGTTCTCGATCTCCGCCGGCACGTCATAGACCCTGGCTTGGAGCTTGCGCGCGTGTTTGCAGACCCACTCGGCCTGCAGGGCCTGCGTGGCGAAGCTCATATCCATCACGCTGGCGGGATGGCCTTTGGCCGCCGCCAGGTTGATCAGCCGGCCCTCGGCCAGGAGATAGATGCGTTTCTTCCGCCCCACGATATATTCATCGACGTGCTGCCGCACGCCGCGATTGACCTTGCGGCTCATCTTGGCCAGGCCGGGGATGTCGATCTCGACGTTGAAGTGCCCGCTGTTGGCGATCACCGCGCGGTCCTTCATCAGGCGGATGTGCTCCGGCCGAATCACGTGCTTATCGCCGGTCAGCGTGATGAATACGTCGCCGATCTTCGCGGCCTCTTTCATCGGCATGACCAAAAAGCCGTCCATCGCCGCTTCCAGCGCCTTGGTCGCATCGACCTCGGTCACGATCGTGATCGCCCCCATCCCGCGGACGCGCATGGCGAAGCCCCGGCCGCACCAGCCGTAGCCGGCCACGACCACCTTGGTCCCCGCCACCAGGAAATCCGTCGCGCGGATAATGCCGTCCACGGTCGATTGTCCCGTGCCGTAGCGGTTGTCGAACAGGTGCTTGCTCTTGGCGTCGTTGACCGCGATCACCGGGAACTTCAGCTTGCCTTCCCGATCCATCGCCCGCAGCCGGATGACGCCGGTCGTCGTCTCTTCCATACTGGCGATGATCCGCTCGGCGTCCTTCTTGCGCTTCGTGTGCATTTCATGGACCAGGTCGGCCCCGTCGTCGAACGTGATCGCCGGCTCATGGTCGATGGCGGCGTTGATATGCTGGTAGTAGGTCGCCCGGTTCTCGCCGCGAATGGCAAAGACCGGGATGCCAAAGTCCTTGACCAGCGAGGCCGCCACATCATCCTGCGTGCTCAGCGGATTGGAGGCGCACAGGACCGCATGGGCCCCGCCCGCCTTGAGCGTCCGGGCCAGGTTGGCGGTCTCCGCCGTGATATGCAGACAGGCGGAGATGTTCTTGCCCTGGAGCGGCTTGGTCCGCGCGAACCGTTCGCGAATCGCCGCCACCACCGGCATATCATTATCCGCCCACAGAATTCTGCGTTTGCCTTCCGCCGCCAACGACAAGTCAGCCACATCGTATTTCATCCACGATCCCTTTCCAAGAATCCCCAGTCCAAAGGGTGCATCTTACGCCGGAACCGCCGGCACTGCAACCCTTTCTTCGGCCCCGGCAAAGACGGGACGACAGTATTCCGCTGACCCGCCGGGCCTGATCGTGCCAGCGATCGTAGTCCGATAATCTGATCCACGAGTCCGAACCCTTCTCACCCTCGAAACCCGTGTCTTTGGTCCGATATGGAGTCACGAAGGTTGGGGGGAGGACGAGGCCGGCGTCCGTCACCCGTCCCCGGCCGGCCGCTCCGGCAGTCCGGTTGCCCCCTGTGCCGGTCGCGACGTGGGTCCGGGCGGCTCGATCCCCTCATCCCCCAGCCGGCAACCAGGGATTTGGCACGCCGGAGCCGGGTTTATCGGAGCCTCGCCGGCCCGCCCGGGAGCAGCCGCGGGCCGATTATCGCTCGTTCGTAAGGGTCGCCGCCTCCTCAAGATACTGCGGAAAAATGCTGGACAACATGCCCTTAAGTCTGGTAGAATTGTTGCCGATGTAAGTCCAGCACTGAAACCTCTGGAGGAGGTCACAACATGAAGAATCAGGCCTATCGAGGATGGTTGTCCGGTTTTGCGCTCGTTTTGTTGGCCCTGGCGACGGCGGCCCCTGCGAAGACGCTCCGGGTCAAACCCGACGGCAACGGTGACTTTCCGACTATCGCGGCGGCCCTCGAGGCGGCCGGCAGCGGCGACACCATTGTCCTGGAACAGGGCGTGTATTACGGCCGCGGCAACCAGGATATCAAGTTCGAGGGCAAGGTCGTGACCCTGACCAGCCGGGATCCGAACAACCCGGGCGTCGTGGCCGGGACGGTCATCGACTGCCAGGGGGGCGGCCTGGCCACCCACTACGCGATCGGCGCCGCGGGAAGCGACACGCATTTGATCCTGATGGGGCTGACGATCAGTAATGGCTACGACGTCTTCGCCGGCGGCGCGGTGCGGTGCGAGGAGGCCAATCTGGACGTGACCAACTGCACGTTCGAGGACAATCGGATCGACTCCTGGGGCGGCGCCCTGTATTGCCGCGACAGTCGCGTGCGCTTGGTGGGATGCACCTTTACCGGCAACACCTCCGACGTCATGCACGGCGGCGCCATCCACGGCACGGGCAGCCAGATCGATCTCGCCCGCTGCTCGTTCAAGGCCAACGTCGGGTCCGCCCTGGAGACCTACGACTGCCAGGTGACCGTAACGCAATGTGATTTCCAGGGCAATCAGGGCCGGGACGGCGGGGCCATTCACAGCCGGGCCGATGCCCGCCCCGACTCGACCAGCCTGCTCGTGACCCGCTGCACGTTCACCGGCAACACCGCCAGCGCCTCCGGCGGCGCCCTGTTCAACTACGGCCTGCGGGCCACCATCGAGGCCTGCACCTTCAAAACCAATACGGCCGAGCAGGACGGCGGCGCCATCTACAACTATCGCGCCGGCCCCACCATCGGCAGTTGTCTCTTTGTCGGCAATACCGCCACGGGCGCCGGCGGCGCGATCCAGAACCTGTACAACAGCAGCCCCGACCTCATCCATTGCACCTTTGTCGCCAATGACGCTCCCAACGGCGGCGCCGTGGCCGCCCTGGGGGGCAGCAACCCCCTGCTCAGCCACAGTCTGCTGTGGAACAACACCGCCACGCAGGGCCGGAGCCTGTACCTGGGACGGTATCCGTGGAGCAGCGTCCCGACGGCAACGGCCACGATCGAGTACTGTGACGTGGAGGACGACCGCGACGGCACCTTCGTCGAGTCCGGCTGTGACATTCGTTGGGGGGCCGGCAACCTCTCCGACGACCCGCTCTTCATCGCCCCGAGCCGCGGCGATTATCATCTCTCGGCGGATTCCCCCTGCATCGATGCCGGCGACCCGAAATACCTCCCGGAAACCGGCAAGACCGACCTGGACGGCCGGCCGCGACTCCTGGGATCGGCCGTCGACATCGGGGCCTACGAGTGTCCGGGACTCGGGCCCGTCTATCGCTTCTGGTCCCCGACGATGAACAAGCATTTTTACACGATGACCGCCCGCGAGCGCGACAAGCTCATCACCCAGTACAAGGGAATCTGGCAATTGGAGGGCGAGGCCTATTATGCCTTCTACCAGGCGGTCGAGGAAGGTCTGCTGCCCGTCTATCGCTTCTGGTCCCCCAAGCTGGAGGCCCACTTCTACACCATCAGCGAGGAAGAACGCGCCAGCACCCTCAAGAACTACCCGGGCGTCTGGGTCTCGGAGGGGGTGGCCTTCTACGCCTACCCGCAGGGCCGCCAGCCGCTGGGCACGTTGCCCGTCTACCGGTTCTGGTCGAATCGCCTGGGGTATCATTTCTACACGATCAGCGAGAACGAGAAGAACAAGCTCCTTAGGAACTATCCGCAGGTCTGGCAATTCGAGGGGGTGGCCTGGTACGCCTACGACAAGGCGCGCCTGCCGGAGAACACGGTCTATACCTTCACCGGCGGTCCCGAGGAAGCGGCCTACATTCTCACGCTCGGCGCCGCCATCGACGGCCGAGAAGTGACCCTCGCCGCGCCCGAGGTCCGGCTGTCCACGTCGAGCACGTGGATGCAGATGGCCATCGATTTCGAGAGGTCCAGCGCCATGCTGAGCCGGCTGCACATCCAGACCGCGGTGACGGACTACAGGGCGGCCCTGCCGCTCAGCGGGTACAGCGAGACCATTCCCATGACCTTGTCCGTCGAGGGTCTGTTGGATGTCTCGACGCCGCAAGGGCCGTTCGTCATCGATCCGGGCACCGGCGTCTTTGCCGATCTCACCAGGCCCAATCCGGATATTGTCATCAAGGATCCCCGCGCCAAGTGCAGCGGCTCCATCCGCGTCGGCGACGAGGAAAAGACCTTCACGATCGAAGGCGTGGCCAACCGGTTCGAGACGGAAGCCACCGGGACCTTCGAGTCCCTCAACCTGCTGCCGGACGAGATGGTGGCGAGCATGCCCTACACCCTGCAATGGCACCGCCAGTTCGTGAAAGACATCCTGGCGGATACCTCGGTGAACGGGCACCGCGTGCAAGTGTACGTCACCTCCATCTACGTGGGCACCCAGGGCCACTGGAGAGGCAAGGTCGTCCGGTAGGGGCGCCCCCCCGTGGTCGCCCTGGAAGGGCAGGCACAGGGGCCTGCCCCTACGGGGCCATTCGGTACAGGTGCACGCCCCACGACGGGAACTCGTCCGCGAAGACGCCGTCCTTCGCGTCCAGCGTGCGCTGCTCGCCCAGCACCTCCACGCTCTTGGGTCCCGCGAGCCCCTGTACGGTGAACCGGGCCCGCGTCGGACCTTCCCGCATCGTCACCGCAAACACGTACACCGCCCCGCCCTGCCGCTTGACCATCGTCGCCACGGGGACACCGGCGTTCGAGGAAGTGACTTGGGCGGCGTCCGCCGGCGTCGGGCTGTTCAGCACCGGCGCCAGGGCGGCGATCTGCCGATTGATCTGGGTCACGGCCGCCAGCATCTCGGGGTCGCTCAGCAGCGCCGATTCATCGGCCGTCGGCTGCCACTCGTGGACGAAGTAGATGATTCCCGTCGAGCCGTGGATGAGGGACATCCAGACTTCGCAGCGCACCTGCTGGGGCGTGGCCTTGTGCTGCTGCTTGTTGTGGATCCGGGTGCACTCGATGCAATTCCAGACGGGCCGGCCCTGCGCCCATTGTTTGAGCCGCTCCACGCCGTGGGCGACGTACCACAGGTTTCCCGCGATCTCCGCATTGTCGTGGGCCGCCGGGTAGATGTCGAACGAGGCGATGTCGCAACCCTTGACGTACTCGGGATAATCCTCCGGGTGGTTCCTGCGCACGCCGCGGCCGATATAGTTGTCCCAGGCGACCCCCTGTCCGAGATTCAGCAGCACCGGCCGATTCGGGTCTGCCGCCCGGAGCCGCTGGTACGACGCGACGATCTTTTCCGGCAGGATCGGCGGCCCATACCCCTTGCCGCTGCCGAGCGATTGGGCATTGTCCGGCTCGTCCCCGTGCATCCACGCCACAATCGTCGGATCGTTCCGATGCGCCAGTCCGGTCTGGTTCTGGCTACAGATCACCCGTATCCCCGCGGCCTTGAGCTGCTGCAACTGCTCATCCGTCGGACCCCGCCACAGCCCCACGAACACGTTGATGCCCGCGTCCCGATACTGCTGGGCCTTGGCCGGGCTTTGCAGCCACACGGCGATAGGGAAGAACTCCGCCCCGCCGGAAAGCCCCTGACTCCATTGCGTATACGGATTGGCGGGTACGGGCGACGCATGCGTCGCCCCTACGGCCCCCCGTGCCCCCGCCGACAGGACCAGCAAGGACACAAACGACAGAACGAGAACGGCACGACACTTCATCTCAGATACCTCCCGAAAGATGTTTCGTAGGGGCAAGCCCCTGTGCCTGCCCTCTGACGCGGGCGCCCACGGGGTCGAATTCCCAAACGCGATGTTTCGCGTTTGGGGTCCCGGTCGCCCCTACGGCGGCCCGTTTGGACGGTAGGGGCGAGGCATGCCTCGCCCGTACTACCGCCTTTAGGCGGCAGATTCCGGCTGAAGCCGGTACTCCCAACAGCCGGTACTCCCAACGATCATATCGGCGCAGGCCCGGTTCCACAAGCCCGGGAACGCCGCTCGGTAGGGGCGAGGCATGCCTCGCCCCTACTGGAATGGCCAATCGGGAGATTGGCGGTCCCAGGGGTTCCAGAAGAACGGACGACGGAAGACCGTTCGGAGTACCGCCGGGGGACATCCTGGTTTTTCCCGCCGCAGGAAGAACCTGAATGTCCCCTTTTCCCCTGTCCCCTTTTCCCCCGCAGGCGGCCCCGTTTGGAGTACCGCCTTCAGGCGGTCTTTCGTTCAGTTGCTCCGGCTAAAGCCGGTACTCCAAACAGGAGTCTTCTTGGAAGACTTCAACAACTCGATTTGTCCATCCCCTCTTGCGTGCCCGTGACCGGTGAATACGCCCGCGTACTCCCAATCTAACACGCGTACGGTTAGTTGTGCCCGGTGAAAGATCAAGAACCAGAGTATTCTCGGAAGCTCTTTTGAGAGAGTGGGCCCCGGCGCGCCTTGCCTCGCCCGCCCCGCTTGCCATTGAAGATCCGGCACGTCTTACGCGTTTTGTATGCTGTGCCCATAACGGATCGTGACGTGTGGTCTTGCCTATCCAACTTAAATTCCGCGAAGTCTCTCGTGACTGGCGGCGTGGATGCCGTTGATTCTGCCGCCAAGTCCATGCGACAATAGAGCAGTCATTAGTAGCATTGGAGTCAGTCTGATCCAGAGTAGTACCACGTCACGAACATCCATGGCCAAGTCGGCATGGCCCGCCTTTCGGAATCCGTACGACCATGCTCGGCACAGACTGCGCGGGTCCATTTCTCGCGGGGTAGTGCCGCGGGTATCTCACCCAGCGCCTTGCCTCGGAAGCGCCGGTTCCGTTCCGTCTCCGCTATGAACGTTCTCAAACACTGCCAGAGAGGTTGTTATGAATGCCGAGGCCCAGACGATCTGTGGAGAATCGACCGTGGAGACACCGAGGCGGGTTCCCGTCAAAGGGCTTTCTCGCCTGACCACCTACCTCCGAGGCAAAGAGATCCTCATCCTGGGCCCTGGTAGCGCCGGGAAGACGAAGTTCGCCCAATACCTGCAATGGGCGGCCCTGGATCCGGAAGGGAAACGGGAGATGACCTACGGTGTTACCAAATCCCCGGCTTTTGTCGTTGGCCTCGGGCGCGAAGAGGGACTCGTGCTGAGGGTGCGGCGGGCGGTGGATACGCCGGGCCAGGTGGGTCCCCTGCAACATGCCCTCCTGGTGGCGCGCCGCAGACCTCACGCGGTGATCGTCATGCTGGATTGCAGCAGCGACCCTTTGGCCACGCTGCGGTGGTTTTGTCTTTTCTGTGATGCGCTGGACTCGGTGCTTCGCAAAGTATCCTCTGTCGCCAGAAGGCTCCAGGAGATGGTGGTGATCCTCAACAAACGCGACAAGATCGGTGACAGGGAGTTTGCCAAACTGCGCCAGGCGGTGCGGAAAGCACTGGAGCGGTTTCTGTCGGTGGTCTGGGGCGAGGAGCGGGTCAGGTCGATTCCCATTCTGGAATGTATCTCGGTTCGGACGGGGCGTGGGACGGCTCTGATTGACGGGGCGATCGCGCAGTTGACCGAGCGCTTGGCCGGACGACAGGATCAGCAGGGCGCCGCGGTCGGCCCCAGGCTGGTTGCCGTGTCGCCTGCCGGTCCCCGTCCTTGCCCGTCGCGCCCGTCGTGTAGGCCGGCCCCGACTCCCTCGTCTCCGCCGGGCCATCCGGCCGCCGCCACACCGGCGGGGTAAACGTCACGTTCTTGACCCACTCCTGGGTGTCGCCGATCACGCCGCTTTGGGCGAAGCCGCGGAACCCGTTACCCAGGGAGCGTCGGCGCCTTTGGGGAATTCCCCCAAGCCTCTTTCTTGTTTTGTCCTTTGCCTTTTTCCCTTTTCCTGCCGCAGTGTACCGCGGATAATGCTCCGCTATGAAGAAGTCGCTCGCCCATCTGCCGGAACCCAAGCGCGACGAGCTCCAGCGCGTCACCGAGATCATCCTGGACGAGTGTTCGACCGTCCTGATGATTATCCTGTTCGGCTCGCACGCCCGCGGCGACTGGGTCGAGGACCGGCATTTCGAGGACGGGACCCTGCATGAATACCTGTCGGACTTCGACATCCTCGTTATTGTCCGGTCCAACAAGATCGTCAACAGCACCGACACCTGGCGTCGCGCCGAGACCCGGGCCCGGCGTTTTCCCAACCGCACCTGGACGAACCTGATCGTCGAATCGATCGAGACGGTCAACAACGCCCGGGGGAAAAC
>Ga0315289_10001645_pt1 | contig 34792 bp, 31 predicted proteins | sample YL17G11_40_MG_FD_203452 | JGI IMG/M metagenome (GOLD analysis project Ga0315289, IMG submission 203452) | Sediment microbial communities from Yellowstone Lake, YNP, Wyoming, USA - YL17G11_40 | ecosystem: Environmental > Aquatic > Freshwater > Lake > Sediment | place: USA: Wyoming | collected...
CGCAGAAGATCGTCTCGTTGCTCAACAGGTCCTTCTCGATGACGACGCTCATTGCCGTTTTGTGGTGGAGTGATGGGGTCCCGCCGGGCGGGTAGCCGCTGATCGCCTCCGCCTCATTGAACCCCAGCAGTTGGATGTTACGCGTGTTCAGTGCCTGTGCCGCCTTCTGGAGGCTGACTCTACGGTTCCCCGGAACTACGAGCAACGCATAGCTCCCGTCGGATGTTTTGCACACGAGGTTCTTCGTGATCCTGCTGAGTTCTATGCCGGTCGCGTGAGAGGCGTCCGATGTATGAACAGTCTCCGGTTTGTCCATGAAACGATGCCAGACACCCGCGTTCTTGAGATACTCTCCCAAGTCCATCGGTTCTTCCTCGATCCTGCCGCCAACCCTACGCGTACGAGAAGTCAGTCGCCTTAAGAGTTGTACTTATGGGTCAAGACGTAGCAGGTTCCCAAGAGCTGGTGAAACAATGCCTCCCTCTTCAAAGCGAGCAGCGATCATACTAGCGGGAGGGGAAAGCTCAAGGTTCGGGTCAAACAAAGCACTCCAACTTCTCGCCGGCAAGCCGCTGATTTGTCATGTTGCCGAACGTCTGTCTCAGATCGCTGATGAGACTCTCGTAGTCATCGGCTATCGTGAACCAAGAGCTGGCTACGAGGCGGTCCTTCCAAGCTCTGTCAGAATCATGAACGATGGTCAGGAGGGGAAGACGCCGTTGATTGGGATTGTGACTGGCCTTCAAGCTGCAAAGTCAGAATATGCACTCATCTGTGCCTGTGATGTCCCGTTCGTCAACGAAGGAGCGGTCGAGCTACTTTTTCGGCGGGCGTCGGGTGTTGACGCTGCGATTCCCAAGTGGAATAAGGGGCATATTGAGCCGCTCGAAGCCGTCTATCGGGTTGCTTCAACACTGAAGGCGGCTCAGGAAACTCTGGCGCCAACTGGACTGCCACTGAGGGTCATGATCGGGAAGCTGGCTCAGGTCGTGTATGTCTCAGTTGAGGATGAGATAGGCAAAGTCAACCCTGACCTGCGGACATTCTTCAACGTGAATACGAGGGAAGACATGGAAAGGGCTGAGGAGTTCTGCACCAGAGACTACTTGCCAAGAAACTGAGGCAAACCGTCGGCATAGGTGACATTGGACAAGGGGACACGCTTGAGCCGGAACGGCTCAAGATGACCAGTTCCGGAGGGTGTTATACACCCAGAAGGGAGTGTTAAACACCCAGAGAAGGGCGTCATACACTCAGAAAAGGGTGTCATACACCCGACTTTCGCGTTCAGCCAAGAATGGCGTGCATGCGGAGTCTTGAGCCACGTGACAGACATCGGAGTCGTGGGAATGAAGTGTCAATTTGATCTTTCATTCCCTTGCGCCCGATCGCAGATGAAACGCTTTTCCTCGACCTACTTGGAATAGGGATGGTAACGATCGCCCCGACCAACCCCCTCCCCATGGGGAGGGGGTCGCCGGTCCCAGCACGACATAACCTGAGAACCACCTGCTGGGTGTAGTTAGGTAGGAATTCACGTTCTGAACCAACGAAATCCGTGGCAGACGAACAATACGCCAAGAGTCCGCAAAACATCCGCAGATAGGCCAAAAGCGATGGTGGGGCCGGTGGGACTTGATTGTAATTGCCAGTGGGGCTAGTTTCCGATCGCCCCATTTTGAACCCTTTTTCTTCCCCGCTCTCTACGTATCTTCCTTGAGACATTCGTTGCAGGTCTTCGTGGGGCCAAGGGGATACTACCCCGCTATGTCGTGGGTTCATTGTAACCAAGATCAGAAGAGGGAACAGGATGCACAGACTCTCCGATGCACAGGACGACACAAGAGTGTCTCGCCCCTGAGAGAGAGCAGCGGCATGATGCTGTTGTGTTAGCCGAGAAGCCTTCGAGCCTAGTGTGGGGACCGTAAGTTGGAAATCCGATGGATAGGCGATAACAAGAAACAGCAAGGAGTACTGGGATGGACGTAACGCAACAAGAAATGACGGGATAAAAGGGACAGGAGAATACGGGAGAACGTAACACAAGGCAAGAATAGAGAGAACACGAGTAGATGATTTGGGTCCCGAGCCTGTCTCCCTTGTTGCGTCCCGAAATACCATCACTCCCAGCATAGAGCGTCCGAGTCGACAATACCCCTTTTGTCGATTGGGATCGGTATCTCCCATTCCACTACATTAGTCTCGGGATCGACCTTGAGACAAAATGTTCGGCGCATCAGTTCTGGTGGTAGCTCACTTATGATTTCGCGGATCAAATGTGCGTCGAAACCAAAGCAGACGAAGATATTGCCCTGGAATCCCAACAGGAAGTTCTTGCAGGCGTTTAGAGAGACCTGTCTCGTCCATTTGTCATTGTCTATTGATGTGGATGTCTCAGCCTCGATTGCAAAGGATCGGGTGACAGACCACTGGTACTCATCGTTCCTGAAGAGTGCGAACGCATCAGGGGACCTATTCCTAGTCTCCATTCCACGGGCGTCTGCGTCTGTTCTGGTTTGTTTGCAAGCATCGCTGTAGGCACCACAATCTCTCGCAAGAAAGTTCGCGGCGGTGAGGAGGAGAAGCAAGTGCATACTGTAACCTCCTCGCAGACCTGGCGAACTGAAGTCGAAGTGCTTCGACAACCTGGGCTGGGGTAGAAAGACCTCCTTGGGCCGGCGGCCACGACTCTTGACTTCTTGCGCAAAATGTGACTCCACGAACGCAGCCTGCGTTCACAAGACGCTCAAGACTTGCACCTGTCTGCCTTTGAACGGTTTAGGGTTGCGGCGATAGAGTTTAGGTAGGCGAACTTGTATTTCTCGATCTTGTCAGACATTGCCAGCTCCCCTGTGGAATTCTCTTATGCACATCGCCACATCCCAGTCGTGGGGCCAAACGTCCGTCGGGTCCGACTCGCTCTTACTGAACGCCTCGAAAATGATGCCTCTTGGTTTCTTCTCCTCCTGCGGGGTTAGCCTAACGCAAACCAAGATGGAACGTGTCATGGATACGAGCATGAATTGCGGTCCGATCAGTGGAATCTGAGGCCTTGATTCTCATAGCTCCGAATTGGAGAGCGAAGTCACGTCGCCACATGCGGGTCATCGACGGGGCTCAAGGCGGTTAGCGAAGAAATTTCAGAGCAGCAAGAGTGTAGACGCGCGCAGCGACCTGCAGTTCATCGATTTCTACGTATTCATCAACAGTATGAGCATTTGACAGCGCCCCAGGCCCGATAATCACCGTAGGGATTCCTGAATTCTCAAGAAAGCCAGCGTCGCATGCTGCAGGAAAGCCTTCTGGGCTAGCGTATTCCCTGAACTCATGGAGCGACGACATCATGCACCCAAGACCCTCTTTCCCACCGTGAATCTCTGAAGCTTCTCTCACGTGGTCAACTTTAAAATCGTAAACGAATTCCGAATCCTCTCTGCTAATTGCCCCCAGCAACGACCTCAACTGCATTATGGCCGCTTCTGCCCTTTCAGGCGGTACGAGTCGCCTTTCGGCGGATATCCAGCACCTATCGGGAACGATGTTGGCTCTGGTTCCACCCTGGATGACCCCCACATTCAGAGTTGGATATCCTAGCGCTGGGTGGCAGTGACTTCTATTCAGCTCATTGGAATACTCCGCTAGTGCTTTGATGACCTTGTCCATCTTCAAAATGGCATTGATTCCATTCAGAGGCGCGCTGGCGTGGGCCGCTTTTCCGTATGTGATGATCTCGAATGTTACAATTCCTCTATGGGCGATACAAATCCTCATTGATGTGGGCTCAGCGACGATCCCGAAGTCTGCCCGAAGTCCGCTCTTGACTAAGTGAGCGGTCCCAAGTCGACCGCCACCCTCTTCATCCGCGACTGCTTGGAAAATTACCCTACCGTGAATCTCCCCGATAGATTTCAGCGCGTTCATGGCGATCATGAGGGCTGCCAGCCCGCCTTTCATATCTCCGCTTCCTCGACCATACACTCTGCCGTTTTCGATTTCTCCACCGAAAGGATCATGAGACCATCCGCTTCCAACGGGCACCACGTCCATGTGTCCGTTGAAAACCAGAGTCCTCTCCTTGGATGTACTGACTCCCTCAGGAAAGCGAACTTCGATGTTCGGACGATTCGGAGCAGCTTCAGTAATGGTAGCGCGGAAATGGCGCTTGTCAAACCATGAAGCTATGAATTCAGCTATCTCCTTCTCGTCGCCGGGGGGATTGACACTTGGGATCTTGACTAAGGACCGCGTGAGTTCGACTATTTCCTTGTCATCGATCTTCCGTAGAAGACTTCGCTCCATTTGAGATCTTGACTCGTTTTTTGTTTTCAATTCTCATCGACGGAATTTGGTTTCCGGTGTCCAATAGATCTAGGCGCCGGTGTACTCATATTTGCTGAGCGCTGCCTCATTGAGTCTGACACCCCGGCCCGGCTCTTCGCTCAGACGGATTCGTCCGTTCTTGATATCGATTCCTTCGGCAACATCTTCAACAAGGTTCTCTTCGGGAAGTGTCGGATCGAAGTATCGAGCATTCGAGGTTGCCAGAGCGAAGTGTGCTTCACATGCTAGGCTCATACTCGTCTCCACGGCGCTTCCTGTCATACAGGTGAGATTGGCGCTTTCAGCCAGCGCTGCGATTTTCCTCGCAGGAAGGACTCCTCCTGCCTTGATCAGCTTGATGTTGATCATCGAAGCGGCTTTCATCTTGATAATCTGGTAGGCATCCTGACATGACCAAACGCTTTCGTCAGCCATAACTTCCATCGGTAGACGGCGAGTAAGCTCAATCATGCTGTCCAAGTCCTTCGAGTTTACTGGTTGTTCCACTACGGCTATATTATCATCGTGGAATTTGCTGATTATTCTGGAGGCTGCCTGGAGATCCCAGGCCTGATTGGCGTCTATGATCAGGTCCATCTGCGGGGGAAGCATTCTTCGTATTCTCTTGACAAGCTCCACGTCTCGCGAGGGAGATACACCGACTTTGAGCTTCGCAGCGTAGTTGTACCCGTTGCTTAGTTTCTCTTCCATCACCCTCGCCGCGTCCTTTGGATCCGTGATTCCACACCATGCGTTTATTGGCAGTTCATCTTTGGTCCTTCCTCCGATGAGCGAATACACTGGCACTCCCAGTCTCTTTCCAAGCAGATCGTAGAGAGCCATATCCACAGCGCTCTTTGCTGAGGGGTTCAGTTCTAAGGCCCTGTCCATCATGAAATGTATCTGTTCTAGTTGTTCGACGTCAACGTTCTGTATGGCACGCGCCAGGCAGTTTCTTATGGCATAGGTTGCTGATTCTAGGGTCTCCCCTGTAATGTGAGGCCGGGGGTCTGCTTCCCCAACGCCTTCTATTCCTTCCTCGTCTCTGATTCTCACTAGCACAGAGTTTTGCAGGAAGCCAGGAAATACAGCAAAGAGAAAGTGAAAAACAACACTAAATAGTGAGGGGCGGTTACGCCTCGCTCGGCCAAAATGCCAGCCAACGATGGCGCTACACTCGCCCTTGCGAAGTTCATCACTCGGACAGAGTATGATGACCTTCCTCAAGAAGTCGTACAGCAGGCCAAGAGGTGCATACTGGACCTTATCGGCGCTGCTATTGGTGGTTCTAGGACTGACGTAGGAAGGCTCTTGGTAGGCTTCATCAAAGAAGTCGACAGACTTGATGAATCAACGATACCCGGATGGACTGTCAGAGCTTCATCACAATACGCCGCGCTCGCAACTGGATCCATGGCACAGGATTTGGAACTGGATGACGTAAACAGAATGTCCCATATGCATCCAGGAGTTTCCACAATCCCGACAGCACTTTCTCTGTGTGAAAGAGAGAAGAAGTCAGGCAAAGATCTCATAACATCAACCGTTGTTGGTTATGAAGTTGTAAATAGGATTGGAAAGTCAGTAAGCCCCTCAATACTTCGAGACACGGTCTTCCATCCCGCAGTGCTCTGGACATTCGGTTCAATAGCCTCTGCCTGCAAAGTGCTGGACACGGACGTGGAGACGTCTCTCAATGCGCTCGGAATGGGCTCGTTGGGCCCAGTTGCTGTGGAAGATCCTTTCAGGCAAGGAGTCATGGTGAAGGATCTTTATGGCGGATGGCCGAACTTCGTTGGCATAATGTGTACATTGCTAGCACTGAAAGGATTCACGGGATCAAGCGTGCTGATCGAAAGCGATCTCGGCATCGCTAAAATGGTTTCGAAGAATTACGATCTTGGTAGAATAGTCGAGAACTTGGGAAGAACTTACGAGATCATGAACAGCGGATTCAAACCTTACGCAGCATGTCGACGCGCCCACTCGGCAATTGACGCGACTTTCCAAATTCTTGCGGGAAACAAGATCGACCCCAAGGAGATTAAGCAAATCAGCGTGGGCACTTTCTGCGCGGCAAGTAGACTCACTAACACTCTTCCTCAGAGCGCGGTCGCTGCCAAGTACAGCATACCTTATGCGCTCGCTCTGGTGATACTCAAACATAAGGTCTGGATTGAAGAGTTTGACGAGAAATTACTGCACGATGATGAGATCTTGGGTCTGGCCCAGAAGGTTCGTGTCTACTTAGATGAAGAACTGGACAAACTTTACGACTCAAAATGGCCTGCGTTGGTTGAGATAGAACTAGAAGATGGCAAGAAATACTCCAGCCAGGTTGACTGGCCCAAAGGAGAGCCTGAAGTCCCAATGACAGATGAGGAGATAAGACGCAAGTTCGTCTCAATAGCCTCTACGGTAATCGGCAAGGATAAAGCAGACAGAGTTCTATCCGTAATCGAGGACTTGGAGAATCTCTCCGAGATCTCTGTTCTCGCAGAACTTATGAGAGCATGAGTCTCTGACAGACTACTGGAAACACGTGAAACAGCGTGGTTTGAGAATGAATACATCTGAGCACCACAATCTCACGAAAGACGTTATGAATAAGCTTCGCGCCCTGTCGACGTGCACTCTCTCCGACGCACTAGACAGGGTGGGGCTGTCAGGGGTCGTCTTGGGGATTCGTCCCACTTGGCCTGACTGCCCGAGGATCGCGGGTACAGCCCTCACAATCAAGCTTGGCAAGGCGGGCGACAAACCCGCACACACAGGCCTACTTGAGGCAGTTGACATGGTGAGGTCAGGTGATATTATCATCATTGACAATCGAGGGACGCTCAACATCAATTCTTGGGGAGGTATCCTGACATTTGTCGCTACAAAGAAAGGAGCTGAAGGGGCGGTAATAGATGGAGCAACCAGAGACCTAGATGACATAAGAATGCTGAAGTTTCCAGTCTATGCTCGTAGTATTGTTCCCACAACCGCCCGAGGGCGCGTTCAGTTCGAAGGAACTAACGTTCCCGTTCAATGCGGAGACGTACGAGTCGCACCCGGGGACGTTGTCGTTGCCGACGAGAATGGTGTGGTAATCATGCCAGCTAGCAGAATGAATCAAGTGCTGGAAGTTGCTGAGAAACTGGCGGAAATCGAATCCGCAATTATCGAGGACGTAAAGAAAGGAATCTCAGCAACACAAGCTCACGCACGACATCGCTACGAGGACTTGACCAAACGCTAGCTCTTTCTTATCCTCACTGTGGCTGAATCTCCGTCGACTACCACATAGTCTCCAGTCCGGATTACTTCCAGAGGATTCCTTTCAAGCTGATCCACTGTTGGTATGCTTCCCATGACGGCGCCGATTGCCACGATTGAATCTGTTCTGATGTTCACGATGCCATTTGGTGCGGTGCCCCTCTTGGACATGTCATACAACATGTACGACCCTCCAGTGGATCCCTTTCCGCCGGGAAAGACCAATATCTTGCCCGAAATTTTCTCACCCTCGAGCTCCGATCTGCTCTCGGTGATTGTGCCAGTCTTTGGGTCAACTCCACCCATGAACGAGATTGAGTCTCGGGTCACGATGGCTTCTCCTTCAGCCTTTCCTTTCACGACTTTGTGCCCTCTGAGAACAAGTTCAGACAAACCTAGTTCCACCTCCCGGAGATCGTCGCTGATATGCATTTCTCAAGCATTCCGTAGTGAGGATAGAGATTACACTGACCTGGTGCATAGTGTGCGAGTTTCGCTGAGTTGGTGCCAATAGTCTTGAGGCCATCTCGCTTGGCTATTTCCTTCACCGGAGATAGGACGGGACACGTATCACACATGAATATCCCGCCAGCTTGCTCGATTACCTTTGTGTAACCCATTCTGTCTGATTCTGACTTCACGCTGCATGATGTGCAGATCCAAAGTCTAACGTTGGTATTCACCTTGCGTGATTTCAGGTTGCGTGCAACATCTCTTATCTCGTAGATCGAATTGTGCGGGCATCCTATACAAACAACATCAATCTCGTCGCTCTGAGCTTTGGAAAGATCTTCGTATGCCTTTTTCAGTTCGGCTTCGCCAAGCTCGACAGTCTGTTTAGGCCCTTCCTTCGCCGTTACCTCCTCGGCCCACCTTGCCTCAGGAGTGACATCTTTCGCGTGGTAGAGGGCCACAGATCCCGAGGAAGCTAGCGCCGCTCCAAGCATCTTCAGTTGATCTATGGACGCATCTGTTGGGATTCCCGTTAAGTAAGGATTCTCTCCCTTGCATACTCTGCCAGCATAGTAACCGAGGGCCCCGTAATCAGTAATACTTGACAAACGCGCCGATACTTTCACAAGCAGTCGAGGTTTTCGGTTCTCATCCAGATGTAGCCCGTATAGAGGGGTTCGACCAGTTATCGCCGACGCCAGGGCAGATGGTCCGCCTTCTCTGTTTGTTCTTGCGCCCTGAATGGAGTTCACAAAACAGATTGCAGAGGATTCTCCCCAAGATACGTGTTCTCCGATTCTAGGCAGATTGCCCGTCAAGTACGGCGTGCATGTGTGGCTGAGAATGGCTCCCATGGACTTGTATGCCAGAGATAGTTTCTTCTGTCTCTTGGCATACTCGTCCGGAATTCTGAGCTCTTTCCATCTCTCAAAATCGATGGCTGCGGGGTTGAGTGTCGTGCGCGCCTTGAACGTTACATTTGTACCGGCCATCTCTTCTACGAATTCTGTTCCTGCATCTCCAGCCACGACGACCGATGATCCGGGCATATGCACACTGTTAACGGGGATCATCCTCTCTGCATTGTAGATTTCCCCGAGAGCGACGAGGATCTCCATTGACTTCTGCACAGCGGGACCCATTTTCCCGTGTAGCATGTCTTCCTCTTCTCTTGTAAGATACATGTGCCAATCTCCTGTTCCATTACGTTGATTTCCGATGTTCTCTTGGTATCAGGATAGCCCTAGCCGCCTGAGGGTCTATTTATCCTAGTGGTGAGATATCCTGATTCCGAGCTCAACCATGAACTCGTCAACTCCAGATCACCGGTGAGACATTGACTCGATCAGATGTATGGTTAGCTTTTTATCAAGCTGCACCGGATAACTCGACTTCAGGCGATGGAGGATGACCTTGATGAGTCTCAAAGGCAGAGACATCATGCATGCTCGCGATTTCTCCAAGGACGAATGTGACTATATTCTCGATCTTACCGACTACTTTCACTCACAGTACAAGAGAAAAGAACTGAACAAGATAGCTGTAGACAAGATCATTGCTCTCCTGTTTTTTGAGCCAAGCACCAGAACATCATTTGCTTTTGAAGCTGCTATTCAGCATCTCGGCGGAGGCTCTATTGGCGAATCTGGTGTAGAGGCCACATCGTACAAGAAGGGTGAATCCTTTACAGATGGAATTCGAATGGTTGACAAGTTCTGTGATTTGATCGTGATGAGACATCCCGAGCAAGGAGCTCCTCAAAGGGCAGCCGAAGTAGCCGACGTACCGGTGATAAACTGTGGAGACGGAAACAGTCAGCACCCAACTCAGCCACTACTCGAGCTCTATGCGATCAAGAAACTGAGGGGGGATGTCAGCGGACTAAACGTTGTACTAATGGGCGATCTGAAACACATGCGGGTCGACCACTCAATTGTCTACACGCTGGCCATGTACGGAAATCACGTAATCTATGTCTCACCACCTGAACTGACAATGCCTGAAGAAATCACAAACGAAGTGAAGACCAGATACCACGCCAAGATATCCGCCATGGATCCTCCGGAGGCACTGGAAATAGCTGATGTTGTCTACATAACGCCCATAGCCAAAAGAAGATTTGAGGATCCAAAGGAATACGAGAAATTCGCAAGCCTTGGCACATACAACATCAACATGAAGACACTGCAGAAGGCGAAGAAAGATCTGCTCGTTCTTGCTCCTCTGCCGAGGTACGAGGAAGTGTCGACCGAACTTGACAGTACTTCATACCAGGGCTACTTCAAGATGTACGAGTACGCTGTGCCTTCTAAGATGGCGATCCTATCGACCGTGTTAGGCCTGGACACCCCATAGACAGGCCAAGGGTTGCCCTGCCTAGCCATCAATGTCAGTGCTTTGGATTCACTCGGCCGGGTCAACCTATTTCCATATGCTGTTGCTTTCTGGAAGACTCCGTAGCTGACGATTAGTCTTGAAGCGTCGTCCATGGCTGCGATCCACCAGCGGCCGTCCAGAAGCTGCTTCCAATCCATATGCCAGAGGCTCATGCTATGCTCCCGCTCGTAGCGGGCCTCCTTCAGGATCATGTGGATCCGGTTACGCGGCAGCTTGACGCGGTAGATGCCTCTGAGCACGTGTTCTAGGGTTAAGGCATTAACCTTGAGCTGATCCTAGACCTTCAAGACCAGGGCGGCTTCAGGTAGGCGGATCGGTTCTCCCTTGGGCCTGCCGGGTGTCTTCAGTGTTGGAGGGATGCCTGTCTGCTTGTATGCTTGCCAGATCTATTCGATCCGCCTGTGTGACACGCGTTAGATCAGCGCTATCTCGCCTGCACCCCTCCCCCTGAGTTTCTGCTGGATGATCCAACGTATCTTCCTCTCATTCAGCTTGACCATAAACCGCCTAATGCCGGTAGTGAAAAAGATTCGGGAAACGAGCTCTGTTAAGTCCTAGGGCGATTGGTCTCCCTGTTAACCATCGGGCGACGGCTCATGTTCCGTTACGTTAGTGGCGTTTTTCGGGGCTCTTTTCGTTTCTCGGCCCTTTTCGTCTGCTGACTTGTCATCGAGACATTAGCTCTTTGGTGAGTTGGTTGTGTAATTGTTCTTTGAGTTTCTGTTCTTTTGCTTCAAGTTGAGTTAGTGTTTTCAAGGAATCATGATACTTCTCTAGGATGCGTTCTTGTCGCGGTTTGTCTACTACAGGAATCATTATGTCTCGTATGTGATCTAGGTTGATGTTGTTCTTTCCTGATCCCGCCTTGAGCAACATGATTTGAGCTTGCCCATGAGGTGAATTAACGAATTGCGCGATAAACTCAGGAATGTACTCCTCAGTATTAAGCGAAAACCTGATGCAAAAAGAACCAAACGCAAATCCGTCGTACTCTTTCGTGATTATCGCTGCCTTTCCAAGAGTATGCCCAGTACGAGCGATCAAAATATCATCTTTAGCAAGTCTCTTCTTGGGGGAACATTCCTTCAAGAAGGTTCTTGGATTGAAGAGTATCCTACCTTCGAGTGTCAAATGCTGAACATTCAAAAAGCCAATCTTACCCGTTTGGGATGCTGATTGACTTAGTCCATATGAAAACCGTTCTGGATCAATTATCTTCTCAAGTGGTATCACATTCTCAGAGTCCCTAAAACTGCGGATCCATGCGAACATTGGATGATTTGCAGCATAGTCTAGTCGATTTCGTTTGCTTTCCATCTTACTAGGAGTAATGTAGTAGTAATTGCTATCGAAAAGTCGTTGATACGCTTCTGCGCTTGCGCGTAGATCGTGGTTCACTCGCCTTCGTCTCTTTTCAACCTTCTCTGCGTCACCAATCGTTCCAGCTTTGAACAATTTCGAGAATTTTGTCTCGCTGAATGTAAGTCGATCATATGACGCCAGAATCGCTTCTTTGAACTCCATGAATTTTGATAACAAGTCGTTTCCCGAATTGAAGAGATGGTTCTCGCAGACCTTCCTCTTGGTGTTGAGTCCTACCTTAGCCGCGTGTGCGAAGAACATTGGTTCCTTTTGAGTTACGTTACGATCTTCCTTGCGGATCGCATACAGAATCGAAGTTTTCGTAGGCGTTCCGGATACTGGAATGAAAGTGTCCTTCGTGAGAGAGATCACAGATTTGATGAAAAACTCCTGTTTGATGGTTTTTCGAAAATCTTTGAAATTGTCGGTATTCAGTATTGCTTCGTCCAATATGATCAAGACTTTGCCGCCACGCCACTCCACGGGAGCTGATTCGTCGCGTCTCTCTTTCAGATAATGCAAGCATTAAGAAAGAGGGCTCCCCCTTTCATTAAATGGCTTGTAACCTCGTACTTCGTTCTACCATCCCTCTTGTCTAGTTCAAGTTCAGTCTTCTTTAGCTGTAGCTCGGCAAGTCTCTTGCTAAGCTCCTTTGCTTTTCTAGGGGAAGGTGGTTTTTCCAAGTCTAGCTGTACTTTCGCTATTTTCCAGTTGACTTTGGCGAGTTCTTCTTCGGTTAGGTTCCTCTTAGGGATTACAACCATTCTCTTTTGCCTGAAATCATCATCGTAGATGGAACGCCAGAAATTCAAGTTGCCCAGAGGTGGGTTAGTTAGGATTACGTCGATCATTCCGTCTTTGTTGGTTTGTGTCAAGCCATCGGCATCTAGTATGTTGGTTTTCCCATCACCGTTAATGTACATGTTCATTTTGGCTAGTTTAGCGACAGTGGGATCATCATCTGTTCCAAACAGTTGCTGTTCATCGATGTGCTTGCCCGTCTTTTCTTCGTCTCGTGTTCCCTTTGTTTTTGCTTTCATGTCGTGCATTGCATATGTTAGAAAACGTGCAGTCCCACATGCTGGATCAAAGATCACATCTGAGGGATGCAACTCTGCGAGTTTCATCATGAAGGTTACGACTTTTTCAGGAGTGAAGAATTGACCTGCCGTGCGATCCTTGCCTGATAGTTCTCCCAGAACCTCATAGGCTGCTCCTAGCCCGTCAACTTTGGTGGTGAAGAAAGCATACTGATCGAATTTCTCAATGAAATGTTCCATCACGAAACTATCTTCAACTCTAGGTGACAGGTGGTCTTCATTCGTCAAGAGCTTACACGCTTGGAGTTCGGAATCTTTCTTGATGTCGTCGAATAGTTTGTGAACTGCGGTGCGGGTGTCTCTAACATTCACTTGGTAATCTTGAAATGTCGTAGTTGTGAAGCGGTTTCTTTCTCCTTCTTCCTTTTCTTTTTTCTCTTCGTAGAGTTTGATGAAGACCAAATAGATGACATTCTTGATTGCCTCGCCTGCGAGCGCAATTCTTTCGTCTCTCAGCTTCTGTTCGAGTTGTTTGAAACTTGCGATTAGCTCTTGAACGACTCTCTGATGTCTTTCTTCTTCCTTCTCTTGCAACGCATCCCTGAGCTGTTCGTCAGCACTGAACAGCTTCTCGTAGAATTGCCGTAGGATGTTTTCATCATCAATGAATTGAGGAAAGTCAGCGAAGAGGTGAAGTAACTCTTCTTGTGGGTATTGTTCTGCTGGTGCTTCAGTTAGTTTCTTTATGAACAGTTCGAAAGTTGAGAAGCAGATTGGCAGGAATTTCTGGTCTTTCTCACCCTTATGTGCGAAGTTCCAGTCCTTGATTGAATTTATTGTCCGGTAGTATGTTTCAGGGGAGATGAACCATAGATAACACTTCTTTGTGTGAAAAGCCTTCTTGCTCTCTTCAAAGTGGTCTTTGATGGACTGCCATTCTCCGTCTTGACCAGATTTCACTGTCTTAGTGACTTCGACATTGATGTGAATACCGTCATTATAGACGATGATGTCTGGAACATTGCCTAGCGCGTTGTGTTCGGGCGTTCCGTTGTGGCTAACCTTCAGGCCACGCTTCTCTAAGGCTCTCTTCAGATCCTCTGTGATGGCTTGTTCAAGTTGAGTGCGTGGGTTGAGATCATCGTATTTCGTCACAGCCTACGTCTCCTCATCTGCTGGCTCAAGCAGGAAGACCTTCACTTTCCTGCCAACCCATTCCCTTGGCACATAGACTCGACCTGAGTTGCCCGAAGTCTTGACCGTCTTTTCGACAACTTGGTATGCTTGCACTTCGACTTTCATCTGTTCGTTCATGGCTGAACAGATACTATATAGCTATGTTATATTTGCTTTGTGGTTGAAATCAGCGCTTTTATAGCTACAAAGTACCCATCACCACAGCAACCTTTAATACAGAATAGCTACAATATAGCTACATAGTGAATGTGTGAGCCTAATGGCAAACGAGAACCCTCGTGAGATAAGAGGTCTAGCAATAGCAGAAACGCAGGGGCACGTCGCTAGACTCGGATCGGCCGAGTATGAGGTCAAGTCGCAATCAGGCAAGGGTTTCTACCATGTGCGTTTTGATGGTGTTTGGAAGTGTTCTTGTCCAGACCACATCTACCGAGAAATCAAGTGCAAGCATATTTGGGCTTGCGAACTCAGCTCTGCCATTCGTGAGAGGGTTCAGGCTCAAGCTGTTACGATACAGGCAATCGGTACGCTTGCATGTGTGGTGTGTGGTTCCGATGCAATCGTCAAGGATTCTCTGAGACATAACAAGTACGGCGACATTCAACGATACCTATGCAAGAGTTGTGGTAAGCGGTTCTCATTCAACCTCGGTTTCGAGCGCATGAAAGCACGACCCGAAGTAATCACTTCTGCCATGCAGCTGTACTTCACTGGTGAAAGTCTACGCAATGTCCAGAAGTTCTTGAGGCTTCAAGGGGTGAATGTGTCCCATGTGGCCGTTTACAAGTGGATTGCGAAATATGTTCGACTCATGGAGAAGTATCTTGACCAGATCAAGCCTCAAGTTGGAGATACTTGGCGTGCTGACGAGATGTATCTGAAAGTCAAGGGCAACCCGAAGTATCTGTATGCCCTCCTAGACGATCAAACGAGATTCTGGATTGCGAAGGAAGTGGCGGGAGATAAGATGAGTCGTGAGGCAGTTGACTATGCAAGCCAGTTGTTCCAGCAAGGCAAAGAAGTCACGGGCAAGAAACCTCTTACGCTCATCACTGACGGTTTGAAAGCCTACCACTTAGCGTACAAGCGTGAGTTCTTCTCTCTGAAAGCGCCACGCACAGAACATCTTACTTGGCAAGATAATGGAGTAGATAATCGGAAGATGGAGTCATTCAACGGCAACACAGTCAGGTCACGGGAGAAGACTATGCGTTCGCTCAAGAAGTCAGATACGCCGATCATAGCGGGTATGCAAATCTTCCATAACTATCTCAGACCAAATCAAGGGATAGGCAACCGTACGCCCTCGGAACTTGCAGGAATAGAGGTTCAAGGAGAGAACAAATGGGTCACACTAATCCAGAACGCAAGTCGTCACCCGACGGTTAACAGGAAGATGAATCACCCACGAACTTAACAGCGCTGGGAAACGAGAAAGCCACATAGTCTGGCCAAAGTCATATATACGCTATGCCGACTAATTTCGGGAGGATGTTACATGTCCGAACAGAAGAAACTCAGTAGAAGGAAGTTTGTCTACGCTGGTGCAGCAGTGGTTGCTGCTGCCGCGGTTGGTGGCGCCTACTATCTCTCGCAACCTCCGACTCCTCCGACTCCCACGGCTACCACAACCACTAGCCAACCAATTACCACGGGTCCACCTTCGAGGCCGATGTTGGGCCTTGAAGACAGCTCACTTTCGGGTAACGAGTACTTCGTCGACTACTACTTAGGAGTCGTCGCGGCGGCTAATGAGTTGGGTCTTGACCTGCGCGTGGTATCAGATGATTTCGACTCCGGGAAATTCGTTCACGATCTCCAAGACCTGACAAACCTGGGATGTAAGATGATGAACGTCATGGCCTTGGACGAATACTCGATCATTACGGCAAGAGACATTTGTATTAACGCCCAAGCCTACTTCGGCGATCAGTGGATGCTTCCCCAGGATAATCACGAGGACCTAATGAAAAACGTTCCATGGGATCCAAGGTTTGGGGGCTACTTCGTTCGAAATCAAGAGCCCAACACATACGTGGACTATTGGGACCTATCTCACATTGCTTTCAATTACATCGGACGAAAGGGAAAAGTTGCGCATATTGAAGGAGCTCCGGGCATGGACTGCAATGAATTTAGAAACATGGCACTTTACGACACACTGAAAGAGTATCCGGACATCCAGGTGATTGAAGGAGAGGCGGCCGTTTATTGGGATCTTCCAAGTGGCAGAAAGTCGATGGAAGCAATACTGACGACACATCCTGACGTAAAAGCCGTTTTGACACAATCTAACTCTATCGCGATCGGAGCGAGGATGGCTCTAGAGGCAAAGGGACTGACGAACGTACCTATCTTTGCAGGAGATGACTCGAGCCAGGCTTTGGAAATGATGAAGGATGACAAAATCATTTTGCAAATGGGGTTCTTTACACCTTTTCAAGGAGGCTCCATGACGGTTGCATTATACGATGCACTAAATGGCCACAAATTCACTCCGGATGAGCAATTGGTATTCAACCCGACGGTGATTCTCACTAAACTCGATGTGGACGAATTGTATCCAGACCACATACACAAAGTGATGGACTGGCAAGAGTACTATTCCGAAATATTCGGAGACGCATTCAAGGCGAGAGGGAACAAGTGGCCCTGGGACTTCAGGAAGATGTCGTATACCGTGGCCGAACAGGAAGGGTTCGAAGTCGATCCTAGAGCCGGATGGAAAGTCAAGTACGGACGGCCGATGGCGTCTATAACGTGCGGGCTCGAGCAGTACCTCAAGGCACGAATACACGTCGTGGACACAGGCACTTGGGAAGGCTATGAAGGAGAAAGGCCCCTAGAGAAGCCCTACGAGCTCTAAGCAAGCTTTCTCCCTTTTTTCTTTCGCTGTACGGGGTGACTTCTTGTGGTCGAACAGCTCCGCGTCAGGGAACTCTGTAAGGAATTTCCTGGTGTGAGAGCTGTAGACCATGTCAGTCTGACTCTGCACAGAAATGATGTTCTCGGGCTAGTCGGCGAGAACGGAGCGGGAAAGTCGACTCTGCTGAAACTGCTTGTGGGAGTTTATGGAGCCGACAGAGGGGAAATCATACTGGCCGGGAAGCCCATAAGACCAAACGGACCATTGGAGGCTGCCAAATTAGGTTTGTATATGGTCTTTCAGGAACTCTCCCTGGTACCCAATCTCCGGGTCTACGAGAACCTTCTGTTAGGGAAAGAGGCGAAGTACGTGAAGTTTGGCATGCTTGACGTTGATAGAATGAAGGACGATGCACGAGGGGTGATCGACAAATACAACTTGAAAATGAATCCCGATTTTCTGACAGCGGACCTCACACTTCCAGAAAGATTTCTGTTGGAAACGGCAAGAGCGATCGAGTCAGCTCTGTCAAGCGGAACAAAGCCGCTGGGCGGCCCGGTTGTCATATTCGACGAGGTAACAGCGGCACTGGGTGGCCCCGAAGTTGAGCAGCTGTTCAAGCAAGTACAGCGGCTGAAGCAGACAGCCTCCGTCATTTTCGTTTCACATCGTCTTCCTGAAGTGATCGAAATCTGCGACAAGATATGCGTGATGAAAGATGGTAACGTAGTAACTGTTGTAGATCAGAGGGAGACCAAAGTTTCCGAAAGCCGACTTCATGAACTGATGGTCGGGAGGTCTCGCGACACCGAGTTCTATAAGGAAGACGATCAGAAGCCATACCTAGGAGAGATCGCACTCGCCGTGCAAAATCTGACGAGCTCAACGCACGCAAGAGAGAAGTTCTACGACGTTACATATGATCTTCATCGAGGAGAGATTCTTGGCATTGGGGGCGTGATAGGATCCGGCAAATCAGATCTAGGAAGGGCTATCGTGGGCGCACTGAGAGCAGATCGGGGATGTGTCGAGGTAAAAGGCAAGAGCGTAGTCCCTGATTCGACCAGCCAAATGATTGGTCTAGGTGTATGCTACCTTCCGGGTGACAAGAAATCCGAAGGCATCATACAAGATCTCTCGGTGGCCTGGAACATGACTTTGCCAAGTCTGTCCAAGATCTCATACAGTAAGTTCCCAATCTTGGATGTCGGGAGGGAGAGAAGTCTTACGAATCAGTATTTCGAGAAACTGAGTATTAGAGCACCAAGCATCAAGACTCCGTGCAGATTCATGAGCGGAGGCAACCAGCAGAAAGTCGTGATCGCAAAATGGTTACTGAAGGATTTCGATGTGATCGTCGTCGACAATCCAACTCGAGGTGTAGACGTTGGAGCGAAGGAGGAGATATACGGTCTGCTGAGAGAATTGGCGGAACAAGGGTCAGCGGTGATATTGATAACTGACGACCTTCTGGAATTAATCGGACTCAGTAGCCGCATCATTGCCATGAAAGACGGCCGAATTACCAGAATCATGGAGGCCTCGCCCCATGAAAAGCCAACAGAGAAGGAGGTAGTGGCTTGCATGCTATGAGCGATGTGAGCAGAAAGATGTGGATCCAGGTTAGGTCGGGCCGGGCGACCGACTGGGGGCTCTTACTTAGCCTAGTCGGAGCAATCATGATTTTCTATCTGTTAAGCCCCATGTTTGCAACAACTCACAACTTCGTCTCATTGCAGGGGAGGATTGCAGCCCTTCTCATCGTCTCGATAGGCGAAACCTTCGTCGTTTTAATGGGTTCGTTGGATCTTTCGATTGGAGCAATCGCTGCCCTCAGCGGCATAATCATGGGCATTACTGTTAGAAATATTGGTGCTTTTCAAGGTGCGCTGTTGGTTGTTGTTCTCGTGGCAATTGCGGTTGGTGCTGTGGTGGGATTCACTAATGGCATGCTTCTTACAAAGCTGAAGATTCCATCGATTCTGGCCACGCTAGGAACTTGGTTCGCGTGTGACGGTATATCCTATTCCATCTCCAGGGGTGAGAGGTTTTCATTTACTCAGGTATACAACATTCTATATGGGGCCTACATTCCGGGGCTCAGCCTAGTGTTTCTGCTAGCTCTTTTGGTTTGGGCGCTGTCTCTAGTGCTTGCGCATCGTACACTTTTCGGCAGATACATATATGCAATAGGCGGTGGAGAAAATGAATCCAGACTGCTAGGAATCAAGGTCGACAGATATAAAGTGCTGGCATTTGTTCTTTGCGGAGTGCTTGCGGCAGTGTCGGGGGTCCTACTAGCGGCAGAGGCCGGGGCCGCTTCACTGTTAGCAGGGTCATTCATGCTGGATTCGATCGCGGCAGTCTTTCTAGCAGGGACTGCGGTATCAGGGGGTGTTGGAGGGCCACGTAGAACTCTAGTTGGAGTGCTGCTTATCGCTGTTCTAGTCAACGGGATGAACGTTATCAATGTGCACCCGAACTATCAGACGATAGTTAAGGGCATTGTCATTCTCTACAGCATCTACGTGTCGATCGATAGGTCACGAATACACCAAATCAAATGATTTGGGGCGTGTCTAGGGCGTGATGAGGGGATGAAAACAATGAGCCAGAGTAGTAAGACCAGGAGTGCGGAACACTCCCCGGAAAGATTGAGAAGCATTCGCAGGGACATCATGCCGATTGTGGGACTGGCTGCACTCATAGTAGTGTTCGGAACGGCGCAACCTAGGTTCTTCTCAGGAAACAATTTCAACACGCTGCTAGGTCAAATTGCCCCCATTCTGGTTGTCGCGCTGGGGCAAACATTCATGATTCTCATGGGGTCAATTGATCTTTCCATACCGGGGATAATATTCCTATCGTCCTTGGCATGCGTGTTGTGTCTGAGCTATGGTTTGCACCCTTTTGTTGCCATCTTAGCGGCCTTTGGTGTTGGACTAGGTGTGGGCTTCGCCAACGGTGTGCTTGTCACGAAGCTCAAGATACCATCAATTCTAGCTACACTGGGTATGCTGCAAGTGTGCACGGGGATCATTGTAATAGTGAGCGGAGGTCGCTACAAGTTAACCGGTAGTCCTCTCTTTCAACAGATTACTGTGGGTTCCTTCATCGGACCTATTCCGAATGATATCATATGGGCAATCACTATCTGGTCGGTATGCATGCTCCTAGCATATCGCTCGTCTTTCGGCAGATACATATATGCAATAGGCGGTGGAGAGCTTGTCTCCCAGCTATCTGGAATACAGGTCAGCAGATACAAGTTGGCGACATTCATGCTGTGCGGAGTTCTCGCTGGGTTGGGGGGCGTCTTAGTTACAGGGCGTTTTGGTGGTTCTGAGTCAGGAGTCGACTTGTCATTCATGATCGACAGCATAGCTGCCGTCACGGTGGCCGGTACTGCTGTAACAGGTGGAGTGGGGGGACCCGAGAGAACGCTTGTGGGCGCGGTTATTCTTGGCGTGATAGACAACGGGATGGCCATAACCGGAATCGATTCATACACTCAGATGTGGATAAGAGGATTACTGATAGTGTTCTGCGTGGCAATATCGATAGACCGAAGGAAGATACCTATCATGAAATAGCGGAGAAGAAGAAAGTGTTGCAAGCGCCCCAGCGGTCGTCTTCTCTCGCGTGAAGTCCTACAAATGCTTCAGCCAATGCGACATTTGAAAGATAGCCCCCCCTGACGGCGATTCCCTTCATCCCCACCGGCTTTTTCTTCATGTGGTATCTGTTATTCTCTGGATTCACCGATACAGCCACAATTCTCAGATTTTTCTGGAGGATAGCCCGTGTCAGGTGACTTCGGCGATTCAACACTTCATGCTTCGAAGCTGACTCCTTAAGAGCTAAAGCGACTTTCAATGCGTTCTTGCCTTCGACTGGTCCCACAAGCGGTTGTTATTCTGGACAACACTCGTTACAAAATGATCAATAGCTGCTTTCAGATCGCCCAGCAGCCTGTCTTCCACAACAGGCCAGAATGTGACATCATGAACTTGATTACCCCTTTTGCTTACGATCTGCCAGAGTCCTTGATTTTTGGGTCTCGATGTTTATCCTCCTTAACCAATTATCCGAAACTGAATTTCCAGCGGAATTGGGGCGCTTTCTGGGAGAGTTCGGTTCGCATCGATGGAAGCTATGATACCATCTGGGAATCTGAGTATCCCAAGAATTGCATCATCAACCGTTTAGCTCCTCGAAGGCTACTCGGCCAAGGATACAGAAATGGTTCTTGTTTCGTCTTCCTGAATGAATTGTGCTCACAAGAAAAGTTCGTATTTCAATGCAAACGATCTTCTCGAGTTGGTAGGTTGGTCTCACGTCACAGCAATCGTCCTATCCGATCCGCGTCGTGCACAGCCTCAAATATCCTCCCCTGCTTAACAGAATCGCCGATCAGATAGGTTTCCGAGCAGCACTGTCTGAGACCCTCAATCAGACTGATGTTCGGTTTGCCTCCCAGCGCAAGAACTACGGTCTCCGCCGGGATTCTCCGAATCTTCTCTCTGCCAGTCACGATCCACATCTCTTTGGTCGTGATCTCAACTGCTTTCGATCTAACAAACGCTCTTACTCCGGATTCTTCCAACAAATGTTCCAGAACTACACTGTTGTTCTCTATCTCCTCAGTCGCCAAGAGCTTGTCAAGCATTTCCACGATAGCAACCCTCTTGCCCTTCTCGGCCAAGTAGAGCGCCGTCTCACAGCCTACTGTACCTCCGCCTAGGACAGCAACATTCTTGCCCTTCACTCTAGCTGGATTCCGCAAAGCATCCTGTGCAGTGATTACATTATCTTGATCGATCCCCGGAATATCAGGTCGTATAGGCGAGCCGCCAACCGCTACTATCAACGTGTCCGGGCGAAGTTGCCGGACCATATCAGGTGCGACATTCGTGTTTAGCTTGACTTCAACGTGACTATCTTTGATTTCTCCCTGATAATATTCCAGTAATCGCTTTAGGTCAGCCTTGAACGGAGGCATGCTTCCCGCAGTCAGGAGGCCGCCCACGCTGTTTTCCTTCTCGCATAGTATGACGTCATGTCCACGTTTGGAAGCAGTGAGAGCGGCCACAATGCCTGCAGGACCTGCACCGACTACTGCAACCCTTTTTCGGTTCTTCGCGACACCCAATGATTCCTCGAGCTCACGGGCAAGATATGGATTTACCGAGCATGCAGCCTGCCTCTGCACGCACACGACTTCGTAGTGGCAAACATTGCATCTGATGCATGGTCTAATCCGTTTTCCTTTCTTGGCCTTATTGGGCCACTCAGGATCCGCCAACAAGGCTCTTCCAAGCGCAACCATGTCTGCTTTCCGCTCTGCAATCATGTTGTCTGCATCGTGAGGATCCACAATGCCGCCCGCAGCCATAACTGGAACCTTGTGTATCTTCTTCTTGATTCGCTGAGCGAGTTCCAATAGAGTGTTCCTCGGCACATACATTGGAGCCATCGTTGGATATCTTGAAGGAGTTGCCAAAGGGGGGTAATAGGCGGTCGTTTGTGTGTGTATGTAAGCGACGCCCTCGTCCACCATTCTTTGAGCAATCCTCAAAGCTAGTTCATGGTTTACGCCGTTCGGAATCTCTTCCCACGCACTAAACTTGAAACCTACAGGAAAATCATCACCGCAAACCTCCCTGATTCCTTGAACTATCGTGGTCGGGAAACGCATTCTCCCCTCAAAATCACCTCCGTACTCATCATCTCTCCTGTTGAAATGTGGCGATATGAACTCCCCGACCAAGTATGAGTGCGCGCCATGCAACTCAACGCCATCGAAACCGGCTTTCCTTGCGCGTCTTCCAGCCTCTACAAACTCGCCAACAACTTCCTCTACCTGACCGGTTGTGAATTCTTTCGGCCGAGACAAATACAATGGGCTGTCGATAGCCGAAGGTGCGTATCCGCATGAGTCATACTTCCCTCCGAGCATGCCTATTTGGAGGAATGCTTTGGCATCATGCTTGTGAACCGTATCCGCATATTTGGAGAGGCCAGGGATGAATCTATCATCGTACGCACCTAGCAGATTCGGTTTCTGGTATTTTGAAACGTTCACCGATTCACTTATTATTAGTCCGGCTCCACCTCGCGAACGGACTTGGACATAGGCAAGCGTCTTGTCGTCAACCGATCCGTCAGGTGAGAAATTCCCCAATGCCATCGGGGCCATTGCGATCCTGTTCTTGATTTCGACTTTTCCCAGCATAATTGGGCTAAACAGATGCTCAAGAGTCATTCTGATCGACCACTACTGTCGGATTACCATATCGTGTTATATACTATGCTATATGACCTTCGACCGATCTGTCGGCTCTGTTAACCTAGGCTCCAAACCCAACGACCGGCACGCGACAGGATACCAGTCCGCACCATCAGAGTAAACCGTATGCCTACCATAACGGTCGATCAGACTCTGCAGGAAGAGCTCAGCCGTCAAGATGTTACGCGTCCGCGAGAGATAGAAGCCAAGAAAGAACCGTCCATACGGTTCGAAGGCCAACCATAACCAAGCCTCTTGGCTTCCCACCTTGATCCACGTCTCATCTACCATGAAGCATCGAACACGACGAACCGTGAAGCAATCGTTAAGATGACTGAAATGTTGAACCCTATTCCAAACTGAGACATGACTGCGTGGACAGATATCCTCCAGGCACGCGGACACACCCCGCAGATTCAGACCCTGAAAATACATATACACGGCGTAGAGCATCAAGACGCGAGGAGTCCTCTCACGTTCAATTATTAGGCTAACCAAGCCTGCTCATAATTAGTGTGAGAGAACTCCTCCTTAACTTAACAGAGCCGATCTGTCAGCCTTAGATTCCTATGTCAAAATCCATCTTCTTTCTTAACCGAAACAGTACCGGAATGCTTCACGAAATCCCTCATATTGCTTGTCAGAATGTTCAATGTAAATTCTCCGGAGAGAGTACGCCTCGGTTTTCAGCGATTTCGCAAGGTGAGTACGTCAGTTTCTATCAGAGCGGAATCATATTAAGCAGGCGTGTAGCAGCGACTGGTTGAGGCTTCATGAGCAAACACAACTGCCTGCTCTCGATGTGCACTGGGGTCTACGAACGACAAAGCCTCGAGAGGGCTCTGTGTGGGATTCATAATGCTGGGTTTGAGCGAATTGAACTGGCTTGCGTTGTCGGTTATGCAGAGCACCTTGTGCCGGAAATGATGAAAGAAGAAGATTATGGGCATGTTGAGAGAGTCTTGGAAGAATTTGCGATCGCAGTTCAGTCCATCAATGGACATGTGAGCTTGATCGGAAAGTCAACTGTGCCCGGAGTACTGAAAACGCTGAGCACCGATGAGATCATGCAACTATGGAAGAACAGGATAGATTTCGCAGCTCGGCTAGGCGTGAAGGTGGTTAACAACAGTGTCGGGGAGCTGCAGACCAATGACGACTACGATGCGTTCTACAAGTGTATGGAGACGGTTGAGGATTACTGTAGCAGTAGAGGGGTGAAGATTGCGTTGGAGACTCATGGTTCCATGACTGGAAAGAAGTTCCGCCCGATCATGGAGAAGCTCAACTCCAAGTGGATAGGCATCAACTATGACACAGCGAATGTCAGGTACTACGAGAATGTGCAGGCTGAGGATGATATCGAGAACGTGGTAGACTGGATCTTCACCATCCACATAAAAGACCACATAGGCGGGAAGGGGGACTTCAACTTCCCAGCCGTAGGAGACGGCGAAGTCCACTTCCACCAGATATTCCGCATACTAAAGAAACATGATTGGAAAGGCCCCGTCAGCGCAGAGATAGAGTACGAAGGCCCCGGCGCTCCTAAAAGGCCTCCGGATAGAATAGACATAGACGTAAAACGATCCTACGACTATGCCACAAGACTACTCGAAAGATACTAAGACGCCTTTCTGGAACCACAATAAGCTCATATCAGAAGTGAAAGCGCTAGCCATACCTGTGATATCATAGAAACACCGTTGAGGCCATACGCGATTTACCTCCATATGCTGTCTGCCATCTGCTGCAGTCCTAGTCGGTTAAGAGTGCTCCTCCAGGGTTTCCCGGTTCTCTCATCCCACCCCATAAGCCGGTAATATTCCATGACCATCCCTCGAAGGTACGGCGCTATGGTCTTTCCAGCACCATACCCCATATCTGGAGGCTCCAGAAACCGCGGGCCTATGTCGAAATCGTCTTCTACTGTAAAGCCTCTTTCGACGCTAAAGGCACGTTCGAAGTTGAGGATCCTTTCACCGACCGTCATGGCATCTTCTGGCGACAAGTCAAAGCCAGTTGCATAGTTGACCGCCTTGGGGATGAAATCAAGCGATCCCTTGACTCCCCAAGCCGTGAACCAGCAAGATCCAGTGCAATCTTCCCAGAGTTTCTTCGATGCCGTGAGCTTGACAGCTTTCGCCTTTCCTTCGTGTGCGGGCCCGTACAAGATCTTAGTGTAGCCCAGGTCTGTTTCGGGAGCCCAGCTATCTATCCCGTCGCCTTCCCATCTAGGCCCAGCACCCGCCACTATCTGGCTGAGAAGAATTCCCCACACAGGTCTCCAATCGTGCAGGTTAATGCCCATGCCTTTGATGTGGACCGCGTATTTGAGAGCATCTCTACCGATTACCTCCGCTGCACGCTTGATGCCCATTGCCAAGATTCTTCCCAGGCCTTCTTTCTTTACGTACATCTCGAGAAGTTTCTCCGCGGCTTCTACGTTTCCCCATGTGAGTTCCAGCCCGCCTGTATCCTCCTTCGTGAGCAGCCCCTTCTCGTAGCACTCGAAAGCCAAGCTGAGGGCGCATCCGGCAGTGCTCGAATCAAGGCCGTATCGATCATAAAGCTCCATCAGATGAAAGACGGCGCCCGCTTCCCAAACGCCGACGATCGCCGCCGCCCCCTCGATGCCCTCTCCTCCGCCGCTCGGCGTTGCCACAAGCCCCTTGTATGGACCATCCGTAATCTCGATCTTGTATGAGCAGCCTATTGGACACCCGTAGCACGGAACTACTGCCACCTTCGCCGTCTTGCCCGCTCGCATTTCGGCCATCATGCTATGCCAGCCTTTATCATTCGCAGTCGACAGGTTCTTTACAGCAATCAGCGAGTGTTCCTTCTTCCAATCTATCACATCAGCACCCTTATACCACTCTCTTACCCACCACGCGAAAGATGGCTGCTCGAACAGGTTCTCGCGCCAGTTCTTCATCATTTGCATGAACTTCTCTTCATCGTGCAACGGGACCTTCCTGTCTCCGGTGACGGCTATCGCCTTCAGCTTCTTTGAACCCATCACAGAGCCCACGCCCCCTTTTGAGAAATTATGATGTTCGTCATTCGCGATCATGCCACCAGCGCACATGTTTTCGCCACCTTGTCCAATGGCAGCAACGCTAATTCGAGACTTCACTTTGCTGTCCTCTTTGAGCGTTTTCTCTATTGCACGTGCTGTTTCATGAGTGTCCATGCCCCAGAACTTCATTGCATCCTTCAGTTCAATGTGGTCGTTGTCTATCCAGAGATACACGGGCTTCTCAGAGGCTCCGTGAACGATGATACCGTCATAACCTGCGCGCTTCAGACCCGCCCCGAAAAAGCCGTGACTGTGCGCCACGCCAAATGCATAATTCACTTCTACGTTCAAAGTCACACAGACACAATTGTTTGGACAGGGGGCCGCGGTACCAGTTAGAGGACCCGTCATGAAGACAAGTCGATTCTCGGAGTCAAACGGGCGGACGCCTGGTTTGACTTCCCGACAGTAGACCCACTCTGCCAAGCCGGTGCCTCCGATGAACTTCTTGAGGACATCCTTGGGAGGCAGCCCCTCATTCTTCAAAGATCCGCTATCCAGATCAACTCGCAAGAGTCTGTTCTGATACCCTTTTACTGACAAACGCCATCCCGAGTAGCCCGCTCGTAGGCTCACCTGGCGTATGCACATGATCGCCTAATATGTTCTTTTCTCCCGAGCCCAAACGATGCGCCACCCGAAAGGCTAGTTTTATATTCAAACCTAAGGCAGCATCGTGATGGGTCTTCGATTGCAAGAACTTGTCAAACTATTTGAGCCTGGGATGATTGGCGATCTCGAGGTACCTAACAGAATAGTAATGGCCCCAATGGTCATGGGGTTTACGAATGTTGACGACACTTTGGGCAAGCGGTACATAGATTTTCTTGTCGAACGCGCGAAGAACAACGTCGGCCTAATTGAAACATGCGGCACCCTCTACATGCCGCCCGATATTGAGCCCTATCCGTTCTCGTACAATCAGCCGAGATTTGACAATGACAAGTTCATAGCGGAGCACTCTGAGCTGGTCGAATCGGTCCACGTGTATGGTTCTAAGATCTGTATACAATTGACGCCTGGGTATGGCAACCAAGCTGACGTTGCAACGCCGGAAATGCGTCCGGTTTCGGCTTCTTCAATACCGTGCATTGCCAACCCAAGGGTATTGGCACGTGAACTGAAGGTCGATGAGATTGCCAGAATAGTGAAAGCCTCCGGAGAAGCGGCAAGAAGAGCTGTGCTCGCTGGATACGATGCGATCGAGATACACGCTCACACGGGATATCTGTTGGACCAGTTCATGTCCTCCTGCTGGAATAGGCGAACGGACGCGTACGGAGGAGACCTGGAGGGGCGGCTCAGATTTGCGCTCGAGATGATAGAGTGTGTAAGACACGTTGTGGGGGAAGATTTTCCGTTACTCTTCAGATACACGGCAGACCATAAGATGCCGGGAGGCCGCGAGCTTACTGAAGGAAAGGAAATTGCAACTCGCCTCGAGGAAGTAGGCATCGACGCGCTCCATGTGGACGTAGGTTGCTACGAGACGAAACCCTGGCTGTGGCCACCCATATACCTCCCGCAAGGCTGTCTCGTATACGTCGCGGAAGCCGTGAAGAGCGTCGTAGACATCCCGGTCATTACTGTAGGCAAGATACTCGATCCGCTTTTTGCCGAAAAGATACTCCGAGAGAAGAAAGCTGATTTCGTGGCAATCGGAAGAGGTCTACTTGCAGACGAAGAATGGGCTAGTAAGGCAAGACAGGGCAGAATAGCCGACATCCGAAAGTGCATAGCCTGCAATGAAGGCTGTATCGGCAGACTGGGCAACAAGTACGCAACCTGTACCGTCAACGCGAGAGTAGGAAGAGAGAGCTTCTTCAAGATCACGCGATCGGAGACCCCGAAGAATGTCCTCATAGTCGGGGGAGGGCCAGCCGGAATGGAAGCAGCGAGAGTGGCTGCACTCAGGGGCCACAAAGTCACACTGATCGAGAAGAGAGACCAACTGGGCGGTCATATGGTAGAAGGCTCAATTCCCGATTTCAAGCGTGACGTAGGAGCCTTCAAAGACTGGTTATCCGAGCAGGTCAAGAAACTCGGAGTGACAATTGAACTTCAAAAGGAGTTTACACCGAGACTCCTCGAAGAAAGGCGACCGGAAGTGCTGATCATCGCGACAGGGTCCAAGCCTCTTCTCCCGAAGATGGATGGAATAGACAGCCCCAAGGTAGTGACAGCCATTGACGTACTGCTTAGTAAGGGAAAGGTAGGAGAAGAGGTTGTCGTGGCAGGCGGAGGCTTCGTAGGATGTGAAACAGCCCTCTATCTCGTCCAGCACGGAAAGAAAGTAACCATCGTGGAAATGCTACCGAGCATAGCAACAGATGTCGAACTGATAACCAGAATGACATTACTCCAGTTACTCCAAGAAAGAAACGTCAAGTGTTCTGTCGGAATGAGAGTCACCGAGATTACGAAAGACGGATTGGTCGCAGTTGACAAGAACTGGAATGAGCAGACCTTCAAAGGGGATAGCATAGTACTGGCTTGCGGTATGATCCCTGACAATGAGGTCTACAAATCGGTCAAGGATAGGATATCGGAGACATACGTTATCGGTGACTGCGTTGAGCCACGCAAAATAATCAATGCTGTACACGATGCCTTCCGGATCGCGCTAGAGATCTAAATGACCGAAGAGATCTCTCGCGATTTGATTTCGGCCTTCGAACAATTTGGGACCCCAACCATCTGCGAAGCCATGGGCAGACGGGGTCATATGGACTGCGAGATCAAGTCCATATGGAAAGGGGCAAGAACGGCGGGAGTTGCGTTGACAGTCTTATGCCATGTCGGCGACAACCTCACTATTCACAAGGCCATAGCCATGGTTCGTGAAGGAGATGTACTTGTCGTGAACGCCGGAGGTTACAGGAACTGCGGACTGTGGGGTGAAATCATGTCCCTAGCCGCTCAGAAGAAAGGCGTCAAGGGGCTCGTAGTCTCCGGAGCAGTGAGAGATGTCCAGGCGATCGAGAGACTGCGTTTTCCAGTCTTCGCAATGGGGCTCAGCCCCTACGGATCGACGAAAAACTCCTTGGGGCCGATAAACCAACCGATTGTATGCGGTGGAGTCCTTGTGAGCCCTGGGGACATAGTTGTTGGCGACGACGACGGAGTTGTTGTGGTCCCGAAACATTCAGCCAGAGAGATTCTCGTGAAATGTCAAGAGAGAGACAAGAATGAAGGGAGAGTGAAGCAGCTGCTGGAGCAAGGCAAGACGACACTCGAGATCTACGGTCTCGACAAAGTTATCGAAAGGATGTCTCACGGTCAATAAAGCTGGTTTCGATGACGTTGAAAGAAAACGACTCTGACACATCAAGGAGAAAACTGATTGACGCGTTTGCTGAGCTATCAACATCTAACATATCTGACGCAGCAGACCGCTTTCGGGTGAGGTCGGGCTGTCGCGGCATCAAGCCTGTCGTCCAAGGAACCAAGATTGCAGGCACCGCTTTCACGGTTAAGTACGTGCCTGCGAGTGTCAGGCCAGGCACCGTCGGCGACTACATAGATTCCGCAAGAAGAGGAGACGTGATCGTGATCGACAACAACGGCAGGACCGACTGTACCGTCTGGGGAGACCTTCTGACTCTGAGAGCTAAGACCATGGGGATCTCCGGAACTGTGATAGATGGCGTTTGCAGAGACGTGTCCAGCATAGAAGCTATCGGATATCCAGTCTTTTCGAGGGGCTGTTTTATGGTCACAGGCAAGGACAGGGTTCAGCTTGATGAAGTCAACGTGCCGATCTCAGTCTCTGGAGTCAGAGTTCAGCCAGGTGACATCGTCGTTGCGGATGACAGCGGAGTGGTCATAGTTCCATCTGATCTAGCGCAGGAGATTCTAACAGCGGCCAGGGAGGTTGCCAGAGCTGAAGAACTCATCGAAGGCGAGATAAGAAAGGGAACGACACTTTCAGAAGCTCGAAGAAAAGCAGGTTACCATTCACTGCAGAGGAAAACGTAACTCGTCGGTAGGCCCTGCATGTCTTGTGGCGCATCGTTCTTCACTCTGCCCGGAATTCGATTTCTCCTTTCCCGAATTCGATTGTAGCCTTTTATGTTCGTTGGATCATGCTTGTCTGGGATATCGAATGGTAAAGGCGAACTGTTCGCTTGCAATGCACACGGGCGCCTACGAGGAGTGCTCGCTACCCGTCAGCGCAGAAATAGAATACGAAGGACCACAAGCACCAAAGGGACGACTAGCAATAATAGACAGAGACGTCCAAAAATCCTACGACTATGTCACCAGACTCCTAGAGAGGTACTAGACCGATAGAAAGATTCTAGACTACGCTAGATCCGTCACCCATTCCGAACCCGTTTCATGGGTCTCTCTAGACCACTTTGGATTCTTCCCACACCTTCTTCAATTTGATCTATGGATGTTGCGTATGACAGCCGTAGATAGCCTTCTCCGCACTTTCCAAATCCCGACCCGGGAGTGGTGACGACCTTGCACTCCTCAAGCAGATAGTCAGCAATCTCCCAGGAAGACTTGCCCAATTTCCCCACGTTGAGGAAGACGTAGAAGGCCCCTCCGGGCCTAATGCAGGAAGCACCATCTATCCTGTTGAGACCGGCCACAATTATCTCCCTTCTCTTGTCGAACTCTTTCACCATAGAACGGACGCTTTCTTGCGATCCGTCTAGTGCCTCTATCGCTCCCATTTGAGCGAATGATGATGCACAGGTTACAAGGTTCTGGTGCAACTTTATCATCTCGGCAAGCATTTGCTTGTGCGCCACTAGGTAACCTACGCGCCATCCAGTCATTGCATATGACTTGGAAAAACCGTTGATGGTTATTACCCGATCCCTTATGCTAGGAAAAGCTCCGATGCTGTAATGCTTGTTGCCGTCGTAGATCATCTTCTCATAGATTTCGTCCGATAGAACAAGGACATCGTGTTTCTCCACAGCTGCACGTATGGATTCTAGATTGTCTCGCGTGAGAACGCTTCCCGTCGGATTCGCAGGAGAATTCAGTGTTATCATCTTGGTTTTTTCAGTCATCTTCTCCTCCAATAGGTCGGGGTTGATTCTGAAACCATCTTCCTCCCTAACCGGCAGCGTTACTACGGTACCGCCAGCCATTCTGACGTAGTTTGGATGTGTAAAATATCCAGGGTCAGTGACTATGACCTCGTCTCCCGGCTCGATCGTCGAGAATACGGCCAGAAACGCGCCCTCTTGTGCGCCAACGGTCACGCAGATCTCAGATCTTGGATCGGCTTCAATCTGATTGTCCATCTTCAGCTTGCGGGAGATAGCTTCCCTGAGCTCCAACAGACCAGAATTAGGAGTGTAATGAGTATGGCCTTCCTCGAGCGCCCGTTTCGCAGCATTTACAATGTTCTTCGGCGTGTCGAAATCAGGCTCTCCGAGTTCAAAATGAACTAGCTCCTCGCCCTTGCGTTCCATGGCCCTAGCTTTTTCGAACATGACTCTAGCAGCGATAGGATCAATTCTCTTCATCCGACTCGCAATGCGCTCCTTCAACTCGAAGACTCCATGTGGATATCTCCCAATGCGTCCGGACGCGTTGAGCAACCACTCGTCCATCGATTTTTCCCAGCAGGCTTATTAATCGTGCCCTTCTCGAGCGCCGGGTCAACAAGCTATTGGTGGGGCCGAGGCTGAGTCATGACCGCGAATAAGTCTAAGATCATGACGCTCAACTGCGGCAGTTCTTCAGTGAAGTACTCTCTTTGGGACAAAAGCACTCTAACTCGCATTTGCAGCGGAATACTCGAAAGAGTCGGAACAAAGAACGCTCTTCTTAGGCATTCTGACTCCAAAGGACAAGAAAGCAGTCTCGACACGGAGTGTCTGAACCACTCTGATGCAATCAAGACCATTCTGAGTTACATCACGACTGAGACATCTGGGAGAGCAGCTGACCTACAAGAGATAGCGGCAGTTGGCCATAGGGTCGTCCACGGCGGTGAGAAGTTCAAACGTTCCGTCATCATCGATGCAACAACAATCAAAACGATAGAAGACTGCTGCGCACTAGCTCCCCTACACAACCCACCCAACTTGGAGGGCATCAAAGCGGCGGAGAAGCTTGTGCCGAACGTGCCCCAAGCTGCAGTCTTTGACACAGCTTTCTTGTCGACGATGCCTCCCCACGTCTACATGTACGCCATACCATACGAGTTCTACAGGGACTTCCGGGTCAGAAAATACGGTTTCCATGGTACGTCTCATCTGTACTTGTCCAAGAGAGCAGCGGTGCTTCTCCGAAAGGGAACTTTCGATGTCAATTTGATAACACTTCACATCGGCAATGGTGTCAGCATTACGGCTGTCAAGGGAGGTTTGGCATATGATCATAGCATGGGGTTCACGCCCCTCGAGGGTGCGATAATGGGCACGCGTTGCGGAGATATCGACCCTGCTATCCCGCTCTATCTAATGGAGAAGAAGGGCTACACTCCATCGGAAATGGACGCGTTGCTGAACAAGAAGAGCGGTTTGCTGGGCACTACCGAAAAGTACTATGATCGCAGGGATTTGGTTGCTGCTGCAAACCGCGGGGACGAGAGAGCGAAGTTGGCGATTGAGATGGAGTGCTACAGGCTACGAAAGTACGTTGGTGCATACGCAGCGAGCCTAGGAAGAGTTGACGCGGTCGTGTTTTCTGCGGGAGTCGGAGAAAACCTACCCCTGTACAGGGCCAAGATATGCGCAAACCTAGAGCTTTTTGGGATAACTATTGACCATCGCAAGAACGACAGTGCCGTCGGACGAAAAGGAGAGACGGACATTAGCACTGCGGACTCCCGTACGAAGGTATTCGTGATTCCGACAAATGAAGAGCTAGTAATGGTCGAAGACACCAAGGCTCTTATGGAAGGAAGATACGACGACCACTTCAAGATGCAGTACTCGTTTGAGAGAGAAGACTTCGTCGTCCTAGAGTGACCATAATAAGCGTCGAACGAAGCGCACAACTACAACCGAACAAGACATCTCTCTTGGCACGATACAGTCCTTTGGGGACACCCCACCCCTTATTGCGTACAATTCGTCGTGCTCGAATGCGAGCTCTCGCTCGGAGTCGCCGGTGTACGCCTGTACAGTCCATAAGATTTGAAAAGGTCTCAAGCAAGACCTATATGAGAACCTCCACGTCAACGCTGTGACTTCGAGCGTCCGGCTTGCCGATGGGAGTCTACTTTCATAGGGAATGAGAAATGCGGACCAAACTCGACCTTGAATTCCAACTTACCGCTTCCCCATATCCGTTTCGTTTCTACACCCACCGTCGGTACTTCCAATTTCTGCACGCAGCTGGAATTCGCAGCGCCTGTGTAATGATCGACATTCCGTCGCCTCCCGAGAATCTTACTATTCATGGTACGAGTTCGCAGCGGGCGCTCGACGCCCTCCTCACTGAAGCAGAAAGCCACGGCCTTTCCATCCTCGAAGCTGTCGGCGGGGGCGACTACACGTTGCCGGACATCTCGGCCGAAGTGGCCAAGACGGTGTTTCACATGGACATGGTGAAACGGCTAGGCGCACGATACCTGCGGATCTTCGCGGGATGGATCAACCCAAAACTGGCCACGGCGGCGACGTACCGTCGGGTCAACGTTGCCCTAAGAGAAATCGCACAGGAAGCCCGTACGCGCGACCTGACAGTGATTGTTGAGAACCATGGCGGAATAACGCGCACGGCGGAACAGATCAACCGGCTTTTCCGAGGTATCCGGGAAGAGAACATCGGCTTGAACTTCGACGCTGGAAATTTCCTCATGTACGGCGTTGATCCCCAGCGTGCCCTAGCGAAGCTGCGTGTGCCGATTCTGTTCCTTCATTGCAAGAACGTCGAGAGGACCAGGGGAAAGAAGGTCTACTGCCGCTTGGACGAAGGGATTATCGACTATCCGGCGCTTCTGCGCACACTGATCGAGAAGATGGGGTATCGTGGACCGTTCTGTCTAGAGTACGAGGAGCCGAGTGATTGCGAGGCGGGCACCCTAGAAGACAAGGGAACGCTACTCGGGTGGCTACGGTTCCTGTGAGCTTTGGGAACGCAAGAGGATCCCGAGATCGGAAGAATCTTTGCGTGAGCGAATCTCGGTGAGCTCAGTGATCAGAGTCTGCGATAGGCATCGTCACGGAACGGCACATGTTCAGGTGGGGCATTCAACAATTCACCGAACCAAACATCACTGACCATATCAAGAAGTTCCTTGAGTAGGCCCGTCGATCGATCAGATGAACCCCAGTTCGTGTCTCAGACTTAAGGGGCGGAACTACTCTGGAGTAATTCACACTGGTAAACTGGTGCGCGAATCCCACCCCCCGCACCATTGAAAATGCTCTGGCTGCTTAGATGGGTTCTAATATTTGGTGGCCCCACTGGGAATTACTGGTGGGGCCGGTGGGATTTGAACCCACGACTTCTGGCCTCGCGGCTTTCGCGCGCGGGGACGCCAGCGCCCCAGGTTCACCGCCATGTGCGGCTCTGGTATCCATTTGGCGACAATCGTTGTCTAG